>Ga0265327_10001378_pt1 | contig 31089 bp, 31 predicted proteins | sample 41621metaG_FD_202089 | JGI IMG/M metagenome (GOLD analysis project Ga0265327, IMG submission 202089) | Rhizosphere microbial communities from Carex aquatilis grown in University of Washington, Seatle, WA, United States - 4-16-21 metaG | ecosystem: Host-associated > Plants > Roots > Rhizosphere...
CAAACTTCTTCGACAGCACGGTCGTGATCGCCGCCGTCAATGTCGTCTTCCCATGGTCCACGTGACCGATGGTGCCCACATTCACGTGGGGCTTCGTACGTTCAAATTTACTCTTTGCCATGATTTTTCCTCATCAACACTGAAATTAACGAAAATAACCTTAACCAAAATCCAACAACCAATCTTTGGTGCCCAAGGCGGGAATCGGACCCGCGACCTCTCCCTTACCAAGGGAGTGCTCTGCCACTGAGCCACTTGGGCCAAACTGGGCGATTTGCGCGGGTGGCCACGTTGATGCGCGACCTTGCCGCATAAATCATACTGCTTTCGGTCACGCGCCTGGCGCCCACACCCCCGAAAATCGCCTATTTAAACCTTGGAGCGGGTGAAGGGAATCGAACCCTCGTCGTAAGCTTGGAAGGCTTCTGCTCTACCATTGAGCTACACCCGCATTGCCCGGCCGCCAAACCACCGCAACCAGACTCACAATCACCACACCAGCCACCCAAACAAACCGGCAACAACACCCAGCAAAACTTATTGGTGGAGGGGGAAGGATTCGAACCTTCGTACTCATAGAGGGCAGATTTACAGTCTGCTGCCATTAACCGCTCGGCCACCCCTCCAAACTGAACCCGCGATTATCCATGTTCTTAACTTCCCTGTCAAAGGGAAAATGCAGAATATGAGCAAGAAGTGAGCCAATGAGGGGAAAATTAGCCGGTGGCAGACCGGCAGCTGATCCCTTTCTTTGTGCAGCCAAAAGAAAGGAATCAAAGAAACGCCACCCCACCGCGCCAGCCTGCGGCTTCCTTCGGCTGGATGAATCCATCGGGCGGCTGTGCAACTCGCCCTGACGGGGCACACAAAACGCGCCCCGCTGCGGAACTCAAACAGTGCTCACCGAAGACTCCCGATGGGTTCATCCAACCGAAGTGGCGCAGAAGGGGAAGGAAAAACGAAGAACTAAAACCGTTAAATCGCAGGGAAAGCAACAAGCCCTCCCCTAGCAGGCTAAAGTATTTTTCTGACGCGCTTGGACGAAGTATGCCCACTAAGCTTTGCACAAGCATTGTCTATCAGACGTATAAATTCACGCGCATCTGAGAAGTAATTACGGAACGCCAGTCGCACTTCCTTACTTGAATCTGCACGCACGAGTACGATGTCATTATGTGGCATCTGCTCTTCAAGAATGAACAATGCGCGCAAAGCATCTGTTGCATCCCTAAAGCTCCTAACTTCCAGCGCTCCCTTATCTGAGAAAATAAGAATTGTATTTTTTTTGTCAGATACCTCACTTTTTGCTTGGTTAAGTCCACGAAGTGTTTTGAGCAGCGAAAGTTCCTTATCAACTGCCAAAAATTCTTCCAATACCTCCCTATCACTCTTTTCAGGAAACGGTCCTTTTAGCTCCTCATGAGCCCTGGCAAGAATCTCGCTAGCAAGAGCCATTTCATATTCATATCTTCTATCACCTTGCTGAAATTTTGGTTGACTCTCGGTGATAAATCCGACAACCTCAACGGCAGTTGCCCAAGCATGTTGAACAAGTGTTCGATACTGAATTTCAATGTAAAGTCCAGCCAGACTTTTACCGGATTCGGAATTAACATCATATTCATAAATGTCATGTATTCCACGATACCCTGTGTTTTTTGGCGTACTTATATAGTTTTACTTATTTGGGTCATTACGTTGTTTATGATTGAACTTCGCTTTGTGAAAAGTATCGCGAAATTTATTTAATTCCTTGATGTTCCTAAATATCAATCTGCATCCAGCAACGTCATCCATTCGAGCAAGCTGCATGCCGGGAAGGCACTGTAGTTTGTCAAAGATCGTATTTTTTCTCTTGTGCCTTTGGGCGACTGTTACGTTAGTGCCTTTTGTGCGAGTACGTAATATGGCTTGAAATGTGTTCAACACGCCACGATGAGCGGCACGCCATTCCTCAATGATTTTTAAGTCCTCTGGAGTGGCTATATTATTCCGGACGTTGTCGCCTGCGCGACTGACGCGCGATTTAGATCCCCCAGGAAAATTAACAGCATTAGTCATTCGCGGGTCAACACCGGGGTCAGGTCTAACATTCTAACAATTTGAGACGTGTTTGACTCCGTTGATCCTTTCACCAAAGTTATGCCGCCATCAAATGCTTCTGGGTTCTGTCGCCGATGCCGAGCAGCAGGTTCTCAACGCTGATGTCCTCGTCGAGTTCATCCCAGTGCAGGCCGCTGCCGCCGCCGCTGATTTCGAATTGTTCGCGTTGTTTGGGCGTGGCGTTCAACAAACGCGGAAAATAGGCCAGCGGCACGCCGAGTTTGCGCCCGTCTGCAAAATCCACCCACATGTTATTCGCATCGAAACTCACCGTCTTAGCCAAAGAACTCATGCCACGCCCCCTCTATCAACTGGCGGTTGTCAGCAACCACCTTCGCAAGCTCGTTCAACTCACTGCCGCTTAATCCATAACTTTCCGCCAGCACAACTTGCGGCTCCATCCAGAATTTCGCGGTTGCTTCCGCCCTTCTCACATGCACGTGCAAAGGCTCCCTTGGATCGCCCTCGTTGGAGAAGAAGAAAAACTTGTAGCCTTTGTAGCGCAATATAACGGGCATCGCCAATCCTCCGTTCCTGCCATGTCTTGCTGCGGCATCAACCCGCATGCATCCTAACATAGCGGGGCAGCCCAGACGACCCAGCTACCCTTTCCTGTACAGCGCCGATTGCGCGTGCGCCTGCAAGCCTTCACCGAATGCCAGCTCTGCGGCAATCGCGCCCAGTGTTTGCGCGCCTTGCGCTGATACTTGAATCAGGCTGCTACGCTTCTGGAAGTCGTACACGCCCAGGGGAGAAGAGAATCGTGCGGTTCCGGAGGTAGGCAGAACGTGATTCGGCCCGGCACAATAGTCACCGAGCGACTCAGAGGTGTAGCGCCCCATGAATATCGCCCCGGCGTGTTTCAGTTTGGGCAGCCAGCTTTGCGGATGCTCGACCGACAACTCCAGATGTTCCGGTGCAATGCGATTGCTGATGACACATGCCTCATCCAGATCGGCCACATGAATCAATGCACCGCGATTTTCCAGCGCGGTCTTGATAATGTCGCGGCGCGGCATCTGTTCCAGCAGCTTGTCGGCGCTGGCCGCTACCGCCTCGATGAATTTGGCATCCGGCGACAGCAGGATGGCTTGCGCCAGCTCGTCGTGCTCGGCCTGCGAAAATAAGTCCATCGCAATCCAGTCCGGATTGGTTTGCCCGTCACAGATCACCAGAATTTCCGACGGTCCGGCGATCATGTCGATGCCGACCACGCCGAACACCCGGCGCTTTGCTGCAGCCACATAGGCATTGCCGGGGCCGACGATCTTGTCCACCTTTGGGATGGTCGCCGTGCCGTATGCCAATGCCGCCACCGCCTGTGCGCCGCCGACGGTAAACACACGATTCACCCCGGAAAGATAGGCTGCCGCCAATACCAATTGATTTTTTACGCCATCCGGAGTCGGCACCACCATGATGAGTTCAGTCACGCCTGCCACTTTAGCTGGCAAAGCGTTCATCAACACTGACGACGGGTAAGCCGCTTTTCCGCCCGGCACATACAGCCCGACGCGATCCAACGCAGTTACCTGCTGCCCCAGCAATGTGCCATCCGGTTCGGAGTAGCTCCATGAGCTCTGCAATTGCTTTTGGTGATACGCGGTCACGCGCTGCGCGGCTTGTTCCAATGCGGTGCGCTGCGCGGCAGGCAGCCCCTCGAATGCGGCACGCAATTCGGTTGGGGGCAACTCAAGCGCAGCTGCGTCGCCGACATTAAGCCGGTCAAAACGCTGTGTATATTCGAGCAAGGCAGTGTCGCCGCGCCGTTTCACGTCGGCCAGGATACTAGCAACGGTCGCTTCCAGTTTCTCGTCGGCGGTTTCCTCGAACGCCAGAAGCGTACTCAACTGCGCGTCGAAGCCGGTTTGTTGGGTGGAAAATCGTTTGATGTTCATTTTACAGCTCCCGCAAACGCATCCAGCATCGGTTGAATGGTATTTCGCTTCAATTTGAGTGCCGCCTGATTCACCACCAAACGCGAGGAAATCTGAGCGACTTCCTCCACCGCCTTTAGATTGTTCGCCTTCAGCGTATTGCCGCTACTGACCAGATCGACTATTGCATCGGACAACCCGACCAGCGGCGCCAACTCCATCGAACCATAAAGTTTAATTAAATCCACATGCACGCCCTTCGCGGCAAAATGCTCGCGCGCCGTCTGCACATATTTGGTGGCCACGCGCAGGCGCGCACCCTGGCGTACCGCAGATTCGTAATCGAAATCGTCACGCACCGCCACCATCATGCGGCAGCGCGCAATATTCAGATCCAGCGGTTGATACAGGCCGGTGCCGCCATGCTCGTTAAGCACATCCTTGCCCGCCACACCGAGATCGGCCGCGCCGTATTGCACATAGGTTGGCACGTCGGAAGCTCTCACAATGATAAGTCGCACATCAGCGCGATTGGTCGACAGGATAAGCTTGCGCGAAGTCTCCGGGTCTTCCAGCGGCGTAACGCCCGCCGCCGCCAGCAGCGGCACCGTTTCTTCGAAGATACGACCTTTGGATAGTGCGATGGTGATAGTCATTCGGGTTCGGCTATTTTTGTAAAGGAAGACATTTTACAGGCAAATGCCGAGCAAGATGAAATCTGTCATTCACGCGAAAGCAGGAATCCAGTTTAATCAAAATCAAAACCGCCGGTGGCAGACCGGCAACTGGTCACTTTTTCTTGCGTCGCCAAGAAAAAGTGACCAAAAAGAAGGCGACCCCGGTTTGCCGCCCTTCGGGTTCCCTCGATCCGCCGCAAGCATGCGGGGCTGCGCAACTCGCCCTGACAAGGCACACACAACGTGCCTTGTTGCGGAACTCGAACAGTGCTCGCCTAAATCTCCGCCTGCTTGCGGCGAATCGAGGCGGCGCACAGGGGAAAGGGGCGGTGTGCAACGAGTGCAGCTAGATCAATGACTGCTATTGGGAAACGCGAACTTCGGTTAACGACCCCGTGCCGACCAATCAAAGAGTCACAATGAATTCACACTTGTCGGCCATTGCGGAAGCAGGCTGCTAATCGAGGAATTTCATTTCTGAGCGGCTGCTCTCATCGCAATTCACCTTTCCTGAATCAGACTTGGTGCATTTACCAAGCCAACATGAGAAAATGCGGCTCGATTAGACCATGCGCGTTACGCCCACATGAAATCAAGCCCTTTCGATAGAAGTGAACACGTATACAAGAACGACGCTTTTGCCGAGCTGGTCAAAGATGCCATCCGGTTTTTCAATGGCACACCCGTACATACCCTACCACCGCCGGAGTCTTTTCTCGGAACCGGGGTTTATGCCATCTATTACACGGGAAAAAATCCTGTTTACAAAAAATATGCAGAGTTGAATCGGTTGTCTTACGGCTATCCGATCTATGTTGGCAAGGCAGTGCCCAAGGGCTGGCGACAAGCGCGCGCTTCCGGCAATCTGCTCAGTCAATCCAAAGAACTCATTAGCCGCCTGCGGGAGCACAGCCGAAGCATCGGTATTGCTCAAGGACTGGAACTTCAGGACTTCGCGTGTCGGTTTGTCATCTTTGAGGATGCCAGCTCAGACATGATCAGCACCATCGAAGCCGCGCTGATCAAATTGAATATGCCGCTGTGGAATACTGCCGTGGATGGCTTTGGCAACCACGACCCCGGAAGCGGACGCTATGAGCAAGCAAGATCAGATTGGGATGTAATTCATCCGGGTCGAGCTTGGACGGAAAAATGCAATGGCGCACATGCCGAAGAAAGCGCCATCCTTACCAAGATCAAAAATCACTTCAAACATATCGAGCGCAAGCCATGAAGTCATTGGAGATATTTTCCGGTGCTGGCGGATTGGCAAAGGGGCTAGAGCTTGCGGGCTTCCAGCATTCCGCATTCGTGGAATTTAACAAGCATGCCTGCGCATCGCTGTATGAAAACTTTGATGCGGGAAAAGTTTTCTTCGGCGATATTAAAGATTTTGACTTTGGTGCATTGCATGACGTTGATGTCGTAGCGGGCGGCCCGCCTTGTCAGCCCTTTTCATTGGGAGGCAAGCACGGCGCAGATCAGGACAGCCGCGACATGTTCCCCTATGCGATTCGGGCAATAGAAAAACTTACCCCAAAAGCTTTTGTATTCGAGAACGTCAAAGGCCTGCTCAGGGAGTCCTTTGCGGATTATTTTGAGTACATCATCCTGCGACTCACCTACCCCGGATTTATTGCGAAGCCCGGTATGGAATGGAAGGAACACTTAGCCGACCTGCGCAGTATCGGCCAGCTTGCCTACGCCGGAACAAAATATGATGTGTCATTCAAGTTAATCAATGCCGCGAATTATGGTATCCCGCAAACGCGGGAACGGGTTGTTATCGTAGGCACAAGAGCCGATCTGGGAGTGCATTGGTCGTTCCCCGCAGAAACACATTCCGAAGACAGATTGCTTTGGGAGATGTACGTTTCGGGCGAATATTGGAAGCGCCACCATGTACCGAAATCAGAACGCGCGCCGATGACCGAACTTCTGCAAGAGAAGGCTGCTCGCCTAAAAGACAAGTACGGTATGTTCGAGCCAGAGCAACTGCCTTGGCGCACGATCAGGGATGCGCTACAAGGCATCCCCGATCCGCAGACCCAACATGGAATCAACGATCACGTCTTCCACGACGGTGCCCGCACTTATCCTGGCCATACGGGCAGCGACATTGACTGGCCTGCAAAAACCATCAAAGCGGGTGGTCACGGCGTTCCCGGCGGAGAAAATATGATCCGCTACCCGGATGGTAGCGTCCGCTACTTCACGGTGTGCGAGGCAAAACGAATCCAGACCTTTCCGGACAGCTTCGTCATAAAAGGCGCATGGGGCGAAGCCATGCGCCAGATTGGGAATGCGGTTCCTGTATTGCTGGGCGAAACAATAGGCCGAGAGCTGGCGAGCAGATTGGAAGCGCGTAACGGTTTTTTTGATGCGAGACAGCCGCACCGGGCAATGCTTTAATGCCCGGTAAAGATTCAAGTCCAAGCCACTAAGCGCATTGCACCATGAGTCATGTAAACACCCGGTGCAGGAGTGATTAGATTCAGGACACCTGCAAGGAAGGCAGCTTCGGCTGCATTTTTGTTGGGCGTTAGAAAATTAATCATGCCGCTCCTTAATAGTCAAGTGAGCCTTCTGCCTAGCACAAAATTGCTTTGCGACTACGCATGCAAAATTCAATGTATGCGAATATTATCTTGATATATATTTATTTTGTATAATACATTTTAACTATAAATGTTATTAGGCTTTATATATTATGTATAATGCAATTATGGAGGGGGCTATGGCGACTAGGAATAAGGCTGAGAAGTTCATTGAACTGGCAAACAAGCGAGTTAACAAAGCACTAAAGGATATGCAACTGATAGGCAATTTAGCCAACAGGCAAAACTATGAATTTACTGAAAACCAAGCGAAGAAAATAGTAAAAGCTCTTCAGCAAGAGGTTGATATTTTAAAACAAAGCTTTCAGAGTACGGATGAAGTTGGCCGTAATGATTTTAAGCTGTAGGCATAAAGGTAAACGTAACTCTGATGACTGATAGACCATTAAAAGCAGGGGCATTATTCTCAGGAATAGGTGGATTTTGTCTTGGTTTCGAGCAGGCAGGAATAAAAACAGCGTGGGCAGTCGAGAATAACCCGTTGGCAGTAATGACCTATGCACACAATATAAAAGGTGTTCGCATAGTGGAACATGATGGTGAGCCCGCAAGCATTAAAGATGTCAGTGTTGAAAAAGATGACTTAGAGCCAGTAGATATCTTGCATGCCGGCTTCCCCTGCCAGAGCTTCTCCCAAGCAGGTGAGCGAAAAGGATTCGATGATCCACGCGGTCAGCTTTTCTACGAAATCATCCGAATTGTTGAAGAATTCAAGGATCGTAAACCATCCGTCATCGTGCTTGAGAATTCACCACACATACGTCATGGCGAAGGTGGAAGTTGGTTCATCGAACTAACCAAAGAGATAAAGAAAGCGGGCTACTGGTTTAGGGACACGAATTGCGCGGAACTTGATCCCTACGTTCTGACGCCCCTACCTCAGAAAAGGAATCGACTCTTCATGGTGGCGCTGTCCATTGATCATTTTAAAAATGGCAAGGTGAACTTTCCCAACCAAAAAAATGAGTGCGCGAAAAATCTCGCGGATTACATAGATTTTTCCAGTTCGCTGGATGATGACAGCTACTACCTACCGGAAGAAAATCGTTATCACAAGATGATCAGTAATGAAGTGGATGACAAAAACTGTATCTATCAATTGCGAAAATTTCTGGTGCGGGTGAAAGAGCCAGGTGTATGCCCGACCCTGACGGCAAACATGGGTTTGGGGGGGCATAATGTCCCATTTATTCATGATGCCAAGGGGCTACGGAAGTTGACGGAATTTGAATGCTTAAGGCTACAAGGCTTTCCAGTTGGTTATACATTTCCCGATGAGGTACTCAGAGCAAAAAGGTACATTCAGGTGGGGAATTCCATCGCGGTACCGGTAGCTGCCCTGCTGGCCCAAGCAGTAAAAGAAAAAATTAAGAAGGAACGACTATGACATCATTAGTAAATGTTGGATGGAATCACCCGGTGGATGAATCCGACCAGTGGGACGGATTCAATGAGCCTGGGATTGAGCACTTTGCAGGGAGTCCAATTCAACATCTGGCACGGGAAGTGAATCAAAATGCTGTGGACGCGGGCGAATCCGACATTGTTGACGTCAGGATTCGACTTCATGAAGTTGAAGTCTCATCTATACCGAATTTAGATGAGCTCAAAGCTAACTTTGTTTCTTGCTACGAAGCATCACTAAAAGAAAGCAAAAAGGCTGAGATATTTTTCAAGGCTGCGCAAGCAGAATTGAATAAACCCAAAATTTCTGTGCTGGAAATATCGGACTACCACACGCGCGGCATGAAGGGGCCATCTAAGAACGGAACTCCATTTTATGCGTTCATGAAAGCCAAGGGGCAGTCTCGAAAAGGCAACGATACTGCCACGGGATCTTACGGCATCGGAAAATTCGCACCCTACGCGGTATCGAAAATTAGGACGATTTTCATCTCGACCGTATATCAGGAAGATTCGGGGGATTACACTCAATTGACTCAAGGTAAGTCGATTCTGATGTCGCACGATAGAAAGGGCAAGCGTAAGCAAGGCGTGGGCTTCTGGGGACATTCAAAAAAATGCCAACCGGTTACCGGTGTATTCTCAGATTTGCCTAAATGGATACAGCGAGCCAACAGTGAAGCGGAACTACCCTCCAGCAAAGGCAGTAAATTGACCGTGCTTGGCTTCGATGCGGCCCAGAACTGGCAGGCGCACTTGGCAGTTTCCGTCGCAGAAAATTTCTTCGGCGCTATTAGCGATGGAAAACTTAGGGTTGAAGTCGATGACAAATACACTCTGGATCAGACCACCATTCATGAATTCTTCGAAAACGATGAAATCAGGGGGCTGATTAAAAATTTAAAAGACGAACCTGAGCAGTTTGACAACAGCAAAAACTATCTTGCAGCGCATCATGGTGGTATCGAGGTAATCACCGAAGAAACCGAACAGCGTGAGCTTGGGCTATGCCAAGTCAAAATATTGATCGGCGAGAACTTGCCTAAGAAAGTCTGTGCACTACGGAATGGGATGTTCATCACGGACAGCCTGAATCGCCTCAAAATATTTTCCGACTTCAAGGACTTTGTGGCAGTTTTTCACTGCCAGAGTACCAAGGGTAATGAATTGTTGCGTTCGATGGAGCCGCCAAGGCACGACGATTTCGAGCCCGCGCGCCTCCCAACAAGAGAGGAAAGAAGGCGTGGCAAAAAAGCTCTGGAAGACTTGGCCGAATGGGTGAAAGAAATGCTCAAGAAGCACGCTAAAGACCCGGTGTCCGAGGTGACTGTAATTGATGAATTGAAGGATTTCTTCGGGGACGAAGGTGACGGGGATGGCGGAAAAGGCATGGAAGAAATTAACCCGTATGGTGATGTCATCATTCGCGCCAAACCCATCCGAACCAAAGTGAAGGCCGGTGAGAAATTGGGGGATGGCGACGACAGTGGCGAGGGTAGCGGCGGCAAAACTGGCGGTGGCGGAGCGAGCGCTGGCGGTGGCGGAGCGGGCGCTGGAGGAGCGGGCGCTGGAGGAGGTGGTGCTGGCGGTGGAGACGGGCTGGGTGGCAAGGGTGAAGGTGAAGGCAGTGAGGGCGGAGGATCGCAGAAAACCATGGTGGATATCAACAATGTTCGCGCCATTTTGTCCGGCGCAAAAACCAGAAAAATTGCCTTTACTCCGGTGAAGTCTGGGAAGATTGTGCTTCATGTAAAGGAAGCCGGAGCCGACAGCGATTATGATGTTGCCATCGTGAAATCGGGGCAAGGCGTTTTGGGTAATGGCGGCGTGGTACTGGACGTGCAGGCAGGCACACGAATCAACGTGGAGATCGAATTGAATCAAGAGTTCTCAGGAGCATTGAAGGTGGTGGCCCATGAAATTTGATAAATACAAGGCGTTTCCATACCCGGTTTTGCGTCCCGAGAGCGACGATTATAAAGACGGAGAATTTCAGGCTACTGTGGAGTTCGTTATAGCTGAGAACAACATCAAAGCGTCTATTGGTTATGCTCTATCGGCGGAAGAAATCACTAATGAAATAGCCAAGGGGAATGCAGAATACGTCTGCATGATTTCTTGTCGCGACACCTATTTCCAGCAGGTCATCTCGACCTCCGAAAGAAAAATGGAAGCGAATTTTGATATCGGTGCTTTGCGTGGAGAAGTACGGGTCAATCCCTATGTGGTGGTCAAGAAAGACATCAACGCATTTACATCGCCCGACATCAACGCGGAATTCGGCCAAGGGCCCTTTCAATTTGTGGAAGGCGACGTGCTGGCACAAGACGAAGCCCAAATATTTTATATCGACCGAGACTTGTTTAAGCCTATTACATCCGTGTTCGACTTGGTGAAGAAGGACGGCTTAGATGATGGGATTTGGACGGTTGGTTTTCAGGAAAATCATATTCAAATCGAAGTCAGCCCAAAAATGAAAGAGACCATAGATGCGGCAAGGAACGACCACAAGAAACGAGTCGTACTCTTGAATTCAATCTATTTTGCGGCCGTGATGCAGGCCGTTCAAAAGTTGAAAGATCCCAATGAAAACTTTGAGGGAAAGAAATGGGCGGAGGTCATCCACAGGCAAGTGCACAACAAAGGCTTAAATCTGGATCAAGATGCTTATCTCATCACCGAACACCTTATGCAACAGCCTATTAAGCTACTCGATGCCTATGTGTTTAAAGGAGCAAGTCTATGAAAGCGCGGTTCCTAAAGTCAGTCAAAGTTCAAGAGCTTCAGTCTAAAATTAGTGAGCATCTGGAATTTTACCGAAATGGAAATTTCGATTTCATGACCAATGATCCTGCTCATTATTTTGAAACCGATTTGGACATTCAAGAAGACATGCTGTTAGCGATCAATTGCGACAAAGATGATTTTAAAGAAATAGCATGTTGCATGCAGATGTATCAGGCTCTGGGCGAAGTTTCGCATTACCTTGCCAGGGATGAGCGCCTTTGGGTCTATCTATCCCATACCTTCTTATTGAGTTATGCGCGTGCTAGGTGGCCCATCCCAACAGACGACAAAGATGCCATCAAACACATCAAGACTCACTTTTTCTGTGTAGGCGCGCGTGGCGTGGAAAGAGATAATATTGCCTCCCGCCTGTGGTGGATGGCCTCCCTGTGCAACAGAACGGCTGGAATGTCACTTGAAGAAGCATTGACCTGCTTTCTGCATCAGTCTGATGTGCGTGCGAATATCGTTGAGCGTCCGACAACGTCACAAAATGTGCGAGTGTTTTCGGCGGTATTACAAAAGCTTAACGAGTCATACAAATCTGACAAAACTCTATTCAATCGAGAAAAATTTCGCTCGGTTATGAAAGGACTTAATCTCAGAGGGGGCGTTAAACTTCTGGGTGCGCTACCTGAAACTAAAATTATGCATATTCTTGAGGAGTGCATAGCTCAGGCAGGCTGATAGCGGGTAGGAAGCTGGTTTAGTGCCAAAAAGATCGGCATCATTATTTTTTCCACCAAAGATAAAAAGTGCCAGCCGCAATTGTTTTCTTAATCGCAAACGAACGAATCAATAAAACGGTGCCCTCAAGGCCAGCTTCGTTTTTATTTTTAACTGTCGCGAATTGATTAGGCACAAGTCGAGTTATTGAGTGTTTCGTAAACAGCCAACATGGCCTTACCAAAATATCCTTCAACAGCTTGGGACGTTGCCGCAGCGCTGAAAAAGCGCTACTTCGACTTCAATCATTACAACCTCAAAGACCCGCTGGACGAATTGCTGTTCATCATATGCAGCACCAAAACTGGCGAAGCGAGCTACCGTAGCGCCTTCCGCTCGCTGAAAGAAACCTTTCCCACTCATTTGCAGATTGCCGAAGCACCCGCCGAATACATTGCGCGGCCTATCGTCAGCGGCGGCCTGTCAAACCAGAAAGCGAAGGCGATCCGCGATCTTCTCGACATCATCGTAGCAACGTTCGGTGAACCGACTCTGAAGCCGTTGCGCAAGATGAGCGACGAGGATGCTGAAGCTTTTTTGTTGTCACTGCCCGGAGTTGGAAAGAAAGTTGCGCGATGTGTTCTGATGTATTCGCTTGGCAAGCAAGTTTTTCCTGTGGATACGCATTGCTGGCGCATTGCCCGGCGATTGGGCTGGATCAGGCCGACACAAAAAGACAAACACTGCGCGCCGCGCGACATGGATCGCCTGCAATCCAAAATTCCGCCCGAACTGCGTTACTCGCTACACGTGAACATGATTTCGCTCGGACGCGAGATTTGCACTCCATCCTCTCCCCGCTGCGATGAATGTCCCATATCAGCTTTGTGCCCCAAGACTGGTGTGCCGAAGAAAAAACAGAGCCTAGATATGGCGTTTTGAAATTAAATGAGCGGACGTTCAAAAATGGCTTTCTCGATGAGTCACTACAGTCCGCAATGGCCGATTTGCGGGAAATCGCAGCGATCACCATGATGGTCATGTGCTGGCACTTAGCGGAAGCTGGCAAAAGGTTTAGTTTTTGCTTTTCATTCCCCTGTGCGCCGCCTCGATCAGCCGCAAGTGAGCGGAGGGGTAGGCGAGCACTGTTCGAGTTCCGCAGCGTGGCACGTTTTGTGTGCCGCGTCAGGGCGAGTTGCGCAGCCCCGCTTGCTTGCGGCTGATCAAGGACACCCGCAGGGCGGCAAACCGGGGGCGATTTCTTTGGGGTACCTTTCTTGGCAAGATCAAGAAAGGTACCCGGCTGCCGGTCTGCCACCGGCGGTTTTGAGGTTGATGTTGGGTGGACTCACCCTTCGACAGGCTCAGGGCGAACGACCATCCCCTACTTCAACCTTCTGATATTAGCACCCAGCTGCGAAAGTTTGGCCTCGATGTGTTCATAGCCGCGATCCAGATGATAGATGCGGTCGATCACGGTTTCGCCTTGTGCCACCAACCCGGCGATCACCAGACTCGCAGACGCACGCAGATCCGTCGCCATCACAGCAGCACCCTCCAGGTGGTCCACGCCGCGCACCATGCAGGTATTGCCTTCCACATCGATTTGCGCCCCGAGGCGTCGTAGTTCCTGCACGTGCATGAAACGGTTCTCGAAAATAGTTTCCACCACCATCGCTGTGCCCTCCGCCACCGCATTCAGCGCCATGAATTGCGCCTGCATGTCGGTAGGAAATGCGGGATACGGCGAGGTGCGCAGGTTAACCGACTTGGGACGCCCGCTCATTTCCAGATGGATGCGGTCGCCCTCCACGCGAATCAGCGCTCCGGCCTCAATCAGTTTTTCCAGAACGGTGTCGAGAATGTCGGCATGCGTATCGGTCAGCGTGATGCGGCCGCCGCTTGCCGCTGCTGCAACCAGAAAGGTTCCGCTCTCGATGCGATCCGGCATAATTCGATGCGATGCCCCGTGCAATTTATCCACACCGGTGATGGTTATTGCATCAGTTCCGTCGCCGGAAATCTTCGCGCCCATCGAACGCAAACAATTCGCCAGATCCACCACTTCCGGTTCACGTGCGGCATTTTCCAGCACCGTCACGCCCTCGGCCAACGCAGCGGCCATCATCAAATTTTCCGTGCCGGTAACACTGACGATATCGAAGAATATGCGCGCGCCTTTTAAGCGTTTCGCCCGGGCATGTATATAACCATGTTCAATATGGATCTCGGCCCCCATCGCCTGCAATCCTTTGATGTGCAGGTCAACCGGACGCGATCCGATGGCACAACCGCCGGGCAGAGAAACACGCGCCTCGCCGAAACGCGCGACCAACGGCCCCAGCACCAGCACCGATGCACGCATGGTCTTCACCATGTCATAGGGAGCTTCCAGCTTGTCGATGCCGGCACCGCACAGCGTCACCGCGCCCTGCTCGACCTCGGCTGTCACCCCCATCTGCACCAGCAGCTTGCGCATGGTGGAGACGTCGTGCAAATCCGGCATATTGTCCAGATGCAATTCCTCCGATGTCAACAGCCCTGCGCACATGATGGGCAGCGCCGCATTCTTCGCGCCGGAAATACGCACTTCACCGCGTAGCGGGGTACCGCCTTGTATGGCTAACTTTTGCATAATTTAAAATGTAGGGTGGGCACGTCTTTGTGCCCACCCTACATTTTCTCCCATTCTTGTGGCGTAAATGTTTTCATCGACAACGCATGAATTTCTTCGCGCATCCTGTCTCCCAGGGCCTGATAAACCCTCTGGTGGCGTTGCACGCGGCTTTTTCCCTCAAATTCCCCGCTCACCACTACCGCTTCAAAGTGCTGGCCATCGCCAATCACACTTAAATGGTTGGTTGCCATGCCCTGCGCAATACTATTTTGAATACTTTCAGGTGTGACCATAATTTTTATCCGCGTAATTTATATCCCGAGCGCAACATGGCCAGCGTAAAACCCGTCATGACCAACAAACATCCGCCCACCACCTCCAGACTAAACCAGGGGGAAATGTCGGAAACACCGAAAAATCCGTAGCGAAACCCGTCTATCATATAAAAAATCGGGTTGAAACGCGACAAGTCCTGCCAGAAATCCGGCAGCGAGTGGATAGAATAAAACACGCCGGACAAAAACGTTAGCGGCATGATGATGAAATTCTGGAAGCCCGCAAGCTGGTCAAATTTTTCAGCCCAGATTCCCGCCACCACCCCAAGCGAACCGAGCAAAGCACTGCCCAGAACGGCAAACACCACTATCCACAGAGGATATTGCAGCGGAGGCTGGGCAAACCACAATGCGGACAGATACACCCCCAACCCGACAGCCAGACCGCGCACCACCGAAGCCAGTACATAGGCGGCGAAAAATTCGCCGTAGGCTATCGGGGCCAGCAATACGAACACGATGTTTCCGGTAATTTTGGATTGAATCAAACTGGACGAACTGTTGGCAAAGGCATTTTGCAATACCGACATCATCACCAGTCCGGGAATCAGAAAGGCTGTGTAGCGCACCCCGGGATACACTTCGACATGCTGTTCCAGTACATGTGAAAATATCAGCAAATACAGCAAGGCGGTCAAAATCGGGGCGAGCAGGGTCTGAAAAGCCACCTTCTGCACGCGCAGCGTTTCTTTATAAAACAGGGTGTAAAAACTCAGCATGCGCGCCCCATGACACGAATAAACACGTCTTCCAGATCGGGTTGCAACAGCTCGATTTCCTGCACGGCATTACCGGCCTGTCGCACTTCCGCCAAAACCATCTCCAGTGCCTGATAGGACGACAAGGCCAGCAAGTAGCTCTCCCCTGTTTGTTCGATCACCTGCGGCAGCAAAGAGGCCGGCAGCGTACTGTCCAGTTTCAGACGTACCCGGCAACCGGCAATGGTGCTGAGCAAATTTTTCGTACTGTCCAGCGCCACAACGCGGCCGCGCTTGAGCATGGCTATGCGTCCGCACAATGTTTCCGCCTCTTCCAGATAATGCGTGGTCAGCAACACGGTTTGGCCTTCCCGATTGAGCCGCTGAATAAATCGCCACATGGACTGGCGCAACTCTACGTCCACTCCGGCTGTAGGCTCGTCCAGCACGATCACGGGAGGTTTGTGCACCAGTGCTTGCGCCACCAGCACACGGCGTTTCATCCCCCCGGATAAACGGCGCATATTGATATCGGCCTTGTCGGTCAAATCCAGATGATGCATCACCTCATCGATCCAGGCATCGTTGCGGCGCAATCCGAAGTAGCCGGATTGCAGGCGCAAGGTTTCACGCACACTGAAGAAGGGATCGAATACCAGTTCCTGCGGCACTACCCCCAACAGGCGTCGGCTGTCGCGATACTGCCTGACGACGTCATGCCCCAGAACGGAAATCTCGCCGCCATCCGGCAACGCCAGCCCTGCGAGAAGATTAATGAGAGTAGTTTTACCCGCCCCGTTGGGCCCGAGCAAGCCGAAAAATTCGCCTTGCTCGACACGCAAATCCACGCCATCCAATGCATGCAGAGAACCGTAGTGCTTGTGCACCTGGCGGACGTCAACGGCGGGAAGCATAAGGGAAAATTGCCATAAAATAGAATTGTTACGGACTGGCGGCAAGGTACGAACCCCGGCATTTTCCAGATTGCCAATGCCGGGGTTCGTACCTCACCGCCGGCCTACGGCATAGCAACCTGGTGCAGCGGCAACAATTCCGCCACGCCATACAAACGCGCCAGACTCAACAGACTGGCCGGTGCATTAATAAAAGAAATCGTCACCCGGGTGCTTTGCGCGCGGCGCATCCAGGACAGCAGCAAGCTGACTGCGGCAGAATCGACGGCCTCGACTTTCTCCAGATCGACCACCAGCGCGCCGTCTCCCGCAGGTTGCAAAACCGTATTAAACAGGGTGGCAACCGTTTCCATGGTCAGTCGACCCGATACCAGAAGGCGGTCACCGTCCCGCGTAATCATTTTGCGTCGGCCTTGCGTATGGCATTGTTTGCGGCATTTTTATCAACCAGCATCTTGATCAGCCCGTCCACCCCTGATTGCTGCACTTGTTCGGAGAAAGTACCCCGGTAGGTAGTAACCAGGCTTGCACCTTCCACCGACAGGTCGAAAGCTTTCCATCCGTCAGCAGTTTTTTCCATTTCATAATCCACCGCCACCGATGGCGCACCCGGCTTGAGTATGAGCGACTTGACCGTCACCTCATCCGCGCCGGCCGGAATCTTGAGCGGTTTTACCTCGATAGTCTGGTTCTGGTAGCTCGTGAAAGCGTTGGCATAGGTACGCACCAGCAGATTGCGGAATTCTGTCACCAGAGTTTTTTTCTGTTCCGGAGTGGCCGTGCGCCAACCCTTGCCGACGGCCAGCCTGGTCATGCGTTCAAAATCAAAATTGGGCAGCACCTTTGCGTCCACCAGAGCCAGAATTTTCTTCTTGTCGCCGGCCTGGATATCTTTGTCCTGTTTGACGATCGCGATCACTTCCTGTGCAACATTCTTGATCATGACATCCGGATCGGCAGCCTCGGCGCGCGCAAACAGCGTTACCGAAGCCAACACCCCGCCCAAACATAACGCAAGCAATTTATTCATCATTACTTTCTCCTGGCAGAACCTGTTAATTACTTGCCACCCTCGGCCTTGTTATACAAAAACTTCCCTATCATATCTTCCAGCACCACGGCGGACTGTGTCTGCTTTATTTCGTCCCCGCCCTTCAGCATTGCGTTATCCCCGCCCGGGTCCAGTCCGATATATTGCTCACCCAGCAACCCGGCCGTCAGAATCTTGGCTATCGTGTCCCTGGGAAACGGATAGCGGCTATCTATGCTCATCACCACCTTGGCCATGTATTGCTTATTATCCAGCGTGATTGCGGTTACACGTCCGACCAGCACACCGGCGCTTTTGATCGAAGCCTGGGCCTTGAGTCCGCCGATATTGGCAAAGTTAGCCTGTAACTGGTAGGTATCGGACACATTATAGGTGCTCAGGTTCCCCACTTTGAACGCCAGCACTACCAGTGCCGCGAAACCCGCAACGACAAAAGTGCCCACCCATAAATCCAACGTAGTACGCTCCATAATTAATCCCCGAACATGAAAGCAGTCAACATAAAATCCAGCATCAGAATAGCCAGCGACGATTGCACCACGGTACGTGTGGTCGCGCCCGAAACGCCTTCCGCAGTCGGGGGCGCGTCGTATCCCTCGAACAGGGAAATAACCGTCACCGCCACGCCGAACACCACACTCTTGATCACGCCATTGAGGACGTCGTGCTTGAAATCCACCGCCCCCTGCATCTGCGACCAGAAAGATCCCTCGTCCACACCGATCAGCACCACGCCCACGACATAACCGCCAAATACCCCCATGGCTGAGAACATGGCGGCCAGCAAAGGCATGGAAATCACCCCGGCCCAAAAGCGCGGCGCCACGACGCGGGCAATCGGGTTCACAGCCATCATCTCCATCGCGGAAATCTGCTCGGTGGCTTTCATCAAACCGATTTCTGCCGTCATTGCAGAACCGGCGCGGCTGGCAAACAGCAAGGCGGCAAGCACCGGCCCCAACTCGCGCACCAGACTGAGCGCCACCAGAGAGCCCAGCGCCGACTCGGAACCGTAGCGCTTGAGCGTTTCATATCCCTGCAAACCCAGCACCATACCGACGAACATTCCCGCCACCAGAATAATGATGAGCGACATCACGCCGGAGAAAAATATTTCCCGCACGGTCAGGCGAAAACGGCGAAAGCTCAGGCCCGAGTAAACCAGTGTCATCATGAAAAAACGCGCGGCGTAACCGATGCGCCACACGATATTGATCGCGCGCGAACCGATACCCCGCAAACCCCTGACGATAGCCATCAGACGCGCACTCCCAAATCCTTGCTAAAATCTCCACCGGGGTAATGGAAAGGAATCGGCCCGTCCATCTCGCCATGTACGAACTGGCGCACAAATGCCTCATCGGAATTGCGAATTTCGTCCGCAGTACCCTCGGCTATAATCGCCCCGTTCGAAATGAAATAGACGTAATCCACAATTTTGAGCGACTCCTGAACATCATGGGTCACGACAACGGAAGTGGCCCCCAGCGCGTCATTCAGGCGGCGTATCAGCTCGCCCACCACGGTCAGCGAAATCGGATCGAGACCGGCGAAGGGTTCGTCATACATGATCAGCATCGGATCCAGCGCAATGGTGCGCGCCAGAGCCACGCGCCGCGCCATACCGCCGGAAAGTTCGGCCGGCAACAAATCCTGCGTACCGTACAAGCCGACCGCGTGCAGTTTCATCATGACCAGATCGCGGATGATTTCCTCGGGCAGATCCGTATGCTCGCGCATCTGGAAAGCCACATTATCAAACACCGTCATATCGGTAAACAGGGCGCCAAACTGGAACAGCATGCCCATCTTGCGGCGCATCCGGTAAAGACCTTCCTGATCCAATTCGTGAATGACCTGGCCGTCGACTTTGACATAGCCCTTGGTGGGCTTGAGCACTCCGCCGATATGACGCAACAGCGTCGTTTTGCCGCAACCGCTCAGCCCCATGATGGCAACCAGCTTGCCCCTGGGGAAGGACATGTTGATACCTTTCAGGATGGCGCGGCTATCATAGGCAAAATTGACATCGCGGATTTCGACCAGCGCTTGGGATGACACGTATCGGGAACCGTAAGCTTGTTTAAGACCGCGCATTCTAAACCACGCGTCGCCCGACCACAACTCTTGATAAAACAAGGCGGGGTGACGATCCACGAAATTTCCTTTCACAAGCGCTCCTGCCGAAGCTACCCTAATGAGCTGCCAACTTGAACGGCCGTGCCGGGACGCACAATCCCACATACTAAAGATGGACTTATAATGTTGCGAAAAATAGCAAACAGAGTATTCTTGCCCCTGAAGTGCCACCAGGGAATGTGGTACCTAATAAATACAACAAATATAAATACAACGGTTGCAGCTCAAAAATCATTGCCTGGGAACCTGCAGCCAAAATTTGCAGCGAACTTGGCCGCACACAAAAAATGAAGCCATCAGTCAACACCGGCTATTTGATCACTTCGACAGCTGAAAATGCCGGGTCGGGAGTTGATGTATTCGAATGGGATATCCAGTTTGAAACCGGCATAGACGATATCGACCGGCAGCACAGGAAGCTGGTTCAGCTCATTAATTCTTTGGGCAGGGTTCTTGTCTCGGAAAGCGAAGCGGTCGCTTTCTCCAAATCCCTGTTTGAAATATTCGACGAACTGACAGAATACGTAAACTACCACTTCAGGTGCGAAGAAGAGTTAATGGCACTGCATCACGGCGACGGCGTGCATGAAGACGCGCACAAGTCCGCGCATGCCGAGTTTATCCGCCAGGTTTTAGCATCCAGAATTGCCGCCAATGACAATCCTGCCGAAGTAACCGGCAAGATACTGGCTTTTCTGTCGAAGTGGCTGATGACCCATATCGTCGGCACCGACATGCGCATGGCAAAAATGATACTGGCGCTCCAGTCCGGCCTGACCGAAGAAGAGGCAATCCGTCAAACCAATTCTTATATGAGCAATTCCAGCGAAGCTTTGCTCAGCGCGATGAATCACCTCTATGAAAATCTGGCCAACAAAACAGCAGACCTGCTAAAAACCAAACGAAATCTCGATATCGAGATCGGTATGCGCAAACAAACCGAAGCCGAACTGCGCAAACTGTCGGGGGCTGTCGAGCATAGTCCCGTCTCCATCCTCATCACCAATTCAAATGGCGAGTTCGATTACGTTAATCCAAAATTCACCCAATTAACCGGATACAGACTGAATGAACTAAAAGGCCAGACCCCAAGAATTCTTAAATCGGGAACGATGCCGGTTTCCGTTTACCAGCACCTTTGGCAGACCATTTCAGCCGGACAAAATTGGCACGGGGAAATTCATAATCGCAAAAAGAACGGCGATCTCTATTGGGATCATGCGGCAATTTCCCCCATTTTTGACAGCACGGGCAATATCACCCACTACGTCAGCATTCAGGAAGACATCACCGAGCGCAAACAGGCGGAAGAAAATATCCGCCAGCAAAAACAGTTTTCCGACGACATCATCAACAGCCTGCCCGGTATTTTCTACATGCTGAACCCGCAAGGTCGGTTCGTGCGTGTAAACCGGAAATTCATGGAAGTGACGCACTATTCCAGAACTGAAATTGAGCAAATGACCGCGCTAGACTTCTTCGACGGGGATGACAAAAATTTAATTGCGCAAAGAATGCGGGACGGATTCGAGCAGGGCGATTCATCGGCCGAAGCGGATTTCGTCATCAAATCCGGACAAAAAATACCCTACTACTTTACCGGCCACCGTTCCAGCATAGGCGAACAGCCTTACCTGATCGGCTTGGGTACCGACATTACCGAGCGCCGCGCTTTAACCACAGAACTGGCCCGACAGGCACGTATAGACTCTCTCACCGGCCTTTCCAACCGCAGACATTTTATCGAACTTGCCGATATTGAGCTTGCCCGCGCCAAACGCTATGACAAACCGCTCTCGGTATTAATGCTCGATCTGGATGAATTCAAATCGATCAACGATACGCATGGACACCAAAGCGGCGACAGGGTACTGCGCAAAATCGGAGAGGTATGCGTGGAAACTTTGCGCGAGGTGGACATTGTGGGCCGGGTCGGCGGTGAGGAATTTGCCGTTCTCCTGCCTGAAAGCGACGCCAATCAAGCTGCGGATGTGGCCGAAAGGCTTAGACAGGGCATCGCCAACGCCGAAATCCTTCTGGAAAGTGCGGCCCCGCTAAAGGTGACCGCTTCAATCGGGATATCCACCCTTACCGCGATAGATACCACGATCGACAAGTTGCTTCACTTGGCTGATAAAGCGCTGTACGAGGCCAAACGCACGGGGCGCAATAAAGTGTGTGTTTCTCTTCTCGAATAACTGCAGCAATCCCCCTGCAAGCAGACTGTTTCTACCGTGGCTACATCGGCAAAAAATCTCTTCCATTCCGCAGCCCGGTTTAACTGACGCGACTATAAATTAGATTTGGCGATATTATTTGTTCTGAAATAAATGATGAAAGCTTTGCCGACCTTATCAGCGATTTTGACCGGAATATTGGGCTCGATCAATCTGGTGCATGCCACGGAAGCAGCCGTCGAACTGGCCAGTATCAAACCGCATCCGTCAATCGAACATACCCATGCCTGCGTGGTTGTAAAGAATAACGATGCGGCCACGGAAGATTGCAACGAGCCCAAGTGCGCTGCCGGAGGCCCTGCCCTTGATGCAGCCCTGGGCGCCAAGGGACTGAAAAGAATTTGCAGATCCATTGAAGCCAAGGTCAATCGGGGTTATGACGTCACCTATAAAATATACGGGGAGAAGTATGTTGCCTGGACCGACCGCGACCCGGAAGAGGAATTATCCCGGATCGGACTGACGGTGCATGAAGAATACACCCCCACCAATCCTGCATGCCCGCAACATGCTTTTCAGGAAGCCAACGATCCGGATGCAAGCGAATGCGCGCCCACGGACACGAATGAAAATAGCTCTGCCCCTGTCGAAACCGTGCCTGAACTTCCTGCGAAGAAGTTGAAACGCCGGATATTTTGACGCCCGTTACCTCCCGCCCCCTATCACTTTCATCAGGTAGTCAAGCGGGAGTCTGTTTGCCACAATGAGCCACTCCTGACCGGATGTCTCATTCTCGCCAAGTTTCAGAAATCCGGATTGTTCAAACGCATCCGGACTGCCTGAAATGATAGACATGCGCTTATGCAAAACAGGAGTGGCGGGGCTGGCTTGCGGGTTACTCACAGCTTGCGGCATGCAGCCGAACAAGATATCCGGCGACGCTTACGTCAAACCGTCGGCAATGCATATAAAAAGTTCGGATGCGACACCGGCTCGCGGCGCAGAAATTCCCGCTGTGATCAGCCGCAACATTCCGCTTCCGTTCCCGCTCGCCGCCCCCAAAGTCGAAACCTATAGCGTGGTCGTCACCAATGTTCCGGCACAGGAAATTCTGTTCGCATTGGCGCGCGACGCCAGGATCAATCTCGATATTCAAAACGGAATTCAGGGCACGGTTACGCTCAATGCCATTGACCAGACTTTGCCGCGCATTCTGGAGCGCATGGCCAAACAAGTGGACATGCGCTATGAGCTGGATGGCACGAATTTAATCATCATGCCCGACACGCCGTTTCTGAAACACTACAAGATCGATTATGTGAACATGGTGCGCGATTCCGACGGAACCATATCGAATGCCACGCAGGTCGGTTCCGGTTCGTCGGGCAGTTCGACAGGAGGCGCCGGCGGAAACAACTCTTCCCTCACGATCAGAAACACCTCCAGAAATCACTTCTGGGAAACCCTGATCCAGAACATCAAAGACATCCTGCACGAAACCGACATGATCCTGCCCGCCGGCTCCAGCGAGACCGTGGTGCAAAAAAGTAACGAAACCAGCACCAGCGGAACCGGGGTTCAACCCCCGCCCGCAAGCGGCAAGAAATCCGCCGCCAAACCTCCCGGCATCGCAAACAGTCCGAATCCCGCCACACTGGATGAAGGGGGCACCACCGTCACCCGCACCAGTACCTTCCGCGAGGCCGCGGCCGTGATTGCCAATCCGGAGAGCGGCATCATCACTGTGCGCGCCACCGGCAAACAGCACGAGAAAATTCAGGCGTTCATCGACACTATTATGTTCAGTGTGCGGCGACAGGTTCTGATCGAGGCAACCGTGGTTGAAGTCAGTCTGAGCGACCAATACCAGCAGGGCATCAACTGGTCGAAATTGCTTCTGGGCGGCAAAGGATTTCAACTGGCGCAGGCCGGTTCGGCCGGTTTACCCGCCACCAATACCGGCAGCATGTTTACCCTGGGATATACCGACCCTACATCGGCATTGGGCAATCTGAACGCGCAGGTTTCGCTGCTCGAATCGTTCGGCAAAGTGAAGGTATTGTCCAGCCCCAAGCTCAGTGTCATGAACAATCAGACTGCCATGTTGCGCGTGGTCGACAATCTGGTGTATTTCGTCACCAACACCACAACCACCGCACCCACTTCTACCAGCGCGGCCTACAGCACGTTTTCGACCACCCCCAATACCGTCCCCATCGGTTTCACCATGAGCGTGACACCCCAAATCAGCGACAGCGACACGGTGCTGCTCAATCTGCGGCCTTCGATCACGCGCCTGCTCGGCTACGTCAACGACCCCAATCCGGATTTGGCCAATGCCCATGTGGTGAGCCGTATTCCCCAAACCCAGACGCGGGAGATGGACTCGGTATTGAAAATCGAGAACAACCAGATCGCGGTCATGGGCGGACTCATGCAGGATGAAGTCAATAATCTCACCGATGCGGTTCCCGGCTTGTCATCGCTTTACGGGCTGGGAAATTTATTCATGAACCGCAATGACACGATGCAAAAAACCGAACTGGTAATTTTTCTGCGCCCGGTCGTCATCAGGGAAGCCAGCGTCACCGCGGACTATAGCGAGTTTCGCGGCAATCTTCCGGATGCGGCATTCTTCAAAAGCATGAACAACGGCAGGCCGTAGCAGCGGGAACACGATACAGAATGCCTACCCCATGAGCGCTTCCCCACAGACAAACGGACGCACATGGCACATGCCGTTCCGCATCGTTCCCGCGTCGATTGCAACCGGCATCCTGCTGGCCGCCAGCGGCGGATTCTATGTCTGGCGTGAAGTCTCAACACCGCCGATGCTGCAACCGCTTATCATTGCAACACCGCAAGCGGCGATCATTCCTTTGCCGGCAAGTTCTGCAGTTACCCCGTCAGAATTTTTCCCGAAGCAAACATCGACCGATACTCCGCCTCGCCCGGAACCCGTCCCAAAACGGAAAAAAGCACACCGTATCGCAAAGGCCGTTCCAGAACCCGCCAACATCATGCCCGAAACGATTGCTACCGAAATACCCTCCGCCGTTACACCCGAAACTACAATTCGCATTCAGCATAGCCACGAGAACGATACCGTTGCACCGCTGCTTGTGGCCGCGTGGCAGGCATACCACAACGGTGATTTCGATACTGCCATGCAGAAATACGGTGAAGTGCCGGGCGGGGAGGAACAGAATCGCGCTGCGCCAAACCGCGATGCGCTGCTGGGCATGGCAGCCATTGCCCAACAACGAATGCAGTACGCCCGTGCCGCGCAATTCTACAACCGGATGCTGGAACTTGATCCTGGCGACCCCGACGCCCAGGCGGGAATGTTTTCTTTGCGTGGCAGCAATGGCACAGATGACACTGAAACCCGCTTGAAACTTTTGCTGGCGCAGCGGCCCGATGCGGCAGCGCTGCATTTCGCATTGGGAAATTTTTACGCGCAGCAATCCCTCTGGGGCGACGCAGAACAAGCCTATTTCAATGCCAGCAAACAGGAACCCGACAACCCCCTGTGCGTATTTAATCTGGCCGTCAGTCTCGATCATCTGGGACGCACTGTTCTCGCCGCACAGTATTACCGGCTGGCATTACAACTGGATCAGGCTGTCCATTCAGACCTTGACCGTGTGCAAACGCAGTTGCGTCTGGATCAACTCGCACCTGAGTTATTGCCACAGCATGAACGATAAAACCCCGCAAGCCATAGGCCCGCTGCTGCTGGAGAAAGGCGTAATCAGCGATGACCAGCTGCGCATCGCGCTGCAGGAACAGGAAAAGAGTCACCAGCCTCTGGGACGTTTGCTGGTGAGTCTGGGTTTCTTGTCGGAAGCCACCATCCGCGATGTGCTGTCGGAAAATATGGGACAGGAAAGCGTCAATCTTGCGACCTTCATCATCGATCCGGCTGCCATCAAACTGATCCCCAAGGATATTGCGCGGCGCTACCTGCTGTTGCCGCTGTCGCTGGATATTGCCAACAAGCTTCTCACCATTGCGATTGCCGACCCGAACAACATTATTGCGCTGGACCAGTTGCGCGCTCTGCTCAAGGACGAATACCGGCTGGGCACCCAGCTGGCGAGCGAATCGGATATTCTGCGCGGCATCGACCAATATTACGGATTCGAACTCTCCATCGACGGCATCCTGCACGAAATTGAGCCGGGCGAAATGGAGTACAAGACCCTGCAAACAGGGGTCAACGAATTCAGCCAACCGGTGGTGAGGCTGATCGACGCCCTGCTCACCGAGGCGGTGCAGCAGGGCGCCTCCGACATTCACTTCGAACCGGAAAGCAGTTTCCTGCGCATCCGCTATCGCATCGACGGTGTGCTGCACCAGATGCGCAGCCTGCACAAAAGTTTCTGGCCGGCCATGGTAGTGCGCATCAAGGTGATGAGCAGCATGAATATCGCGGAAACCCGCGCGCCGCAGGATGGGCGCGTTTCGCTGCGCTTGTCCGGACGCCCGATTGATTTTCGGGTCTCCTCGCATCCGACTTCGCACGGTGAAAATATCGTGCTGCGCATACTGGACCGGCAAAAGGGCATCGTCCCCATCGACAAACTCGGGCTGGACGATACCTCGCTGTCGACATTGAAACTGATCATCGCCAAACCCGAAGGCATCGTGCTGGTCACCGGCCCCACCGGCAGCGGGAAGACCACCACCCTGTATTCGATGCTCGGTCACGTCAATACCGAAGCGGTCAATATCATGACGCTGGAAGATCCGGTGGAATATCCGATCCCGATGATCCGCCAGACTTCGGTGAACGAGGCGTCCAAGCTGGATTTCGCCAACGGTATCCGTTCCATGATGCGGCAGGACCCGGATATTATTCTGGTCGGTGAAATCCGCGATCATCCCACAGCAGAGATGGCGTTTCGAGCCGCCATGACCGGCCACCAGGTGTATTCCACGCTGCACTCCAATTCCGCCATCGGGGCAATTCCCCGCTTGCTGGACATCGGCATTCTGCCGGACATCATGGCGGGAAATATCATCGGCATCATTGCACAACGTCTGGTGCGCGTGCTGTGCCCGCATTGCAAACTCGCTTATCACCCCGACCACACCGAACAAAAGCTGCTCGGCCTGCACCCCGGCGTGGCGCCTGTGGTGTACCGCGCCGCCGGCTGCGAACGCTGCCGTCACCAGGGCTATAGCGGGCGGCTTGCCATCATGGAATTGCTCAAGATGGATAACGATCTTGATGATCTGGTGGCACGTCGCGCCGGTATCCGCGAGCTGAAACAGACCGCGCTGGACAAAGGATTCCGCCCGCTGGCGGCGGACGGCATGCGGCGCATACTGCACGGCGTGACTTCCCTCGCGGAAGTCACCCGCGTGGTCGATTTGACTGATCGCATGGTATAGAAAATGGCGCGCTATTCCTACAAGGCTATCGATGCGGCCGGCCAATCCTGCAAGGGCCTGCAGGAAGCCGGCAGTCTGGCTGATCTCGAACTGAGCCTGAAAAATATCGGGATGGATTTGATTGATGCCCGGATAAACGACAATCACGATGCAAAAAGTTCGCTATTCGGCCCCGGAAAAATCCGCCGCCCCGACCTGATTACCTTTTTCTTCAATCTGGATCAGCTATTGCGTTCCGGGGTACCGCTGCTGGAGTGTCTGGGTGATTTGCACGACAGTATGGATGATCCGCAGTTCCGCGTAATCATTGCCGCCATGGTGCAATCCATTGAAGGCGGAACCACGCTGTCGCTATCCATGGCACTGCACCCGCAGGCGTTCAGCCCGATATTCGTCAGCCTGACCCATGCGGGGGAAGAAAGCGGGCGATTGCCGGAAGTATTCGAACACCTCACGGCATCGCTGAAATGGCAGGACGAGATGGCCGCCCAGACCCGCAACATGATGATCTACCCTGTCTTCGTCGGTACGGTGGTTATCGCGATCACCTTTTTTCTGATGATTTATCTGGTGCCGCAACTGATCGGCTTTATCAAAGGCATGGGACAGGAAATTCCCCTGCAAACTCGCGTGCTGCTGGCCACCTCGGATGTATTCGTTAACTACTGGTACCTCATGCTGGCGCTGCCGCTATTGCTTTTTGCCCTGTTCCGTCTCGCGCTGAAATACCGCCCCGCGCTGCAATATCCCCTGGATGATTTCAAATTGCGCGTATGGCCCACCGGCCCCATTCTGCGAAAAATTATTCTCGCCCGGTTCGCCAACACCTTTGCCATGATGTACGCATCCGGCATTACCATTCTGGACTGCATCGCCAACTCGCGCGATCTTGCCGGCAATCAGGTCATCGCCCGAAGTCTGGAACAGGTCACCCGGGAAATCGAGTCCGGCAAGAATCTCACCCAGAGTTTCCACAGCACCGGCATCTTTCCCCCGCTGGTCATTCGCATGCTCAAGGTAGGCGAGGCCACCGGCAATCTGGATAGCGCATTGCGCAACGTGAGCTATTTCTACGACCGCGACGTAAAGGACTCGATCAAAAAAATCCAGGTCATGATCGAACCGGCCATGACCGTCATTCTCGGTCTGCTGCTGGGCTGGGTGATGCTGTCCGTGCTGTCGCCGATATACGATCTGATCAGCAAGGTGAAAGTATGAGCCGCCGTAGAATTCTGCTGTTTCTGAGCGCGACCCGGTGCGAAGCATGGACGTGGCGGAACGGCGAACTTGCCGAAGCCGCCCAATTTCCCCATGATGCGGCAGGACTGGAGCTATTCACTGCATTTGTAATAAATACCGGCGGACTGGCCAGCCTGCTTGTTGATCTGGTCGAGGAAGATTTTCGCCAGGAAAGCGTGCCGCATTTGCGCGGCAGCGAGCGCGGCGCATTGATCCGGCGCAAACTCGAACAACATTACCGCAACACCCCGTTCCGTCAGGCGATCACCCTGCAACGCCAAAGCGGGGGACGTTGCGACGATGATATGCTGTTCTCCGCGCTGACCAACCCGGCCCTCATCACACCGTGGCTGAATATCCTGCAGGCGCATTACATCCCGCTGAGCGGTATATATTCCATTCCCAACGTCAGCGTCCGGCTGATACAAGATATTGCCCCCGGCTGCGTATTGTTGCTGTCATGGGAAAAGTCCGCTGGACTGCGCCAGACATTTTTTGACGCAGCGCTGCTGCGCTTCTCGCGCCTTACACCGATGAGCATCGGGGATTCCTTCGGTGCAACAGCGGAAACAGAAACCGCACGCACCCAACTTTACCTGAAGAACCTGAGCCTGCTGCCGCCCGGTCAGGCGTTGAATGTCAGCATCATTTGCCATGCGGATCAGCGGTCTGAACTGGAAGCGCACCTGACCGACGACAACGAAACGCACTACACTTATCTCGATATCGGGGAGCTGGGCAAACATTACGGCTCAAAATCAGTTTACGCCGACTCGGATGCCACGCCGCTATATCTGCATCTGCTTGCCGCACGTCCCCCCCCGCAGGATTATGCCGGCGCAGCGCACTTGCATTCTCTGAAATTATTGCAACTGCGCCGTTGCCTGCTTGCATTGAGTGCCATCCTGTTCATGGCTGGTTCACTCTGGTGCATCGTCGCTATCAGGGAAGCGCAAGTTCTGCAGACTGAGAAACGGGAACTTGCAACTCAGACCGGACAACGGTTACAACAAACCCGCCTGATCCTCCGCGACTTGCCGGATACGGCAGCTTCCGCCGCAGACATGAAAACTGCGGTGAACCTGTCGCGTAATCTGGCCGGACTTTCCCCTCCCCCGCAACAGATACTGAACGAACTCGGCAAGACCTTAAGCGACTTTCCCGCCCTGCGCATAGACAAGCTTGCCTGGCACACCGGTTCCGAAATCGGGGCAACGACGCCTCCCGCGCAAATCATTCTGCTCAGCGGAGAACTGCCCCCATTCAGCGGAAGCTATCGCGGCGCATTGGACTATCTGGAGCAGTTCCGTCTGGCATTGGTTCAGCGCGGCTACAGCGTCACCGTGCTGACCCTGCCGCTGGATATCAGCCCGCAGGGCAGCATCGCCGGCGACATAGTTGACGGCAGCAACAAACCGGCACATTTTTCCCTGCACCTTTCCTGGCGGAAGGGCACATGAATTTTTCCCGAAAGGATCTCCCGTATCTGAAGCCGAGCCTGCTCATATTTTTGTGCGTGATCGCTGCGGGCGGCGGAGCAATCTTGACGGCTAACAACAAGGTCGAACTGGCGCGGGCTGAACGGCAACTCGCACAGCTTGAATTAAACCGGATGCGCGGCCGGCTCAATGCTGCCGCCATAGACCAAAAAAATCTGGCCGCATTTACCGTCGAATACCGCGAACTGCTCAAAAAGAATGTGATCGGCAACGAGCGGCGTCTGGACTGGATCGAGAGTCTGGAAGCCCTGCGCAAACAGCAACCCGTGCAGGATTTTAAATACACCATTTCCCCGCAACATGCCTACTTGCTCCCGGCGACCTGGGACACAGGCAACTTCAAACTCTACATGAGCGACATGACCATGCAATTCGAGTTGTTGCATGAGGAACAACTGGTGAATTTTCTCGACTCGCTGCGCGGCAACAGCGGCGGCTGGTTCATTCCGGATCACTGCGCAATGGAGCGCCTTGCAGATCTTTCAGGCGGAACTCGACTCAAGGCGGAATGCAGCGGCGGATGGTTGACGCTGCAACTCCGGAGCACAAAATGAAACGCATCCCGCTGTTGTGGCTTCTAGTCATTTCCCCGCCTCCCCTTGTTTGCGCCGAGCCCCTCGGACGGCTGTTCTTTACTCCGGAGCAACGTACCCAACTTGAACTTGAGCATACGCGCAACGCAAAATCAGATGGCAGCAAAACTGCAGCCAAAACGACTGTGAACGGCATCGTGCAACACCACGGCGGCACACGTACGGTATGGATCAACGGCAAGGCGCAGACCTCGTCCAGACAGGGTGAGCCTGCTTCCGAAGGGATGGCTGTTCCGGGAAAATCCGGATCAACCCGAATCAAGGTGGGAGAAAGATTTTCGCCGGAATCAGCCAT
>Ga0265327_10001380_pt1 | contig 31060 bp, 32 predicted proteins | sample 41621metaG_FD_202089 | JGI IMG/M metagenome (GOLD analysis project Ga0265327, IMG submission 202089) | Rhizosphere microbial communities from Carex aquatilis grown in University of Washington, Seatle, WA, United States - 4-16-21 metaG | ecosystem: Host-associated > Plants > Roots > Rhizosphere...
CTCAGCCGAGCGAACCCAGGCCATCCAACCCTGGACCAGGGCCTACAATCTCAACAGACCCCACTCCGGCATCGCCGGCCTCACACCCTGGCAGCGTGTGAACAACCTTCTTGGAAACGACACCTAGGCGTCGTGCTGGCGATCCTGACCTTGGGCGCCCTGGCGGCCGCCCTGCTACCTGTGGTTCGCCCCGGCAAGGACTACACCAATCTGAGGCAGAGGGTGAACTCCTGGTGGGTGATGATCGCCCTCCTGGCCGCGGCCCTGCTGCTGGGCTGGCAGGCGACCACGGCCCTGTTCGCGGTGATCTCGTTCATCGCCCTGCGGGAGTTCCTGTCGCTCGCCCCGTCGCGGCGCGAGGACCGGCTGATCATCCTGGCCGCCTATCTGGTCATCCCGATCAACTACGGCTTCATCGCCATCGACCAGTACGGCATCTACCTGGTGTTCATCCCGGTCTACTGCTTCATGGCCGCGCCGTTCCTGATGGCCTGCATCGGCCAGACCAAGGCCTATCTGGCGACGGCGGCGAGCTTGCACTGGGGGCTGGTGGCCTGCGTCTACAGCCTGGGCTTCGCGGCCTTCCTGATGAAGACGCCGCTGACCGAGCACCTGCCGGCGGGACCGGCCGGGATGGTCTTCCTGCTGCTGTTCGTCACCGAGCTGAACGACGTCGCCCAGTACGTCTGGGGCAAGCTGTTCGGCCGACACAAGATCACCCCGAAGGTCAGCCCCAACAAGACCTGGGAAGGCTTCCTGGGCGGCTGGGCGACCACGGCGGCGGTGATCTGGTTCCTGGGGCCGTACCTGGCGCCGCTGGCCGGCTGGGGCCGGTTCTGGATGGCGTTCGCCCTGCCCCTGGCGGGCTTCGCCGGCGACGTGACCATGTCGGCGGTCAAGCGCGACATCGGGGTCAAGGACACCAGCGCCCTGATCCCCGGCCACGGCGGCATGCTGGACCGGGCCGACAGCTTGACCTTCACCGCCCCGCTCTACTTTCATCTGCTGGCGTTCTTCAGCCTCGAGCGGTTCTGATGAACCCGATCCGCCTGATCTTCCTGCTGTTCATCGCCATGCCCCTGGCGCGCCTTTTCACCGGGGCCGACGTGGTCGACCGCCAGCGGCTGCCGGCCAGGGGACCGGCGATCATCGCGGCCAACCACAACAGCCACGTGGACACCCTGCTGCTGCTGACCATCTTCCCCCTGCCCGCCCTGGGCCGGCTGAGGCCGGTGGCGGCGGCGGACTACTTCCTGAGGGGGCCGATGATCGGGTGGTTCTCGCGGCGGGTGATCGGCATCGTGCCGGTCGTGCGCACCGGCGGGGGCGGTCCGACCGAGGACGTGCTGGCGCCGGCGCGCGAAGCGCTGGCCAAGGGGGACATCATCATCATCTTTCCGGAAGGCACCCGCGGCGACGCCTCGGACGCCATGGGACGGTTGAAGGCGGGGGTGGCGCGGCTGGCCGAGGCGTTCCCCCAGGCGCCGGTGATCCCGGTGTGGCTGGAGGGCGCGGGGCGGGTGCTGCCCAAGGGGACCCTGGTGCCGGTGCCGATGAACTGCACGGTGCTGGTGGGCGAGCCCATGGCCTGGTGCGGCGAGCGCAAGACCTTCATCGAGCGGCTGCGCACGGCCCTGCTGGACCTCAAGGCCAAGGCCCCTCCCCAGCACTGGATCGAGGACGACCCGAAGGCCGCCTGAGACCCGTCTAGCTGAACAGGGCCGCCGGATGGGCCGCCCCGCCGCTGAGCTCGGCGTCGCGCACCTCGGTCCAGCGCCGCAGCCAGGGGATGCGGGCCACCGCCTCGGTGATCAGCACATAGCCGGCGGCGAGCAGGACGTCCTGGACCACCGAGGCCATGGACATGCCGCTGGCTGGCGGCGCCTTGAGCGTCAGCGGCTCCAGGAAGATGACGATGAGGATGTTGTTGGCCGCGTGGGCGCCGGTGCTGAACTCCAGCCCGCCCAGGCGCAGGGTCATGTAGGCGAAGCCCGCGCCCATGATCGTGCGGGCGATGAAGGCGTCGGGGTTGAAGTCCAGGTGCACGGCCGAGAAGGCCAGGCCCGTGAACACCATCAGGAAGATGGGGTTCTTCTGGAAGGCGGCGGCCTGGCGCAGCATCCAGCCGCGGAACAGCACCTCCTCGATCATCGCCGCGGGGATCAGCAGGACGATGGCGCAGGCGGTGTAGAGGGCGCGGCCCTGGAAGGTCTTGGAGACGGTGAGAACCGGCAGCGGATTGGCGTCGCCGCTGACCAGGGCGTCGAGGCCCAGCAGCGGGCCGATGGCCAGCATCGACATCACCATGCCCGCGCCCAGCAGCCGCCAGCGGAACTGCGGCGCCGAGGTCAGGTAGTCGCGCATGCGGTGGTGCGACAGGGCCGCGGCCAGGACGATGAAGGTCAGCACCAGCGGGCCATTGGCCAGGGTGGGCATGAGCAGCAGCAGGATCGCCTGGCCGAGGTCGTGGCCGTCGGCGTTGGACAGGCCCTGCATGAAGACGCCGAAGTCGGACGCGCCCAGGGCCATGGACTTGGCGGTGAAGATGAAGCCGGCCGCGATGACCGCGAAGGTGGCGATGACCGCCAGGACGCCGACCAGCACGCCGGCCACCACCGTGACGAGAATGCGCCAGATCGTGCGGTCGCGCTCGTCCACGTTCACCAGGAACGACGAGTCCGAAAGGAGCGCGGTAATGTCTCTGCTGTTCATCGACGCCTGCTTTGCCTCGTCATCCTTACATCGGGTAGGAAACGTCCAATCAAAAGGACAATGCATGCGGATCGTTGCCGGGGCCTTTCGAGGGCGCGCGATTGTGGCGCCAAAGGGACACTCCACCCGCCCCACCGCAGACAGAACGCGCCAGGCCCTGTTCAACGTGCTCGAGCACGCCCCGTGGGCGCCGGGCTTGAGGGGCGCGCGGGTGATCGACCTGTTCGCCGGGTCGGGGGCGCTGGGCCTGGAGGCCCTGTCGCGCGGCGCGGCCTTCTGCCTGTTCGTGGAGACCGACGAGACCGCCCGCGGCGCGATCCGCGAGAACGTCGAGACCCTGAGCCTGTTCGGCCAGACCCGGGTGCACCGGCGCGACGCGACGAGCCTGGGGCCCAAGCCGGCGGGCGACGGCGCCGCCTTCGACCTCGCCTTCCTGGACCCGCCGTACGCCAAGGGACTGGGCGAGCAGGCGCTGGCGGCGCTGCGGGGCGGCGGCTGGCTGGCGCCCGGGGCCCTGGTGGTGTTCGAACGGGGGGTGGACGAGCCGGACCCCGTCGCGGAGGGGTTCGAGGTCCTGGACGCGCGCGACTGGGGCGCCGCGCGCGTCCATTTCCTAAAGGCCGTCTAGAGGCTGGGGCCCCTAGAGGCTCCGGCCCGAGGTGCGGTTGTCGCCCTGGGGGCGCAGGCGCACCAGGCCCTCGCGGGTGATCAGGTAGGGGCCGCCTTCGCGGCTCATGATCAGGCGGCGGCGCTTCAGGGCCTTGAAGACCTCGATCGTGCAGTCGCCGAGGCGCCAGCCCTCGCGGGTCCAGCAGTCGACCTCGACGATGTCGCCGCGTTCGTTGCGTTCCAGGGTGATGCGTCCGCCACGGGCGAGCGCGTGCAGCGTCCTTTGCTGCGGTTTGGAGATGTTCACTGAAGAGATGTCCGATTGAGGCGTGGGCGATCACGCCGGCGCCGAGGGCCGGCGGCGAAAGAGCCTCACTCGAAGTCTGTCCGGTCCGCTCCCGGATCGGGTTCAGGACGAGCTAGGCCCGAACCCCGCACGCAATCTCAGACATCTTGCCTCCGTCCTGACCCGACCTGGATAGCGCGCGCCGCCCCCGCAAGCCACCGGCCACCCCGTAAATCACCGTAATCAACGGTGGATGGGACGGTCCTTGGCGCGCGATCGGGGCGCGCTTTCCACGTCGATGGAGCGAACATGCTGGGAACATTCGACGGGCGCGTCAAGGCGGGGCCTCAAGGCGACAACCGCCAGGACGGCGGCGGGACGGGCCAGCCCGCCGTAATCGGCTAGGCGCGCGCCGCCGCCCGCGGCGCCGGCAACGACGTCTCGTGGCTTTCCGCGCCGACGCCGGCCTCGATGAACTGCGCGATGCAGCCGTACCACCCCATGCCACGATAGGTCTCGTAGCCAGGGGTAAGGGCGTAGCCGATGGTCACGCGGTCATCGGCGTAGCTGCCCATCTGGCCGCCGGCGGTGTCGAGGCTGAAGGTATCCGACAGCACGCCCGCACCGTCCGATGCGGCCAGGATGCGACGCTCGTGGTCGAGGATCATCACCCGGGAACGCTGGCGCTCCTCGTCGGTGAGCCGGACGCCGTCCACCACCGCCTGGGCCTGGGGCTGCCAGTCGAAGTGGATGCCCAGCACCCCGATCGCCTTGCCATCGGTGCGGCCGTCCTCGCGGATGGCCGTGGCGTAGGTGGCCACCGGAGCGTCGCCCAGGGACGGGGCGCGGGTGATGCTGGAGGCGGCGAATTCCTCGCCCGACCGGGTGCGCAGCGCCTGCTGGAACCAGGGTTCCTTGGCCACCGACAATCCCTTCACGGCCGGATAGCGCTCCGGCCGGCCATTCGAGAGCACCGCGCCGTGGCGGTCGCAGATCCACAGGTCCAGATAGACGGTGTAGGCGTCCAGGATCACCTTGAGCCGCTGGCTGGCGAAGCGCGCCGCCTGGGGCGTCGGGTCGGCCGCACAGGTCACCACCGCCGAATCGGTGGCCCACCAGCGCACGTCGCAGGTGCGCTCATAGAGATTGCGATCGATGATCTCGATGGCGTTCAGCGCCAGGTCCGCCAGCCGTTGTCCGCGCAAGTGACCCAGGATCGCGCCGCCGATGGAGGCCAGCTCGGCCAGGTCCGCGCCCACCTGGCTTTCCAGGGCGGCGGCCACCGAGTCGATCTCGGTGGAGATCTTCTTGAACTCCTCGGCGACCACCGCGAAGCCCTTGCCTTCGTCGCCGGCGCGCGCCGCCACGATCATGGCGTTGACCGCCAGCATCTTGGCCGAGCGGTTGACGGCGGTGATCTCGCCGATCTTCTCGCCGGCCACCGCGCTGAGGCGGGCCGAGAGCTCGATGATACGTTCCGGTCGAAGGGCGTCGTCCATGTCGGCCATCGTGTTTGCGCGTCCCCCATTTTGCGCCAGTTGGCTCCAGGGGATGCGGTGGTGACCACCGGTGTCAGGCGCGGGCGCCCGACTCCCGGCGACGGCGCCCATGGAAGCAGCGACGGTGATGGTCGAGGCGCGCGTTTTACGCAGCGCCTAAGACTGGATCGGTCAAATCGTCGCGGCTTCAGCGCCGCCCGAACAGCCGCTCGATGTCGGCCAGCTTGAGCTCGACGTAGGTGGGGCGGCCGTGGTTGCACTGGCCCGAATGGGGCGTGGCCTCCATCTCGCGCAGCAGGGCGTTCATTTCGGCGGCGTTGAGGCGGCGGCCGGCGCGGACCGAGCCGTGGCAGGCCATGGTGGAGCAGACGTCCTCGAGCCGTTCCTTGAGGGCCAGGGCGGCGCCGTTCTCGGCCAGGTCGTCGGCGATGTCGCGGATCAGGCCGGCGACGTCGGTGTCCCCCAGGAGGGCCGGGGTCTCGCGCACCAGCACGGCGCCGGGGCCGAAGGGCTCGACCACCAGGCCCAGGGCTTCGAACTCGGCGGCGCGGGCGGTGACGCGCTCGGCCTCGGCGGGGTCCAGTTCGACCACCTCGGGCAGGAGCAGGGCCTGGCGGGCGACGCCGCCCTGGGCCATCTCGACCTTCATGCGCTCGTAGACCAGGCGCTCATGGGCGGCGTGCTGGTCGACAATGACCACCCCGTCGCGGGTCTGGGAGACGATGTAGGTCTCGTGCACCTGGGCGCGGGCGGCGCCGAGGGGGAACTGGGTGGCGTCCTGCTCGACGCGGACCTGGGTCTGGCCCTGGATCTGGACCTGACCCTGGGCCAGCGGCAGGGCCGCCTCCAGCACGTCGTAGGCGAAGCCGGACTCGGCGCGCGCGGAGACGCCGCCGAACCCCGGCAGGTCGCCGGACGGGACGGGCGGCGGCGACGGGCTCCAGCCCCCCGAGCGCCAGGCCGAATAGCCGGCGGCCGAAGCCCCCGGCCGGAAGCTGCCCAGGGCCGCGCCGGCGACGGTGGTGGAGGCGCGGTGTCCTGCGCCGGCCAGCACGTGGCGCAGGGCGCCGACGATCAGGCCGCGCACCAGGGCCGGGTCGCGGAAGCGGACCTCGGCCTTGGCCGGGTGCACGTTGACGTCCACCAGCACAGGGTCGAGCTCGAGATAGAGGACGGCGGCGGGATGGCGGTCGCGGGCCAGGAAGTCGGCGTAGGCGGCCCTGAGCGCCCCCTGCAGCAGGCGGTCGCGCACCGGCCGGCCGTTGACGAACAGGTACTGGTGGGCGGCGTTGCCGCGATTGTAGGTGGGCAGGCCCGCGAAGCCCGACAGGCGGACGCCCTCGCGCTCCTGGTCCACGGCCAGGGCGTTGTCGGCGAAGTCTCGGCCGAGGATGGCGCCCAGGCGCGCCAGGCGGCCCGCGTCGCCCGGCGGCTCGGCGGGCAGGCGCAGGGTGCGGCGGCCGTCGAGGTCCAGGAAGAAGCCGACGGCCTCATGGGCCATGGCCTGGCGCTTGACCTCCTCGGCGATGGCCATGGCCTCGGCCCGCTCGGACTTCATGAACTTCAGCCGCGCCGGCGTGGCGTAGAACAGGTCGCGCACTTCCACCCGCGCGCCGTGCGGCTCGGCGAAGGCGGAGGGAGCCACGGCGTGCACGGCGCCGCCCTCGACCAGGATGGCGTGGGCGTCGGACCGCCCCTTGGCCCGCGAGGCGATGGACAGCCGCGCCACCGCCCCGATCGACGGCAGGGCCTCGCCCCGGAAGCCCAGGGTGGCGATGCGCAGGAGGTCGTAGAGGCCGTCCTCGCCCGGGTTGAGCTTGGACGTGGCGTGGCGCTCGATGGCCACGGGCAGCTCGTCCGGCCCCAGGCCCGCGCCGTCGTCGGACACCAGGATGCGGGTCAGGCCCCCGCCGTCGGCCTGGATCTCCAGCCGCCCGGCGCCGGCGTCGAGGGCGTTCTCCACCAGCTCCTTCACGGCGCTGGCCGGCCGCTCGACCACCTCGCCGGCGGCGATGCGGTTGATCAGGTCGGGCGGCAGGCGACGGATGGGCATGGGCAAGCTCGGGTGAATGGGCATTATAGGCGCGATTCCAGGGTCTGGGTCGGACGGAAAGTCGCCATGAAGCCTCGTCTCGCCGCCGTTCTGGCCGCCGCCCCCGTACTGGCGCTCTTCTTGCTGGCCGACCTCGCCGCCCCTGCCCGCTCCGCGACGCCGCCGCCGCGCGACCTGGAGGCCAACCTGGTCGACGAGCTGGTGGTCAACGGCGCCCCCACCGGCGGACCGGCCTGGTGGACGGTGTCGAACGGAACCTCCAAGGTCTACATATTGGGGGCGCCGTCGGGCCTGCCCAAGGGCCAGGGCTGGAACACCCAGCGCCTGGAGTTCCGGCTGAAGGGCGCCAACGCCCTGATCCTGCCGCCCACGGCGAGGGCCAATCCGGTCAAGGCGCTGGCCTTCTTCCTGTTCAACCGCAAGCCGTTCCAGAGCAAGGGGCCGATGGAGGACAGCCTGCCGCCGCCCCTGCGCGCGCGGTTCGTGGCCGCGCGCACGAGCCTGGGCAAGGCGCCGGACCGCTACGCCAAGTGGAAGGCGGGGGTGGCGGGGCTGATGATCGGCCGGGACTTCCGCGACGGCCTGCGGATTTCCTTCAAGCAGCCGGACGACACCATCACCAGCCTGGCGGACCGGGCCGGCGTGCCGACCCGCAAGGTGGCCAGCTATGACGTCCTGCCCCTGCTCAAGAACATGACCACCCTCAGCGAGGCGGCGCACCAGGCGTGCCTGGCCGACTCCCTGACCGAGATCGAGGCGGGGCGCGGCCGGGTGCTGGCCGCCGCCGCCGGCTGGGCCAAGGGGGATGTCCACGCGGCCCTCACCGCCGAGCGCGGCTTCGACCGCTGCATTGCCCAGGTGCCGGGCATGCAGGGCTACATCGACCGCAGCATCGCCGACACCAGCGCCGCCATCGCCGGCGCCCTGGGAAAGCCCGGCAAGACCATCGCCGTGGTGCCCCTGCGCGTGCTGCTGGCCCAGGGCGGCGTCCTGGACCGCCTACGCGCCCGGGGCCTGAAGGTGGAGACCCCGGCCAGCGCGTCTTAGGCCGGCCCCGAGCGCCCGGACATTCAGCGGCCGAACAGGCCCTTGGCCGCGCCCAGGGCTTCGCGCAGCAAGCCGCCTTCGCCGCCCTGGCCCGCCGCCGCGCCGCCCAGCAGCCCGGCCAGGGGCGAGCCCTGCAGGGCGCCCATCAGTTCGCCGAGGGGACCCTGGGCGGCGTCCGGCGCCTGGGCGGCATGGTTCTGAAGCAGGCCCATGACCACCGGCAGGAATTGTTGAGCCAGGGCGGGATCGACCCCGGCGCGTCCGGCCACCGCCTCCGCGAGGCCCTCCACGCCGCCGCCAGCGCCGACGTGTTCGACCACGCCCTGCAGCATGGCCTGGGCCTGGCCCGGATCGACGCCGGCCTGGTCGGCCGCCGTCTGCAGGCGCCGCCGCCGGCGAGGCCGGCCAAGATCGCCTGGATATCCATCGTCGCGCCTCCGTCTTTCGCCTGCCCGCCCCGACGGACAGAGGGGCGCCGATCGCGGTCAAGTTCAATGGGGCGGCGCCCGATTTTGAGGAGGTCGCCGGGGGGTCGATCTAGGCGCGTTCGTCGCGCGCCGCGACGCGGAGAGAGACGACCAGACCACGAACGACACAACCGCCGCGAACGGCCGTCTCCCCGGCCAATCGCCTTCCCCGGGCGCCGAAGCCGCCTCACCTACGGCAAAGCTGCGCCCAGAAACGGCCCAGTTCGACTCCTAGCACTCGCCGCTGAACGGTTACCGATCGTTCATGAATTCCGACTGGGAGAGGACTGGCATGATGCTAGGTGCGTCGAAAATGGTGATCGCGGGGGCGATGGTTTTGGGTCTGGCGGGCCTCGGCGGCTGCGCCACCAAGAAGTACGTCAACGAACAGGTCAGCGTGGTCGACGCTCACGTCGCCGACGTCTCGGCCCATGTCGCCGACCACGACACGAAGCTGGCCAATCTGGACCAGACCACGCGCGAAGCCCTGCAGCGGGCCGAGGCGGCGGGCAAGCTGGCCGAGGGCAAGTTCGTCTATTCCATGGTGCTGTCGGACGACAGCATGAAGTTCCCGGTGTCCAAGGCGACCCTGTCGCCCGAGGCGCAGGCGCGGCTGGACGCCTTCATCGACAAGCTGAAGACCGACAACCGCAACGTCTATGTCGAGGTGCAGGGCCATACGGACAACACCGGCTCCAAGGAGGCGAACTATCGCCTGGGCGAGGAGAGGGCCGAGGCCGTGCGGCGCTATCTCAACGAGCATGGCGTGGCGCTGAACCGGATCGGGACGATCTCCTATGGCCCCGACGTGCCGGTGGCCCCGAACAACAACCGGGCCGGCCGCCAGGCCAACCGGCGGGTGATGCTGATCGTCCTGTCGTAGGGATCGCGAACGGGCGGGGCCGAGGCGCCCTGCCCGCTTCGCCGCCGGATTCCGCGAACCCGCGGTCCTGAGTTCAGTATGCGCGTAGAGCCGGGTCGCGGAGGCGGGCGGTCATGACGACGGAGCCACGGCCGCGGAGGGGAGTGGGCGACGCCGAAGGGCGCGCGCGCGCTTCGCGGCGCCGGTTCGCGGGCGTGGCGGCGGCGAGCCTGGCCGGCCACGCGGCAGTGCTGCTGGCGGTGCTGGCGACCCCCGCCGCGCCGCCCCCGAGCGAGCCGCCAGCGATCCAGGTGGAGCTGATCGCGCCGCCCCCGCCGCCGCCCGCCCCGCCCGCGCCGCCGCAGCCGGTGATGGTCCCCGAGCCCTCGCCCGCGCCGCCGGCCAAGGCCCCGCCGGCCAAGACCGCCGCCGCCAAGCCGGCCGCCGCCAAGAGCGCGCCGGCCAGGATCGTCGCGCGGCAGACCCCGACGCGCGCCGCGGCCGAGACCCTGGACGCCGGCGACGGCGACGATCCAGGCCCGGACGTCCAGCCCACAGCCGCCGCCCTGGCCGGCGCGCGCCACGCCGGCGGCGGCGGCGGCGGCGGCGGGGCGTGCGACATGGCCGCCCGCCTGCAGGCGGCGCTGCGCCGCGACGCGCGGGTGCAGGCCACGGTGGCGGCCGCCGACCACGCCGCCGGTCCGGCCGGCACGGTGATCTTCGTCTGGAACGGCGACTGGATCCGTCGCCGCGACCAGGACGGCAACGGCCTGGCGGCGGTGCGCGAGGCGATCATGTGGGAGGTCGGCTTCGCCCCGCCCCAGTGCCGGGCCGAGGCCGTGCACGGCCTGGTGCTGATCTCGCTCAACGACAGCCCGGGCGCCGCCCGCCTGGCCCTGGGCTCGGGGAACTGGCGCTGGTCGGACCTGCTGGGACGGCGCTAGCCGCTGGCCGGTCGGCGCGGCTAGGTTGCGAGCGTGGCCCGCGGGACCACTATCGGACAGCCCGCCTGGAAGCCGGCGGGCCGGGCGTCCGGGGTTTCCGGAGCCGCAACGGGAGACAGGCGCGACATGATCACGGTGTTTGGAGAAGGACGGGGCTTCCGGGTCGTCTGGCTGCTGGAGGAGATGGGTCTGCCGTACCGGCTGAGGGACGTGGACCTGCTGGCGGGCGTGGAAAACGACGCCGAGTTCCTGGCGATCAACCCATCCGGGTTCATCCCCGCGATGCGGGACGGCGACGTCACCATGGTCGAATCCATCGCCATCATGGAGTACCTGCTGGCCCGCCATGGGCCGACGCCGCTGGCGCCCGGCGCGAGTGACGCCAGCTTTCCGGCCTATCAGCAGTTCCTGCACTTGGGTGAGGCGGGGCTCGCCGGCGCCGTCTACTTCGTGTCCGGAGCCCGGAACATCGCGCCCGAGGGCGAACGTGACAACTGGAGCGCGCGCCAGGCGATGGGCGTGTTCACGTCCCGGCTGAAGCTGGTGACGCGCCGGCTGGACCAGGCGCCGTACATGGCCGGCCAGGCCTTCACCGCCGCCGACATCTCGGTGGGCTATGCTCTGGAGATGGCGCGCAAGAACATCGGCTTCGCGCTCGGCGACGCCGAGCAGGCGTACCTGGCGCGGCTGCGCGCGCGGGGCGGCTATCAGCGGGCGTTGGCGGCGTGTCACGCCACGCGCGGCTGGTGGACGAGCTAGGTGTCGAAGCTATGAAGGTTGTTCACCCGGGATCGGGTTGAGAGAGTGGGGTTGCGAAGCTCCAACCTCTAACCGGGAGACCCCGGATGAACGTCCATCAGAATGCCCGCCTGACGCCGTCTGGTCGAGCCTTGCTGGCTGATCGTGTGGCGCGTGGCCGGCGGCGCGCGGGGCGCTGGCCTGCGGCTACATCCTGGGCCGACGGCCGGCCTGACCGGCGGGCCAGGCGCCAGCTTTCCCTTGCTCCGCGCTTGCGGGCCTGAATAGGGTTGCGCCTCCCATGGCCCAGGTCTCCGAAGCGTTTCCTCCCCAAGGCGTTCCCGCGGCCGCCGGGCCGATCGTGGAGGCGCGGGCGCTGACGCGGAAATTCGGGCCGGTCGTGGCCGTCGACCACGTCTCGTTCAGCATCGCCCCTGGCGAGGTGTTCGCCCTTATCGGCCCCAACGGGGCCGGCAAGAGCACCCTGATGAAGATGTTCACGACTCTGCTGCCGCCGACCTCGGGCCAGGCGATCATCGCGGGGCTGGACGTGGCCCGGTCCCCGCAGCAGGTGCGCGGCCGCATCGGCTATGTGCCGCAGATCCTGTCCGCCGACGGCGAGCTGACCGGACGGGAGAACATGATGCTCTCGGCCCGGCTCTATCTGATCCCCGGAGCCGAACGCGCGCGCCGGGTCGCCGCCGCCCTGGCGATGATGGGGCTGGAGGAGGCCAAGGACCGGCTGGTGCAGACCTATTCCGGCGGCATGGCGCGGCGGCTGGAGATCGCTCAGAGCACCCTGCACCGGCCAGCCGTGCTGTTCATGGACGAGCCCACCGTCGGGCTGGACCCCGGCGGGCGGCGCGCCGTCTGGGAGCACGTCGCGGCCCTGCGCCGGGAGATCGGCGCGGCGGTGGTGTTCTCCACCCACTACATGGACGAGGCCGAGGAGGTCTGCGATCGCCTGGCCCTGATCGCCGGCGGCAAGGTGGCGGCGATCGGCACGCCGGCCGAGCTGAAGGCGATGATCGGCGGCGACGCCTCCCTGGACGATGTCTTCACCGCGCTGACGGCCCAGCGGATCGACGCGGGGGGCGCGGCCCGATGACCGGCGAGACCGTGGCGGCGCGCGGGCTCGGCCGGCCCATCCCCAGGACTTACGCCGGCTACCTGACCCAGGTCTGGGCCGTGGCCGACGCGGAGGTCACCAAGCTGCGGCACGACCCCATGGACCTGGTCAGCCGCGCGGTGCAGCCGATCCTGTGGCTGTTGCTGTTCGGCCAGGTGATGGCGCATGTGCGCGGGCTGGCGGCCGGCGGATCCTATCTCGACTTCCTGGCGCCGGGCATCCTGGCCCAGAGCGTGCTGTTCGTGGCCATCTTCTACGGGCTGTCGGCGATCTGGGAGCGCGACCTCGGCGTTCTGCACCGCTACATGGTCAGCCCCGCGCCGCGCAGCGCCCTGGTCATCGGCAAGGCCCTGGCCTCGAGCGTCCGGGGCATCAGCCAGTCGATCGTGATCTACGCCTGCGCCGCCGTCATGGGGGTCAAGCTGAGCTTCGCGCCGGGACACATCCTGCTGGTGGCGCTGTTCATCGTCCTGGCCTCGGCGCTGTTCTCGACGTTCTCCCTGATCATCGCCTGCATCGTGAAGACCCGGGAGCGGTTCATGGGCATCGGACAGTTCCTGACCATGCCGATCTTCTTCGCCAGCAACGCCATCTATCCGATCGCCCTGATGCCGGGCTGGCTGCGGGCGATCGCCCGGTTCAATCCGCTGAGCTACGAGGTGGACGGCCTGCGCAGCCTGATGCTGAGCCACGGCCAGAGCCAGTTCGGCCTGACCGTCGACCTGGGCGCCCTTGGCCTCGGGGTCTGCGTGGTGACCGTCATCGCCACCCGCATGTATCCGCGCCTGACCCAGTAGTCAGGCGCCGGGCGTCCCCACTGCCGCGTCCAGCTCCCGGATGGCCAGGACCAGGTGGTAGAAGGTGCTGGCCGGGACGGGTTCCTCGACGAAGTCGCCGGCGGCGTCGAGGCGGTCGCGCCAGAGGCCGCGGCGGGGGACGTCGAGATAGCGCAGGATGGCGCGGGCGGCCGATTCCGCCGCGTCCCAGCAGGCGGCGGCGTCGGTGACCGCGGCGGCGGCGACGTTGGCCTTGAGCCGCTCGGTCTGGGGCCACAGGCGGGCCGAGAGGTCGCGGGCCTCGAGGTCGCCGTCGAGTTCGTTCACCGCCACGCCGCGCACGCGGTCGACGCCGCACTGCTCGGCCAGGCCGATCAGGTGCAGGGCCAGGCGCAGATCCTGGGCGCGGCCGGCGCTGTGGCGCCATTTCAGCAGCAGCCAGGCCCATTCGAACTGGTGGCCCGGCTCGACCCGGCGCTGGGCCGGGTCGTCGGGGACGGTCCAGTCGGGGCCGAAGTCCTCGCTGAGGGCGCCGGTGTCGTGGTCGATCAGGCGGCTGTGGGCGAGCTGGGCCTGGCGGTCGGCCAGGGCCTGCCAGACGGTGCCGCCGCCGATCTCGCTCCAGGCCAGGAAGGCCTCGAAGAGATGCATGTTGGGATTGGCCAGGAGGGCCGGGCCGCTCAGTTCCTTGAAGCCGCCGCCGGGATGCGGCGCGAGCTGGCCCAGCAGGCGCTCGGCCGCCACGTCGGCGCCCGGCTCGCCGGCCTGGCAGGCGGCGGCCAGGGCCAGCAGCACGAAGGCCTGGTCGTAGAGTTCGGCCTCGTCGGACGGCTGGCCGGCGGCGGGGACGAGGCCGCGGTAGAGGCCGTCGGGGCGGCGGAAGCGATGGTCGAGGACGTCGAGGCCCCGGCGCATCGCGCCGCGCCAGTCGCCGTCCCAGCCGAACCGGGGCGCCTGGGCGAAGGTCCAGGCCTGGCGCGCCTGGACGCGGGCGCGCCGGGGACCGGCCACCGGGACGCCGGCGAGATCGAGCTGGTCATGCCAGCCGCCATGGTCCCGGTCCGGGCCGAGGCCGGCCCACAGGGGATAGGCGTCCCGGACCAGCCAGGCCTTCAGCGCGGCCAGGGCCTCGACCAGGCCGGCCGGCGCCGTGGGGCGGTCAGGGGTGGCGTCGGCGCCGCTCAAGCGGCAGCCTCGGCGAGGGCGGTGAGGTAGGCCCCGTAGGGGCCGGCGCGCGCGGCCAGGGCGAGAAGCTGGGCGCGGTCGATCCAGCCGTTCTGGAAGGCGATTTCCTCGACGCAGCCGACGCGCAGGCCCTGGCGCTCCTCGATGGTGCGCACGAACTCGCCGGCCTGGATGAGGGCGTCGTGGGTGCCGGTGTCGAGCCAGGCGTAGCCGCGGCCGAGGTTGACCACCTTCAGCGCGTCCTCGTCGAGGTAGCAGCGGATGAGGTCGAGGATCTCCAACTCGCCGCGGGCCGAGGGCTTCAGGTCGCGGGCGAAGGCGCTGGCCCGGCCGTCGAAGAAGTAGAGGCCGGTGACCGCCACGTTGGAGCGCGGCTGGGCCGGCTTCTCCTCCAGGCTGAGGACCCGGCCCGCCTTGTCGAACTCGACGACGCCGTAGCGGCCGGGATCGGCCACCGGATAGCCGAAGACGGTGGCGCCCTGTTCCGCCCGGCTGGCCTGCTCGAGCAGCCCGATGAAGCCGCCGCCGTAGAAGATGTTGTCGCCCAGCACCAGGACGCTGGGCTCGCCGGCGGTGAAGTCCTCGCCCAGGATGTAGGCCTGGGGCAGGCCCTCGGGCCGCGGCTGAACGACGTAGCTGATGGCAAGGCCGAGGTGGCCGCCGTCGCCCAGCAGGCGCCGGAACTGGGCCTGGTCCTCGGGCGTGGTGATGACCAGCACCTCGCGGATCCCGGCCAGCATGAGGACCGAGAGCGGATAGTAGATCATCGGCTTGTTGTAGACCGGCAGGAGCTGCTTGGAGACCGCCTGGGTCAGGGGATAGAGGCGCGTGCCGGCCCCGCCGGCCAGGATCAGGCCTCGTCTCACCAGGGCGTCCTCACCGAGCGCGTCGTTAAGCCCTCTTAAGCCCCAGGCGGGCGCCCGTGAAGCCGCGTTCGCGGATGGCGTTCCACCAGGGCTCGTGGTCCAGGTACCAGCGCACGGTGCGGGCGATGCCGCTTTCAAGGTCGACGCTGGGACGCCAGCCGAGGTCGGTCTCGACCTTGGCGTTGGAGATGGCGTAGCGGAAGTCGTGGCCGGGCCGGTCGGCGACGAAGCGGATCAGGTCGGCGTGCGGCCAGTCCCGGGGGCTGGCGCGGTCGAGGGCGGCGCAGACCATCCGTACGATGTCGAAGTTGGAGCGTTCGGACTCGCCGCCGATGCAATAGGTCTCGCCGGTCTGGCCGTGGACCAGCACCCGCAGCAGGGCCGTCGCGTGGTCCTCGACGTAGAGCCAGTCGCGCACCTGGGCGCCGCGGCCGTAGAGGGGGATCGGCCGGCCCTCCAGCCCGTTGACGATCACCGTCGGGATCAGCTTCTCGGGGTGCTGGTAGGGCCCGTAGTTGTTCGACGTATTGGTGATCACCACCGGCAGGCCGTAGGTGCGGTGCCAGGCGCGCACCAGCATGTCCGACGAGGCCTTGCTGGCCGAATAGGGCGAATTGGGATCGTAGGGGCTGGTCTCGTCGAACGCCCCCTCGTCGCCCAGGGTCCCGAACACCTCGTCGGTGGAGACGTGATGGAAGCGGAAGCCGGCGCGGCGCGAATCCGGCAGCCGCGACAGGTGGGCGCGGGCGGCCTCCAGCAGGGTGGCGGTGCCGGTGATGTTGGTGCGCACGAAGGACAGGGGCCCGTCGATGGATCGGTCCACGTGGGACTCGGCGGCCAGGTGCAGGACCGCGTCCGGCAGGTGGCGCGCGAAGATCTGGGTCATCGCCTCGGCGTCGCAGACGTCGGCGTATTCGAAGGCGTAGCGCGGCGAGTCCTGGGCCGGGCCGACGTTGTCGGGGTCGCCGGCGTAGGTGATGGCGTCGACGTTCACCACGCTGAAGCCCTCGCCCAGCGCGCGCCGGACGACCGCCGAGCCGATGAATCCGCAGCCACCGGTGACCAGGATCTTCAACGGCCGGCTCCTTCGCTGGCGCCGCGCGTCGTCGCCGCGCTATGGTTCGCGCCGCACAAGTTCAACGGAAGTCCCCCGCCTTGGCTGATTCACCAAACTTGCCCATCTTGGCCATCGACACATTGAAAGTTCGTTTCGACACGCATGATGCAACGGTCGAAGCGGTTCGGGGAGTGTCGCTGACGGTTTCGCCCGGCGAATGCCTGGGCGTGGTGGGCGAGAGCGGGTCGGGCAAGAGCCAGACTTTCATGGCCGCCATGGGCCTGCTGGCCAAGAACGGGCGGGCCGAGGGCTCGGTGCGCTATCGCGGCAAGGAGTTGCTGGGGCTGAAGGCCTCGGCGCTGAACCGCATCCGCGGCTCGAAGATGACGATGATCTTCCAGGACCCGCTGACCGCCCTGACGCCGCATGTGCGAATCGGCGACCAGCTGATCGAGCCCCTGATGCTGCACCTGAAGCTCAGCAAGGCGCAGGCCATGGAGCGGGCCTACGAGTGGCTGAAGAAGGTCCGCATCCCCGAGCCGGGGCGGCGGTTGAAGCAGTATCCGCACGAGCTTTCCGGCGGCATGCGCCAGCGGGTGATGATCGCCGGGGCCATGGCCTCCGACCCGGACCTGCTGATCGCCGACGAACCGACCACGGCCCTGGACGTCACGGTGCAGGCCGAGATCCTGGACCTGATGGCCGAGCTGAAGGGCGAGACCGGCGCGGCCATGGTGCTGATCACCCACGACATGGGCGTCATCGCCCGCCTGGCCGACCGGGTGTGCGTGATGAAGGACGGGGCCTATGTGGAGGAAGGCGCGGCCGAGAGCCTGTTCGCCGACCCGCAGCAGCCCTACACCCGCGCCCTGCTGGACGCGATCCCGCGCCTGGACCGGGCCGACCGGGGCGGGCGGCCGACGCCCGCGCCGCTTCTGCCGGGCGCGCCGGTGGTGGTCGAGGGCAAGGACGTCAAGGTCTGGTTCCCGATCCGCGAGGGCCTGTTCGGGGCCAAGAAGCCGCTGCGCGCGGTCGACGGCGTCGACTTCCAGATCCGCCAGGGCGAGACCCTGGGCGTGGTGGGCGAGAGCGGCTGCGGCAAGTCCACCCTGTCGCGGGCGGTGCTGAACCTGCTGCCGGCCACGGCCGGGACGGTGACCCTGCTGGGCCGCGACATCACCCACGCCGACCGCGACGCCATGCGCGAGGCGCGCAAGGACCTGCAGATCGTCTTCCAGGACCCCCTGGCCAGCCTCGATCCCCGGGCCGCCATCGGCGAGAGCATCGCCGAGCCCCTGACGGTGTTCCGCCCCGACCTGGACCGCGCCGAGCGCGAGGCCGAGGTGATCAAGATGATGCAGCAGGCCGGCCTGTCGCCGGACCTTATCAACCGCTATCCGCACGAGCTCAGCGGCGGCCAGAACCAGCGGGTGGGCATCGCCCGGGCGATGATCCTGAAGCCCCGGCTGGTGATCTGCGACGAGGCGGTCTCGGCCCTGGACGTGTCGATCCGCGCCCAGATCATCGACCTCCTGATCCAGCTCCAGCGCAGCATGGGCCTGGCGATGATGTTCATCAGCCACGACCTGGCGGTGGTGCGCGAGATCAGCCACCGGGTGATGGTGCTGTACCTGGGCCGGGTGATGGAGCTGGCCGACCGCGACCAGATCTACGCCAACCCCCAGCACCCTTACACCAAGGCCCTGCTGTCGGCGGCGCCGATCCCCGATCCGGTGCGCGAGCGCGGGCGGGTGCGTGTGCGCCTGGACGGCGAGCCGCCAAGCCCCATGGACCCGCGCTCGGCCCTGCGTTTCATGCCCTCCAAGCTGACCCTCGATCCCCTGGCGCCGGTCTATGTGCCGGAGCTGCGCGAGGTGGCGCCGGGGCATCTGGTCAGCGAGTACGACCCGGCCTGATCTGGATTATTGGCGCGCCAGGTGTCATAAATAGACGACGGCGCCTCCGCGCCGGCGGGGAGGTCGCCATGGACGTGGTTCTGCTGGGCACCGGATCGCCGATCCCCAATCCGACCCGGGCCGGGCCGGCGACCCTGGTCAAGGCGGGCGGCGCCAACCTGCTGTTCGACGCCGGGCGCGGGGTGATCATGCGCCTGGCCGGCGCCGGGGTGGCGCCGCAGATGGTCTCGGCGGTGCTGCTGACCCACATGCATTCCGACCACATCTGCGACCTGAACGACGTCATCACCAGCCACTGGATCATGAGCCCGGGGCCGGCGGCCCTGCGCATCTATGGCCCCAAGGGCGCCAAGGCCCTGGTGGAGGCGACCCTGGCCATGCTGGCCTTCGACGTCGGCTACCGCATCGACCACCACGCCGACCTCAACGACCCGCCCAAGGTGGAGGTGACGGAACTGGCGCCCGGCGACGTGTTCACCATCGACGGCTGCGAGATCTCCGCCCATCGCACCGACCACTCGCCGGTGTTCCCGACCCTGGGTTACCGGGTGACCCGCGGCGGCGTGACGGCCGCCATCGCCGGCGACACCATTCCCTGCCCGGAGCTGGACGCCATGTGCCTGGGCGCGGACGTCTATGTGCAGACGGTGATCCGCCAGGACCTGGTCAAGCGCGTGCCCTCGCAGCGGTTCCAGGACATCCTGGACTACCACTCCACCGTCGAACAGGCGGCCGAGACCGCCGAGCGCGCCGGGGTGAAGACCCTGATGCTGACCCACTATGTGCCGCCCATCGCCCCCGGCCAGGAAGAGGAATGGCGAGCCCTGGCCCAGGCGCATTTCTCGGGCGCCGTGGTGCTGGGCGACGACCTGACCAGCGTGAGCGTGGCGGAAACGGCGACGGTCTAGGTTCTGGCAGACAGCCTCGATTGGATCGCTGAGGAAGCGCTCTCACCCCTCGCTGGGGAACCCCAACGTCCTTCTCCCGCAAGCAAAGAGAGAAGGACGACAGCGCGTCCCCGCCCAGAAAGGTCGTCTGCGGCCGGTCAGGACCGCCGCCGCCAGAGCCCCTCCCAGTACGCCCGCCAGCGGGCGACGACGTCCGCCTCGGCCTGGCCCTGGTCGTAGGCCGGGGAGATCAGCGGGGCGGCGGGGGTGACCCTGACCAGGACGATGTGGCGCTTGGCGCTGGTGGAGCCGCGAGCGGCGAAGAAGGCCAGGGCGGCCTCGAAGCGTTCACCCTTCGCCAGGACTTCGGCGGCGCCCCTGAAGCGGTAGCCCTTGCGGGTAAGCACGTCGACGACATTGATCTCGATGGCCGGATTGACGCGCAGGTTGGCGATGGTGGCGGGCGAGCGGATGTCGGCGAAGACCAGGTGGTCGTCGTCCCACACGGCCGTCGTGCCCTTGGGCGACAGGTTCGGCGCCCCGTCCGGCGAGACGGTGGCGACGAAGCCCAGTTGCTGCTCGTCCAGCATGCGCCGCATGTCGTCGGTGAGGACGCCCATCGCCGCCTCCCTCGTCGTCCGGGACCGCCAACGGTCTCCAGCATAGCAGACGGCGCGGGCGCACGGGCGCCTGGTGTCGCGAAATGGCGTGGCTCCGTGGCAGACTGGGCGTCCTGGACCTTCCCGACCGCGAGGTGACGACCATGCCCCAGCGCCCCGACTTCATCGCCCACTGGACCGAGCTGGAGGATGCCGAGCCGCACGGCTACCGCGGCGACGACGAGCCGATGGGATACGACGCCTCGCTGGGCGAGCGGCTGGGGCTGACGCGGATCGGCATCCACCACGTGCGTCTGCCGCCCGGCCGGCGAACCAGCTATCCCCACGCCGAGAGCGCCGAGGAGGAGTTCGTGTTCGTGGTCGAGGGCCATCCCGACGCCTGGATCGACGGGGTGCTGCACCCACTGAAACCCGGCGACAGCGTCGCCTTTCCAGCCGGCACGGGCGTCTGCCACACCTTCCTCAACAACACCGGCGAGACCGTGCGGCTGATGGTGGTGGGCGAGAAGCCCAAGGCCGAGAACCGCATCCGCTATCCCCTGAACGAGGCCCACGAACGCGCCCGCCCCGACCGCTGGATCGACGCGCCGGCGCGCCCGCTGGGGCCGCATGACGGACGGGCCCGCGTCGGCGGCGGTTGACGCGCCGCGGCGACGACGCGCTGAATGCGATCGGGGAGGACCCTCCGAGGGTCCGGGGGACGACAATGACCGACACCACGGCGCACCGTGCGCGGAGCATGGCCGAATTCGGCGAAATCCAGACCCGGATGGGCTCGCCCGACGCCGTGCCCAAGGCGATCGCCGCCTGGAAGCCGCGGCCCACCGACGTGGTGATCACCCCGTTCGGCAAGTGCGGCACCACCTGGCTGCAGCAGACCTTCCACACCCTGCGCACGCGCGGGGACATGGACTTCGACGACATCTCGCGCGTGGTGCCGTGGATCGAGACGTCCGGCATGCTGGGCCTGGACCTGGAGGCGCCCCAGCGCGCCGAGCCACGGGGGTTCAAGAGCCACCTGGGCTATGACCAGTTGCCCAATGGGTCCAAGGCCATCGTCGCCCTGCGCGATCCCAAGGACGCCCTGGTGTCCATGTACCGCTTCATGGAGGGCTGGTTCCTGGAGCCGGGGGCGGTGAGCATCGACGCGTTCGCGCAGGGCTGGCTGACCGCCACGGGAGAGCGGCCCAGCTATTGGTCGCATCTGGTGAGCTGGTGGGGCCAGCGCGACAACCCGGACGTGCTGGTGCTGTCCTACGAAGACATGACGGCCGAACCCGAGGCCAACATCCGGCGTGTGGCCGCCTTTTGCGGGATCGCGCTGGACGACGACCTGCTGGCCCTGACGCTGGAGCGGACCTCGCTGGCCTATATGCTGGCGCACAAGGACCGCTTCGACGACCTGATGATGCGCCAGCTTTCGGAAGCCCGCTGCGGCCTGCCGCCGGGCAGCGACTCGTCCAAGGTTCGCAAGGGCGGGGTGGGCGGCCATCGCCAGGAGCTGAACGCCGAGATCGCCGCCGCCCTGGACGCCAAGTGGGCGGAACTGGCGGCGCCGGCCACTGGCTATGCGGACTACGCGGCCCTGGAACGGGCGCTTCGGGAGGGCCGGCGGTTTCAGGGCTGAGACGCCCAGGCCTTGGACCGGCCGCAATCGCCGCGCCTTAAGACCCTCGGCTTGAGGAGGGTCAGCCCATGTCCGCACGTTTCGCGACCCTGATGATCGTGGGCCTCTTCGTCGCCGGCGCGGCGCAGGCCCAGGCGGGCGGCGGTCCGGACGGCGGCGGAGGTCCCGGGGGCGGCGGAGGTCCCGGGGGCGGCGGCCATGGCCGGGGCGGCCACGGCCGCGGCGGCGGCGGAAGCGAGACCTCCAGGCCCGCCAAGCCCGACAGGCCCGCCCCGCCCGACAAGCCGGTGAACCAGATCGAGATCGTCGGCGTGGTCCGGGCCATCGACCCCAAGACCGAGCGCATCACCATCGCCTATGACGCCGTCGACGAGCTGAACTGGCAGCCCGGCGTCCTGCCCTTCGTGGTCGGCAAGAGCGCCATGCTGAACGCCGTCACCGTCGGCCAGAAGGTGCGCTTCAAGCTGGACAGCCAGCGGATCTCGGAAATCCGGCCTTTCTGACGGCCGGAACGGCCGCCGCAACGGTCAGAGCCGAGTCGAGATCCGGCGCACGGCGACCTCGAAGGCGGCGTGATCGGGATGGCCGGAGAAGTCGGCGATCTGGTGCGACAGGGACGCGGCCTCCAGCATCCAGGTCCTGGCCCGCTTGATGCGGTCGGCCTGGCCCGAGCGGGCGGCGGCGCGGATCAGGGCGCGCAGGACGAGGGCGCCGGCCAGGGGATAGCGGCCCTCCAGGGCGCGCGCCGCCGGTTCGAGGATATCGATCTCGTCACCGTCGAGGTCGTCGGATCGCGCCTCCACCAGGGCCGCGGCCTCCTTGAGCGCCGGCCAGGCGACCAGGAAGGCCAGGGCGGGCATCGCCTCCGGGAAGTCCTGGGCGTGCTCCAGGGCCCGTTCGGTCGCCTCGACGTCGTCGAAGCCAGTCAGGCCGCGCAGGTAGGCGCGCAGCAGGTCGGGCGACAGGTGACGCAGGAAGGCGGCCCAGCGGGCGGCCTGGGCGGCCTCGACCTCGCCGCGGGCCTCGAGGAAGTCGATCGAGGCGCCTTCCCAGGCGGCGAGGCCGGGATCGGGCGCCTTGGGGCGCTGGCCGTCGGCGAAGGGATCGGACAGCTCCAGCGCCCGGGCCGCCTGGTCGAGCAGGCCGGCCTTGAGGAAGCGGGCGGCGATGCGCGCGCCGATGGGCGGCAGGATGACCTCGGACGCCGACCAGGTGGCGGCGTAGGCGGCGGCGTCGCCCTGGGCGTCGAGCAGGGCCTGCAGGGCGGCGCGCCAGCCGGCGTGGATGCGCCGGTGGGTGGCCGTCTCGGTCTCGATCCGCGCGCGCAGCTCCGCCACCGCCAGGACGTCGAGGGCGGGAACCAGGGCCTGGGCCACCGGGCCCATGGCCGCCAGGCGCAGGTCCGCCAGCACGGCCATGATGGCTGGGACGAAACCTGGCGGCGTGGCCTTCACGGCCGGCGCCAGGGCGGCGAGATCGGCCAGGGCCTGGGCGAAGATCTGGGCGACCTCGCCCTTGGCGTCCTTGGTGCGGGCCAGGAGGCCGCGCTCGAGGCCCAGGAAGCGCAGCATCAGGGCGGCGGCCGCGGCGGGATCGGCCTCGGCCAGCGGTCCGGCGATGGAGGCGCGCAGCAGGTCGAGGTCCTGGCGCAGGGCCTTGACCCGTCGCCAGGGGATGCGGCCGCGGGCGGCGTCGAGGGCCTCCAGCGGCTTTTCGATCTCCTGGGCCAGGGCGTCGGGCCCCACCGACGCCGCCAGCGCCAGGCGCGCCCGGCGCTTGACGGCGGGCTGCTCGTCGGCGGCCTCCATGAGGAGCTGGGCCAGGCGCGCCGCGCCCAGCGCCTCAAGGTTGGCGGCGGTGAGGGCCTTTGACTTGGCCCGCCGGGTCGGCGTCTTCGATTCCACGGTCCCTCAAGTACCAGACGCCGGGGCCGGCGCGACAGGCCCTAGCCGTCCTGCGGGACGCGGGCGTCCAGCAGCACCTCGATGCGGGCCTGCAGCTCGTCCATCTTGGCGTGCAGGTCGGCGATCTGGGCCTCGGCGCGCAGGTTGGTCTCGTAGTCCAGGCGCACCTCGATGCGGTCCTTATGGGCCTGGCGGTTCTGGCTCATCATGATCACCGGCGCCTGCAGGGCCGCCAGCATCGACAGCATCAGGTTCAGGAAGATGTACGGGAAGGGATCGAAGGCGTGGCCGGCCAGGATCACCGTGTTCAGGATCGCCCAGCCCACCAGGAACAGGCTGAAGGCGATGATGAACCGCCACGAGCCGCCGATGGCGGCGACGCGGTCGGCCAGGCGCTCGCCGAACGTCATCTGTTCGTCGAACACTTCCAGGGGGTTGCGCGGAGCGGACGCGCGGCGGAGCTGGTCCGCCAGGAAACGGATTGCGGTATTCATCACTCACCTCACTCGCGACCGGCCGTCAGCCTGTCGCGGGTGAGCCGACAACGTCAGCGCAGCGACAGCCTGGACGGCTCGGTCAATCGACTCTGATCGTTGCTGGGCATGACCCTTCTCGGGACGGATGACGGGGCGAGCCGGGGACACGGGACCCGCTGGCGGGACTTGAGCGGCGGCTCGGCCGGCAAATGGTCCTGTGCGGCGGCGGTGTCAACCCGGCCTTGCCATCGCCGCGCCGTTGCGCGCAATTTCGCCGGCCAGCGGACCCAAGCGCCATGACCCAGGCCCTGCATCGCGGCCTTGCCGAGGACGACCCCCGCAACCGGGGGCCGATCGATCACTTCCGGCCGCCGCAGATCACCGAGGCCCATGTCCGCCGGCGCCTGGAACGGGCTTTTCGCCACGACAGCCCGGCGCAGGTCGAGGCCCGCGTGCAGCGTTTCCTGGCCGACATGGCGGCCCGCCCGCCCGCTCCGCCGCCGCCGCTCAGCCAGCCGCTGGAGGCGGTGGCCGACCCGTGGATGGGCATGGGCGCGCGGCCCGACATCATCGAGGAACTGTGGCGGCTGGACGCCGCCCTGCCGGCGCGTTGCCGGTGGGCGGTGTGGGGCCGGCCGGCCCTGGTGCATCACGAGACCGGCGTGATCTTCGCCATCGCCGTGGGGACCATCGGCATCGCCGCGCGGCTGCCGCCCGAGCTCTGCCGCGCCACGCCGGCCGTGCGGCCCACCAGCCTGGGCGAACCCTACGACATTTCCACCGCCGGTCCGGAATGGCATTTCCTGCCCCTGCCGGCCGAGGAAGCCCACGGCCTGGCGGCCTATGCCTTCGCCGCCGACCCGCCCTAGGCGGCGCTGCGCCCCGACATGGAGGCTCGCGGCCGGTCGTCGGCCACGGCGCGGGACACGGCCGCCATCAGCTCGGCGATCTGAATGGGCTTGGACGCGTGGTCGGAGAAGCCCAGCGCCAGGTACTTGTCGCGCCCGCCGGAGACCACGTCGGCGGTCAGCGCCACCACCGGCGCGGCGCGATTGGGACCGTCCCCGGCGCGCAGGCGCTCGAGCGCCTCGACGCCCGACATGCGCGGCATCTGGATGTCCATGAGCACGAGGTCGAAGGGTTCGGCGCCCAGGAGGGCCAGCGCCTCGGGACCGTCCGACGCCTTGACCACCTGGTGACCGAAGGCGGTCAGGAGCTGTTCGAGAACCAGCAGGTTCACCGCGTTGTCGTCGACGGCCAGGACCCTCAACGCGGGGACGTCGGCTTCGGGAAGGTCGGCGGGATGCTCCTCCGTCTGGGGCGGGCCCTGGGCGATGGCCAGCGGCAGGCTGACCCGGAAGGTCGAACCTCGACCCAGGGCGCTCTCCACCGCGATGGTCCCGCCCATCAGCTCGACGAGCTGCTTGGAAATGGCCAGGCCCAGGCCCGTGCCGCCGTACTTGCGCACCGCCGACTCGTCGTCGGCCTGGGAGAAGCGTTCGAAGAGCACCGGCGCCAGATCGGGGTCGATGCCGAGGCCGGTGTCGGAGACGGCGAAACGCACCATGGCGCGGCTCTCGTCGATGGGATCGGCGGTGAGGGTGACGGCGATCTCGCCGGCGTCGGTGAACTTCAGGGCGTTGCCGATGAGGTTGAACAGCACCTGCCGCACCCGCAGGCTGTCCATGAACACGTGGCGCGGCGCCGCCTCGTCGAGGTGCAGGCGCAGGTCCAGGCCCTTCTCGGCGGCCTTGGCTTCCCAGAACACCACCAGCCGGCGGGTGAACAGCTCCAGGTCCTCGGGACGCGGCTGGATATCCAGCTTGCCCGCGTCGATCTTGGAGATGTCGAGAATGTCGTTGAGGATCGACAGCAGGTAGTCGCCGCTCTGGATCAGGGTGTCGATGCGTTCGACCTGGCGCGGATCGGTCTCCACCCCGCGCATGAGCTGGGCCATGCCCATGACGCCGTTCATCGGGGTGCGGATCTCGTGGCTCATGGTGGCCAGGAAGTTGGACTTGGCGCGATTGGCGCGGCGCGCTTCCTCGCGCGCGGCGTCGGCGTCGGCGCGCTCGGCCTCGGCGACGTCGCGGGCGGTGCGCAGGTGGCCGATGAGGCTGACCGTCTTGCGGTGCGCCGCGTCCCACTCGTTCATCACCTTGACGGTGGACCCGGAGATCAGGGTCAGGGTCACGCAGAAGGACGCCAGGGCCAGGACCAGGGGCGCGGCGGCGACCGGGCCGAAGCCCACCACACAGCCGGCGGCCACGGTGGCGATGGCCGGGCCGGCCGTGCCCCAGAACACGCGCTTGGAGAAGGAACCGGAGGAGATGGCCATGGAGACCAGGGTCATGGCCACGATGCAGGCGTAGATGACCGTGCGGGAGTCGCCGCGGATCGTCGCGGCGGCGGCCGGGCCGACGAGATAGAGCGCCGACCGCCCGGCCAGCATCCAGGACAGCCGGTCCAGGCCGCGATGGGAGTCCGCGCCCGGGGACGCGAGCAGCAGGGCCTTCAGCCGGCGCTGCATGGCCCAGTCCGCCACGCCGTTGCACAGGGCGGCGGCGACGCCGACGTAGACATGGCCCAGCAGCGCCAAGCAAACGCCGATGCCGGCGTCGAACAGCCAATGCAACTGATACGGGAACACAAGTCCCGACATCGTCAACTGGTACGGCGTATAGCTGGGCGGCGCCCCTTCTACGTCGAAATCCCAGGTGACTTCGCCGGGTCTGGCGGTCGGTGTCGACATCAATTCCCCCCGCGACGCGCTTGACGGCGGGCGCGCCAGCAAAACAACTGCCCGAAATGAGTTAAGCCGAGGCCAAGGGGTCGCCGCGTCAGCTGCGACAAGTTGTCAGGGCGGCGGGCGGCAGCAGAAGGACGGCGACAGGTGAACCCAGGCGAGCGGGGCGAGATCACGGTGACGGCGGCGGGCGCGGGCGAGCGGCCTGTCATCGCCAATCTGATGCAGCTCTATACGCACGACTTTTCGGACTTCTGGTTCGACCGCCCGGAGGGTGAGCTGGAGCCGGACGGCCGGTTCGCCGACTATCCGCTGGATCCCTGGTGGTCGGACCCCGACTGCGTTCCCCTGCTGGTGCGGGTGGGCGGCAGGCTGGCCGGGTTCGCCCTACTGAACGCGACCTCGCACTCGGGCCGGCCGGTGGATCGCAACATGGCCGAGTTCTTCATCGTGCGGAAGCATCGCCGGGGCGGCGTCGGCGCCGCGGTGGCGCGGACCATCTTCGGCCTCTATCCGGGGGTTTGGGAGGCGGCGGTGGCCCGCCGCAACGTCGGCGCCCTGTCGTTCTGGCGCCGCGCCATCGGCGGCTACGCCCGCGCCGAGGCGATCGAGGAGACGGACCACGACGGGCCGGACTGGAACGGGCCGATCCTGCGCTTTCGCGCCCTGCCCCCCGCGTGAGGCGGGCTTCGCGCGCGCGGCGCTTCGCCGGGGCCTGAAGCCGTTGTAAGGCTGGGACCGACTCGCGCCCCGGCTGCGCGGGGACGGGGGCGTCATGGGTCTGAGGGCGAAGTTCAACCTGTTGCTGGCGATCGTCGCCCTGGTGGGGGTGGCGCTGTTCGCCCTGGCCTCCACCCCGATCCTGGAGGGCCTGGCCCGCGAACAGGTGATGCAGAGCTCGCGCATCATGATGGAGAGCGCCGCCGGCACGCGCAAATACACCGCCGAGCAGGTCGCCCCGCTGCTGGCCGCCGACATGGGGGCGACGTTCCATCCCCAGGCGGTGTCGGCCTATGCGGCCAAGAAGAACTTCGACGTGCTGCACGCCCGCTTCAGCGACTTCACCTATCGCGAGGCGGCGCTGAACCCCACCAACCTGGAAGACCGCGCCAGCGACTGGGAAGCCGACATCATCAACGACTTCCGCGACCATCCGCAGAAGACCGAGAGCGTGGTGACCCGGCAGACGGCGCTGGGCCAGACCCTGGTCCTGGCCCGGCCGCTGGTCAGCAAGCCCGCCTGCCTGGTCTGCCACTCCACGCCGGACGTCGCGCCCAAGTCGATGGTGGCCCTCTATGGGCCGCGCAACGGCTTTGGCTGGAAGCCCGACGAGATCATCGGCGCCCAGATCGTCAGCGTGCCGATGGCGGTGCCACGGGCCCAGGCGGCGCACGTGCGGCTGCTGTTCCTGGCCGTCTACGGCGGGGTGTTCCTGCTGCTGTTCGCGCTCCTGAACCTGCTGCTGGGCGCCATGGTGATCGGCCCGATCGACCAGATGGCGCGCACCGCCGAGGCGGTCAGCCTGGGCCAGATGGACGCGCCGGAATATGTCCGCGGCGGCTCCGACCAGATCGCCCGGCTGTCGGCGGCCATCAACCGCATGCGGCGCAGCCTCGAGCAGGCCTTGCGCATGCTCTCGGACGGGTGAAGGTTCAAGGCGCGGGATCCTCGGGCGGCGCCATGACCACCACCTACTTCCTCAGCTATGCGCGGGCGGACGAGCGCCAGGCCCTGCGCCTGGCCGACGACCTGATCGCGGCCGGCGTGTCGGTGTGGGTCGACCAGTACGACATCCGCCCCAGCCAGCACTGGGACCGGGCGGTGGAGACGGCGGTGCGCGCCTGCGCGGGGATGATCGTCATCCTGTCGCCGCGCTCGGCCGCCTCGCCCAACGTGGCCGACGAGGTCAGCGTCGCCATCGACGACGGCAAGACCCTGATCCCGGTGCTGATCGAGGCCTGCGTGCTGCCGCTGCGCATGACGCGGATGCAGTTCATCGACGCCAGCCGGGACTATGAGGCGGCGCTGAAGCGCTGCCTGGCGGCGATCCAGGGCGGGCGGCCCGTCGCGCCGGCGCGGGAGATCGAGGCCCCGGAGATCGAGGCGCCCGCGCCCCTGCCGCCCGAGGTCCTGCGCGACGCCGAGCGGCGGCTGACGGGGATCATGGGGCCGATCGCCGGCGTGCTGGTGCGCCAGGCGGCCGTCCAGGCGCAGGACGAGGCGGCGCTCTACGAGACCCTGGCCCGCGGCATTCCCAATCCCCTGGACCGGGAGAGCTTCCTGGGCTGGATCGGCGAAAGCCGGACGCCCGGCAAGGTGGTCACCGCCCGCGCCCCGCCGCCGGTGCTGCCGGCGGCGCCGTCGGCGATCTCGGAGGCGGACCTGCAGGCGATCACCCGCGCGCTGACCCAGCACCTGGGCCCGATCGCCGCCCGGATGGTCAGCCGCGAGAAGGCGGCCGCCGCCTCGCGCGAGGATCTCTGCGCGCGGCTGGCGGCGCGGATCACCGGCGAGCGCGAGCGCGACGCCTTCCTGCGCGCGGCGGCGGCGTCCTGAGGCCTGGCCCGCGGTCAGATTCTCGTTGCCGATTTCAAACGCATGTTTAGAAAGTCAGGTACGGACCAAACATGGCCAACGGAGACGCTCATATGGCTCGCCTGAAGTTCGGCGCGTTCCTTGCCCCGCACCATCCCATCGGCGAGCACCCGATGCTCCAGCTGCGCAGCGACCTGAAGTTCGCCCAGCAGCTCGACGAACTGGGCTTCGACGAATTCTGGTGCGGCGAGCACCACTCCACCGGCTGGGAGGTGATCGCCTCGCCGGAGCTGTTCCTGGCCGCCGCCGCCGAGCGGACGCACCGGATCCGCCTGGGCACCGGGGTGGTCTCCCTGCCCTATCACCACCCCTTCAACGTGGCGCAGCGCATGGTGCAGCTGGACCATATGTCGGGCGGGCGGGTGATCTTCGGCTCGGGCCCGGGCGCCCTACCGTCGGACGCCTACATGCTGGGCATCGACCCGATGACCCAGCGCGACCGCCAGGACGAGGCCATCGGCGTCATCAAGCGCCTGTTCGCCGGCGAGCGGGTCACCCACGAGAGCGACTGGTTCACGCTGAAGGACGCGCGGCTGCAGCTCTTCCCGCTGCAGGAGGAGATGCCCTTCGCCGTGGCCTCGCAGGTCAGCCCCTCGGGCATGACCCTGGCCGGCAAGTATGGCGCGGGCGTGCTGTCGATCGGTTCGATGTCGACCCAGGGCCTGCTGGCCCTGCCCACCCAGTGGAAGTTCGCCGAGGAGTCGGCCGCCAAGCACGGCCAGACCGTGGACCGCAAGAACTGGCGCGTGGTGATGACCTGGCACATCGCCGAGACCCGTGAGCAGGCCCGCAAGGAAGCCGGCGAGGGCCTGATGCGCTGGCACAACGAATACAACGTCGGCACCCTGATGCGGCCGGGCGCGGTGGCCTATGGCAGCCCCGACGAGGCGGTGGACCAGACGGCGTTCTCGGACGGCGCGGCCTCGGTGATCGGCACCCCGGACGACCTGGTGAAGTCCATCCGCGACATCTACAAGCTGTCCGGCGGCTTCGGCACGGTGATCGGCTTCGCCCACGACTGGGCCAACCGCGAGGCCACGGCCCGCAGCTGGGACCTGGTGGCGCGCTATGTGATCCCCGAGGTCAACGGCCTGCTGGAAGGCTACCGCACCTCGCGCGAATACGTGATCGAGCACCGCGAGTCGTTCGAGCGCGCCGGCGCGGCGGTGATGAACAAGATCATGAGCCACGAGGGCGCCGCGGCGGCGCTGCAGGAAACCATGCGCGCCCGCACCGCCACCACCGGCGGCCACACCCCGGACCTGGAAAAGGCCAAGACCGGCGGCAAGTAGCGCCGTTCAGCAGGCGCGGCAGGGTCGCGAGGCTGGCCGGCAGGCGGGTCAGGGGATTGCCGGGCAAGTCCAGCTGGCGAAGCTCGACCAGATCGCCGACCGCGTCCGGCAGGGCGGCCAGGCGGCTACCCCCATCGACCCTCCGCTCCGCGTTCGGGCCACTTCCCCCAATCGCGAGGCTCGCGGGGGAAGAGGTTTGTCCGCGAACCCCACGAACGCGTTCGCGCCGTCCCAACTCTTCCCCCGCGAAGTGGGGGAAGTGTCGCCTAAGCCGAAGGCGGGCGACGATGGGGGTTCGAAACACGGTGAACCAGCGGCCCCGCAATCGGTCGCCGACCGCCAAGCCGCGCTTTGTCCTCGAAGATAAGGGCGCGTCACCTCACGCACCCCCATCGACCCTCCGCTCCGCGTTCGGGCCACTTCCCCCACTCGCGATGCTCGCGGGGGAAGAGGGTTGTCCGCGAACCCCACGAACCACACGAACGCGTTTGCGCCGTCCCAACTCTTCCCCCGCGAAGTGGGGGAAGTGTCGCCTATGCCGAAGGCGGGCGACGATGGGGGTGCGAAAGACGGTGAGCCAGCGGCCCCGCAATCGGTGGCCGACCGCTACGCCGCGCTTTGCCCTCGAAGATCAGAGCGCGTCACCGGACACTTCCCCCATCGTCGCCCGCCTCCGCTTCGCGTCGGCATTGGCGACACTTCCCCCGCAAGCGGGGGAAGAGGTTTCCGCGAACCCGACGAACGACACGAACGCGTTCGCGCCGTCC
>Ga0265327_10001381_pt1 | contig 31053 bp, 30 predicted proteins | sample 41621metaG_FD_202089 | JGI IMG/M metagenome (GOLD analysis project Ga0265327, IMG submission 202089) | Rhizosphere microbial communities from Carex aquatilis grown in University of Washington, Seatle, WA, United States - 4-16-21 metaG | ecosystem: Host-associated > Plants > Roots > Rhizosphere...
GTCGAGGTTGTCTGGCTTGTGGCTGAGTGGTTTGTCGATTTCGATGGGTGGTTCTGCTTCGACTGGTACTAAAATGGTAAGTTTAGCTTCGTGCATTTCGGCGCCACCAGGAGCGCGCGGCTCTTCTTTGACTGAGCCATCGACAGCTAGAACGGTACCAATTTGTAGCCCGCGTAGCTTTTCGACTTCGTCTTTATCTTGAATTACCACCTGGACCAAGCCACGGCGATCGCGGACGTTAATGAACGTCAGGCCGCCGAGCATACGTTTTTTGTGCAGCCAGCCTTCGACATGCACCGTTTCACCGATGTGATCTTTGATTTCGTTACTTAAAATTCTCATTTCTAAGGGAACTCCGTTAAGGTTTATCTGATACCTGGGCGAGGATCGGATGCACACCAACTGCCGGCTAGCAGTTGCCGCCGATCCGTGGATTCAAGTTCAGATCAATCTTCATCCCTGTTATTCTAACACTATTTCTTCGATTTCCTCAGTGTCTTCAGCTTGATGCTCGGTCTTTTTAGGTTTTTTGTGCCGCGTAGCGACCGCCGAGATGTCGGCATACTGATCAAAATCATCACCAGGGATATGCCCCAGCAGCTCGTGAATGATGGTCTGGACAGTAACGGCACCGATGTACTCGCCAGCATTATTGGTCACCAGGAACAGCGAACTATTTGTAGCGAAAAAGGCATGCAATGCCTCGCTCAGGGTGTCTTTCTCGTGCAAATAATAGACAGTGTCGTCCATCAGCGAGCGGACGGTGCCAGTACTTTTGATATTCAATGTATTGAATTCGAGGACGCCGCAAATATCGCCTTTGGGTGTTTCGCGAACAATGGCAAAATCCTGGCCACTTTGGTGCACTTCATCAATTAAAATTGGGCCGATTGTGTCATCAGCCAGCACAGTTTTGATCTTTTTGCGTGGGATGAGAATGCTGGCCACTTGGTGTTCATCAAAGCTCAGTGCTCGCTTTACAATCTCCAATTCCTCATCAGTCAGACGATTGTCAGATTGTTTTTGCTGCTTGTTGATCAGAGCAATCAGGTCACTACGCTCAAAAATGCCGGTGTGACGCGTTTTTTCATATGGCTTCTCGACGATGTGTGCACCGCGGCTCAGCACAGGGTGCAAAGAGTTCAAAAGCCAGTTGATGGTCGGCGTGGCCCAGACCGTCAGGCGAGCGCCAAAACTAGTCATTTTGCTAGCTGGTAGCCACTCGAAACCAACCCACAAAATTACCATGACGATGATGAAGCTCAGCCAGACCGGCGCAATGCGCGCTAGAGCTATGAAGCCGCCAGCACTGGTTAGCCCGATAAATAAGCCCAGCAAAAAGCGCAAGCTGCTATCATATGCCGCAACCGTGTAGAGCTTGCCCGCCAGCGGATCACGCCGTTCGGCTTGGCGCTTCAGCTCGTGAATCGGCACGTACGTATAGGTCTTGCGAATCACCACGCCGCACAGGGCTAGAGCGAGTAATAGACAGGCGAAAATGAAGTCTAAAAGCATATTTCCTAGCTTATACTGATTACGGTTGTTTTGGAAGCGCCTGAAGCCTCAGCTTACAATCAGCTAACTACTATATCGTGTTGTATAATGATTGGTATCTAATGAGGAAAATAGAACCGTATGTCTAAACAATTCTGGGCTGTTGTAGTAGTTGTAATCTTAGTTTTCGTGGGTATTTTTGCTTTCACTGGCAAGAAAAATGATAATCAAACAAGCAAATCAAGCGCTCAGGCAACGCAGCACACCATCGGTAAGGGTACCACCGGCGTGACTCTGGTGGAATACGGTGATTATGAGTGCCCTTATTGTGAGGAGTACTACAGCATCGTTAAGCAAGTTCAGGCCACTTATGGCGATAAAATTACCATTCAGTTCCGCAACTTCCCTCTAACCAGCGTCCACCCGAATGCTTTTGCTGGTGCGCGTGCAGCTGAAGCAGCCGCTTTGCAAGGCAAGTTCTGGGAAATGCACGACGCCCTGTATGATTCGTCCAATTGGCAAGTCTGGAGCACCTCAAGCGACCCCACACCTTACTTTAATCAATACGCCCAAGAACTTGGCCTGAACGTTACTCAGTTCAAGTCAGATTACTCCAGCAGCAAGGTCAATGACGCCGTTAACGCCGATATGGCCGCCGGCAACAAACTCGGCATTACTGGCACGCCAACCTTCTACCTAAACGGCAAGAAGATTGAAGTCAGCAACACCCTCGACAGCTTCCAAAAAGTCATCGACGCCGAAATCGCCAAGCAAGCTAAGACCAAGTCTTAATCTACGTTCTGGATAGCCAAGCCTTTCGAGTTTTTTGTTCCGGGCACTCCGACGCGGAAAATTGCGTATGGCAATTTTCGCTCAGTCTCCGTTTGCAACCCCTACACAAAAAACTCGAAAGTCTTGGCTTAACTAGTACTTGATTAATACTCTAAAAACTTACGCCACTGCGGCTGCTCAACGTGCACAGGCACAATCTCAACCCGGCTACTCACAATTTTAATTTTTACTGACATGAACACCTCTCGTAAGCGCGCCCTTGCACTCCCATATGTTCTTGGGTTGCTTACTTTTTAGTTATAGTTTTTGTCTCTCACCAACTCTCTCGCTTGAGTTGAAGAAGTAGAAGTATAGTAGCGAATTTGCTTGTGCTTGTCAACGCGTGCGCGACGATGCTAGCGATACATACAACCAGTTACGATCGCTATAGCGTTCAACGCTGGTCAATAAGCCACGAGCTTTGCTGCGGCCATAGAGTGCTTCGCGGACATTTGCTGAGGAAATATCAGGTTCACGACTAGTAAAAATAGTGACTGCTTTTGGTGCAACCGGTAACGTTTCAATCTGTTTTTTGATGGTCTGTGGATCTTCATTTTCACGAATTGCCACCACTAATTCGCCCTGACTCAGTAATCGCTCATTATATTCCCACTTTGCCAGACTACTAATAACATCGGAACCAAAAAGAAATACTAACTGATCATCTGGGAATTGTTTCTGTAATCGAGGCAACGTAGCACGAACCGTGAAGTTCACGTCAGGCAGCTCGAGGACATCGAACTGCGGGTGAGGCCGCGAAGCCTGGCGCAGCATAGCCACACGGTGCGCGAAATGCTCTACGCCCTGTTTGCGCCGTGGTCGTCGCTCCGGCAAGAAATAAATGACATCAAGCTTAGCCATCTCCACGGCCTGCAAGGCAAACACAACATGCCCCAGATGCACCGGATCAAACGTCCCCGCATAAATCCCAATTCGTCGCTGAGTCATATTTTCAATTATATGCCCGTGCAACTCTCTGATTTGTTATATACGCACCGTAGCTAATCAAAAAGTGGCCTTCGCCGGATGTTTTACCGGCGTGAGGTACCATCGTAGACACAAACGTCAGGCCGTAAAGTGCATTGTCTTCAATTGGGGGGATGTCAATGCTTTCGGTTTTCAGCGACTGAGATAAGTCATTAAGCATTACGTAGTGGTCGCGCGGTATGATAATACCTTTTTGTCGCAATTGTTCGACAGTGTGGGGATAAAACTCCAGCTTGCGTGGCTGATCACCAATATTGAAGAGCATACGCAGAACCTGCATGTCTTTTGGAACATCTTCTGGCCAAGCGTGACTAATGCCGGCACTGGCATCAATATGGAAACCACCGAAGTTCGACACCGGTTCGGCCGTCGCACGACGCACAAAAGCCAATTGCACATTTACGTCTTTAAGGTCGTCGACTTTGCTTAGTAGCTCGCGCTCGAAAGCATTAACGAAGCTCACTGTTGCAGGATACTCTGTATCATCGGGCTTAGTTTCCGGGAAGTAGCCCCAGGTGTTACTATCTGCATCGCTACGATCCTTAATATATTTTTCAAGCTCCGATTGTGCAGCTCCAATAGGAAGCTTTTCAATAGGAAACTCGTAACGTTCAATTTTTATTGGTAGTGCTTGATGATGCCAAAAAAGCGTCTTGTGCATTGTTTTGCAAATTTCTTATGCGTTAACAGCTTACGCTATTCTTGCAGCTGCGGACACGGCATTGATCTATGAGCTTGCCTCTCGGACGGCGATTACTATGGCCGTTGGTGCACTCAAAGGTCAACGGACCGAATTCATCTTCATCTTCCGCTTTATTGCCGTAGCCAGCTTCACTCATTAAGTTTTCGGTAGTCGTATCATAGCCATTGCCTCGTAATGTGCCGCCACAAGCACTAAAAGTGACGCCTTGCTGGCGTGCAGCTGCTCCGGCCAGTTGTATTTCATGATGTAGTAAAGCCAGGTCGGGAGCAGTTTGCCGCGGCATGATACTTATGACCCCTTGCTTGGCATTTGCAAACCGCTTCTGCATGGTTGCTGCTAAATCATACATCAAGTCATCAGTCAGCTGATTATTGAGCGTAAGCCGGACGCTTTCGTTAACAAGATCGTGTTGTGTACAAACAAAATCATAGGTGTTACGCACATCGGCTGGACGTCGCCCGGCATACCATTTACCACCAAACTGTGCCGTCATTGAACGGTCGTAAATGCCTGTTAAGCGATCGATCAAAACCTGCTGCTCATCGACAGACATGTCTCTGTGGATACGTTGGCCAAGTAATTCGCCAGGCTTTGGTTGCTCACCAAACTCTGCGTAAATTGCTTCCAGCGCTTCACGATTAGAACCATCGAGGGTCTTGGAATACATCTGTATTTTGCCATTAGGAAGTCGTGCAAGAACACGTAGCATGGTTTGTTGGCGCGTCACGTTGTAGCCACCAACATCTTCTTTTGCGTTCTTGAGCTCGGTCGGAAAATCAGACGTTATGATCATGACATTTGGTATTTCTTCTCGAGCCATTGCATGCGCTAACTCAATCTCTTCTGATTCGAGTTTTCGGCGACGGGGCTCAAAATGTAGTTCAGGATTCTCTCGTACAATTCGCTCAGCATCGGCTTCAGCTTTTTCGGTCACTTCCCTAAGTGCTCGGCCGTCTGGTCCATAGATTGTTTGCCCGTCAAAATCCAATTCAAAAGAAGTAAGCATGCTGCCATCTAGCAGTTCGCTAAACTGGGTTATGGCGTCAATCTGGGCTTCATATTCCCGATGCTTATCTATAATTTCTGGTTGGTAAGCTACTGCTTCTACCATATAAATCCCTCAGTCTTTCGAGCGAGGGCTTCAAAGACAGATTAGTCTTGGGGCTCTTGCTCGAGAGGCTTGTTTAATTGCTGTATCGGACTCTCCTCTGTCTAAGAGGTAAACCGTTGCGGCACAGTTCCCGAATTGCACGGGATTCCAGCATTTATTTGTTAATTATCTCTAACTATTTAGTAGTGTAGCACTCCGGCACCACACTAGATATAGTATTTTTAACTACTTGGCTGGCGTTGCTTCAGCGCCGTCAAACGAGGCATGAAACTTTGGGCTGCACCATCTAGTCCAAGGACTTTTAGGGCGCCGATCAGCACATACAAGTGGTCTAAGCTTGTCTCAGCCAGTTCACCGCCCAGTTCTTCGATCTGCACAAAGGCATGCTCAACTTTTTCGACCAGCCACTTCTCTTCACCAGGCGCGATCTGATTGGTCGTAATCTTGGTCGGCTCATCTGTGCCTCTCACAATTTCTAACGAGCGTGCGCTGTGATCACGCTTCACGACGTGTCCACGCTTAATTAGATTATTAACATGTAGAGCGACCGTTGCAACAGAGGTGTAATTCAGCCCCGTCATGATTTCACGGTAGCTCGGGCTGTAGCCATGCTCAGCGATAAATGACTCGATAAACTCCAGCAGCTGCTTCTGCTTTTTGGTCGGTCGCACGATTGCTGTTTGTTTTTCGTTCATAGTTTCATTATGCCACAGGTTTCTTTTTGTCGGGAAAGACCCAGTATTTGTACCAGAGGAAGCTCCAGATGCTGAAGAAGCCGGCCGAGATGAAGAAGCCGATGTATGGCGTGATACCGATGGCGTTTAGCCCACCTATAATTAGGTAATCCAGCACGAAGCCGATAGATTCAATGAAGATGTAGCGCCCGGCGTGCTGCATTTCGCTGAGGTGGTGCTGGTCGGAAAACGCCCAGTAGCGTTGCACGATGTAATTCGAGGTCCAGCCGATGGCGTCAGCCGCCACTTTCGCCCAAAACCAATTCCAGCCAAAGAGGCTATAACAGAGAGCAAAAACGCCATAACCTACCCAGAAATACAGGCTGCCGCCAACCATGTATTTGAGGAATTGCATGACGTTTTTACGTGATAGAACAGAGGTGGTCATGCTAGCTCTTGGCTTTAGTTTTAGCTTTAGCTGCTTTTGGAGGCTGCGCCACATTAACCATAGCGATAGCAGCTAAGCCCCACCACAGATAAGCCAGCGTATCGTCAGTCCAGGCGTGCGATAGCAGGTTCACAAAACTAATACCGATGAAGCTAGCCAGCAAACAGAGAGCCAAGGTATCTTCGCGACGCAGCCACAACAGATAGCCAACGCCAACATTAATCAACAAAAACAATCCCAAACCAATGAAGCCCAGTTCTTGGCCAATCTGAATGTAATAGTTCTCGGCAATCCGTGCTGGATGATTATTGTAGACCGAGGCCGGACCAGCGCTGCCAGTGCCCTTACCGAGCGGCTGATGCGATATGTCATGCAGGCCACTCTTGAGAGCTGTTAGATGACCCTGGTTAGAACTGGTTGGCGAAGCTGAGTGCTGTTGCGTATGCAGGAAAACGTTTTCGAAACGAGCATTGTTGTGTGCCACCGCTGCCAGTCCAAGTAACAGAACCACGCAAGCACCGGCAATACCGAGCGCCCACTGCTTTGATCGAGCAGAACGCAGGCTGAGTAGCAAAATGACACCAATCATGATGACAGCGCCAATCCAAGCGCCCCGCGAGAAGGTCAAAAACAGCACTACCAGTGATGCCACCAAGAAGGCCACATATTGCCAGCTGCGCTTACCCCGAATGATGAGTACACTCAGAACACTGATCGGAATGAGCAAGTAAGCGCCGAGCGGGTTCGCCCCACGCAGCGTCGACATGATGCGAATGTAGTTTTGGTTGTGATTGATGGTTTCATAGGGGTAAATGGTCGCCTCATTGTAGCCAAAATGGCCCAGAAAGTTATGTGGCAAAACAAACACTTGCAACAAGCCGAAGACCACTACAATTGCCGCCGGATAGAGTATCAGCGGCTGCCAGCGGTTTCGCAGACGCTCCGTCCGCAAAGCAATTGCCCACACCACCAAGAAGAAGATAAGAAACCGCGTATTCAGGAGCACGCCGTATGCCATAGCTTTCAGGCTGACACCATGCTGATGATAGGCCACCAACCCCCAGATAATATTGACGGCGATATAGACAAAAATTACCCATACCAGCCGCCTAGTCAGCGTATGGCTTCTGATCTTGTGGTCCATCAATACCAGGTAGAGCACACCGATCACGCAGAGCAGTAGCAACACCTCTTTCCAGAGGCGCAGAGCCGTGTAATGGCCGACGATGCTAGCCCCCCAGACAGTCAAAAAAGCATGAAACGGCAACACCACTAAAATGACCATGACAATGCTTGCCAGAGCCGATACTAGTGCGTACTTCAGGGCTGACGCTCTCATAAATGCTACAATTTAGTATAAGCTACCTTGCCCATAAAGGGCTACACACGCTTAGATATTGTTATGAAATGGCTAAACACCCCCGTAAATGAAAAATAACGCCTCCCTACTCTATAACTTTTTCCTGGTCATCGGTGATGCAATCGCCATTACGATTGCCTTCACGATTGCCTATATTTTGCGTGTCAGTCTCAGCCACGAACCCCTGAGTGCCAATGTCACCTCACACACCTATATCTTTATCCTTGTCTGCTTGTTGCCCTTCTGGATCTTAATATTTGCGCTGCTTGGTTTGTATAGCCCGCGGGTTTATGAACGCCGCTTTAGCGAGACTGGTCGCCTGTTGGTGGGCACGTTTATTGGCATCCTCTTCGTGATTAGTTACGCCTACATAACTAATACAGCCATCTTCCCTGGTCGCTTGGTGACCGTGTATGGCTTTGCTTTGGCATTTCTGTTGGTGCTGCTATTTCGTACACTGGCACGTGGGCTGCGACGCGAACTATTTAATTATGGCGTGGGTATTAATAATGTTTTGATCGTCGGTGATACCAAAACTACACATCGCCTGCTTGAGGCATTGAAAAAAACAAACATAACTGGCTACAACGTGGTCGCTGTCGTTGGGGGTAATAAGCACCCCCACAAAACTGATGCCCCCTATAAGCAATTCGCTAGTTTTGGTGAGGCTATCCAGCATCTAAAAAACCAGCCATTGCACACGATTATTCAAACTGAACTGTATGCACAAACCGAATCTAATGATGAAATTTTGACGTATGCTCAGGAAAATCACGTGGCCTACCGCTTTGTGCCAGGCAACAGTGAATTGTTCGTTGGCAAAATTGAGGTTGATCTGTTCCACACGGTGCCAATTATCGCTGTTCATCAAACAGCTTTGATTGGTTGGGGACGCGTTGTCAAACGCCTGACTGATCTGATCCTTGGCGGCCTTCTGCTGCTTATTGCCTCGCCTTTTATGGTACTGATCGCTATAGGCATCAAACTAACCGATTTTGGGCCCGTTTTCTTCAAACAAGAACGTTTGAGCCGCTTTAACAGTAAGGTGGGCATTTACAAATTCCGCTCCAACAATATGACCTACAACGGCCTAGGCCCAGAAGAAGCTTTTACTAAAATGGGGCGCCCAGATTTACTAAAGGAATACCGCGACAACAATGACCAACTGCGCTCTAAAGATCCACGCTTTACCGCTATTGGACGCTTTTTACGTAAAGCTAGCTTGGATGAGCTGCCTCAACTGATCAACGTAGTGAAGGGCGATATTAGTCTAGTTGGGCCACGAGCATTGGTTGCCACTGAGCTTGATAAATACGAAAAGAAAAACCTGATTCTAAGTGTCAAGTCCGGCCTAACTGGTCTGGCACAAATTTCTGGTGTAGCGGATTTAAGTTTTGAGGAGCGCCGCAAACTAGATCTCTATTATGTGCAAAATTGGAGTTTTGGCGGAGATATAATTATCATCTTTAAAACGGCATCAGTGGTATTGTTCCACCGGGGTACGCGCGGATGAAAGTTGCTATCGTTTGTGATTGGCTAACAGGCATTGGCGGAGCTGAGCGTGTGGTGTTGGAGCTGCACAAAATGTATCCCAAAGCGCCGATTTACACCTCGCAATATGACCCAACTAAAATTGACTGGTTTGATGATGCTGACGTACGCACTACTTGGCTTCAAAAATTACCAAAAAGCTTAAAGAAATTTTTGCCCCTGTTGCGTGCTTGGACATTTAGCCGCCTTGATCTCAGTGAATATGATCTGGTGATATCTAGTAGCGGTGCAGAGGCTAAAGGTGTAAAAACAGGCAAAAATACGGTTCACATCTGTTATTGCCACTCGCCCACTCAGTATTATTGGATCCGCACGGCTGAATATCTAGACAAGCCTGGCTTCCCGCACGGCTTTAACTGGCTGGCGCGATTGGGCTTAAAGCTGTTTCTTGATCCGTTGAGGCGCTGGGATCTTCAGGCAGCCAAGCGCCCTGATTTTTACCTCACTAACTCCACGCACACCCAAACTATGATTAAGCGTTACTACAAACGTGATGCGGTAGTTGTCCACCCGCCTGTCGATACTGATCGCTTTGCCATTATCGGCAAACCCCCTTTGCGCCATGGTTTTTTGATTGCCGGTCGTCAAACACCATACAAGCGGTTTGATCTGGCCATTGAAGCCTGCAATGAGCTCAAAGTACCATTGGTAGTTATTGGTGGCGGGCCCGATCATAAACGACTAGAGAAATTAGCTGGTCGCAGCATTACCTTCTTGAGTAATGTGGGCGATCATGAAATGGCAACACATTTTCAATCAGCACTCGGTTTCATCATGCCTAGTTTGGACGATTTTGGGGTAACAGCAGTCGAAGCATTGGCGGCTGGCACGCCAGTAATTGCGTATAATAAGGGTGGCGCTTTAGATTATGTGACAAGTAAGACTGGCCTGCTGTTTGATAAGCAAACTACCAAAAGTCTGAGTAGCAGCCTAGAAAGTGCGCTTGCAAAGTCATTCAATTATGAGGCTATCGCCGAGCATGCACAGCAGTTTTCGGTGGCAGCTTTTCGAGAAAACATGAAAGCAGCGATAGCTAATTTTCTAAAACAGAAGGAGCGATAAATGTGCGGAATCGTCGGGTATATTGGGCAACGTTCGGCTCTACCAATTGTAGTTGGTGGCTTGGAGGCCCTGGAATACCGCGGCTACGATTCAGCTGGTATTGCTGCCATCGAGAACGGGCAAGGTCTGTTGACAAAGCAGGCTGGTCGAGTACAGGGTCTTAAGCAAGCCCTGCCACAAGAAACCCAAGCTCGTTTGGCAATTGGTCATACCCGTTGGGCAACTCATGGAGCACCAACTACTAATAATGCTCACCCTCACACCAACGCTGATAAAACGATCTTTGTTGTCCATAACGGCATTATTGAAAATTACCTAGATATCAAAACTCGGCTGCAAGCTGCAGGCTATAATTTTGTTTCTGAAACTGATACAGAAGTGATCCCACACCTCATTGATTATTATCTACAGAAGCTTGGCTCACTGTACGAAGCTTTTGACGCTGCTTTAGCTGATTTGCGCGGCGCCTATGCCATTGCCATGGTTTCGACGCACGAACCAGGCAAGCTCTACACTGCTAGGTTGTCGAGCCCACTAGTAATCGGCGTCGGTGAAGACGAATACATCCTAGCTTCGGATGCAATGGCTCTTATGGAGCATACTCAAAAAGTTATCTACCTTGACGATTATGACGTGGCTGTCATTTCTTCGGACAACATCGACGTACATAACACCAAGAAAGAAGGAGCGGTCGAACCACAAACTGAGCTTCTGGATTATGACAACGACAAGGCTTTACTCGGTGATTTTCCACATTTTATGCTCAAAGAAATCTTTGACATACCGGCAACTATTCGTTCGGCGACTTTGGGGCGCATTTCATCAGCACAAAACTTGGTTAAGTTAGGTGGTCTGGACGAAGTCGTTGGGCAGCTAAAATATATTGACCGTATTGTCATCGTGGCCTGCGGCACCTCATACTACGCTGGTTTGATCGGTGAATATTTAATTGAAGAATTGGCTGGCATACCCGTTGAAGTGCAACTGGCAAGCGAGTTTAAATATCGCAAGGAACCTTTTTCGCGTAGCACAGCCTTGATAGCCATCTCACAATCTGGCGAGACAGCCGACACCATTGCGGCACTCAAAAAAGTTGAAGATTATGGTGTACTCAGCCTTGGCATTGTTAATAATGTTGGGAGCACTATCGCACGTATTACTGACGCTGGCGTGTACTGTCATGCCGGCCCAGAACAAGCTGTGGCTTGCACAAAAGTTTTCGTTTCTATGCTAACCGTTTTGACCGAAATAGCCCTGCACCTCAATAATGGTTCGAGCGAACTATATAAACCAATCATCGCCGAGCTCGAACAATTACCCGAGAAAGCTCAGCGAATTCTCGACCAAGCAGAGACTATCAAACAAGTTGCCGAAAAATATAAAGACTACTCGAGTTTCTTATTAATTGGTCGCCGCTATGGCTATCCGTCGGCTTTGGAGGGTGCACTTAAGCTCAAGGAATGTACTCTGATCCATGCCGAGGGTTATGCTGCTGGTGAGATGAAACATGGCCCGTTGGCAATGATTGATGAGAATTTTCCGACACTGGCAATTGCCACGAATTCGGCATTGCTTGAAAAAACCCAATCAAATATAGAAGAAATCCGCGCCCGCGGCGGGCCCGTAGTCGCGATCATCAGCGAAAATAGCCAGTTTAACTCCGAACTTGTTGACGATGTGATCGTTATCCCCGAAAGTCTTGAGCAAACCGAGCAAATTCTAGTTGCAGTTGTGGTGCAGTTATTCTCGTACTATATCGCGGTGGCGCGCGGCTTTGACGTGGATCGGCCTCGCAACTTAGCAAAATCAGTGACCGTTGAATAGTTTTGGATTAGCTATACATTCGCACAACGTGCATTAATAACAAGGTAAAGATAGCCACGGCACCCACGAACAATATTGCATAGTGTTTCCTGACAAACGGGTGCAGTGCTGGATAGAGAGCCTTGGCAATTTCGTAGGCTATGACATAGCGGACGATTCGCGCCGCAATTGCTACGAAAATGAACGTCAGTAAAAAGAAATGAAATTGCCAGGCTACATGCGTGAACACTTTATACGGAACACCTGAAAAGGGTTGAAACGCTAGGCCCAAAACTCCATGGTGTTGGTACCAGATATGTACTTGCTGTAGCATCTTTGGCCGAACGTATGGCAAGCGCAGAAAAGTACTGTTTGGGATGTACCAAGTAAGTGCAATCAAGGTGCCGGTAACCGTACCCAAAATGTCATATTTAATCAGCTCGAACTTGCGGTCGACCTTCATGAAAATAACCAAAATCAGAAGAAATTCAGGGATAATAAACCATATAAACGCTTCGGCGGCGGCCCAGCAGAAAACTAAAGCATTGGACTCAGGACTCATAAAAAACTTTTCCATGAAGTAATTAAAGTGCGGGCGTTTGCCACGCATCTGTGACCAATTTCGCCAGGTAAACACCGCCACAAATGGAGCAAAGAAAAGCGCCATCGATATGAATATAACGACAAAATTTAGGACATAGTTTAGCGCGTATGCAGCCATGCAATTACCGCCACATTAAAAATAATTTCGTAATCTACGCAGTCATGAAAGACTTTATCCAAACCTTTGTATTGTGATTCTTTAAACACCCTGGCGCGGTGCCATAACAGCCAAATGGTAACGGCTGCCAGTGTGATAGTCGCCCAAACTGCGTATTCGACGAGTGACGCGACAACTGCAATACATCCCACATAGCCTATGGCTGCCAATACAAAACTGAGCCGGGCAGTTGTGGTATGACCATACACCAGCAGGAAAGTTTTTTTATAAGCTTTGGCGTCACCAACTGCATCTTTATAGTCTTTGAGTAACGAGAGTGAGCCGCGCCCCAACGTCCAGAAAATTGCCAAGGCCAAAGCCGCCCAGCTAAAAACACCCAGGCTTACCCCCATCATGAAAGGTATGAAGCTATAGGCAGGCGCCAGGATAACAATTGACAACATTGGCCGCCGGGAAGCTTGTAGCGGCCGATCATTATAGAGCCAGCTGGCCAACAAAAAAGCAGCCATCCATACACTCGCCAGCAAGGGCAAAAAGCATAACAGCACGAGTGCTATGCCAGCGACTATCCATAGGCTCATTATCATCGGCCGATAAAGCTTTTGGTGCCGTAACGTCGCAATCCGGGTAATGCCATTGTGCTTGTCGGCCTGTTCGTCAGCAATATCATTCCAAACAGTGACCACTGAGTGCAGTAGTGTTACTACAACCAAGCTTATTACCAGCCAGTGGATCCGAGCACCTCGGCTTACCTCATATCCCACTATCAGCGCTAAGCACGGCAGGATAGCGTTACTTAGTCGAGCCAGTCGGAGAAATGAAGAAGCCCCAGCTATGACTTCTTGCGGCCGATACATTAGGAGCTAGGGCCACCGCCCAACGAAAACAGAAGCACAAAGAATAATATGAGTGCCATATACGAAACGACCGGCACCACTAGGAGACTAACCCCAACGATCAAAAGTATTTTGTAGGTGTGGCGCCTTTTAGATGTAGTAGCGGCCCCGTTCAGACCCTTACCTGCTCTCACAAAATCAATAATGTTTAATATGGCAAATACTAAGAAGATTAAAATTGCTGGTATCGCAAAAAATCTGAAAATCGAAAAGCTCAATGACAGTATTACCATTAGCCCCAAAACTAGGCCAGTGATGACTTGCTGGTGACTGACTTTATCGGGGTTTTCGAAGGCCTGCACTACAGCTTGGGGCTGTGTTGCATTGACTGTTTGATTCGGTTGTTGCAGTTGCGGTTGTGGTTGGCTAGCAGCCACTCTCAGTCGCTCATACTCCTCACGAGAAATCCACACATTATCTTGAGGTTGATTCTCAGGCGACATGTTTTTTCCCTTTCACATTTTTATAGCTGGCATGGAATTGGATAATCATTAGATTTATTGCACCCATTCCAGCAAAAATGACTGCGATGACGATGAACAAGCTAATGATGACGGCACTGCGCCGGGCTGTCATAAATAAGGCACTCAGAAGTACTAGAGCTATAAAACAGCTGATTAAGGCCCTCTCCAGGCCCTTAAATACACCATCTCGAGCGGCTTGTCTTGCTATCACGATAACTGCGGGCAGCCACACCAGGCCAAAAGCTAGCATAATAACAGTTTTGACATCATTGGTTAGGTTAAAATACAGCAATCCGTCCTTAACGTACCCGGTTGGTGGATAGTGGAGGGCGCGTAGCGAAGCAAGTAATGCGCCGACAGTTGCCAAGCCAATAATCGACAAAATCGATGAAGTACCGACAAGTATGAGTGCCATCAAAACTGTACCAGTGATCAGTAATATATCTGATGCTAGCAGTAGTGAAGTAATCGTTGACGTACTTTGCTGATACCCAATGGTGAGAGCCCATAGAAGCATAGCTGTTGCTAGAAGACCGAATGATAAGCTAAATAGTTGTAGCTTTGCCTTATCAACTGCCGTATAGGCCCGAATGGAAGTTGCCGCAAAAAAACCAATGACTACTGCCCCGACGATAAAACCTAGAATTCCTGGCATAGCTTTTTAAAACCTTATGGTTATTCTATCATATAAATAATATATGGTAGTTTTTCTGTTTCTATTTGCCTACTTGTGTGGCTCGATTCCGTTCGGCAAGCTTATGGGGCTAGCCCATGGTATAGATGTGCAGCAACGAGGCAGTGGCAATATTGGTTTTGCTAATGTACAGCGTCTGCTCGGCTGGCGGGCGGGCATACCTACCCTGATTGGCGACATTGCAAAAGGCTTTTTGCCGACTTTATTGGCAGTACATTTTTATGGACAAACGATTGGCTTTTTGGTGGGAGTTGTAGCGATTGCCGGCCACCTCTTCCCTGTTTGGCTCCATTTTAAAGGTGGCAAGGGCATCGCTACTGGCTTTGGAGTACTGCTGGCTTTGCAGCCGACCATTGCGATACTAGGTATTGTTACCTATGGAATATGTTTCTGGGCAAGCCGTAACTCAGCTTTCAGCTCTATTATAGGCACGACTTGTGCCGTACTAGTGGGCACAGCTACAGCTCCCGGATTGTGGTGGCAATACTGCTTACTACTAGTCATTGCCCTCTGGACTCATCGCAAAAATATTGCTGGCAGCGCGCCTGATTATGACATATAAATTATTTGCAGAATTTGTAGCAGTTTTTTCGGCAACTTTTGTGGCTGGCACATTACTCTGCTTGCCAATCTATGCCTGGAATTGGCGCAAGTTCTTTGGCTCAAAGCTATGGCTGAAAGTCCGTTGGTGGATCCCGATCTTTACTGTTTTTTGCTTAGTGCTTTGGTTAGGCAAACTGGCAGCCTGGTTGGTATTTCTTAGCCTGGGGATGCTGGCACTGAGAGAATTTTCTCGACAGGCGGCACAGCAGTCAAAATTTGCTCTATTGTTTATCCTTCTATTTTTAATTAGTCTGCTTGGCTTGCCCCTGTTCTTTTATGTATTTCCAAACCAATGCATCCCCATATTGATTAGCATCTGCTATGCCTCAGCCATCTCAGATGTCTGTGCATTTTTTATGGGTACTTACATGGGCCGACATCATCTGCCTGCATTCATAAATGATAGAAAATCATATGAAGGCGTTGCTGGGCAAGTTGGCGGGGCTGTCTTGGGCCTAGCAATTATATCTTTACTGCCAGAAATATCGTTTTCTTGGACACTAGCAGTAACGATAGGTGTTGGAAGTGCAGTTGGCGATATCTGTAATAGTATTGCGAAGCGAAACTTGAACATCAAAGATTGGGGCAACACTATACCTGGGCATGGCGGCGTATTAGATCGCTTTGCAAGCTTAGCCTTTGCGTTGGGCGGGGGGTTTGTACTTGCTTTGCTGAGCCGTTAGTCTTCTGCGGAAATAATCAGGTCGTCGGGTAGACGGAACAAGCCCTCGTCGAGGCGCTTTTGCTCGAGATAGTGGGCGGTGAAGCCGATGCTACGGGCAATGATGAACATGGCATTGAAGAACTCGGTGGCTATGAAGTCTCTGATTTCGGCTGGGTTCAGGCCTTCATTGGTTTCTAGAATGTCTAGCAGCAGTGCGGCGACGGCGCCATCGACGTTCAGGATGAGCTGGCCTTTTTTTGATGTGGTGATGGTTGCGACTTGCTTGGCAAAACCCGTGTAGCGCCCGCCTTTGTCGAATTTCTCCATTAGAAAAGCTACGCGCGGATCGGGATTATCGGTGCTGTATTTGCGGTGACCTATGCCGGCAATGTACTCTTTGCGAGCTGCGAAGGCTTCGACGAAATCATTTGGATCAGTTTGGTCGTTGACGGCGGTTAGCCAGTTGGTGGCAGCTTGGTTGATAGCCCCGCCGAAACGTGGACCAATCGTTAAGATGCCCGCTGCCAGAGCGGAAGATAGGTCTTTGCCGGCACGCGCGGTGATCATGGTGTTAACGGCGCCGGAAACTTGCGGACCATGATCGACTAGAAGCCGCAGGACGACATCAAAGAATTCCGCCAGTTCTGGCGAAACGTCTTTTTTGCCCATAAACATTTCCAGGATGATGCGCGATAGACTGCGCTCCTGCGTATAGCTGAGCAGATCTTGGTCGAGGATTTTCACCACGCCGTCACTGCCCTCTTTCGAGATGCGATCGACAAATAGTGCTGATTGACGGTTCATAAGTTCATTCTCCTTTACTTCTGGCAATGGACGGTCATCGCCAAGGGCTTTAATTGCAGTTTCAAAATCACCGAAAGTTTGAGCTACTTGTATGCCAGCGGCGGCTAGTGCTTCTTTTTTGGCGCTGGTGGTTTCAGATTGATTGTGTGCCATGGCTTTGGCATGGCCGAACTGTTGGGGCGTATCGAATTTTTCTGAAATAATGCCGGCAATGTAAGCTACAGCAGGTTTTTTATTGGCACTCTGTTTGTAAAGTTCGGCGATTTCGTATTCATCACTGCCACCCAGTTCACCGAAGTAGACAATAGATTGAATAGTATCGTCTTGCAGTGCCTGTTCGAAAATAGTAACTGGTGTGGTGACGGGATAGCGCTCACCACCGATGGCGACGGCGTAGCCAACTCGTCCACCAGCATAGGCGATCGTCGTGATAATTTCGTTGACAATACCGCCAGAGGTAGAGATGACGGCGATATTGCCTGATTCGGTGGTAGCTGTTTGGGCAATTTGTGACGGCGTGGTGCCGGCGATGGCGCCGAGCTTGAAATTGCCGCCAGCAATCATACCGACGCTGGCTGGGCCGATTAATAGGACGTCACGCTCACGAGCTTGCTGGCGTAGTTTTAGAGCGTCTTGCTCTGTCACGCCTTCGGCAAAAATGAAGCCCGCTGTTAATTCGTGTAGCTGCTCCATGGCTTGAACGGCGCTTTGGTACACGCGACGACCGGACTGCATGATGCCGATTAGCTGAACTTCGTCCTTGATGGTTTGCGGTACATTAGCCAGCGACACATAACCAGGGATTAGGACTTCACGCTGTCCGAAAAAGTAGCGGCAAACTTTTTGCTGCACGCCAACCACAGCTTTGATGGATGGTTGCTGCCGCCCCACGAAATAGTCAAAGTCGAGCGTCGACTGGATGATGCCAGCGTGATTACCGAATGCCAGCCAAGCTGGATTAGGTAAATCTTTCGGGACTTTCATGCCTGCAACTCCTCAGCAACCCGGTTAATAAAATCAGCCAGTGAAACGTCTGGACCGTAAACAAAATGTTTAACGCCCAGCGAATCTAGGAAGCTGCGCATTTGCTCCAAACCAGCCTCCTGATTCGGACCGCCACGACGCACATAGACACCGACGTTGTTTTGTTTGAGATACTCAGCTTCTTGCTTGAGGGCTGCGGTGATACCCTTAAAGGTCTTCGCCACATCGGTGAAGTTGGCCACACCGCCGGCAATCAGCAAGGTTTTGCGTGGTGCCGTTGAAGCTTTCAATAAATCAATAATTGCGCGGGTATATTGGTATGTCTCTTGGTCATTGGGGTTGCCACTGTATTCGCCGTAATTAGCAAGTTCGTTGGCCAAACCTTTGTGGGCCAGCTCGTCTGCCAGCACCACACTTGCACCACCTCCAGACAACAAGAGAAACAGGCTGCCATTTGGATTCAGCACACGCAAGGTCAGTGAAGCATTGCTGTTGGCTTGCAAATCTTCAACCAGTTTCTCGCTGGGGCTCTTGATCATTTTGGCATTGCGGATGTCGCTGCGTTGCCAGTCACGGACCACAAATTCTGCCGCCGAATCAACTTCGATCGCGGCATCCAGCGGAATGAACAACGGGTTTTCGGCAACGATGAACGGATTCACTTCCAAATACGCCATTTGGTCAGCTTCAAAGACTTCAATTAACTTGTTAAGTATTTCCGGGTTAAGATCATCAAATTTTTGCTGCCAGCCTGCCTCACCAACCGTCACATGCTGCAAACTATCAGCATTTTCCTCGATGTCCACACCGCCCTTATTGGAATACGCAATGGTCACACCCTTATCGCTGCGATCCAAAGCGATGAAGCGTTCCTGCTCGCGGTCGTGTTGGCTCATTGGCTCGACCAACGCAAAGTTATAGCCTTGCTCTCTGAATTCCGCCAAATCCTGCAAAACTTCGTGCTCGTTACGACCCAACTTCACCAAGCCTAATTTGTTACGCTTCTTAACCGCCTGGTCAACTTTGACGGCATAACTGCCTTCAGGGATAGCATCGGGCACAGCGTTCAAATCAACTTCCATGCCGGCATACTCAAACCCAAAGGCCTGGGCCAAAATGGTCTTCGCCCGAAATTCAGAAATTTTTACTCTAGCCATTAGCGCTATTATACGTCGGTCTTACAGAATGTGTAAGATGCCTTGCATCACATTGGCGGTGTCTTGCCAGCGCGATATCTCAATACTATCGATGCCCATAGCTTTCACGGGGTAATCGTTGCCGCCTTCCTGCAGTCGGTCACCTATGAATAGTATGTCTTCCTTGTCGATTTCAAGTATTTCCATGAGTTTTCTCATGCCGTAGGCTTTATCAATACCCAGCTTGGTAATGTCTATCGAAGTCACGCCGCCTACTCGAACTTCAAATTCTGGGATCATTGGTGCAATGTAATCACGTAACTCTAGCTTTTTCTTATTATCAGGGTCCCACTCGTGCTTAATGCGCAGGCCTTCATCACCCAACTCATCCACAATGTCTTGCCCTAAAACTGAAAAAGTAATTTGACTTCCGCGATCCTCGATGGGTTCGCCGTAAGTCTTTTTTGCACGGTACTGTAGGTCATCGAAACCTTTATTTAAGGCATCGATAATTTTTCGCTTTTCGGCTTCGGTAAAGTCTTCAGCGTACACCTTTTCCCATGTTTTTTTGGCAATGGAATAGACATAATAACGCGTCCCGCAGGTTGGCATAAGGTGTAGACGCTCGAGCTTACTTGGATCGACTTTCAGACTGCTCAGAAGTTGCTTTTCGAATTGCTCAAATCTGCCGCCGGAAATTACACAGACATGAAACGTATCTAGTAATTGTGCCAGCAACTCGGTGATGCGGTCCTCAGCAGGCGACTTGCTCGCTGCCAAGGTGCCATCCAGATCAAATGCCAAAACTTTTTTCATTACTGCTCCTTCGCCTGAAGACGCTTACTAATTTCGCCAACTTTCTGCGATAAATCTTTGCGCGCCACCAAGATGCCGTTTGGCGTATTCACTACCACCACGTTATCAAGACCAATAACCGCAACCGGTTTTTCTTCGGCATTATGTATAAAGGTATTCTTTACGTCTTCTGTTTCAATATTTTGGCCGTGGCAGTGATTGCCCAAAGCGTCGCCGTTGACTGCTTTTGCTAGGTCAGCAAATGAACCCAAGTCCATCCAGTCAAAGGATGCTGGCACCACCAACAAATCAGTCATTTTTTCAATCAGTGCATAATCGATCGCGATTGATTCAAAATCTAGGTACACCTGCTCGTAAGCCTGTCCTTCCTGAGCACTATTCAGTTTTTGATAATTGGCCAGCAGTTCTGGCGCAAAATGCTCCATGGCCGACAAGAAAGTGTCCAAAGAGCCGACGAAATAGCCACCATTCCAGAGGTAATTACCGCTATCGAGGTACTCTTTGGCAGTGTCGTAATCTGGCTTTTCTTTGAAAGAATTGACGTTGTAAACGAACGGCTGATCGCTAAGTAACTCGCCTTTTTCGATGTAACCAAAGCCCGTCGCCGGATAATCAGCTTCAATGCCGACAAGCACCACGCGACCCTGGCTGACTGAAATTTGCTCGGCCTCATGGAAGCTATGCACGAAACCAGCCACATCACGAATGTAGTGATCGGCATGGATGAAAGCGATCGGCTCATCTGAACCATGCTTTTTGCTGATATGGCTCAGGGCTGCCACAATACAGCTGGCCGTACCACGACGGGCTGGTTCAACCACAAAAGCATCTTCAGCCAATTCCGGCAATTGCTCTTTGACGTGCTGGATGTGCCCAGCTTCAGACACCACGTAGATATTCTGTGAAAGTTGACTAGCCCTATCATAGGTTTTTTGCATGAGCGAACGGTTTTCGCCGTTGATTTTGAGAAGATGTTTCGGGTAATCCGGCGTTGAAAGCGGCCACAGACGCGTACCTGAACCACCGGCAATAATTACTACAATCACTATTTATTGTCTCCCTTTATCTTCGTTAACTCCTAATAGTATATAATGAACGCACGTATTTTGGAGGGAAAATGTCAGAATTACAATTGCAAGCAAACGCTACAAAACCCGAGGTTTTCGCGGTTGTTTCAGACTATTTGGGCAGTCTGGGGCTGACGGCTGCCAGTATTGACGCCGAGCGTCCGTGGGGCGGCTTTTTCGTCATTGATGAAGCACAGACCGGTGATTTTATTAAGCAGTATTTTCCTGAGCTTTCGGCCGATAGTATAGGTCGTGGTGGCCGGTTAAGTCCTAAAATCCTGATCGTCGAGCCGGGCAAACGCCTGTCGTGGCAATATCATGACCGCCGCGAAGAATTGTGGCGCGTGGTCGACGGCCCGGTTGGCGTCATCACCAGTCCTGATGACACGCAAGGTGAGGTCCGCAGTGTATCAGCGGCTGAAACCGTGCAGTTTGGCACCCAGGTCCGACACCGTCTTGTTGGTCTAGATAACTGGGGCGTTGTCGCCGAAATCTGGCAACACACTGACGCCGGGAGCCCATCCGACGAAAGCGACATTGTGCGCGTGGAGGATGATTTTGGGCGGTAACGTTAGTATTAATATGCAGAGGCTTGGTAGGCAATAATGAAAAAAGTTATATCGTATGTACTCCCGATTTATAATGAAGAAGAAAATATAGATATTTTTTACAAGGAGCTCGCCAAGGCTCTCAAAAAAACAAAAAGCTACGAGTTTGAATTAATTTTTATTAATGATGGTAGTCGCGATACGTCTCTTTCTCTTCTAGAAGATCTTGCACAAAAAGATAAACGAGTTTGCGTTATTGATTTTTCTAGGAATTTTGGTCATCAAGCTGCTATTACTGCAGGTATAGACTACGCAAATGGAGATGCGGTCATCATCATGGACACCGACCTTCAGGACCCCCCATTAGTAAGTTTAGAGCTTATAGAAAAATGGGAAGCTGGATATGACGTGGTTTATGCACAGCGCAAGAGCCGTCAAGATAGCTTCTTCAAAAAAATTACAGCAGATGCGTACTATCGGCTTCTGTCACAAACAGCCAGCATAGATATCCCAAGAAACACTGGCGATTTTAGACTTATGGGCAAGGCAGTTGTGGTTGAGTTACGTAAGTTTCGTGAGCAGAATCGCTACATGCGTGGTTTGGTTAGCTACTTAGGCTTCCGTCAAGTCGGCGTAGAGTTTGACAGACATGCGCGTTATGCTGGTGAAACCGGCTATCCATTAAAGAAAATGGTGAAATTCGCTATTGACGGTATTCTGAGCTTTTCGACTACACCTATCAAGTTAATTAATCATCTTGGACTTGGTGTAGCGTTTCTGAGTTTTCTTGCTTTAGTAGTCGTCGCAATTATAAAACTAGTAGATCCTTCGAGGCTTGTGCCAGGTTGGGCATTCATTGTTATGAGCATCTTCTTTATGGGTGGTGTGCAGTTGATCATGATGGGCGTGCTCGGAAGCTATATTGGTCGTACTTATTCAGAAGTACAGCGACGCCCAATTTATATTGTTCGCGATGCGATAAATATTAAGCGTCCTTAGTCGGCTTTGGCTCAGATATAACTTGGTCAGTAAAGACTCTTCTGTCATAAAATAGATAGCTCAGAATAATCGAGAAGGCCACGCCAATAATTTTCGCCGTGCTGAGTGTCATGAATTGGCTGGAAACAGCAGGTATAAATGGATGAACGATGTTGTAAAGCGTGGTTCCGATGATGGTATAACGCTCACCAAGCAACCAAACGGCCAAATGCTGCGTTATTAATTGAATTATAAATGTGCCGATAATAAATATTGCGTACTTTCTGCCTGAATTATTGCCCTCATCCCTAAAAACTAGTACTTTGTTTAAGAAAAAACTGATGCTTATGGATATAACCAGGGACACAAAATTCGCAAAAAGATATCCCATCGACAATAAAAATATAAGCATGTCAAAGAGAATAACATTGAATAGTGTGTTGAAAACGCCAACGCCCAAAAAACTACTAACTTTTTTTATTTGACGTTTTGAACTAATCTTTTGAGGCATCTTACTTTCTTTGTTAAACTAGCTAGTAATTATATATGAAAAGTATTGCGCTCCAAGAGTTGTATGATCTTGAGTCCACTTATTGGTGGCATGTAGGCAGAATGTCTATTATTGATAAGCAACTTCAAAAATATACAACTCCAGATGGCTCCTCAAAGATCCTTAATATTGGTAGTGGTACGGGCGGAACAATACCAATGCTTGAAAGCCACGGTAAAGTAACCAACGTTGATACATCGGCTGAGGCACTAAATTTCCTCAAAAAAAGTGGACATAGCGGCAAGCTCATAAATGGTGATCGTCTACCTTTCAAGGACAATAGCTTTGATATTATTACCGCGCTCGACGTTGTCGAACATATCAAGAACGACACCAAAACTCTCAAGGAGTGGCGTCGCGTACTTAAGCCTGGGGGAACAATTATTGTAACCGTTCCTGCTTATCAGTGGTTATGGTCGCAACATGATGTTATAAACAATCACTACCGCCGCTACACAAGAAAACAAATAAAAGGCGTCGTAGCAGCTGCAGGCTACAAGGTATCTAAGTCATCGTACGCCATCGTGTTTTCATTTCCACTTGTTGTTGGGTCTCGTTTTATTTCCAAGTTAAGGCGTGAAGATCCAAATTCATACTCATCGTTCGTACAATTACCTCCAGCAATTAATAACTTCTTTATTTGGCTACTACGTATAGAGGGTAAGGCTCAAAAACATGTTAACTTCCCATTTGGGACTAGTGTGCTTGTAGTTGCAAAAAAGTAGGTAAGGCTGGATGAGGCAGCTTCGTCACCTTCATAAGAATGGCTCTGGTGCAAACATAATTGAACCAAGTAGCTTGACTAGATTTTTACCGAGGAGGCGTCAAAAACTAATTATTGGCATTTTACTGGCAATATCTGTTGCTATTATTGCCTACCCTTCCAGTGCACTTATGGCCGGCAACTCAGATGCGATGGTTGATACGTATAATTTCTCTCTGCCGTTTCATAAGAATGATGTGATATTACCGGCCCAGCACGATAATATCTTGAAAATTCCTCTCTTCTTTACACAAAGTCTCTTCGCATACAATTATCTGAGCTTTACTTTTGTCAATCTTGGGTTGGTCGCGATTACCTTTATATTATGGTGGTTGTTGTTGTGCAAAATCTTCGGCAACCGTTATTCGCTATTGTGTGCTGTGCTTCTAGTTCTGGTTGCTGTGGCGTCCAGAGAGTTTAATAATCAGATCGTTTATACAACTATACGGAACATTGAATACCCGTTGGCTTTTGGTTACCTGCTGTGCCTACTAAAAAAACTCTCTGGGAATTGCGCTAATAGAGCTCCCATTTTTGTTTTCTCATTTTTTGCAGCCTTGGTGGCTGCCGGCGATAATCTGATGTTATATATTCTTGTTATTTCCTCCTTTGCCCCAGTCATTTTTTATATTATTCAAAAACGTCGCCTCAACAAAACGGCATTACATGTTGGCGGCTTGGCCTTGGGAGTTATTGTTGGCGGTTTAATAGTCAGGTGGCTAATGTCTGTTTTGGGATTATTTATTGGCGACAAAACGTACTTGTCGGGAACGCATATTACAAAGATTGATGACCTGCTGCCGTCAGTTCACGTAGCCGCCACTCAGTTGCTCGACCTATTAGGCTTTCAAAGTTTTGGTGCCAACATTGTATTTAGGGCTCCACTCATTATTACTATGTTTGTGTTTTGTCTGATGGGTATACTGGGTCTGTCTTTAGCTCTTTTCATCTATATCAAAAATTCGCTTAAGGGCATTTCTAGCGACTTCACTGAAAGCGCTATTGGAGTTGCAGGGCTAATTTGTCTCGCCATATTCGCTATATACGTATTCTCCGGCACTGTAGTTATTCGTGCCGCTTCAGGGCATATCACTAGTCTTAATAATGACCGCTATATCACATTCATACCTTTCTTGTTGGCGGCGGGCTGTTCATGGCTACTCTACAAACTAAATGAACATCAGCGTAATATCGCGATTTATGCCTGTTTTGTGATCATCATTGTTAGCGCACCTATGTTTTTGCAGCAGACTCACACGCTTTTGCGAATTGCCAATGTTAATAAGCGCTCGTATCAAGGTGTGGCTCAGTTAATTAGCTCTCACCATATCCCAGTAACAGTAGGTGGTTATTGGTATGGTGCATCAGTGAGATTTTGGTCGAATAATCACACTACATATGCTGTTGTTGCCGACTGTAATCGTCCGTCGCCACTCAACACTCGGCGCTCCTTCTATACCCCAAACACGTCTATACACTTAAGCGCACTCGTTATAGATACAAGCGGTCCGGACACACCATTTCTGGGGTATTGCACGGAGCAAGACCTGCTAAAAATATATGGTAAACCTTCTTACATAATGCAAGCGCCAAGCATAATTACAAAGGGATACGATGATGTAAAGAACAATCCGGCCAAGTCTGTAAATATTTGGGTCTATAATTACGATCTGCGCACAAAACTAGTGCCCGTTAGCAATGTTTTAAACCATTAGCAAAATTGACTTTGTCGGTGCAAAATCGTACAATTATTACATAAAATGGCAAAGATAAATAGTACTAGCACACCAAACAAAAAGAATTATAAAAAACCACTGTTAGTAGGGCTGTTGCTCCTAATTGGCTTATGCGGAATTATGGCAGCATTGGAATTATCAAATACCACATATATCTTTCACAAAAAGCCCGTTGCTGTGAGCGCAAGTGAAACTACCAAGGGCGAAACAGTCGGCACACAAAGCAGCAGCAATAAGGCAACTAATTCTACAGATGCTGGTGTTCCTAATAATAGTGTTGGTCAAGACAAAAATCCCACAAACTCAAGCAGCAACACAACTGGCACGCTTGTCGAGCCGACAGGCAACTTTGTCAGTAACCACAGGCCCAGTGCAGCAGCCAATCAAACATTGGCTTCCAGCTGCACCACAACCCCTGGTGCAAGTTGCCAGATCGTATTTACAAATGGTGGCACAACGATATCGTTGCCTGCCCAAACTACAGATGTAGGTGGGTCAACATTTTGGAATTGGAAGTTGAGCGACTATGGCATTGGCCAAGGAACCTGGGCAATACGAGCAACAGCAACACTGAATGGCCAATCTGTATCTGCGGTTGATGCAACAAATATGGTGGTTGCGCCATGAAGACGTACCTGAAATTACGCAAATTAATATTAGTAGTTTTACCTGTTATTAGTGTCGTATTTGCAGCAAGTAGCGGCATTGCCAGCGCTGCGACATTCAACCAAAATCGTATTATAGATGACTATGTATTTGATAATGCAAGCTCGATGTCGGTCAGCCAGATTAACAGTTTTCTGAATAGTTTCCCGAACAGCTGTATTAGCCCAAACAATGGGTTCCAGGCCCCTGACCCAACTGGCTACTCACCTTCCGGAGGCTTTACATATGGTGGTAATGTAACCGCTGGCCAAGTGATTTCTGATGCCGCAAAAACATATGGCTTAAACCCCCAGACCATCCTCACGACACTTGAAAAGGAACAAAGCTTGGTTGCGGGCGGCGCAGGCTGTAGCGTGCTGCGCTATACCGGCGCAATGGGTTATGGCTGTCCTGATGGTGGCACGACATATAGCTATAGTGGGGTAAATCTATATACCCTAGGGGGTTCGACAGTTACTTCAGTGAGCGGAACGTGCGTCAATACTGCTGCTAAAGCTGGTTTTTCCCAGCAAGTAATTCACGCTGCTTGGTTGCTTAAGTTTGGCGAGCAACGCTCTGAGGGTAACATGGGATGGAATATCCAGCTAACTAATTCCCCGCAATCAGGCGACCATTGGGATAATTCTGATGACCCACAAAGTTGCTACGGGGGCCCAATGACCCAGGGAACTTGGCAAGTTTGTCCAAGTGGTGCAACCACCTATTATGATGGCTATAAAACTATCGATGGCACCTCGGTACATATGGATACGGGTGCGACTGCTGCACTTTACTGGTATACTCCTCATTTCAGCGGCAACCAAAACTTCTTCAGTATTTTCACTAACTGGTTTGGGACAACGACTACATCTGGCTTTGTGTGGGAGCCTGCAGGACAAAGCTCATTTACTGATTCGTCGATGACAACGCCAGTAGATCTCACAAATATGGTTGTTGGCCAGCGTGCATACATCCATATTCAAGCAAAAAATACTGGGACGCAAACGTGGCAACGTGGCATAGTCAACTTAGGCACAAATAACCCCCAAAATAGATCAAGTGTTTTCTATGATAGTAGGTGGCTTTCGGCAAGTCGAGCGGCAACACTCGACCAGGCATCAGTTGCCCCTGGTGAAACGGGTAGCTTCAGCTTTTGGATAACGGCATCCAAGCCTGGTGCTTTCAAGGAGTACTTCAATTTGGTAGCCGACGGCTATTCATGGATGAACGATTGGGGACTCTACCTGAACCTTAATGTTCAGCCTATTCGATATGATCTGCAGTACACTAGCCAGGTTACCTATACTGATAGCTCAAAAGCAGTTACCGCGAATCTCTCGAACTTTATCCCGGGGAGACGTTACTACACTGTGTTGCAATTCAAAAACACTGGCAATCAAACGTGGCAACAAAACAATTTGAGACTAGGTACTTCTAGCCCAGGAGATCGGGCTAGTCAATTCTATGATAGTAGCTGGATATCCCCTAATAGGGCGGCAACAATTGACCAGGCATCAGTTGCCCCTGGTGAAACGGGTAGCTTCAGCTTTTGGATGACAGTTCCTCCTAAACAGGGGGACTACAAAGAATACTTCGATCCTGTTGCAGAAGGTATCACCTGGCTACCTGATTACGGGTTGTACTGGCATTTCGTAGTTCCTAAGCCCGTTTATGACCTGCAATACACATCGCAGGGCATATACAGCGACAATACTCTTGCCAACCCCTTGAGCGGGCTTACGCTAGCCAGGAATACCCGCTACTTTGTTCAAATTCAGTTTAAGAACGCCGGGAATTCTACGTGGCAACAAAACAATTTGAGACTAGGTACTTCTAGCCCAGGAGATCGGGCTAGTCAATTCTATGATAGTAGCTGGATATCTCTGAATAGGGCGGCAACAATTTCACAAAGCTCGGTAGATCCAGGCGGTACCGCTACCATTGGCTTCTGGGTTAATACGCCCAATCGCGCTGGTGACTTTAAAGAATACTTCGATCCTGTTGCAGAAGGTATCACCTGGCTACCTGATTACGGGTTGTACTGGCATTTCGTAGTGCAGTAACTTAGACAAGTTCTTTGTATACGGAGACTAGCTCTTTGGACATTACAGCCCAGTCCACTTTTTGCGCATATGCTTTGGACAGCTCAATCTGTTTAGGAATGTCTATGCGCTTTAGCTCGCGAGCCAACTCATAATACGCATAGGTGTCACAGAGTACAACAGCACCATTTGAATCAGCCGAAACTTCTTTGAATGTAGTTGTGGGGTACGCTATAACTGGTTTTGAGTTTGCGAACGCTAAATTAAAAGAACCCGAGGATAGGTTTGAGTAGTACACGCCATCGTATGGGTACACACATACATCGCATTCACGCATTAAAGCATTTAGGCGATCATCATCAGGCACGAACCCCGTTATGTAGACTCGGTCACGTAATCCAAGCTCATCAACTAGATCGGTGATTTTATCTTGAAATTTTACCTCGTCACTGTCCGACTTGATGCCGCCAATAAGCGCTAGCTTGTAATTGTCGGGCAGGTATTTAAGCGATCGTACGGCACCCAAAATGCCCTTTTTGCGATGTAAAAAACCTGTGATCGCAAACACGACATCACCATTCTCCTTGTGTAGTTCGTCATGAATTTCGGTTGATTTTGGTGGTTCGGGTACATTGAAAACAGGATGAACCAGTTTTTTTATCTTGCTTGGGTCAACACCAAACTCCTTTAAGCTCTGAATGGTTACGTCATTATGAGCTATCACTAAATCTGCCTGTTGCATAGGGGTAATGTGATTTTCGACCATGTTTTGGTAATGTCGGCGCTTTCGGGCATACGCTATCAGACTACGTGGGCCAAGGCCACCACGGCTCACGGGCTTAATTGCAAACCCGGGTGAAAGGTGCACTGTTATAACAACCTTTTTGTGTGCCTGTTTTGCTGTTTCCACGAGCTTACTAAATTCTTCGTGACGGTACAGCCCGAACTCGTGTTGAATATGAAGGATATCGTAGTCTTTTAACTCTTGCTTTAGCTGCTCAAGGACTGGTTTGAGTTCATCTGCTGTCATTACGCGTGTTTGGTAGGGCGATACTTCAAAAAACTTGTTGTGGACCCCTTCGATATCATCCATGCCTACCAGGTAATTTTCTTGATACTTGCCCACGCCACAATCTTCATCATGGGAGCTAAAATGCAAAACACGAATTGGGTCACTCACTATACTTCTCCTATTTTTTGCATAACTTGTTTGAAAGAATCATCCCAGGTGGTTGGTGTGTATTGTTTGGCCCTGTGGCGAGCTGTTGCCAGATTCTTGGGCTCGAGCAGCTTCTGAATCGCGCCCAGGCACTCATCGCTGGATGCTGGCGAAAAGTGCTCCACAATGCCTTCAGCAATTTCGACCATGCTACTCGTATTGCTACATAAACATGGTACGCCTCTCGCTAGACTTTCGGCAATTGGAATTCCCCAGCCTTCATAAAAACTTGGGAATATGCTAAACAGACAGTGGTCGTACAACCAAGAAAGCTCTTCATCGCTGGTATCGTGTAGAAATATAATGTTACCTCGCGTGTCTGCATCTTCGGTGATGAGCTCTTCGATGGTTTCGGTTTTCCAGCCTTTTCTGCCAACCACTACTGTTTTGGGCAATTCAATGCCCCGTTGCTTGGCAAGTTTATAGACATAGTAAAGCAGGGCGTGATTTTTTTTGATTTCAACCGTACCGACACAGAGCATGTAGTCTTGGCCTTTTAGCCCGCTATTTACCAAGGCTTTGTCTTGCGGCTTTATCGACTCGGCAAATTGGAAGTCGTCACCTTCGCGAAATACTTCAATCTTCGGCACGGCAAGTTTTTCTTCTTTTAGCCATCCGATGAGGTCTTGTTTAGTATGTTGTGAAACAACAAATACTAGTGATGAAATGGGGAGTATCTCACGGCAATAGTCCGCAAGACTATCGGTGGAATGCCCCGAAAATTGTGGCTGCACCATTGGGCCTATGTCATGGATGATTGGCATCAGACGTGCCCCGGCTTTTTGTTCGTTTTGTAAGTACTGTATAAAATTTGGGTCCCACCATTCACCCCATGGAATAAAAATAATGTCGTTTGCTTTGATTTCAACACCAGACAGGCCATCATATTGTTTTGTTTTCAGGTATGTTTCGGCCTTGGTTGCGAGTGTAGGGGTGATCTTTTTGCTGCGACGAAGTCCGGCTTTGGCCAAACGCTTCATCTGACTCTTTGCGCCTGTTGATGATGCTGCGACGGTGGCGCTGTCGCTTCCCCCGCCGGCATAAACCACGCCGCTGTTTGGACCAAGTGATGCCCCCAAATTAACTTCACAATACATCTTTTTTTCTTTAACCCAACTAACAAAAATCGTGTTTGCAGGATCTTCTGACTCAAAACGAATAGCCAGCTCGTGCATCACACGTGGAATACCCGCCAATTTGCCTTGCCAATGCACCAGCTGCGTCACATCGTAGTAGGTCATAATTTAGTAAATAACTTCTCCTATTATCTAGGATATTGTATCATTGACGCAGGTAAATCCATGAAAGCAAAGACTGTATTTAATTTTCCTGAAACAATCCGAAACCTTATTCGTGATACGAGACAACTATTTAGCCTAATAGAAAAGCTAAACGGTCGACTTGAGGTTGTCGAAAAAGATGTTTCAGACAATAAACAAGTAGCTTTAGAAAATAGTCAGGCGCTTGCCGAACTTTCGAGCGAGATTCGTAGTCGATATAGTGAAATAGAGCATGCTATCCGCGCGGGTGCTCAGTCGGGGGGTGCCAAGAAAACCTCGACATCCCCGGATAGTGCCGGCGAGGTGTTATTTGCGGACAACCACGCGCTCGATTCGTTCTATCTGGAATTCGAAAACCACTTTCGTGGATCCGAAAAAGAGATCGCCGAGAAGCAACTACCTTGTATCAAAATCTTACA
>Ga0265327_10001382_pt1 | contig 31023 bp, 27 predicted proteins | sample 41621metaG_FD_202089 | JGI IMG/M metagenome (GOLD analysis project Ga0265327, IMG submission 202089) | Rhizosphere microbial communities from Carex aquatilis grown in University of Washington, Seatle, WA, United States - 4-16-21 metaG | ecosystem: Host-associated > Plants > Roots > Rhizosphere...
AGCTGCAGCGCCGCCCGGTCTACGCCGCGCAGGCCCGGCAGCAGGTAGCCGGGCGGCAGGTCCTGCACCGCCAGGAACTGGCCCAGGTCGGCCAGCGGATGGCCGAGCGTCGACAGCTCCCAGTCCAGCACCGCCAGCACCCGCTCGCCGCGCACGTCGAACATCAGGTTGTCCATGCGCGAGTCGCCGTGCAGCAGCACCGCCGGATGCGCCTCGCGCGGCAGCGCGGCCTCGAGGCGGCCGATCAGCGCGTCCATCGCCGGCTCGCCCTCGGGCATGGCGGTGCGGTATTGCTGGGTCCAGCGATGCAGCTGCCGCTCGAAGTAGTTGCCTTCGCGGCCGAAGTCGCGCAGGCCCAGCGCGTCGATGTCCGAGCGGTGGATCGCCACCAGGCTGTCGATGGCCGCCGCATACATCGCGCCGCGCCGTCCGGGCGCCACCTCGGGCAGGCCGACATGCCGATGCACCACGCCGTCGACCTGGTCCATCAGGTAGAACTGCACGCCCAGCACATCGAGATCGTTGCAGAGCACCCGCAGGCGCGGCACCGGCACCGGGCTGGCGCGCAGGGCCTGCAGGATGCGCGCCTCGCGGTCGAGCGCATGCGCCGACTTCAGCAGCTGGCCGGCCGGCTGGGTGCGCAGGATGTAGCGGCCGCTGTCGGCGGCGACGCGCCAGATCGGATTCGAGTTGCCGCCGACGAAGCGTTCCACCGTGCGCAGGCCATGGAAGCCCTCGGCATGCAGTTCGAGCCAGGCGCCCAGCCGGGCTGGATCGAGCGGCGGCGCGCTGACCACGCCCGACCCGGCCATGGCGCGGCCGCCTCAGGCCGCCAGCGGCGCCGCGTGGCGCTGCAGCAGCTGCTTGCCCAGCGCCGACAGGTGCACCTGGTCGGGCCCGTCGCCGATGCGGATGAAGCGGGCGTAGACATAGGCGCGCGGCAGGAAGGTGTCCTGCGACACGCCGGCGCCGCCATGCACCTGGATGGCGCGGTCGATGACGCGAGCGGCCATCGATGGCACGACGATCTTGGCGGCCGCGATCAGGTCGCGCGCCGCCTTGTTGCCCTCGCGGTCCATCCTGTCGGCGGCACGCAGGGTCAGCAGGCGGGCCTGCTCGATCTCGCAGAAGGAATGCGCGATGTCCTCGCGCAGCGATCCCTGCTCGGCCAGCAGCCGGCCGAAGGCGCTGCGCGAATTGGCGCGCCGGCACATCAGCTCGAGCGCGCGCTGCGCGCAGCCGATCAGCCGCATGCAGTGGTGGATGCGGCCCGGCCCGAGCCGACCCTGGGCGATCTCGAAGCCGCGGCCCTCGCCCAGCAGCATGTTGGCGGCCGGCACCCGGACGTTGTCGTAGACGATCTCGGGATGGCCGACCGGCGCGTCGTCGTAGCCGAAGGTCCGCAGGTCGCGCACGATGCGCACGCCCGGCGCGTCGCGCGGCACCAGGATCATCGACTGCTGGCGATGCCGCTCGGCATGGTCGGGGTCGCTCTTGCCCATCACGATCAGGAGCTTGCAGTCCTCGTTGAGCGCGCCCGAGGTCCACCACTTGCGGCCGTTGACCAGGTAGTGGTCGCCGTCGCGCCGGATCTCGCACTGGATGTTGGTGGCATCGCTGGAGGCCACCGCCGGCTCGGTCATCGAGAAGGCCGAGCGGATGCGGCCGTCCAGCAGCGGCGTGAGCCATTGCGCCTTCTGCGCCTCGCTGCCGTAGTGCGCCAGCAGTTCCATGTTGCCGGTGTCGGGCGCCGAGCAGTTGAAGATCTCGGGCGCCCACAGCACCCGGCCCATCACTTCCTTGACCGGCGCGTAGTCGAGGTTGCTCAGGCCGGCGCCGCCGGGACCGGAGAGAAACAGGTTCCACAGGCCCTTCGAACGGGCCAGCGCCTTCAGTTCCTGCAGCACCTTCGGCGTGCGGTAGCGCAGCTCGGGCGGCTGCACTTCCTCGTAGTAGCGGTCCTCGACCGGGTAGACATGCTCTTCCATGAACTCGGTGACCCGGTTCGTGAGTTCGAGCGCGCGGGGCGACGGCGTGAAATCCATGGGCGTGAAGGTCCTTCGGCGGCGGCGCCTCGTCAGGCCGCGGTCTTGTCGTTGAGTTCGCGCAGCCGGGCCTTCTGCACCTTGCCGGTCGGATTGCGCGGCAGGGCCTCGACCAGGCGCAGTTCCTTGGGCAGCTTGTAGCGCGCCAGCCTGCCTTCGGCGAAGGCATGCAGCTGCTCCAGCGTGATCGAGCGGCCCGGCCGCGGCGCGACCACCGCCACCACACGTTCGCCCCAGCGCGCATCGGGCGCGCCGATGACCGCCACCTCGGCGACGTCCGGATGGTCGTAGAGCACGCTCTCGACCTCGGCCGGGTAGATGTTCTCGCCGCCGCTGATCACCATGTCCTTGATGCGGTCGCAGACGTAGAGAAAGCCTTCGGCATCGCGATAGCCGACGTCGCCGCTGCGAAACCAGCCGTCCGGCGTGAAGCTCGCGGCGGTGGCCTCGGGCTGGTTCCAGTAGCCGGCCATCACGTTGGCGCCGCGCACGCAGATCTCGCCGGTGGCGCCGGCCTCGGTCACCGGCGCGCCGTCGGCGTCGATCAGCTTGATCTCGGTGAGGATCGGCGGCGTGCCGCTGGAGCCCAGCTTGTCGGTGGCGCGGTCAGGATGCAGGAAGGTGATCATCGAGGCGGTCTCGGTCATGCCGTAGCCCTGGTGCACCGGGATGTGGCGCGCGCCATAGAGCCGCAGCAGCGGCTCCGGCATCGGCGCGCCGCCGACCGCGATCAGCCGCAGCGACGACAGGTCGGCCGCTTCGAAGCCCGGATGCTGGCTGATGAAGAGCAGCATCGCCGGCACCGCGAAGCTCACCGTCACCCGATGGCGCGCCACCGCGTCGAGCACCGCCTGCACGTCGAAGGCGCGCTGCAGCACAAGGTGGCCGCCCGACAGCAGCGTGGTGAGGCTGCCGCACAGCAGGCCGCCGACGTGGAACATCGGCGCGAAGTTCAGCGTGACGTCGGTCGAGACCATGTCCCAGAGGAAGATCTCGTTGAGGTTGTTGGCCCAGAAGTTGCCGTGGGTCAGCATCGCGCCCTTGGGATGGCCGGTGGTGCCGGACGTGTACATGATCACCGCCACGTCGTCGGCCCGCACCGGCACCGCCTCGGGTGCCGGCCCGTCGCGCAGCGCATCGGCCATCAGCGCGTCGGCCGACTCCCAGCCCGGCGCGCCGGCGCCGCGGTGGATGAAGCGCCGGCAGGCCAGGCCGCCGCGCACCCCGTCGATCACCGCGATGTGCTCCTCGCCGACCACCAGCGTGTGGATGCCGGCGTCGCCGATGATGAAGGCCAGCTCCGGGCCGCTGAGGCGGTAGTTGAGCGGCACGCAGGTCGCGCCGAGCCGCGCGGTGGCGAACAGCACCACCACGAACATCGGGTCGTTGAGCCCCAGGTAGCCGACCCGCGCGCCGGCGGTGACGCCGCCCGCGGCCAGCACCGCCGACATGCGCTCGATGCGCGCCATCAGCTCGCCATAGCTCCAGCTGGTGTCGTCGCAGCTCAGCGCCGGCTTGCCCGGCGCGCGCGCGGCACGGCGCGCCAGCCATTCGGCCAGCCCGACCGCATGCGCGCTGGCATGCGTCACCGACCGGTCCATACCGGCCTCCTCTTCTCGTTGAAGGAGGCCAGGCCTTCCTTCGCGTCCTCGGTCATGGCGAGCAGCGCGATCTGGCCCTCGGTGAAGGCGATGCCCTCGTCGAAGGACATCGACGCCAGCGCGCGCAGGGCGTACTTGCCGCGGCGCTGCGCGGTCGGCGACTTGCCGGCCAGGCGGTCGATCAGCCATTGGGTCTTCGCATCGAGCTCGGCCGCGGGCACGACGTGGTTGAGCAGGCCGTGTTCCTTCGCCTCATCGGCGCCGAAGGGCTCGCCCGACAGGCACCATTCGCGCACCACCCGGCGCGGCGCCACCGTCTGCAGCAGGCTCAGCACCTGCATCGGGAAGAGGCCGATCTTCACTTCGGGCAGGCCGAACTGCACATGGTCGGCCGCGATCGCCAGGTCGGTCATGCAGAGGAGGCCCATGCCGCCGGCCATGCAGGTGCCGTTGATGCGGGCGATGCTCGGCAGGGTCGAGTCCTGCACCTCGCGCAGCATGTCGGCGTAGTCGATGGTCGGGTTCGACAGGTCGAATGCGAAGCCGGCGCCCGGCTGCAGGTCGCCGCCGGCGCAGAAGGCCTTCTCGCCCGCCGCGGTCAGCACCACCACCCGCACTTCCTTGTCGGCGTGCGCCTGGCGCCAGCCGTCGCGGATGCCGGCGACCACGTCCTTGTTGATCGCGTTGCGCTTGTCGGGCCGGTTGATCGTGACCCACATCGCATGGCCGCGCTTCTCGACCAGCACGGCCGGGCCGGCTGCCGTGGCGTTGCTGTCGCTCATTGCCCCGCTCCAGATGCGGTTGCGGCGGGTTCCTTCGCCGTGGCCTCGATCTCGACCACCACCCGGCTGGCAGCCACCTGGTCGCCGGTCTTCACATGCAGCGCGCTGACCCGGCCGGCCACCGGCGCGGCATGGATGTGTTCCATCTTCATCGCCTCCAGCGTGACCATCGGCTGGCCGGCTTCCACCAGGTCGCCGACCGCCGCCATCACCGCGACCACCCGGCCGTTCATGGAGGCGCGCAGCTTGCCGTCGCTGGCCGCATCGCCCTGGCGGGCCGAGGCGGCGCGGGTCCGGTCCTCGATGCGCTGGGGCACGCCGCGGTAGTGCAGCAGCAGCGAGGCGCCATCGCGCAGGAAGGCCGCGCCCTCGAAGAGCCCGTCGCAGACGAAGCGCGCCCGGTGTTCGGACAGCTCGTCCAGCTCGATCGCGACCGCCTGGTCGCCGATCGCCACGTCGAAGCGGCGCTGGCCGCTCAGCGCGATGCTGGCGCTGGTGAGCACGCCGTTCAGTTCGAAGCGCAGCGAGATCGGCAGGCTGTGCATCATGCGGCGGCCCGGCGGCCGGGCCCGGCGGTCGCCGGCGGTCTCGTAGAGCAGCACCGCGGCGATGGCCGCGGCGCGCAGCTGCAGCGGCGCGTCGGGCGCCAGCAGGGCTTCCTGGTTCTGGGCGATGAAGGCGGTGGTGGCGCCGCCGGCGGCGAACACCGGATGGGCCAGGCAGCGCTGCAGGAAGGCCTGGTTGGTGGTCACGCCCAGCGCCACCGCGTCTTCCAGGCCGGCCAGCAGCTGGCGCCGCGCGGCTTCGCGGTCGTCGCCGTGGCTCACCAGCTTGGCGATCATCGAATCGTAGAAGGGCGGGATCTGCGCGCCGGCGCGCATCGCGTGTTCGACCCGCAGCCGAGGCGGCATCTCCCACAGCGCCATGGTGCCGCTCTGCGGCATGAAGCCGTGCTCGGCATCCTCGGCGCACAGGCGCACCTCGATCGCGTGCCCGTCGAAGCGGATGTCCTCCTGCCGCAGGCCGAGCGGCTCGCCGGCCGCGACCCGCAGCTGCAGCGCCACCAGGTCGAGGCCGGTGATGGCCTCGGTCACCGGATGCTCGACCTGCAGCCGGGTGTTCATCTCCATGAAATAGAACTCGCCCTTGCTGTCGAGCAGGAACTCGAGCGTGCCGGCGCCTTCGTAGCGGATCGCCTTCACTGCAGCGACCGCGGTCGCGCCCATGCGCTCGCGCAGCTCGGGGCCGACCGCCGGCGAGGGCGCCTCCTCGATGACCTTCTGGTGCCGGCGCTGCACCGAGCAGTCGCGCTCGCCGAGATGGATCGCGTTGCCGTGGCGGTCGGCGAAGACCTGGATCTCGATGTGGCGCGGCTCCACGATGGCGCGCTCGAGGATGACCTCGGGGTCGCCGAAGGCGCTCTGCGCTTCGGAGCGGGCGCTGCGCAGCAGCTCCGGGAACTCGCGCGCCGAGGGCACCAGCCGCATGCCGCGACCGCCGCCGCCGGCGGTGGCCTTGATCATCACCGGGAAGCCGATGCGCCCGGCCTCCTTGGCCAGCCGCTCCTCGCCCTGGTCCTCGCCCTGGTAGCCGGGAATGCAGGGCACGCCGGCGGCCATCATCAGCGTCTTGGCGCCGGCCTTGTTGCCCATCGAGACGATGGCCTCGGCCGATGGGCCGATGAAGACCAGCCCGGCGTCCTGGCAGGCCTGGGCGAAGTCCTCGTTCTCGGCCAGGAAGCCGTAGCCCGGATGCACCGCGTCGGCACCGCTCAGGCGTGCCGCATCGATGATGGCGGGGATGCGCAGGTAGGACTGGGCCGGCAGCGGCTCGCCGATGCACACCGCCTGGTCGGCCTCGCGCACATGGCGCGCATCGGCGTCGGCGGTGGAATAGACCGCCACCGTGCGATAGCCGAGCGCCCGGGCGCTGCGGATGATGCGCAGGGCGATCTCGCCTCGGTTGGCGACCAGCACCTTGCGGAAGGGCGTGGATTTGGAAGTGGATGTGGTGGCGGTCATGCGCGTTCTGCTGGATGAATCAAGAGGCGTTCGGGAACGGGAAGGTGCCCATGAACTTGCTGAGGATCTGCAGCATCACCTCGTCGGCGCCGCCGCCGATGGAGGTGAGCCGGCCGTCGCGGAAGATGCGCGAGATCGGGCTTTCGTCCATGAAGCCCATGCCGCCCCAGAACTGCAGGCAGCCGTCGGCCACCTCGCGGATCACGCGCCCGGCCTTCAGCTTGGCCATGGTGGCGGTGCGGGTCGCGTCGCTGCCGGCGACCACCTCGTCCACCCCCTGCCAGCACAACGCGCGCAGGCAGGCGACCTCGGTCTGCAGCTCGGCCAGCTTGTAGTGCACCCACTGGTTGTCGAGGATCGAGCGGCCGAAGGCCTGGCGCTCGCGGGCATAGGCGACGGTGGTGTCGATGGCCCGCTGGGCCATGCCGACGTTGTTCAGCGCGCCCCACAGGCGCTCGACCTGGAACTGCTCCATCTGGTAGATGAAGCCCATGCCCTCCTCGCCGATGCGATAGCGCTGCGGCACCCGCACATGGTCGAAGTGGATCTGCGCGGTGTCGGACGAATGCATGCCCATCTTGCGCAGCTTGCGCGCCACCTGCACGCCGGGCGTGTTCATCGGCACCACGATCAGCGACTTGTTGCGGTGCGCGGAGCCCTCTGAAGTGTTGGCCAGCACGCAGCAGAAGTCGGCCTGCGTGCCGTTGGTGGTCCACATCTTGCCGCCGTCGATGAGGTAGTCGCCGCCGTCCTTGCGCGCCGTGGTCCTGATCGAGGCCACGTCGGAGCCGCTGCCGACCTCCGACACGCCCAGGCAGGCGACGTATTCGCCGCGGATCGCCGGCGCCAGGAACTCCTCGCGCAGCTCGCGGCTGCCGTGCTCGGCCAGGGCCGGCGTGGCCATGTCGGTCTGCACGCCGATGGCCATCGGCACGCCGCCGCAGTTGATGTGCGCCAGCGCCTCGGCCATGACCGCGGCGTAGGAATGGTCGAGCCCGCTGCCGCCGTCCTCGACCGGCTTGGTCAGGCCCAGGCAGCCCAGCGCGCCCAGGCCCTTGAAGACCTGGTGCGCCGGGAAGACCTCGGCCTCTTCCCACGCGTCGACGAAGGGATTGACCTCCTTGTCGATGAAGCGCTTGAGCGTGTCGCGCAGGGTTTCGTGTTCGGGGGTGAGCTGCATGGTCGGTCGCTTCGCTTCGGTATCTGTCGGGTTCAGGGGCGAGCGACCGAGAACTGCATCTTCTGCGGCTCGCGGGCCTCGGCATCGCGGCAGATCGACAGCACCTTGCTCAGCACCTCGCGGGTGTCGCGTGGGTCGATCACGCCGTCGTCGAGCAGCCGCGCGCTGGTGGTGAAGACGCTCATCTGGCTGTCGAAGTGGTCGACGATGCGCTTCTCCATGGCGTCGAGCTTGGCCTGGTCGACCTCGCCGCCCTTCCGCTTCATGGCCGCCTCGGTGACGATCGACATGGTCCTGGCGGCCTGCTCGCCGCCCATCACCGCGGTCTTGGCATTGGGCCAGGAGAAGCAGAAGCGCGGATGGAAGCCGCGCCCGCACATGCCGTAGTTGCCGGCCCCGAACGATGCGCCGCAATAGATGGTGATCTGCGGCACGGTGGCGTTGGTCACCGCCTGGATCATCTTCGAGCCGTGCTTGATGATGCCGGCCTCTTCGTGGTCGCGGCCCACCATGAAACCGGTCGTGTTGTTGAGGTAGAGGATCGGCGTCTTCGACTGGCAACAGGCCTGGATGAAGTGGGTCGCCTTCGAGGCGCCGGCCGGATCGATCGGGCCGTTGTTGGTCACCACGCCGAGCGGCATGCCTTCGATCTTGATGTGGCCCACCACCGTGGCCGAGCCGTAGTTCTCGCCGAACTCCAGGAACTCGGAGTCGTCGGCGATGCGGGCGATGACCTGCTTCATGTCGACCGGCCGCTTGTGGTCCATCGGCATGATGCCGAGCAGCTCCTCGGCGTCGTAGCGCGGCGGCCTGAAGCTGCGCGGCGCCGCGGCGGCCGGCTCGCGGTTCCAGTCGATGTTGGCGAGGATCTCGCGGGCGATGCGGATCGCGTCGCGGTCGTCCTCGGCCAGGTAGTCGCCCAGGCCGGAGATCGAGGTGTGCATCAGCGCGCCGCCCAGTTCTTCCTCGGTGGCGATCTCGCCGGTGGCCGCCTTCAGGAGCGGCGGCCCGGCCAGGAAGGCCCGCGAGCGGCCCCGCACCATCACGATGTAGTCGGACAGCCCGGTCTGGTAGGCGCCGCCGGCGGTGGAGGAGCCGTGCGTCACCGTGACCACCGGCAGGCCGGCCGCCGAGATGCGGGCGATGTTGCGGAACAGGTTGCCGCCGGTGACGAACTCCTCGACCTTGTAGGTCATGAGGTTGGCGCCGGCGCTCTCCACCAGCTGCACGTAGGGCAGCTTGTTCTCGAGCGCCAGTTCCTGCATGCGCAGCTGCTTGGGAATGCCCATCGGCTGCAGCGCGCCGGCATCGATGCCCGAATCGGATGCGTTGATCATCACCCGCACGCCCGACACCCAGCCGATGCCGCCGATGACGCCGCCGCCGGGCACGCTGTGTTCGAGGTCCGGGTTGTCGAGGCCCAGCCCGGCCAGCGAGCCGATCTCCAGGAAGGAGGTGCCCGGGTCGAGCAGCAGCGACAGGCGCTCGCGCGGCAGCAGCTGCCCGCGCTTCTCGAAGCGCTCCCTCGATCTGGCCGAGGTGGCGATGCTGCGCCTCTCGTAGTTCCTGACGCGTTCGATCAATGCCAGCATGCCGGCCTTGTTGGCCTCGAAGGCTTCGCTGCTGGGGGATACGGTCGACTCGATGATTGCCATTGCTTGATGCCTGAGCGCCGGCTGGCGCGATGCGGATGCGTGCAGCTTAGGGATTGCCTTCGGCACGGTCTTGCGCGTAGTCGCTGTGCAGGCCGATGCGCCACTTGGGCAGCAGCGCCGCCGGCTGGTAGGAGCGCTTGCTGCGCCGGAAGCCCGGAAGGCCCATGTCCTGCTCGAAATTGAGCCAGGCCACCGGGCGCTGGAAGTTACGGCAGAAGTGCTGGAACATGTACGGGTAGATACCCACATGGCTGTCCAGCCCCTTGGCGAAGCGCATCGCGAAGACGCCCGGCTGCAGCTGCTGCGCCAGCACGAAGCCGACCGGCTGCTCGCCCGCGAAATGCACGAAGCCCTCCAGGCCGAAGCGCCCGGCCTGCTCGATCGCCTCCAGGCAGGCGTCGTCGTCGGCCTCGCCGCGCGCCTTGCCCTTGTGGGCGAACCAGCCCTGCAGCACCGACCGGGCCGCATCGGCCAGGCCGGGCTCGAAGGGCCGGGACGACGGCACGTGCTGCGCGAGGAACTGCCGCACCTGGTTGCGCTTCTTGGCCAGCGGCCGGCCCGCGTAGTCGACGAAGCTGTCGGCGCGGTAGAGGTAGTCGGCATCGTCGGCGGACGCCGTCGCGCCGAAGCGATCGGCCGGCAGCGCGGCGGCATGGCGCGCCATCACCGGGTAGAGGCAGCCGTGCGCCTCGATCAGCCTTGCCAGCGCCTCCGGCGGCGCCTGCGCGGGCGCGAAGAGCGGCATCAGGTGGCGGGTGCCGTCGTAGGCATGGCCGGCGATGCCGGGCCATTCGCCATCGACGAAGCGGTAGGCGTGCGCCGCGCGGAACAGGTAGAGGTTGGAGAAGGCGAAGTCCGACAGGCACTGCTCGGCGCTGCCCTCGCGCAGCAGGGCCAGGGCGGCTTCGATGCGCGGCTGCAGGCCGAAGTCGATCGGCCCGCCGTCCTCCATCCCGGTCAAGCGCCTGCCGGGGTCTTGCGCAGGCCCGCCGCCGGTGCGTCGGCCGGCGGCCCGGCGAAGCATTGCGCGATGCGCAGCCAGTCGCCGGCCGACCCGTCGCTGAAGCGCAGGGCGGTGTCGGCCAGGTTGCGCCGCTGCGTCACCAGCAGGCAGAAGTCCTCGGCCGGGCCGCGCACGAACTGCTCGGATGCCGGATCGCCCCAGGTCCAGCTGCCACCCCCGGGCGCTTCCAGCTCGATGCAGGGCATCGGCTCGGGCACCGGCAGCTTCCGGTTGACGAAGCTCCAGCCGAAGGTGGTGACGCCGATGTGGGCGATGTGCTTGAGCCGGGCAGTGGCCGGCCGGCGCCGGCCGACCACGTCCCAGACGTCCTGCCCATGGGCCCAGGTCTCCATCAGCCGGGCGGTGGCGAAGGACCGGGCGCTCATCGTCGGGCCGTACCAGGGCAGGCGGGCCTTCGGGTCGAGCGCGGCCAGGGCATCGGCAAGGCGGCGCGACTGCGGCTCCCACAGCGCCAGCAGTTGCGCGCCGTCGAGGTGGCCGTACTTGTCGCGCGCGATGGCGCTGATCTCGCGGCCGCTGGCGAGCTGGGCGTTGAGCGCTTCGGTGTCGCGGGCGAAGGCCGCCGGATCGGTGGCCGACAGCAGGCCGGTCTCGTCGAAGAAGCAGAGGTGCGCGACCTCGTCCCAGGGCGTCCAGCCGTAGAAGTCGCTGCGCAGCCGCCATTGCGCAGGGGTCAGCTCGCGGGCCAGGTCGGCCAGGCCGCGGTATTCGTCGCGCAGGTCGTCGCTCGTCTGTTGCATCGTGGGTTGCCTCTATGTTCTCAAACGCCGAACTGGCGCGCGGCGAGGTCCTTCATGACTTCCTCGGAGCCGCCGCCGATCATCATCACCTTGACCTCGCGGTAGATGCGCTCGCTGCGCGTGCCGCGCATGTAGCCCATGCCGCCCAGCAGCTGCACCGCCTGGTCGGCGCAGAACTGCATCGCCTGCGTGGCCTGCACCTTGGCCAGGCAGACCCGCGCCACCAGTTGCGCCGGCCGCGCCAGCCCATGCTCGATGCGATAGGCCAGGTCGTAGAGCAGCGCACGCGCGGCGTCGATGCGCAGGGTCATGTCCATCAGCTTGTGCCGCACCACCTGTCGTTCGGACAGGGCGATGCCGGAAAGCGTGCGCTGGCGCGTCCAGTCGACCGCCTCGTGCAGGCAGACCTCGGCATAGCCGCAGGCCAGCGCGGACATGAACAGGCGCTCGCTGTTGAAGTTCTGCATGAAGGTCTTGAAGCCGCGATTCTCCTCGCCGACCAGGTTGGCGACCGGCACGCGGCAGTTCTCGAAGCGCAGGTGCGCGGTGTCGGAGCTCCACCAGCCCATCTTCTTGAGCGGCGTGCGCGTGAGGCCGGGCGTGTCGCCGTCGATCAGCAGCACCGAGATCCCGCCAGAGCCCTTGACCGCCGGATCGGTGCGCACCGCGGTGGTGATGAAGTCGGCGCGCATGCCCGAGGTGATGAAGGTCTTCTCGCCGTTGACGACGTAGTGGTCGCCGTCGCGCACCGCGGTGGTCCGCAGGCTGGCGACGTCGGAGCCGCCGGAGGGCTCGGTCACCGCCAGCGCGGCGATCTTCTCGCCGCGCAGCACCGGCGGGATGACCCGCTGCCGGATCGCCTCGCTGCCGGCCTTGAGGATCGGCGGCAGCGCGATGCTGTGCGTGTTCATCGAGGCCTGCACCCCGCCCCCGCCGCAGCGGGCGAACTCCTCGGCGACGATCAACTGGTAGAAGATGTCGGCCGGCGTGCCGCCGTATTCCTCCGGATAGCCCAGGCCTTGCACGCCCAGTTCGGCCGCCCTTCGGTACAGCTCGCGCGGGAAGGTCTCGGCCTCGTCCCATTCGTGGACGAAAGGCGTGATCTCGCGCGCGACGAAGTCGCGAAGGCTGCTGCGGAACTGCTCGTGCTCGGGCGTGAAATAGAAGGGCAGCGGCGGCGCCTCGAGAAAATCCATGGACGAAGTCTCCTTGCCTGTTTCGGGGGAGCCTAGCGGCGCCGGCGCCCGGCGGTCTTGCGCCGAGTCGCTGCCTGCAGCCACTGGACGCAAGCCGAACGGTGGCGCGGCGCCTACCCTGCCGGTATTTCGCCACGAAAAGGCCCGCACCGCATGCCCGCCCCCCAGTCCACACCGACCCTGACGGGCACCCTGCCCGCCGCCCTGCGCCGCACCGCGGCGGCCCATCCGGATGCCGTCGCCTACATCGACGGCGAGCGTACTTTCAGCTTTGCCGATACCGAGGCGAGCAGCCGGCGCCTGGCCACCGCCCTGCTTGCCGCCGGCCTGCGGGCTGGCGACCGGATCGCTTTGCTCTCGCACAACCGCATCGAGTGGCTGCAGCTCTTCTTCGCCGCCACCCGGGTCGGCATCGCGGTCGTCGCACTGAGCCCGCGCTACCGCGACGCCGAGATCGAATACATGCTGGCCGACAGCCAGGCCAAGGCGGTCTTCACCGTCGCGCAGGCCGAGGACTTCGATTTCCTGGCGATGTTCGAGGGCATGCGCCCTCGCCTGCCTTCGCTGCGCCAGGTGCAGGTGATGGACGGGCCGGCCTTCGCCGCCATGGCAGCGCATGGAAGCGACGACGCCCGCATCGACGCGGCCGCCGCCGCCCTCGATCCGCAGGACCTGGCGATGGTGATCTACACCTCCGGCACCACCGGCCGGCCCAAGGGCTGCGCGCTGTCGCATGCCAGCCTGCTGGCCTCGGCCTCGGCCCAGGCCAGCCACACGCGGGTGCGACCCGGCGACCTGATGCAGCTGGCGAATCCCTTCAACCACGTCGGCGGGATCACCTGCGGCATCCTCGCGCAGCTGCTGGCCGGCGGCGTCTGCGAGCTGGTGCCCAGCTTCAAGGCCAAGACGGTGCTGGAGATGATCCGGCGCCATCCGCCGCAGATCCTGGTCGGCGTGCCGACCATGATGACCCTGCTGCTGATGCATCCGGAGTCGGCAGCCACCGACCTCGGCTCGGTGCGGCTGATCATCACCGGCGGCTCGATCGTCGATGCCAGCCTGCTCGCGCAGCTGCAGGCGCGCATGCCCGGCGCGACGATCATGAACCTGTACGGCCTGTCCGAGGCCTCGGGCGCCCTGGTCATGACGCCCTGGGATTGCGCCGACGCCGACCTGATGCAGAGCATCGGCCTGCCGCTGGACGGCGCCGCCCTGCGCGTGGTCGGCCCCGGCGGCGAGGCGCTGGCCCCCGGCGAGGTCGGCGAGCTGCACTTCGGCGGCCTCGGCGTGGTGCGCGACTACATCGGCGCGGCGGCCGGCAGCCAGGCTTTCGAGGGCGGCTGGCTGCGCACCGGCGACCTGGGTTCGGTCGACGCGCGCGGCTACATCACGCTCAAGGGCCGGATGAAGGACATGTACATCCAGGGCGGCTTCAACGTCTATCCGGCGGAAGTCGAGGCGCTGATCTCGACCCATCCGGACGTGGTCATGGTGGCCGGCATCGGCGTGCCCGATCCGGTGCTGGGGGAGGTCGGGCGCTATTTCGTGGTGGCGCGCGAAGGCAGCGAGCTTACGCCGTCGGATGTGCTGCGCCACTGCGCCGGAAAGATCGCCGACTACAAGATGCCGCGCCAGGTGCTGCTGCGCGACGCGCTGCCGCTGACGCCGGCCGGGAAGATCCAGAAGGCTGCGCTGCGCGCGGAAGGCGGCTGAACCCCTCTAGGCCTCGGCCTTGCGAACCCAGCGCGGATAGAAGGCCGCCACCTGCGGGCCGTCGGTGGCGAGCGCATGGCAGCCGTCGAGGCTGAAGGGCTTCTGGTCCGCGGGTTGCTCGACATTGCCCGCCAGCGTCTGCAGCACCGCGGTCGCCATGGCCATCAGCAATTCGGTCTGATGGGTGCAGCCGCGCACCCCGGCCAGCAGGCGCTGCACCCGGCCGCGAAAGCCCGGGCCGATGCGCAGGCCCACCAGGCCCTGGTAGGCCGGCGCGATGCTGCCGCAAACCGTCTCGAAGGGCGCGGCGTCGGTGGCGAGCTCGACCGCGACGATGGCGGCGGTGCCGTCCACGCGAAGCCGCAGCCACATCGAATGGATCGGGTCGCCCGCGGCCCGGCCGCCGCCCGGATAGCTGATCGCCTCGGGCCGCACGTCGGTGAGATGGCCCTCGACCTCGAAGAGGCCGTCCTCCCGGCGGAAGCCGTTGAGCTCGATGGACCGCGTGTGCACGCGCGAGCGCGCGGCGGAAGGTGCAGGCAGGGGCATGGGAGCGTCGATCATGCGCCAGGCGGCGCGGCGCCGTCTTGCGCCCACAGGCTGGCGATCGTCAGCCAATGGGCGCAAGCGTTGCGCGCAGGGGATCGCTAAGCTGCGGCGGTCATTCCCATTTCCGCGAGCAACAAGTCATGACGAACGATTCGAAAGAAGGCCCCGCGAGCGGCGCCGCCAAGGTGGTGCGCATCGGCGGTGCATCCGGCTTCTGGGGCGACAGCATGGTCGCGGCGCCCCAGCTGGTGAAGCTGGGCCGGCTCGACTACCTGGTCTTCGACTACCTGGCCGAGACCACGATGTCGATCCTCGCCTCGGCTCGCATCAAGAAGCCGCAGCTGGGCTATGCGACCGATTTCGTCGACATCGCGATGAAGTCCGTGCTGGCCGAGGTCAAGCGGCAGGGCATCAAGGTGGTGAGCAATGCCGGCGGCATCAACCCGCACGGCTGCGCCGCCGCGCTGCGCGCGCTGGCCGAGGCCGAGGGCATCGCCCTCTGCATCGCGGTGGTCGAGGGCGACGACGTCAGCGCCCGGATGCCGGCGCTGCGCGAGGCGGGCGTGCGCGACATGTTCACCAGCGAGCCGCTGCCCGAGAAGGTGCTGAGCTCGAACGCCTACCTGGGCGCGACGCCGATCGCGGCTGCGCTGGCGGCCGGCGCCGAGGTGGTGATCACCGGCCGCTGCGTCGACAGCGCGGTCACGCTCGGCCCGCTGATGCACGAATTCGGCTGGAAGCCCACCGACCACGACCTGCTGGCGTCGGGCAGCCTGGCCGGCCACATCATCGAATGCGGCTGCCAGGCCACCGGCGGCCTGCACACCGACTGGGAGGACATCCCCGACTGGGCCCACATGGGCTACCCGATCATCGAATGCCATGCGGACGGCAGCTTCGTGGTCACCAAGCCCGAAGGCACCGGCGGCAAGGTCATCCGGGCCAACGTGGCGGAGCAGATGCTCTACGAGATCGGCGACCCCGGCGCCTACCTGCTGCCCGACGTCAGCTGCGACTTCCGCGAGGTGCGCATCGAGCAGCAGGCCGACAACCGCGTCTGGGTGAGCCCGGCCCGGGGGCGCGCGCCCACGCCCTTCTACAAGGTCTCGGCGACCCAGCTCGACGGCTACAGATGCGCCGGCAGCATGGTCATCGTCGGCATCGATGCCGCCCGCAAGGCGCGCCGCACCGCCGAGGCGATCATCGAGCGGGTCAGCGGCATCCTGGCCGAACAGGGCCTGCCGCCATTCACATCGACCTACATCGAGGTGCTCGGCGTCGAGACGCTCTACGGCGCCCACGCCCGTACGCAGCAGGCGCGCGACGTGATGATGCGCGTGGTCGCCAATCACCCGCAGAAGGCGGCGCTGGAAATCTTCGCGCGCGAGATCACGCCTTCGGGCACCTCGTGGTCGCCCGGGACCACCAGTCCGGGCGGCGGCCGGCCCGGCGTGTCGCCGCTGATCAAGCCCTTCTCCTTCCTGCTGGACAAGAAGACGGTCGAGGTGGCGATCGACATCGACGGACGGCGCAGCGTGGTGGCCATCGATCGTGCGGAAGGCGACGGCGTGGCGCCGCCCGGCAGCGCGCCGGCCGCCTGGCAGGAGGACGGCGGCCCTTCGCGCAAGGTGCGGCTGATCGAGCTGGCCTATGCGCGCAGCGGCGACAAGGGCAACCTGTCGAACATCGGCGTGATCCCGCGCCGTGCGGAATGGCTGCCGCTGCTGTGGGCACGGCTGAGCGAGCAGGTGGTCGGCGAGTATTTCGCGCAGCTGGTGCAAGGACGCGTCGAGCGCTTCCACCTGCCGGGCATCGCCTCGCTCAACCTGCTGCTGCACGACGCGCTGGATGGCGGCGGCCCTTCGTCGATGCGCATGGACCCGCTCGGCAAGGGCATGGGCCAGATGCTGCTGGACCTGGAGATCGAGGTGCCGGCAGCGATCGCGGACAGCCTGCCGCTGCGCACGGCCTGAGCCTGGAGCCGGCGCGAGGGGCGGGGCCGCCCTACTCGGCGGACGGGGCGGGCTGGGCTGTGGGGGACGGTGCGGCGGTCTGGGTCGGCTGGCTGGTCTGCGCCGGCTGTAAGGCCTGAGCCGACGGCGCGGCCAAGGCCGGCTCAGGCTGGACTGCCTGCGTGGCCTGAGCGGCTCCAGCGCCTGGGGCCGGCGCCGAGGCCGGCGCCGCTGCAGGTGCTGCAGGTGCAGCTGCAGGAGCGGGAGCGGGTGCGACCGGGGCTGCCGGCGCTGCTGCCGGCGCAGGCTGCGGCGCCGGCGGCACATGCCCCATCGGTGCCACCGTCTTCGCGGCCGCTGCGGCAGCCGCCTGGGCCTCGGGCGGGATTCCGGCCGCTGCCTCGGGCAGGAAGCGCTCGAGCAATGTGAAGAAGCGGTCGTAGAGCCGGTCGTCGGTCAGCGTCTCGCTGGCCACCTTGACCAGCGCGTCGTCGCTCGACGAATAGGGCAGCGACACCGAACCCAGCACGCCGACGCCGACGCTGGCGGAGTTGTTGACCTTCTTGATCGCGTAGCGGTCCTGCAGGGCGCTGGCGAAGGCCACCGTGCTGCGCGAGCCGTCCTTGCCGTCGATGTCGCGCGCGCAGACGATGCGGAACTCGACCTCGACGTGGACCTCCGCCGCGGGCTGGAAGCTCTTGTGGCCGGCCACCGTGTCGGGCGTCGCGGCGGTGATCATGTAGCCCTGGCTCAGCAGGGCGCGCCGGGCGGCCTCGCAGGTCTGGCTGTCGCTGACCGGGAACCGGCGGGTGTGGGTGGTCGTCGAGCCGAAGGCCTCGGGCTCGTAGGACACCGGCTTGGAGGGGGTGAGGCCGCAGCCCGTGACCAGGGCCGACAGCAAAAGCGCCGCAGGAGCGGCGCGAGCGAACGATGAACGCATGAAGGGCATGGGAGAAGCAGGACTCGCGATCCTAGGGCAAACCGCCGGCTCGGCGGCCCCGCTTGGACAGTCTCCAGGGTCCTGCGTTCCCTTGATTCGGCAGCGCCCGGCGCGGCGAGGCGCCGGGTGCGGGTGGACTCAGGGGTAGAGGCCGCGTTCCTGGCGCGCCATCAGGATGCGCTCGCAGGCCACCGCGAAGGTGGCGGTGCGCAGCGTGATCTTGTGCTTGTCGGCCGTGTCCCAGATCTGGTTGAGGGCGTTCATCATGATGCGGTCCAGGCGCACGTTGATCTCGTCCTCGTCCCAGAAGAAGGACGAGAAGTCCTGCACCCACTCGAAATAGCTCACCGTGACGCCGCCGGCATTGCAGATCACGTCCGGCACCACCAGCACGCCGCGTTCGGCCAGGATGTCGTCGGCCGCCGGCACGGTCGGGCCGTTGGCGCCTTCGAGCACCAGCCGGGCCTTGGTCTTCTGGGCCCGCTCGGCGGTGATCTGGCCTTCCAGGGCGGCCGGGATCAGGATGTCGCAGGCGACGTCCCAGAACTGCTCGTTCGGCACCACCTCGCCGCCCTTGAAGCTCACCGAGCCGCCGGCGGTGCGCGACGCGGGCACCAGGCCGGCCAGGTCGAGGCCGTTCTCGTTGACGATGGTGCCGGTGTGGTCCTGCACCGCGACGATCTTCGCGCCGGCCTCGGCGAAGAGCTCGGCCGCGACCGAGCCCACGTTGCCGAAGCCCTGCACCGCGATGCGCGCGCCGCGCAGGTCGATGCCGAGTCGCCGTGCCGCCTCGCGGCCGGTCACGAAGACGCCCCGGCCGGTGGCCTTGACCCGGCCCAGCGAGCCGCCCAGGTGCAGCGGCTTGCCGGTGACGACGCCGGTGGCGGTGCCGCCGACGTTCATCGAATAGGTGTCCATCATCCACGCCATGATCTGGGCGTTGGTGTTGACGTCGGGTGCCGGGATGTCGGTGTGCGGGCCGATGATGATGCCGATCTCGCTGGTGTAGCGGCGGGTGACCTTCTCCAGTTCCTGCTGCGAGAGCTTCTTGGGATCGACCCGGATGCCGCCCTTGGCGCCGCCGTAGGGCAGGTTGACCGCCGCGGTCTTGACCGTCATCCAGGCCGACAGCGCCATCACTTCCTCGAGCGTGACGTCGGGATGGAAGCGCACGCCGCCCTTGCCCGGGCCGCGCGACATGTTGTGCTGGACCCGGTAGCCCTCGAAGTGAGCGATGCTGCCGTCGTCCATCTCGATCGGCACGTCGACGATCAGCGCGCGCTTGGGGCGCTTGAGCGTCTCGACCCAGCGGGCCAGGCCTCCCAGGTAGGGAACGACTCGATCGACCTGCGACAGATAGGTGCCCCAGGGGCTGTTCGCGGTCGGGTGGACGTAGGAGAGTTCAGAGCTCATGGCGATCCTTCTTGGAGTTGGGGACTGGGACAGGCGCCACGATAGTCCTCGCCGCGCCGCCGCGCCATGCCTATGCGCGTTGCTTTGGGCGTTATGCGCGCGACGGCATGTCGTGCCCCGCATGGCAGCCGGGACGCCGCTCCGAACCGCGCTAGCTGCGCGAGCCGAAGATGGCGGTGCCGATCCGCACCATGGTGCTGCCGGCGGCCACCGCCGCCTCCAGGTCCGCCGACATGCCGAGCGACAGCGTGTCGAGCGCCAGCCCGGCATCGCGCAGCTGGTCGAAAAGCGCCCGGGCCCGCATGAAAAGCGCCCGCTGGGCCTCGAAGCCCTCGGCCGGCTCAGGGATCGCCATCAGCCCGCGCAGCCGCAAGCGTGGCAAAGCCGCCACGCCCCGGGCCAGCGCCAGAAGCTCCGACGGCGCCACGCCCGACTTGTTGGCGCCGCCGTCCACATTGACCTGCAGGCAGACCTGGAGCGGCGGCAGCTCGGCCGGCCGCTGCTCGGCCAGGCGCTCGGCGATCTTCAGCCGGTCGATGCTGTGGACCCAGTCGAAATTCGCCGCCACCACCCGTGTCTTGTTGCTCTGCAGCGGCCCGATGCAGTGCCATTCGATGCTGCCGCGCAACGCCGCCAGCGCCTCGATCTTGGCCACGCCCTCCTGCACGTAGTTCTCGCCGAAGGCCCGCTGGTCGGCCTCCAGGGCCTGCCGGACGGCGTCGGCGTCGAAATTCTTGGACACCGCAAGCAAGTGCACGCTCGCGGGATCGCGTCCGGCGGCCGTGCAGGCTGTCACGATCCGGGCCTGAACTTGCTGGAGCTTGTCACCAATCATCGTCATAATCTTCAAAGTCGTATCAAAACGTCACCGAGGAACCGCGTGGACATCACCCAATTGCTCGCCTTCAGCGTCAAGAACAAGGCGTCCGACCTGCATCTCTCGTCTGGCCTGCCGCCGATGATCCGGGTCCACGGCGACGTGCGGCGCATCAACGTCGACGCGCTCGACCACAAGGCGGTGCATGCCATGGTGTACGACATCATGAGCGACACCCATCGCAAGCACTACGAGGAATTCCTGGAAGTCGACTTCTCCTTCGAGATCGACGGCCTGGCGCGCTTCCGGGTCAATGCCTTCAACCAGGCGCGCGGCGCGGCCGCGGTGTTCCGGACCATTCCGTCGAAGATCCTCACGCTCGAGCAGCTCAACGCGCCGAAGATTTTCGGCGACCTGGCGCTCAAGCCCCGCGGCCTGGTGCTGGTCACCGGCCCGACCGGCTCCGGCAAGTCCACCACGCTGGCGGCGATGGTCAACTACCTCAACGAGACCGAATACGGCCACATCCTGACCGTCGAAGACCCGATCGAATTCGTCCACGAATCCAAGAAGTGCCTGATCAACCAGCGCGAGGTCGGGCCGATGACGCTGTCCTTCTCGAACGCGCTGCGCTCGGCGCTGCGCGAGGACCCGGACGCGATCCTGGTCGGCGAATTGCGCGACCTCGAGACGATCCGGCTGGCGATGACCGCCGCCGAGACCGGCCACCTGGTCTTCGGCACGCTGCACACCTCCTCGGCGGCCAAGACCATCGACCGGATCATCGACGTCTTCCCGGGCGAGGAAAAGGACATGATCCGCGCCATGCTCTCGGAATCGCTGCAGGCCGTCATCTCGCAGACGCTGTGCAAGACCAAGGACGGCCAGGGCCGCGTGGCGGCGCACGAGATCATGCTCGGCACCCCCGCCATCCGGAACCTGATCCGCGAGGCCAAGGTGGCGCAGATGTATTCGTCGATCCAGACCGGCAGCGGCCAGGGCATGCAGACGCTCGACCAGAACCTGATGGACCTGGTTCGGCGCAATGTCATTTCCGCTGCCGAGGCGCGCGGCAAGGCCAAGATCCCGGAGAATTTCCCTGGATGAGGCTCGCCCCCAGCCTTGCCCACTTCATGTGGCTTCGGACACCCCCTTCCGGGGGCGGTCCCTACGGACCGGCGGAGCCGGATCCGCGGGGCCCCTGGCATGGGGTCCGGGCACGGCGGTTGTCGACTTTGATTTAGGAGCTCAGCAATGGAACGCGATCAGGCCAGCCAGTTCATCAACGACCTGCTGAAGCTCATGGTGAGCCGCAACGGCAGCGACTTGTTCATCACCGCCGACTTCCCGCCGGCCATCAAGGTGGACGGCAAGGTCACCAAGGTGTCGCAGCAGGCGCTCGGCTCGCAGCACACGCTGGCGCTGACCCGCTCGATCATGAACGACCGCCAGACGGCCGAGTTCGAGCGCACCAAGGAGTGCAACTTCGCGATCTCGCCGACCGGGATCGGCCGCTTCCGGGTCAATTCCTTCGTGCAGCAGGGCAAGGTGGGCATGGTGCTGCGGACTATCCCGGCCAAGCTGCCGACCATCGACGGGCTCGGCATGCCGCAGATCCTGAAGGACGTGGCGATGACCAAGCGCGGCCTGACCATCCTGGTGGGCGCCACCGGCTCGGGCAAGTCGACCACGCTCGCGGCGATGATCGACTGGCGCAACGAGAATTCATACGGCCACATCGTGACGGTGGAAGACCCGGTCGAATTCGTCCATCCCCACAAGAACTGCGTGGTCACCCAGCGCGAGGTCGGCATCGACACCGACAGCTGGGAAGCGGCGCTGAAGAACACCCTGCGCCAAGCGCCCGACGTGATCCTGATGGGCGAGATCCGCGACCGCGAGACCATGGAGCATGCGGTGGCCTTCGCCGAGACCGGCCACCTGTGCATGGCCACGCTGCATGCCAACAGCGCCAACCAGGCGCTGGACCGGATCATCAACTTCTTCCCAGAGGAGCGGCGCGCCCAGTTGCTGATGGACCTGTCGCTCAACCTGCGCTCGCTGGTGTCGCAGCGGCTGATCCCGACCGAGGACGGCCATGGCCGCATCGCCGCGGTCGAGATCCTGCTGAACACCCCGCTGATCTCCGACATGATCTTCAAGGGCGAGGTCGGCGAGATCAAGGAGATCATGAAGAAGAGCCGCAACCTCGGCATGCAGACCTTCGACCAGGCGCTGTTCGATCTCTTCGAGTGCAACGCGATCAGCTTCGACGACGCCATCCGCAACGCCGATTCGGCCAACGACCTGCGCCTGCAGATCAAGCTCAACAGCCAGCGCGCGCGGACCACCGACCTGTCGGCCGGGACCGAGCATTTCGCGATCGTTTGACTCGCCCCCCAGCCTTGCTCACGCGGCTTTGCCGCGTGTAGCTTCTGCACCCCTTTGCCGGAGGGCAGGCATAGCCGGTTCCATGGGATTTCTGGAAAGGGCCCGGCCTGCGGCGGGCCGAGCGGACTTGCCGCGACCTCGATCGCGCTATTCTTGGCCGATGAGCAGCCTCAATCCCAAATCCTACGACTCCATCCCATCGCAGAAGGTCGCCTTCCTCGGCCTCGGCGTGATGGGCTACCCGATGGCCGGCCACCTGGCGCTGGCCGGCCACAGCGTCACGGTCTACAACCGCAGTGCTGACAAGGCCGAGGCCTGGCTGGCGGAGTTTTCGCCGCAGGCCAAGGGCGCCTTGCGCAGCGGCGCGACGCCGAGCGAGGCGGCGGCCGGCGCCGACATCGTCTTCTGCTGCGTCGGCAACGACGACGACCTGCGCTCGGTGGTGCTGGGCGAGAGCGGCGCGCTGGCCGGCATGGCCAAGGGCGCGGTCTTCGTCGACCACACGACCGCCTCGGCCGACGTGGCGCGCGAACTGTCGAAGGCCGCGCTCGAGCGCGGCCTGCAATTCATCGACGCGCCGGTCTCCGGCGGCCAGGCGGGCGCGCAGAACGGCGTCCTCACCGTGATGTGCGGCGGCGACGCCGCCACCTTTGCGCGCGTCGAACCGGTGGCGACGGCCTTCGCCCGGGCGATCACCCTGCTCGGCCCCAGCGGCTCGGGCCAGCTGGCGAAGATGGTCAACCAGATCGCGATCGCCGGGCTGGTCCAGGGCCTGTCGGAGGCCGTCGCCTTCGGCCAGCGCGCGGGTCTCGACATGAACGCGGTGCTCGGCGTGATCGGCAAGGGCGCGGCCCAGAGCTGGCAGATGGACAACCGCGGCAAGACCATGATCGAAGGCAAGTTCGACTTCGGCTTCGCGGTCGACTGGATGCGCAAGGACCTGGGCCTGGTGCTCGACGAGGCCAAGCGCAACGGAGCGCGGCTGCCGGTCACGGCGCTGGTCGACCAGTTCTATGCCGACGTGCAGTTGGCCGGCGGCAAGCGCTGGGATACATCCAGCCTCATCACGAGACTGAAGTGAGAAAGGGGCCGAATGGCCCCTTTTTCGTGGTGAAGGCGGGCCGACCGAACGGCGCGCCGCAGGCTCAGCGAACCGGCGAAGTGGTCACGCCGCCGGCCGGCGCAGGCGTCGAATTGAGCGGTGGCAGCGGCTCCATCGGCGGCAGCGGCACGTTGGAGCGCTGGGTGGACGTCGAAGAGGAAGAGGAAGCCGGTGCGCTGCTGCCGGACGTGGCGCTGGCCGGCTGCTTGGCCTGCTGCACCTGCTGGGCCAGTTCGGCTTCGCTGATGATCTCGACCACCCGCACGACCTTGGTCACGCCCGACACGCCGCGTGCGATATCGGTGGCGCGGTCGGTCTCGCGGCGGGTGGCGATGCCCATCAGGTAGACCACGCCGTTCTCGGTCACGACCTTGAAGGAATTGGCGAACAGGTCCTTGGCATCGAGCAGCGAGGCCTTGACCTTGCCGCTGATGAAGGTGTCGTTGGAACGCTCCTGGAAGCTCAGCGACGGGCCGACGGTGATCTCGTTGACCACCGACTTGACGTTGTCGATCTTGCTCACCACATCGGCCGCGCGCAGCTTGTCGGCTTCGCTGCCGACGGTGCCGGTCAACAGCACCTGGCGGTTGAAGCTGGTGACGCTGACGTACATCTGGTCGTTGGCGATGTCGCGGATGCGGGCCGCGCCGCGCAGCTCGATGGCCTGGTCGTCGACCTGGGCGCCGGTGCTGCGCCGATCGGTCGATACCATTCCGACGCCGTAGGCAGCGGCGCCGCCGACCACCAGCGGCACGCAGGCACTGAGGCCGGCAAGCGACAGGACGCCTGCGCTCAAAGCCATCGCGATGCGTCGGGTGGATGTCGTCGTCATGTGTGGGTACCGTCCGTTGCCAAGGTGGCGGGAAGTTTAGCCGAGGGGATTTGCCCGACCGGGGCGAGCGCGTTACCAGCTGTCATCGCGCCTCGCAGGCCCTGCATCAGGGCGCCAGCAGGGACGAATCGCTGTCCTGGTCGCCGAGCAGCTGCGCATCGACCGCGTCGCAGAGGCAATGCAGCGCCAGCAGGTGCACCTCGTGGATGCGCGCCCGGCGCTCGGCCGGCACGCAGACCTGCACGTCGGTCTCGCGCAGGGCCCGGCCCACCGCGCCGCCGGGGCCGCCGCCGATGTTCGCGGCATTGCCGAGCAGGGCCACCACCGTCATGTCGCGCGAATGCGCCGCTTCCACCGCCGCCAGCACCGCGGCCGACTGGCCGCTGGCGCTCAGCACCAGCAGCACGTCGCCGGCCTGCCCGAGGGCGCGCACCTGCCGCGCGAAGCGATCGGCGCCGAGCGCCTCGGGCGTGTCGGCGGCCGGGTCGATGGCGTCGCCCGGCAGGGCGATGGCTGCCAGCTCGGGGCGCTCGCGTTCGAAGCGGCCGACGAAGTGGGCGGCGAACTGCGCCGCGAGAAAGCCCGACACGCCGGCGCCGCAGGCCAGGATCTTGCCGCCGCTGGTGACGCAGGCGAGCATGGCCTGCATGGCTTGCGAAATGGGCTTGCCGAGCAGCGGCCCGGCCTGGTACTTGAGGTCGGCGCTGTCGATGAAGTGCTGCTGAATCCGTTGCTCGAGCATGGGGGCGGATGATAACTGCCGTAATTCGAAGCGAAGGCCGGGAAGGCCGCGCGCATCGGATGGATTCGTCCGCTGGCGCGCGGGTTCCCGTCCGGCGCGAAATCAGGCCTACCCGGCGTCGAAGGCTCCCCGCAGCCACTCGATGCGCGCCTCGACCAGCACCACGTCGAAGCGGCACGGCGGCAGCACCGCCAGCCGGCTGATGTAGTGGCGTGCCGCGAAGACGATGCGGTGCCGCTTGATGCCGGTGATGCTGCCGCCGGCGCCGCCATGGCTCGCCGATGCGCGGCCGCGCACCTCGACGAAGACCAGGGTCTGGTCGCGCGGATCGCGCATGATCAGGTCGATCTCGCCGCCGCCGCGGCCCGGGGTTCGATAATTGCGCGCGACAAGCAGCAGGCCCGCTGCCAGCAGATGTTCGAGCGCCGCGTCCTCGGCGGCATCGCCGCGCTGCTTGGTCGTGACCCGCGACGACCGCCCCGACGCCCCGCCCTGGAGATAGCCCATTGAATTCGATCGCTCCCGCTTCCTTCGGCGCTGCCCTGGCCGCCGCGCGCGATGCCGCGGGCGCGCAGGCCTATCCGCAGGCCACACTCTACGTGGTCGCCACGCCGATCGGCAATCTGGCCGACATCACGCTGCGCGCCCTCCATGTGCTGCAGATCGTCGACGCGGTGGCCTGCGAGGACACGCGCCACACCCAGGGCCTGCTGCGTGCCTACGGCATCGACCGGCCGGCCGCGCAGCTGCTCGCGCTGCACCAGCACAACGAGGCCGAAGCTGCCCAGGGCGTGATCGCGCGGCTGGCGCAGGGCGCACGCGTCGCCTACGTGAGCGATGCCGGCACGCCCGGCGTGAGCGACCCGGGCGCCCGGCTGGTGGCGGCGGTGCGCGAGGCCGGCCATCGGGTGCTGCCGCTGCCCGGCGCCAGCAGCGTGACCACGCTGGTCGGCGCGGCCGGCCTGGTCGGCACCGGCGATGCCGCGAGCGGCTTCGTCTTCGCCGGCTTCCTGCCGACCAAGGCCGGCGAGCGCGATGCCGCCGTGCAGGCGCTGGCCGCCGAGGCGCGCAGCGTCGTGCTGCTCGAGGCGCCGCACCGCATCGAGGCGCTGGCCCGCTCGCTCGCCAGCCTCGGCGAGCGCCGGGTCACGATCGGGCGCGAGCTGACCAAGCAGTTCGAGGAGATCGCGACCGTCGAGGCGGCAGCCCTCCCCGGCTGGTTCGCGGCCGGCCGCGACCGCACCCGCGGCGAATTCGCCCTGGTGCTGCATCCGCTGGCGAGCAGCGCGGACGACGGCGCCGAAGGCGAGCGGGTGCTCGGCCTGCTGCTCGCCACCGAGCTGCCGCTGAAGACCGCGGTGCGCGTCGCGGCCGAGATCAGCGGCGCGCCGCGCAATGCGCTCTACGAGACGGCGCTTCGGCTGCGCAAGGGCGACTGAGGCGGTCGATCGCGCAAGGGCTGCACCAACCCGCCATCGCCGCGCCCTTCAGCCGTCCAGCTCCGGATAACGGCGGAAGATGCCCTCTTCGTTGAAGGCGATGCGCCGCGGGCTCTGAAGGTAGTCGTGCACGCGCTGGCGGCGGCCGACGTTGGCATGCAGCCTGGCCACCCGCGGCGTGTCGGCCAGCGCGCGGGCGCTGGCCTTCGGGAAGGCATGGCGCAGGCCGGCGACCAGCTGGAACAGCGACAGGTCGGCGTAGCTCAGCGCATCGCCCACCAGGTGCAGGTCGCCGGCCGGATTGCGCTCCAGCACCTACTCGAACCAGCCGAGGAACTTCGGGATGCGCTTCTCGCGGAAGTCCTTGGCGCGCTGCAGCGCCGCCTCGCGCTGGTCTTCGTAGTAGAGCGCGTTCGACAAGGGATGGTGCGTGTCGTGCGCCTCGACCACCGCATCGGCGATGGTCAGCTGCAGCTGGTGGGTCCAGACCTGATCGGCCTCGCCCACGCCGCCGAGGCCGAGCCGCGGCCCCAGGTAGAGCAGGATCGCGGCGGTCTGGCCGACCACCACCTCGCCATCGACCAGGAAGGGCGGCGCGAAGGAAGGCCGCGGATTGTGCGCATCGCGCAGGCGCTGCATCAGCTTCGCCTCGCCGCCGCCTTCGGCCGGCGGCTGGCGCGCCACGTCGACATAGTCGGCACCGGCCGCCTCGAGCGCCAGCCGGACGAATTCGCCGCGGCCCTGGATGGTGGGCCAGTAGTGGAGTTGGTAGGCCATGCTTTCTCCCGACGGACAAGTGGACGCAGCAGGCAAGCATACGGCGCGGCCGTGCCCGCCCGCTTCCACCGTCATGCTGCTGCGCTACATTCCGGCGGCACGCTTCGTGCAACCTCCTCCCGCAGCCGAACAAGAACGCCATGAGCACACGCCGCGCCGCAGCCCCCATCGCCACCAAGCCGAAACCGCAAGCCTCGCCGCGCTGCAAGGCCCTGGTGCTCCAGGGCGGCGGCGCACTGGGCTCCTATCAAGCCGGCGTCTACGAAGGCCTGGACGCGCACCAGCAGCGACCCGCCTGGGTGGCCGGCGTCTCGATCGGCGCGATCAATGCCGCGCTGATCGCCGGCAACGCGCCCGAGAAGCGGGTCGAGCGGCTGCGCGAATTCTGGTCGCTGGTCTCGTCCGGACCGTCGCAGCGGCTGCCGGCCTGGATGGCCGACCGGGGCACGCTCAACCACATGAGCGCCAGCCTGGCGACGATGTTCGGCATCCCGGGCTTCTTCGAGCCGCGCATGTCGCCGAACCTGCTGATGGGCGGCCATGCGCCGCTCCTGAGCTATTACGACACCGGCCCGCTGAAGAAGACGCTGGAGCGGCTGGTCGACTTCGATCGCATCAACGCCCAGGAGGTGCGCCTGAGCGTCGGCGCGGTGAATGTCTGCAGCGGCAATTCGGTCTATTTCGACAACACCCTGCAGCGCATCGGCCCCGAGCACATCATGGCCAGCGGCGCGCTGCCGCCGGGCTTTCCGCCGGTGGAGGTCGACGGCGAGAGCTACTGGGACGGCGGCCTGGTGTCCAACACGCCGCTGCAATACGTGCTCGACAACCGCGAGCGCGCCGAGCCGCTGGTGGTGATGCAGGTCGACCTGTTCAACGCGCGCGGCGTGATGCCGGGCACCCTGTCGGGCGTGCTCACGCGGCAGAAGGACATCACCTATTCGAGCCGCACCCGCATGAACACCGATGCGCTGGCCGCCAACGTCAACCTGCAGCAGGCGATCGCCGACCTGATCGCCAAGCTGCCGCCCGCGCTGCGCAGGGACGCCAGCGTGCAGGCGGTGCATGCGCAGCTCAGTTCCGCGCCGATCGACATCTTCCATCTCATCTATCGCGACAAGCCCTACGAGAGCGACTCGAAGGACTACGAGTTCTCGCGCGCCACGGTGGAAGACCACTGGGAGGTCGGCATGCGCGACGTGCTGCGCGCCCTCACCCAGCCCGAGGCCCTGCACGCCGATGCCCAGGCGAACGGCGTGACCACCTACGACCTCGGCGAGCCCGAGGCGATCCGCATCAAGCGTCCCATGACCCCTCCTGCCACCTGACCGGAACCCGCCAAATGAACATCACCGAAATCCGCAAGTCGGCCTTTGCAATGCCCTTCACCAGCCCGGCCTTCCCGCCCGGGCCCTATCGCTTCATGCGCCGCGAATTCGTGGTCGTCACCTACCGCACCGACATGGACGCGCTGCGCGCGGTGGTGCCGGAGCCGCTCGAAGTGACCGAGCCGCTGGTCAAGTACGAATTCATCCGCATGCCCGACTCCACCGGCTTCGGCGACTACACCGAATCCGGCCAGGTGATCCCGGTCACGCTGCGCGGCGAACAGGGCGCCTACGTGCACGCGATGTTCCTGAACGACCATCCGCCGATCGCGGGCGGACGCGAGCTGTGGGGCTTTCCGAAGAAGCTGGCGACGCCGGTGCTCGACTACGAGACCGACGTGATCGTCGGCACGCTGGACTACGGCAAGCTGCGAGTGGCCAAGGCGACGATGGGCTTCAAGCATCGCGCGCTGGAGCCCGGGCCGATCCTGGCGAGCATCGCCCAGCCCAACTTCCTCTTGAAGATCATCCCGCACGTCGACGGCACGGCCCGCATCTGCGAGCTGGTGCGCTACCACATGGTCGACGTCACCCTGCATGGCGCCTGGACCGGTCCGGCCTCGCTGGAGCTGCATCCGCACGCGCTGGCGCCGGTGGCCGACCTGCCGGTGCGCGAGGTGGTCTCGGCGGTGCACTTCATCGCCGACATGACGCTGGCGCTGGGCACGGTCGAGCTCGACTACCTGAAGTAGGCGTCACCGGGCCGGCTCATTTGGCGCGGGTCGGGTCGACCGCCGCCCAGCGGCCGAAGAGCCGCAGCAGCGCCTTCGAACGCGGGATGTCGCGGATGAGCGGCGGCACCGACAGCGCCAGCAGCAGCGCGGCCAGCGGCACCACGCAGATGAAGCCGAGGTACTTGAAGCCCAGCGCACCCGCGATGCCGCCCAGCACGAACATCGCGACCAGCCCGCCGGCGAGCCGGATCCGGCGCGGGTTGTGCCGCACCTGGTCGTGCGCCGGCCGGCCGCTGCGGTTCCAGTAGAGCAGCTTGCCCAGCTCCATGCCGAGGTCGGTGATGTTGCCGGTCATGTGCGTGGTGCGGATGCTGCCGCCCGAGGTCTTGGAGGCCACTGCGTTCTGCAGGCCCATGATGAAGGACAGCAGCAGCACCGTGATCGGCAGCGCGAAGGGCGTGGTCCAGGTGACCATCACCGCGCCCATCAGGCCGAAGGGGAACATCAGCAGCGCTTCGAGCAGCAGCGGCAGCGCATAGACGCCGTGCAGGCGGTTGCGCCGCCCCCAGTTGACCAGGATGGCGCAGACCGCGGCGCCGGTCATGAAGGCCAGGATCGCGCCCAGCGCGTTCAGCAGCAGGTCGATCTTGCCGAGCACCATGCCGTCCGCCAGCTGCGAGGCGAAGCCGGTCATGTGCGAGGTGTACATGTGCAGCACCAGGAAGCCGCCCGCGTTGACCGCCCCCGCGTTGAAGGCCAGCAGCAGCCCGAGCGCGCGATTGGTCGAGGGCGCCCGGTGGCGGTTGGTGAGAAAGCGGAGCCTGCGCATGGCGCCGAGTATCTGCCGATGCGGGCGCTGCGCTCAAGGGCTGCGTGCAGCGCCCTTCTTCAGCCCTGCATGCGGCAGCTAGTCGGCCAGCAGTTCACCGAAGGGCTGCAGGTCCTCCACATGCTCGCAGACCGCCTTGATCACCATCATGATCGGTATGCCGAGCAGCAGCCCCCACAGGCCCCACAACCAGCCCCAGAAGATCACGCCGACGAAGACCGCCACCGGATTCATCCGGCTGCTGCGGCTGGTGAACCAGGGCACCAGCAGGTTGCCCACCAGCGTGTGGATCAGGAGCGACGCGCCGCCGACCATCAGCGCCATCTGGATGGAATTGAACTGCAGGAAGGCCAGCAGCCCGGCCGCGCCCATGACGATCACCGAGCCCAGGTAGGGAATCAGGTTGGTGACACCGGCCACGATGCCCCACACCGCTGCGTTCTCGAAGCCCAGGCCCCAGAAGGCCAGGCCGGTGGCAACGCCGACCACCGCGCTGGAGAGGATCTGCACCAGCAGGTAGCGCTCGATGTGACCCGAGATGTCGTCCAGCACATGCACCGTGATCTTCTTCTTCTGCAGGCTGGGCCCGGTGATCTTGACCAGCTTGCGCCTGAAGGTGTCGCCGGTTCCGAGCGCGAAGAAGGTGAGGAAGGCCACCAGCGTCAGCTGGCCGGCCGCGGAGATCAGTCCGACCGTGCCGCTCCAGAGGTAGTCGCGCACGTTGAAGGCCGGCCGCTCGATGGTGACCCGCGTGACGCCGCGCTTGGCGGCGCCGACGGTTGCGCTGTCGTTGGCGGCCTGGTCGAGCTGGGCAGCGGCCTTCTGCACCGTGTCGAGCGTGCTCGGGTCGGCGGGGCTGCTGCTGCCGCGCATCGCCATGCTCAGCTTCTGGGCCGCCACCGGCAGCGCGTCGACCAGGCGGCTGGCGCTGCCGGCCAGCGAATAGGCGGTCCAGCCGACCGCGGCGCCGATCGCGAACAGCACCACCGCCGCGCCGATCCAGCGCGAGATGTGCAGGCGTTCGAGCAAGTCGACTGCCGGGGAGAGCGCATAGGTGGCCAGCAGGCTCAACATCAGCGGAATCGCCACCGCCGAGCCCCAGCGCAGGGCCAGCACCGTGGCGAGTGCCGCGATGACGAACAGCGACACGCTGCGGACGTCGACCGGCATGTGCAGAAGCACGCGGCGGTCGGCTTCGGGCAGCTCGGCGATGGGGAGGTC
>Ga0265327_10001383_pt1 | contig 30998 bp, 23 predicted proteins | sample 41621metaG_FD_202089 | JGI IMG/M metagenome (GOLD analysis project Ga0265327, IMG submission 202089) | Rhizosphere microbial communities from Carex aquatilis grown in University of Washington, Seatle, WA, United States - 4-16-21 metaG | ecosystem: Host-associated > Plants > Roots > Rhizosphere...
TTCGTCGCGACCGGGGGTGTCGTCGCTTCGCTCCTCAACCCCCGGCTAATTGCTTTCACCCCTCCGGGGTATGTGGAGGACTGGCTGAGAGCGGGGGAGTGGGGTCTGACAGCAACCAGGTTTACCGAACCTTCCTATTGTCGGGGTTTGTCGGACGCGCCGGGCACCTTCTTCGAGGGCGGGTACCCGGCAGGCTTCATCACGTGGGAGCGATGATGACTTCTTTGTCGGAAACTCTGGGCGCGGTGTTCGACAATGTGTACTGGTGGGCTCATTGCACGGAGCAGTGGTAGGGTGTGTGAAGTCTTCGAAACACACCATGACGACGATTCGGTCAACCTGGGACAATTCGCGTGGTGCGTTCCGATGACTTCACGCACCCTACCTGATCCCTACCGGTCTGGAGCAGGTCCCCCGATCCGGTCCGCCAAATTACCTTTGAAATAGAAGCGGTGCGAATTCGTGCAGGCTGCGGCGCCAGGACTGCCATTCGTGGCCCGTGTTGGGTGAAACATAGTATTGGGCGTTGACTCCTGCACTCTTCAAGGCTTCGACATTCGCCTTGGGGTCACCGCCGCGTCGGGGCCCCGTGCCGCCTACCTCGTGGCCGCCATAACTGACAAATACCAGGCGGTTTTGTTTCTTGAACGCCTCCATCTCCTTGATGTCTTCCACTGCGATGCTGCCGCCGCTGAACAGTCCAATGTGCGAGAACGTGTCGAGCTTGTTGAGGGTAATCAGTTTCGTTTCCATTCCCCCCATCGACAGGCCGGCCATGGCCCGGTTCGGTTGATCGGAGAGCGTGCGGAAATGGGTGTCGATGTGCGGAATTAATTCCTCGCACAGGACCGTCTGAAATGGCTCGATTTTGAATTCGCGCAGGCCGCCCATGCGGGTTTCGTTCGTCATCCCGTAAGTCATCACGATGAGGAAGGGTCGGGTTTTCTGTTGGGCGATCAGGTTGTCCATGATCAGGCCGGCGTGCCCCTGGACGGTCCATCCATATTCGTTCTCACCGAAACCATGCTGCAGATACAGAACCGGATAACGCTTCTCAAGGTTCTGGTCATAGCCCGGCGGCGTGTAGACGAACGCGCGACGCTGCGAATCGGTACTGGGTGAGTGAAACAGGATCTCGCGGACCTGCCCGTGCGGGACATTCTTCAGGGCATAAAAGTCGCGATCATGAGCGGGAACTTCGACGCCACTTCCCCAGCGATTGGCTCCGAAGAAGTATTTGCTGCCGGGGTCGGGAACTTCGGCCCCGTCAATCTTGATCGCGTAGTAATGAAAGCCTTCGTCCAGCGGACGCGTATATCCGATCCACGCGCCGTCTGCCGCTTTGACAAATTCCGTGCTGTCACGAAACGTCACACCGACACTTTTGGCGCCGGGCGCGACGATGCGGAACTTGATGCGGCCCTGTGAGTTCACCTGAGGGTAACTCTGTCCGGGCTGATTCGTTGATGCGGATTGAAAGTCGTCGGTGATCCCTTCAGGCGGATTCGTCGATGGCACGGTGCTTGAAGTGGCCGGGGTCGAGGTTGCTCCAACCGCTGCCAGCGTGAGCGCGGCTTTTGAGGCCTGGTCGTTGAAGATCAGTTGCGCGAAGTGGCACAGATTGTTTCGCCAATGCGTCGCGTCGTGGGCGTGGGAATCGACGTTCCAGAGATGCGGAATTTCTTTTTCTTTCAGGTAACGCTCGGTGCGCTGGCTGATGCGGATCAAGCCGTCCTTGTTGCCGCAGGAAAGCCACAGCAATTTCAGTTGAGCCTTGGCTTTGGCGGGATCGGGAATCAACTGGTCCGGTTCCCGGGTGTTGGGCGCTGAGGAAAAGCCTCCGATCCACGCAAATGTCTCGAGATGCCCGAGACCGAAATTGAGCGATTGTCCTCCCCCCATCGACAGGCCTGCGAGTGCCCGATGTTCTCGGTCTGCCTGAACGGAATACCGTGATTCGATCGCAGGGATCACGTCGTCCAGCAGGTCTCGTTCGAAGACGGCGAACGCGGGGGCGGACTGGAAGATATCCCCTGTGGGACGGTCATTCTTTTGTGCTCGACCATTGGGCATCACGACGATCATCGGGACCGCCTTCTGATCGGCGATCAGGTTATCCAGGAGCACATCCGGCCTGGCAAACCGCTGCCATTCCGTTTCGTCGCCGCCGATCCCATGCAGCAGATACAGAACGGGGTATTTCTTGTCGGTCGAGTAACCCGGGGGAGTGTAGACATTCATCTTGCGAGTCGTGCCGACCGTCCTGGATTCGTACTCGATCATTTCCAGCTTGCCGTGCGGAATGGCATCGCGTCGGGCGACAATGCTGTCGTCGGGTTCGGGGAAAGTCTGTTTGTCGTCCGGTCCCAGTTCGATCGGACCACCGAAACCACCGGGGCCGCGGCGGCCTCGAGCCGGCTCATTCTGTCGAGTCGCCCCTTCCGGTCGCGCAGGATTTCCCTGCTCCTGTGCCAGCGTGACCCCGAGCGAGGATGTCACCATGGCGGCCGCGAGAAATTTCCGGACAGAGTTGTTCACGGTGAATCTCCTTGTAAGGGGGAAGCGGTGGGAGTGGAACTCGCAGTCTCCGCGGACTCTGGATTGAGCGTGTCCGCGATTCGTGTCAGTAACCGGACCAGGATTTCTGATTCATCGGGTCGAAGAGCTTCGAACATCTCAGTTCGAATCGATTCCCCCGCCTTCCAGAGCTGCCGAAACTTTTTTGTTCCGGCTGCGGTCAGTGCGACCGTGCGAGCCCGGGCATCGGTCGGATGAGCCTGTCGCTCGACGAAACCTCGTTCTTCCAGCAGCACGAGCATCGCTCTGACGGTACTGGGATCGGAGGACATCCGGCGGGCGAGTTCACGTTGAGTCAGAGCGTGGCCACGTGCGAGGGTTGCGAGGAGAACAAACTGATCGGCCGTCACGCCGTGCAATGCGAATCTCGCCTCAGACCGGCGATGAAGCGCCAGGTAGGCGGCGCGAATCGCGATGGGAAGTTCGGTTTTGGTTGTCATCCGTGCCTCGGAGTGATTCGTGTGTATACGCACGATGTTGCGAAAGTCTAATCCTGAGTGGGGCTCACTGCAAGGTAACCGTTCGCACCCAGCGCGGGGGACAGACCCAAAAGGAAGGACGAGCATGACGTTATCGATGACTCCAACATCATGGCATTCATGGCACTCAATGGGGCGTCCATGCAAACATCTTTGTGCGCGGTTTCACGATTCAGTGCGGTTCCGTGCCAAGTGACTTCCACACGCGAAAGCTAAAATGAATACGTCACAATCACCTTCTCGATGTTTGCTCAACCATGAATGGCCCGTTCGTCGCGGTGTCGATCACGATGTTCGACCTGCCATAGGAATCACGTCCATGTCACTCCGACGCGTCTTGGCATTCCTGTTCGTCCTCGCCAGTGCGAATGTCATGCCCGCTGCCGAGCCCCCTGCGGCTCCAGAACGTCAAACGAAGACCATCGAAGGATGGACAGTTTTCATTCGTAATGACTTGATGGAAAAGGACAAGGCGGGGACAGAGCGGGCTCTGGAATTGTTGACTCTGCAACTTCAGGAAATTGTCCGAGTTGTTCCCGCAGCGGCCGTCGTGGAACTGCGTAAAGTTCCGCTTTGGTTTTCTCCGGAATATCCCGGTGTGTCGCCGCGAGCGGAATATCATCCCGGCGCCGGTTGGCTGAAAGACAACAATCGCGATCCCGCGATGGCGAAGGGGATCGAGTTCACGAATGTGCGCATCTTTGAGCGTGAAACCAAACGGATGCCGAACTTCGCGCTGCATGAGCTGGCTCATGCCTATCACGACCGGTTTCTCCCGAAGGGCTTCGACAACGAGGCCGTGAAAGCGGCGTTTCAGAAGGCCAAGGCAAGTGGACTTTACGAACGGGTCGAGCAGCGTTTTGGTGACGGTCGCTCGGCAACTGTTCGGGCCTACGCGATCACGAATCCGATGGAATACTTTGCCGAAGCCAGCGAAGCGTTCTTTTCTACAAATGACTTTTTCCCCTTCAACCGTAAACAACTTGCCGAACATGACCCGGAAATGTTGGCGCTGTTGAAATCGCTCTGGGGAGTGCCAGCCGAAACTGCACGACCCGTCAAAGTCTTTATTCTTGCCGGGCAGTCCAACATGGAAGGCCAGGGCTTCATTGCTGCCGAACCGAAACGAAATGGAGGCAAAGGGTCACTCGAATTCCTCGTGAAGAATCCGGAAACGGCGCCACGGTTCACTCATCTTATTGACGAAGCGGGACAGTGGCGGACGCGTGATGACGTCTGGATTTCGTATCTCGATCGGACAGGTGCACTCACCGTTGGCTATGGGGCTCGAAAGGAACTGATCGGTCCCGAACTGGGTTTTGGTTGGGTTGTGGGGAACGCGTTTGATGAACCCGTGTTGCTCATCAAGTGTGCCTGGGGCGGCAAGAGTCTGGCCGTCGACTTTCGTCCTCCGAGCGCTGGAAAAGTTCCGTATTCCCTTGGTGAAAAGCAGGATGCTGCGATTGCCCAGGATCCGACCATCGTCGGCAGGTACTACCGAGAAACCGTGACTCTCACGAAAGCCGCGCTGGGCAAAGTTAAGGATCTGGTTCCCGGCTCAAGCGGCGAGTATGTCATTGCCGGGTTTGGCTGGCACCAGGGCTGGAACGATCGGATCAACGACCAGTTCAATGCCGAGTACGAAGAGAACTTGTCCCACTTCATTCGCGACATTCGAAAGGATCTGGGCGTCCCGGGCTTGCCGTTCGTCATTGCCGAAACGGGAATGAGTGGTCCGGAAGAAAAACACCCGCGGGCCTTGTCCCTGATGAAAGCGCAGGCGGCGGTCGCCCAACGCCCCGAATTCCAGGGAAATGTCGCGTTTGTCGGTACGAAAGCTTTCTGGCGACCCCAGGATCAGTCTCCCACCGGCCAGGGTTATCACTGGAATACGAATGCAGAAACCTACTACCTGATTGGCGAAGCCATGGGCGAGGCGATGAAAGCTCTCCTGAAGTCGAAGTGACTCGGTGAGTTCATGACGTGGATAGTGCCCGCAGGTACATCCGATTGTCTGTTCAATCACATTTGCAGATCCCCTGCCCTCCCCAGTGTGCAGTGGTCGGCGACAGGAACGAAGCCAGATGAACTTCACTCGCTCAGCGCAACGATTTTCGGGATTGGCGCTTCTCTGGGTTGCCGTGGGGCATCTTGCGTGGTCCTCAGCGAGCGTTGCGGCGGATGTTCCGGCAACTGGCAGGACTAGTTATCAGGATTGGAAGCACTTTGGGTCGATGTGGTTGCTGACAACCCCCGAAGGAGCGGATCTGCCTGCGACTGCAAAAGTCGAACAATTCCCATTGCTGGTGCGACTGCATCGGGATTCTTTTGATTTTGCACAAGTGAAGCCGAACGGAGACGACTTGCGGTTTTCTTCAAGCACTGGTGAACGGCTGGCGTATCAGATTGAAGAGTGGGACGCCGAGAAAGGGCAGGCGAGTATTTGGGTACGTATTCCGGTGATCCATGGGAATGCACGGCAGCAGATTCAACTCCATTGGGGGAATGCGAACGCCAGCAGTGAGTCTGATGGCCAGGGGGTTTTCAGTGAATCCAATGGATACCTCAGCGTCTGGCACATGAATTCCACGGTGCGCGACGACGTCGGCACGTTACCAATCACAACAGACACCGGGACGAAGTCCGCGACCGGCGTGATTGGAGCCGCTCGACATTTTCCCGGAGGAAAAGGGTTGTTCGGCGGCGACAAGATTCCGAACTATCCCACCGGCGCCAGCCCTCACAGCACCGAAGTCTGGTTCCGTCCCGAGCGGCCCAATTCGACCTTGATTGCCTGGGGCAATGAACAGGCCCAGGGCAAAGTCGTCATGCAGTTTCGCAGTCCGCCGCACATTCAGATGGATTGTTACTTCTCGGGGGGGAACGTCAGCGGCGTCAGCCGGGTTCCGCTGGGTGAATGGACGCAAGTCGTCCATACCTATCGCGAGGGGGAAGCGAAACTCTATGTCAACGGCGTGCTCGACGGAACCAATGTCCAGCAGGGTGGGCCGCTGAACATCAGGACCCCTTCCCGATTGTTTATCGGTGGGTGGTACAACAACTATGACTTCGTCGGCGATCTGGATGAAGTCCGGGTTTCCCGCGTCGTCCGATCTGCCGACTGGGTGAAACTGCAGTTTGAGAATCAGCGCCCGAATCAATCGCTGGTCGGCCCGATTGTCCAGGCGGGAAATGAGTTCACCGTGTCACCACCCGTGGTGGCCATCGGCGAGAATCAGAAGATCACCATCCACGCCAAAGCGGGCGGCGCCCAGAAGCTGGTCTGGATTCTCAAGCGTGACGGGCGCGAATCAATTGTGGCAACGGACCGGTTTTCCCACGATTTTCAGTCGGGGCGTGTTTTAGGACCGCAAACCGCATTGCTGACCGTCAAGGCGATCTATCCGAGCGAAGTGAAAACCAAAGAGATTGCGATCACGATCCATGATGACATCCCTGAACCTGTGTTTACCCTCGTGGCTCCCGAAAAGTGGGACGGCCGGGAATCGATCGAGGTCATGCCGCAGATTTCCAACCTCGCGGAGATGCAGGCCCGGGGGGCTGGTGATTGGAATGTGGCCTGGACGGTCGACGACATCGCGGTCATCAAGCGAGTTGAGCCTGGCAAGCTCGTTCTGAAGCGAGCTCAAGGGAGTGGTGTGCTGCGGGTGACCGCAGCAATCGACAATGGCGGGGCGAAGGTCACGCAGTCGAAGATGATTGTCGTGCGGGAGCCCGCTTCCCAAGAGGCCTGGATTCCGCGACCCGTTGCCGAGGCCGAATGGCCGGAGGACAATCAATTCATCGCGCGCCATGCAAAAGGTGCCGACCCGCAATTCGGTTCGCTGGTCTATGCGGGAACGCTTGCCGAGGCGGCGGATTCGGTCTTCGTGAGAGTCTTCGCGGACGACAAACTTGTGGCGACCGAAACGGCAAGGCTGGCCACGGATAAGAAATATTCGCTGTCGGTCAAGTTGAAATCCGGGCTGATCAAGTACCGAACGGAGTTCGGAACTCAAACCGGTGACAAGCAGACCCTTTTGCATTCCGCGAAGAACATCGTTTGTGGGGACGTGTTCCTGATCATTGGTCAGTCCAACGCCGTGGCGACGGACTTTGGGAAGGAGAACCCGCTGGCGCCGAGCGCCTGGGTGCGTACATTCGGCGCAACTGCAGGAGATCCCAATGGCTCGCGATTGAAGTTGTGGGCCAATGCGGAAGCACGCAGTCCCGGTGGAAAGTCGGAAATTGGCTATTGGGGGATGGAACTCGGTCGCCGCCTGGTAGACACCGAAAAGATCCCCGTCTGCATTCTGAACGGAGCGGTCGGTGGGACCCGGATTGATCAGCATCAGCGAAACGCCGCCGACCCGACCGACGTCGGCACCATCTACGGTCGTCTGCTGTGGCGAGTCCAACAGGCTGGCCTGACGCATGGAGTGCGGGCTGTGATCTGGCACCAGGGCGAAAACGACCAGGGGGCGGATGGCCCTTCCGGCGGATACGGCTATGAGACCTATCGCCCGTTATTCGTCGATCTTGCTGCCAGTTGGAAAGAGGACTACCCGAATGTGGAGCATTACTATGTGTTCCAGATCTGGCCCAAGTCGTGCGCGATGGGAATTAACGGTTCCGATAATCGGCTACGTGAAGTTCAACGAACGCTCCCCAGGCTGTTCTCAAATCTGAGCGTAATTTCGACCCTGGGAGTAAAACCTCCTGGCGGCTGCCATTTCCCCGCTGCGGGCTATGCCGAATTCGCCCGTTTCCTGCACCCGATGCTGCAACATGACCTTTACCATCGTCCTGTCGAATCGTTTAATCCGCCGAACCTGAAACGAGTCCAATTCGTGTCGGCGTTGCGTGAGGAACTTGTGCTGGAGTTCGACCAGGATGTCAGTTGGTCGGACTCACTGGTCAGCCAGTTCCACCTTGATGGGGAACCGAAGCAGGTGGTGGCGGGTTCGGCCAACGGGACTCGGATTACGTTGAAACTGAAAGGGCCAACGAAGTCGACCAGGCTGACCTACCTCGACAGTGCCAACTGGAACCCCGACAACCTGCTTTATGGAAAGAATGGACTCGCGGCATTGACCTTCTGCGAAGTCCCAATCGAAGAGATGAAATGAGCGGGATGTGTTGGTTCATTGTCCCAAAACTTCAACATCAAGAGACCGCCGCAGGGTGATATGTTCGCCAGGCACAGCAACGCCCGGCCGTCTTCCTGTCGATTCGTTGGCGCAACCTTACCACTCCATTTCCATTCTGTTCGCATAAACGTTATAGCGCCGGAAGTCATGTTCGCCCATTAGTCCGGCCTTGATCAAAATTCGTGACGAAGGTCGAGCCAGGCAGGGCAGACGCTTCCACAACCGACGCAGACCTTCGGATGACTGACCGAGACATTCGATATGCAGCATGGTCAGGTTGGGGAACGCCAGCGCCGGAAGATCCTCTTCGGAAAGCATCACGTACCGCAGGTCAAGTCGCTCGAGGTGTTTTAACTTTCGGAGCATCTGCAGCCCCTGCACGGTGATCGGCCTCTTTCCTGCAGGGCCAGCGCTCCCCAGGCAGAGAGTGCGAAGCGAGGAGAACGATGCGACTGTTGGCAGCCCGGCATCGGTCACATGAGTCAAAAGAAGATCCAGCTCGCACAGATTCTTCAAGCGGGAAATACCGACGAGTCCCTTGTCTGTTACGGCAGTGCCGTGGAGCGAAAGCGATACGATGCGGCTCGATTCGGGAAGGGTGAAAAGCACGTCGTCCGTCACCAGGTCTCCTGACAGGTTTAGCGACTCCAATGCGGGGAGCGTCTTGAGCTGTTCGAGTGAGGTGACAATGGGAGGACTTGGTGGGCGAAGTGCTGCCGTCGTTGCGGTCTGGCCGTAGCCGCGCGGCCGGAGCCGAAGCATCCTGAGATTTGGCAGTGTCGCCAGCGAGGAAAGACCCTCTCCCGTCAATTGATCGGTTTTCAATTCCAGGCTCTGCAGGCTTGTCAATGAAGCCAGATGGGCGAGACCTGCATCATCAAAGTTTCCGTCCAGTGACAATTGCCTGAGTGACTTCAAGCCACCGAGGCTCTTCAATCCATCGTTGGTGAAGTGCCCTTCCAGGGTCAGAGTGAGAAGTTGAGTGACCGTTCCGACATGAACCAGAGCGTCGTCTGTCAGGCCATTGCTGCGCAGCTCGAGGTCCTTGAGTTGCTTCATTTGGGCGAGTGGTTCCAGGGCGGCTGCCGAAAAGGAGGGGCCGCTGACACCGGGAGATGTGATCGGGTCCGGTCGTGTCACCGATGAGTCGAGCACCAGCAACTCCAGTCCCTGGAGCTGCGCCAGCGACTTCAACTCCACATTGGTCAGATGCGTGTGCGATTCCAGGGCTTCGAGGTTTTTGAATTTTCCAAACTCGGGCCAGGCGCCGGATCCAAACCCGTCGTCATACAGGTAGCGGATTCCCGGGACATGGAGGAGATCCGCAAGGTCTTCTTTTCGCAGTTCGGAAAGTTCACTTTCGAGGAAATAGCCCCCTCCGTCTGCATCGGCAATCGGCTGAAGTCGGGCGATCAGTTTTTTCAGCCGCTCCGTTTTAATCGGCGTCTGATCTTGTGAAGCGTCCAACTCGGCCGCGGAGGCAGATCTCATCAGTCCGCAAATGTAGAGGACACCAACCAGCACGGCGCGCAGGCTCTGAAATCGAATTTGGCCAGTCATCGTCATTCCGTCCTTCCCCAAGCCGACGTTCTTCTGCCATCGCGAAAATTGGCCACTCGGTTCCTCGAAGCGAACATCATCGTCGTGATCACCCTATTCGCAGCGTCGACATCAATTTATCATTCTGCCGCCCGCCTCTGGTGTTTGCCGCCTGATGAGTCCAGTCCTGGCATCTTGAATCCCTGTCACCCACCATGGAGTTTAGAGAATGAGGTTTGAGGAACGCGATTGGAAGCATCAGTCGATGCTCAAGCCGATTGCCCTTGATCGACTCTGCCAGCGGATTCTCTCCCAGGTGCAGGACGTGACCACGGATGCGTCGAAGTCCATGCACCAGCGCTACCTGGAGGTCTACCGCATCATTGAAGAGGGTGATGACAAAATTGCCACTGCGTTCAACGGCCTGAGTCGCAGCAACGCAGGGATTCACCTGCAGTGCATGCGACGTCTAGACTTGATCACCGATGCGGAAATGGCGGGGTTCAGCGAGGACGTGCGTCAGGTCCCGGCTGAACTCGTGTAGGTTCGTAACGACGGGGCTGGCTTCCGAGGCGATACGGCTTGCTGGGTTGGTTGCAATGACACATATGGTCTTTTCTCCTGGTTTTCGACTCTCATCCGTCGACATTCTTGTCCTTGTCGGCGGCATGGTTGCCGCTGTGGCGTTGTCGACGTATGAGTGGTGGTGGGGCTTCGTCCCTGCTTTTGTGCTCGCGCACTTTTTCCTGTTCTGCAACGTCATTCGGATGGCGCGGCCGCTCGAGTTGATCTGGGCGGGTTTCTTCGTTGTGCTGGCCGGGGCCACCATCGTTTATGATGTGCCGGGTTGGTTAATCACGGTCCCGCTTTCCATGCTTGTTACGGTGATCGTGGTCTGCATCGAGATGCATAAGCCGTCGTATCATGGTGTCGGCTGGCAGCGGATCAACCCCGGCTTGCCCTTGTGGTGGGAAGCGCATGTTGCGAAGACGAGCGGCGGCTGAACCACAGTCGCGGGCGAGGCGTTCGCGTCACAATTCTCAGAAAGATTCAGTGCATGCATACCTACCTGGAACCAACTCAGGAATCCGGTCGCGATTTCTTCCTGCGTGGAATTACCGGGCCTGTCGTGATGCTCAACTTGTTGAAGTTTCGAACTGTGGCGGACTACTCCAGTGCTCCGCAACTCGCTCCGGCGACGCCGATCTCGGGTGAGCAGGCCTATCGTCTCTACATCGCACACACGCTTCCGTATCTTGAGGAATCGGGCGGGAAGATTCTTTTCCTGGGACGAGGTGGGAAATATCTGGTGGGCCCGTCTGCCGAGGAGTGGGACATGGTGATGCTGGTCCAGCAGGAGAGTACCGCTTCGTTCATGGCATTCGCCTCAAACCAGGGCTACCTGGCGGGAATCGGTCACCGTACCGCAGCACTCTCTGACTCACGCCTGTTGCCCATGGTGTCCGAGTCCCCGTGAGGGCTTCATCCTTCTCTCCTGCCGACGCGTGCGGCTGAGTGGTCAACTTTGTCAACGAAACCGTGGGCCGGACCGCGAATAGTTCCATTGATGCCAAAGACATGGTAATCGGGTTGTGTGAGATCGAACTGTGGGGCCGTTGGCCGCAGACCGCGGGCTCCCGGGGAAAGGTGAATCGGCGACCATGATGACGCGAATGATGCCGGGCCTTGCCGCCGTGATCTGTTTCGTGCTCGGGGCGGGGAACGCGACGCGGGTATTAAGCGGAGCCGAACCCAGTGAGCCGCTGCGCTGGAAGCATGTCGGTGATCTGGTCGACATTCATACTCATCGATATCTGTCACTGACCAATACCAAACGCGTCATCCGCGTCGTGCTCGAGCGATTGTCTGACAATCGGGAATCGACTCGCGAGGAATTGTTGAAGGCGGTCGAGTATGCCGGTGGACATGACGAAAACGGGATCCCCAATTCTCGTCCGCTGGATTCGTTTCGCAATCGTACCGGTCGCGCGATCTATTGGGTGCTGGAAGGGGACGCCGACGCAAAACTCGAACAGATGACTCCGCTGGGAGTTGTCTACTGCTCGGGCGATCCGACGTGCGGTCAGGTGATCATCAAGCATTATCCGGCAGACATCCTCTGGCATCCGGGGCGACAGCAGTATCTGCTGTTTCTGGCGATGTCGTGCTCCGACAATTTCTCAGTTGCCATCTTCCCGCTCAATCTCAACCAGAAACTCGATGTCAAACCGTTCGCGTTTGCCGACAGGGAGCCGATTCGAATTGATGGACCGCAACCAGATTGGCCCGAGCCGCTGCCGATGATTTCGGAGCTGCGAACTAAATTGCCCGACGGGATGTGCGACATCATGAACATTCGCGTCATTCCGGAGCTCAAACGAATTCGCAATGAACTCGATGAACGCAACCTGCTGATTTCTGGATGGAACACTCTCAGTGCCGGAGAGACCTGCAGTTCAGTCACTTACCGCTATCGACTGCGGCAGTACCAGTGGACTCGGGTGACCTACGATGAGCAAGTGGAGGTTCCCGTCGAACGGAAATCGGCAGGAGACAAGAAACTGACAGAGTTTCTGGAATCGTTTCCGAAGGAAGGCGATCCGGGAGGCATCCGAGGAACCCGCGACCCGCTCGATCCAATCCCCGATCCAGACAGTCAGCCGCCGACGAAACGTGATGATGAATAGAGAAGATGTTTTCCATGCGTTGGTTGTAGTGATCTTTATTTTGCAACCAGATTGCGATTCAGTCTTGTCAGGATGATTTTCCCGATGGGGTGGCCTCCCTGAAAGTGCTTTGAATCCAACTCGACCCAGGTGACTCCATCCTTACTTCGATAGGCCTTCTGTTTTTCGTAAAAGTTGCCCCAGACATTCAGGATGGCGACATACGTGCCCGTGCGTGGATTTAGACAGACATTGGCGCTCCAATGTTTTGCCGGGAATGAACCGGTGGTCATCGGTGTCGCGGTCCATTGGATGCCATCCGGACTTCTATACTGTTGACCATCCGCCCAGTTCACGAATTCTTTGCCGTTAAAGACCACGTTCGCCGCCCACGCCTTGCCGGGGAGCAGTTCCTGGCCTGTCCAGGTGAGTCCGCCGTCTGTGGAACGGGCCGTGCAGGCGATCTGTGGTTGGTCTTTCCGGCGCCGGGTACCTGTTGAAACGACTAGGCCGTTGCCGGCGACGATGTTGTCTGACCATCCTGCCTGGACGGCCGGCAACAACTGCCACGTTTCACCGGAATCACGGCTGATTTTAAATTGACCATCTTCTCGTCCGACGGCGAAGAGCGTGTCATCGACACTTTTCACAAATGGATGGCCACCCCAATCGAGGGTGTCCTTGATCTCAACCCAGGTTTTCCCCTGATCGATTGAACGCCATCGCCGTCCGTTCCAGAGACTGACCACGGCATTTCGGCTGACCGCCAGGCCGCCTCCCCAACCCTCGGTGCGGACCACTTCCCAATCCAGGAAATTTCGTGACCTGCGGACGGTTCCGAGGGCTCCCCAGCCGTATTGTGCATAGAACCAGCCATCCTCACTGGCGGCCAGTCCCGTGAATGATCGTGGATCATGGTCACATTCCACGTAGTGGGGATCGGTTTTCTCGCACCAGCAGCGGGCGCTGTCGTGATCGGATCGGTCATGGATCCAGGTCAGGCCGTCATCAATTGACATCACTGTTCGGCCCAGTTTCCCGGCGGCGAGGAAGACATCGCATTTGTCATCGTCTTCAGCATGTATAGTTGAGACCGGAACTCCGCACAGGATGACGACAACTGCGTTCAGCATGAGGATCCAGGCGGCCTGCATTCGTTGCGAATTTCGTGTGAAGATGTCTTGAGGTTTCATCGCGCTTCAGGGCTTTCTTTCAATGAGCAGCCAGTTGAACTTCAATTCCCCGCCCGGACTTCTGAGCGAACGACTCGTCCATCCCGGTCGATGTAGAGGAATCGCCAATTGCCATATCGGCCCTGACCACCCGTGGGTGACTGCCCGGCGTATTCGATGCGTCTCTTCAAGGCATCGGCGGGAACCGTGAAATGGGGTGGTCGTTTGACAGATGCCTTGGCCGAGTTTGCCAGATCTGGGCCGTTCAGGGATTCCAGAAGTTCGGGCGACATTGTTGCCGAAAGCTCCCGAACATTTCCATCGGCCAGCACGGCGATCCACCCCTTTTGATCCGGTCGGCCATACGGACCTTGGTCGTTCACGGAATCCACTGGCCAGCTGTTGTACGGGGATCCCCAGGGAACGAAGTTCGTTCGTAGTTCACCGACCAGCATTGTGCTGGACCTGCCTGGAATGTCATCCAGCTTCACGGCGCTGTTTGGGCCCAGCAAATGGGAGTTCGCGGAGTAATGAGCCGGAGAGAATTCCCACGCATTCGGAACAAGTTCGACAGACGGACTTTGATAACCTGCATGGGCGTCCGTGAAGATTCCCGCGTTGGCGGCAGAGTCCCACGGCAGGTTGAAGTCGATGCCATGAAAGACGGGGGCCACGTCGACGTTCGGCAATATGGATGTCATCCAGCCGTGATGTCCGCGGCCATCCGCGTGAAATGTGCCTCCAGGTGGAAGGACCCGATAGGTGTCATGGTAGCTGGAAAGCGCCAATCCAAGCTGCATGAGGTTGTTCTTGGATTGGACTCGGCGACTTGTGTGGCGCGCGGATTGAATTCCAGGTGAAAAGATCACGAGCAACAGCACGACGACGGCAATGAGAACTGCCACTTCGATTTGTCGCCGAGACATTGCAGACTCCCTTTCGCGCGACTGCCGATGGGAATGCTCGTGCTAAATCGTCATCGCCAGATCCACTACAGGGCGAATCGCGTGTCTCAACCCGTGGACGACCTGCCCGGACTCTGCCGAAGTCGGCCGGTCCGACACTTCAAATGGCACCGCGTTACCGGTCTTCCAGCTGTTGCTTCAGTTCATCCCGCTCCTGGCGGGTGACTTCCAGATCGAACATCAGATATTTAATGTCCAGACGCAGTTGCGACAGGGCTTCCTGGACCAGTGACAGGATTCGGCGGCGGCGACGGACGGAATCGATGACGCGCTGGTGCGCGTGCAGCAACTCCTCGCGGACGGGCTCCGACAGGGCCTCAATCCGCTTTCCCAGGTCCGCGAGTTCTCGCGGGATTTCGTCTTCTTCACTGTCTGGAAATCGATCGTTACGAATCACGTGGCACACTCCTGACGCCTTACTTGGGGCGATTGTTGATTTTGGGCATCAGACCAGACGCAACGCAATAGGCTCTCTAACAAATTCTGACGTAACGTTTTACGATCGGAATTGCAGTTTGGTTCATTTTTTTCGAGCCGTCGAAAGCGGCCCGGGTTCGCCTAGTCGAGATCAGCGAAGTCCATTAAAATTCAGGAGTTATCGCAAGGAATGAGGAGCCCGGAAGACGTTGATTTTTCTCAACACGAAAAATTGAACGCACTTCAGTCGATCTTTTTATTTGGGCCAGTTTTCGAGATTTTTCATCCCCGACGGTTCCTGATGTAGCGATCAGGTCGACTGGGGTGCTAAGGCGCAAGATGCGTACTTTGAAACCCGCAGGGACGCGGCGACGTCGAGTTCTCGGACAGTTTGTCCTGATGAACGTCGCGCTGCTCGTCATTTCCGGGACCAGCCTGGCGCGGCAGTATCAACTCGACTTTGACGGTCCGGAACCCTCCTGGCAGGTTCGCTGCCGACAGCGAGAAACTCGTCTGGAATCGCAAGAGCGGCGTCGCGATGGAGCCCGCAGTGGTCAGGCTGAGCATGTTCGGGTTCAGGCCGCCGTTGGGAACTCGCCATTGCGGGTCGAGCATCCGCTTCCCGCCGCGCAGGTGCTGGATGAACTGACAGCCTCCATCTGGTTTCGCTCAGATCGCCCCGGTGCGACTCTGGCGTTACGCATTGCCTTTCATGGGACCGAAGATCCCGAAACGGGGATCCCGCTGTCCATCATCATCATGGGGGACAAGTACGAGGATCAGGACAAGTGGCAGCAGCTGAAATGCCGCACCGCGGATAAGGCGGTGAATGATCAATTGCGATTGCTCAGGGCACGCAAACGCGTTCCGCTGGAACGATCAACCATGTATCTGGATCGAGTGATTATCGGGTTCCAGCTTGAAACTGGGTTCACCGAAATGATGATTGAGGACCTGGAACTGGGGCCAGTCGTTCCCGTTGAGTTTGAAACGGGGGCAGACGTCCGTCAGACAGGGGCCACCAGTGCCGATTCCCATTCGGGAGGAGGCCTGCCGTCGAGAGCCCCGGGAATCGTCCCCGTGGAGTTTCGGCTGCATACCTTGCGGGTTGAAGGAAAGCCCTTCTTTCCACGGATCGCCGCACATCGTGGTGAACATCCTGGGATCCTGGCGGATGCCGGTTTCAATTCGGTCTGGGTGGCGGACCTGGATGCCATCACGAATACAGGTCAGTATCGCGACCGTGGGATGTGGCTCACGGCCACGCCGCCATTCGCGAAAGATGCCGATGGCAAACCGCTCGATTCGGACGATGCCAGCCTGCTGCCATTTCCTGCCTCCAGTTCCTCGGTGCTGTTCTGGATGCTGGGAGCGCGGCTGACGGCGGACAGCCGTCCGCGATTGCCCAGTTGGACAAACCAGGTGCGGGATGCGGATCGAGCATTCAAACGTCCGCTGGCCGCCGACGTGGCCGACGATGAACGCGTCGCATCACGACATCTCGACATGGTCGGACTGAGTCGGCATGTCCTGAACAGTGGTCTGTCTTTGGCAGACTATCGCGATGACATGATTCGCCGACGTGATCGAGCCTGGCCGGGGACATTTTGCTTTTCGTGGATCCAGACCGAGCCCGCTCCGGAACTGGCGGAACTCAAAACGTTGTCGGATGAGGCGCCCGTTCTGGAACCCGAGCAATTGCGATTGCAGGTCTATGCTGCATTGGCCGCTGGCTGCCGCGGCATCGGCTTTTGGACCACCACTCCGCTCGACGCTTCCACTCCCGGAGCCCGCGAACGCCAGCTGATGATGACGCAGCTCAACCTCGAACTCGGGCTGCTTGAACCCTGGCTGGCGACGGGATCCAATGTCCAGCTGATCTCCTTTACGGTGGACTCGCGGCGGCCGGATTCCAATCCGTCCCGCCAGGCAACTTCGAAGCCCGTTAAGAAAGATCCCGAGGCGGAACGGCATCGCGAACGACAGCTATCGGCCGCGATGATTCGATCGGAGTTCGGCGCCTTGCTGCTGCCGATGTGGCTTGAAGACGGATCGCAATTTGTTCCAGGTCAACTGGCAGCCCCTTCAGCAACCATCATCGTTCCTGGTGGTGGAGAGACCGCCACTGCGTGGCTGATTACGACAACGGGACGAGTGCAGAACCTGACTCGGGAAACCGTGGCAGGCGGGATCAAGATCATCCTGCCCAAGTTTGACCAGACGGCCGCGATCCTGGTGACGTCTGATCCTTCCATGATCGAGCAGATCAATCCCCGAATTGCTGCCATCCAGGAACGCAGCGCCATGGTAATGGTGGAACTCTGTCGGTTGAAACTGGATCGAGTCCGCCGGATTGACCAGCAGCTGCAGCAACTGGGGGTCGGACAGCCTGACAGTCGGCAACTGCTGGGGCAGGCGAAGCTGCAATATGAAATGGCGGAAGCGAAGCTTAAGCAGCAGGATTATCACACGGCTCGTCAATACGCGGGTGTCGCCCTGCAACTGGCTCGCATCCTGCAGCGGGCACACTGGGACCATGCCGTGGCAAAGTTGCCGTCTCCAATGTCCAGCCCTTATGCCGTCTGCTTTCAGACATTGCCGGCACATTGGCGGCTGGTTCGAAGCATTGAATCCTTGGGGAAAACCAGTGATCCCAACAAGCTTACTTCGGGCGAGTTTGAGGATCTCGACACTTTGATTGCCGCAGGCTGGCGACATGATGAACGACCGACCCCGGATGTGAAATCTGCCGCAGAACTGTTTGCTCCCGCAAAGCAGGGGAAATTTTCATTGCGCCTGGCGGCCGAGCCGACTGTCCAGGAACCGGCGAATTATCACTTTCAAACGGCGCCCGTCACTGTCCGATCGCCCGCGGTGACAGTCCATTCAGGTCAATTGATTCGCATTACCGGCTGGGTGAAGACGCCTCATCCGATTGTCCGGACGGTGGACGGCGCCCTGATTTATGACAGCCTGCTCGGAAAGACTGGCGCGATCCGAATCCTCAATTCTCCCGACTGGCAGCGATTCGAGTTGTGGCGGATTGTCCCGGAGAGCCAGACACTGACTGTCACCGCGGAAATGCATGGGCTGGGTGAAGTCCTGCTGGACGATCTGCGGATCACATCTTCGACGTTGCCGACCGAAGTGGCCGATGGGGCTCGCACGGATTCTGATGTGAAACCCGCGCGATTTGCTCCGGTGGACCCGTTCGATCTGCGCCGCCTGAATCCCCGTCGCGATCGCAAGTAACAACGTGTTATTGGCCAGAACTGGCAAACGAATCAACGGGCGGAACGAAGCAGCCAGGCGGACGGAGATTCAATCGCCTGGCCGATGGTTTGCAAAAACGCTGCCGCGGGGGCGCCATCCATGACCCGGTGGTCGAATGTCAGGCTTAACGTCGTCTGATCGCGGGGAACAACCTGATTGTCCACCACGGCCGGCTCACGACGGATTCGGCCAAGTCCCAGGATTGCCGATTCAGGCGAGTTGATAATGGGTGTGAAACCATCGATTCCATACGCCCCCAGGTTGGTCACCGTGAAGACGGCATCCTGCATGTCGGACGCCTTCAATTGACCATCGCGCGCTCGAGTCACCAGCTGGCTGCTCATTTTGGCCAGTTCCATCAACGACAATGACGAAACATCACTCAGGACGGGAACCAGTAGGCCCGCACTGGTCTCGACCGCCATACCAATGCTGATCACGTCGGGGATCGTCAACTGGTCCGCATCCCAACGCGTCATCGCCTGGGGATGTTGTTCCAGGATGATCGCTGTCAGCTTGATCACGATATCGGAATAGGATGGAACAACGCTTTCACCGGCCGATTTGAACTGCTGCCGCAGGCTGACGAGGTTCGTTGCGTCAATCCGGGTGGTCAGTGTGACGGGGGCGGTATTTTGACGGCTGTACATCATTCGATCGGCCACGGCCCGACGGTGCCTGGTGATCGGCGTCTTGACCCCACGCGCGGAGGTGCTTGAGTTCGGTATCGACCGACGTGCTGCTGGCTGACCCGGTGACGAATGGAACGCGCGGACGTCCTGCTCGCGGATCCGGCCATCGCGTCCCGTTCCAGTGACGCGAGTCCAGTCGACACCGAGATCCCGGGCGACACGTCGGGCTCTGGGCGAAGCAACTTTGGCTGCAGATTTCACGGATGATGCGACCAGGGGGGCAAGCTGCTGTAAGTCTTCCACTGTGATGCGCCCGGCGGGCCCACTTCCAGCAATCTGTGTCAGTTGCAGGCCCATTTCTCGAGCCCTGCGCCGAACGGAAGGTGGCGCGGCCGGGGTTGCTGTGACTGAGACGGCGGCAGCGGTTGGTGCGACGGGAGTGCTCCTGGTGGGTTCACTCGCAGAAGTGGCAGAGGCAGCATGAGGTATCGCTTCATCCTGCGAAGTGAGATATCCAATCACGGCCCCGACGGCGACGACAGTTCCGGGTGACGGAGCGGTTGGCGGAATACGGAGGATTCCCCCATCAACGGCTTCGATATCCTGAGCCGCCTTTTCCCCTTCGAGTTCAAACAGGGGATCGCCTGGCCGGACGGTTTCGCCATCCTTCTTGAGCCAGCGGACAAACGTCCCTTCTTCCATCGACCAGCCAAGTCGCGGAACCGTGATCTCGAACGCCATCAGTGTCTCTCTCTTCCCGTGACCGACATGCAAACTCTGCGAATACTGCAGCAACCAGGCTCACGCATGGTCCTGCCTGATTCCGTCCCTCGAACCGAATGCCCGTGGTCACTCTTTCATCAGTTCGCGGATCGCATGGGCGATTTCCTCAGGCTGCGGGACGACTGCCTTCTCGAGCGGGGGGCTATATGGAGTCGGTGTGAACGCGCCGTGGATTCGCTTGATCGGCGCATCCAGGTCATTGAACGCGCGATCGGCAACCTGGGCGGCCACTTCGCTGGCAACGCTGCACGGACCGAACGCCTCATCCACGATCAACAGTCGGCCTGTCTTGTGAACCGACTGCAGGATGGTGTCGATGTCCAGCGGTGACACGGTTCTTGGATCGACCAGTTCAACCGAGATTCCCGACGACTCCAGTTCGTCGCAGACAGACAGGGTCAGGTGGACCATTCGCGCGAGAGCGACGACCGTGACATCGCGGCCCGTGCGGACGATCGCCGCCTTACCGAATTCGATCTCATAATCCCCCTCGGGGACGGGACCCTTGATGGACAGGATTTCCCGATGTTCCAGAAACAGCACGGGATCATTGCACCGCAGAGCTCGCTTCAGCAGTCCCTTGGCATCGGCGGCGCTGGAGGGGACGACCACCTTCAAACCGGGGACCTGGGCATACATGGCATAGTAATTTCCCGAGTGATGTGTTGCGGCTGAGTGACCAATCCCGATGCAACCTCGCAGCAGCACGGGCATCTTCAACCGACCGCTGCTCATGTATTGCATCTTGGCGATCTGGTTGATGATTTCACCGACTGAATCGAGGACAAAGTCCGCGAACATGAAGTCGATGACCGGTCGAGTTCCCGTCATCCCGGCGCCGCAGGCGAGCCCGACAAACCCTCGTTCGCAGATGGGCGTATCGCAAAGTCGCTCGGCGCCATGCAGGTCGTAGAGACCCGCGGTCGTTTTAAAGTTCCCGCCGCGGATCCCGATCCCTTCGCCCATCACGAAGATTTTCGGATTGCGCTGCATTTCTTCGGCAAGTGCTTCGTGGGTTGCCTGGGTGAACGTGATCGAGCGAGTCGCAGGGGGCGTGGCAGCGGGTTCGGCCAGTGGCGGTTCCGCATAGACGTGCCGCGTCGCCGATTCCGCGGTCGGCCAGGGGCTGGACTCGGCGAATTCGCGCGCTTCCTTGACGAGTGCGGCCACTTCGCGATCGATGGAATCGAATTGCTCGACATCCTCATCAGGGCCGACTTCGAGCACCGTTCGACGCAACCGGGCGATGGGGCACTTCTGCTTCCATTCTTCGACATCTTCGCGCGTGCGATAGGTGAAGTCGCCCATCCCTTCGGCATGTGCCCGGGTACGGTACGTCTTGCATTCAATCAATGTCGGGCCACCACCCGAACGAGCCCGCTCGACCGCTTCGCCCGCCACGCGATAGATTTCCAGAACATCGTTTCCGTCGAGCGTATATCCCGGCATCCCGTAGGCATCACCCCGGCTGCCGACGCTGGGGTTTCCCGCGGCATAGGCGAAGGGGACTTCGGTTGCGAACTGGTTGTTTTCGCAGATGAACAGAACAGGGAGCTTCCAGATGCTGGCCATGTTCAGGCCTTCGTGAAACGCGCCGTTGTTCGTGGCGCCGTCTCCAAAGAACGCGACTGCCACGTGCTCGGTCTTCATTAATTTGAAGCTGTAGCCGCCGCCGCAGGCCTGCAGGATGCAGGGGCCAACGATCCCGCTGGTTCCCATCATGCCGATTTCGGGTGAGAACAGGTGCATACTGCCGCCGCGGCCGCGGGAACAGCCTGTCTGGCGTCCGAACAGTTCGGCCATCAGTTCACGCGGCGGCATTCCCTTGGCGAGTGCATGACCATGACCACGATGAGTACTGAAGACGACGTCGGCCTTTCCCAGGTGCGCGGCGACGCCGGTTGCGATCGCTTCCTCGCCCACATAGGTGTGACATGCGCCGTGGATCAGTCCACGCTGGTGGCAGCGCGCCAGTTCCTCTTCGGTCTGGCGGATGACTTGCATGGTGCGATACAGCGACCGGACGACAGTGCTGGTCGGCTGAGGTGATTCGGCAATGCTCATTGCGATTTTCTTTCGGATTCAGCGCGAAACGTTTGAACTGTGGCCTGGGCATGACCCGGCGTTCCGCCGGCATTCATTGCCAGGTTTCCCCCATCCATGGGGATGATGGCTCCGGTGATCCATTCCGAGGAGTCGGAGGCGAGCAGGACGGCCAGTCCCATGATATCGGCGGGCTTGCCCAGTCGCCCGGCCGGAATTCCCTTCAGGAATCGCCCTTCGAGCGTCGGGTCCTGCTCCATCCGGGCGGTCAGGCTGGGGTTAATCACCTGCGCGGGGGTGACGCAGTTGACGCGGACGCCCCGATAGCTCCATTCAGTGCTCAATTCCCGCGTCATCTGAATGACAGCACCCATCGCCATGCTGTAGGCGATGTGACCCCGACCGAGTGCCGTGGAACTGGCTAGTGATCCAATGTTCATGATCGAACCGCGGCCCTGGGCCAGCATTCGTCGACCCGCCTGCTGGCACATGGAGAATCGTCCGACGACCAGGTTCTGCAGCACGCGATGCAAGTCCGCGATTTCCAGTTCCTCGGGGCGAGCCAGATGGCCATCCCCGGCGATATTTCCCAGGAAGTCGACCCGCCCGAACTCGGCATCGACTTGCAGGAACAACTCGGCGATCGATTCAGGTTCAGACACGTTGCAGTTGGATGCCAAAGCCTTGCGGCCCAACCGCCGGATTTCGTCCGCAGTGTCATTCGCCCCTTCCAGGTTCCGGTCGACCAGCATGACGTCGGCACCGGCTTCGGCCAGTGCGACCGCCGTGGCTTTCCCCATTCCCTGTGCGGCCCCTGAAACGACGGCAACACGCCCGGAAAGATCAAACAGATTCATGGTCGGTCCCTGCATGCCATCCATTACGAATATTGACGGAAGATCCTATCGGCCACCCCAGCCCGCCGGAGCAATTGTCGGCCAGATGCTGAAGGTAAACACCAGTGCGGCCACCCCCAGGTAGAACAGCCCGCAGGCGGCGACGCCCAGTGTGTTGTACCACCGCGGGCGAAGCGGCTTGGGCAAGAGTGTATGATTCACCCACAGCAGTTGAAACGAGGTCATCCCCAGCGCCACGTTATTCAGGTTCGAAATGATGTCTGTCATCAGCTGGGGCCTGGCTCGAAACAGGTAGACACACAGGAACGACCAGAGGACGTACATCCCCAGGATCGAATAGTAAATCCACTTCACCTGGTGCGGTTGCATCGATTGTCGAACACGTCGGTTCGCGGTCCAGATGGCGTCGGTCCAGCGCCGACTGAAGTCATCAACGATCGCCATCTGGCTGGGGAACATGACCATCATCCCTGTGAACAGGGCGACGATCCACAGGAACTGAGCCATTGCGGGGGTAAAGTAAACCGCATGCCGCAGCCCGTCGGACGTGATGATGGACTGAGCCACCTTCATCTGTTCGTCCGATACGATTGTCGAATAGCGGGCAAACTGCATGGAAAGCAGCGACGGCAATGCCATCCCCATGAAACAACCGGGGGCCCAGACCAGGACCTGGTCGGTCATGATGTACCGCCACCAACCCTTCCAACGCCGCATGTTGTCCGTGGTCAGCTCAAAAACCTTGCCGACGTGGCTCAGCGACACCTTGTGTCCGCTGACAACACTGGGAATGGCGCCGACTTTCAGCCCCATTCCCCAGCCCTTGTCGCGAACAAAGTTGCTGTAAGTGGAATTCGACAACCCTCCTCCGCCCGCGTACCCGATGAATGTTCCCAACATCACAAAGCTGGCGGCCGAGACAATCGGCCAGGTGCCAGTCTGCCACCGATGAGACAGGGCGTTGACCACGACCTCCTTGCCCTCTTCGTTGCTGACGGGAACATTGCCAAACTTCACGAATCCGCTGAAGACCTTTCCCCAGTTCTCGGCACTGACGCAGGTGACGCCAATCACCAGGCAGAACGACAGGACGATAAAGACCTTGGCGGTCATGACCGCCTGCAGCATGTTATAGACCTTGCCACCGATCAACATGGGGAGCGCCACGGCAAACAGACAAAGATACGCCAGGGGATCGATTAACCACTTGTCCTCTAGAGTGGGAGGGCGATCCAGGTACAGCGCTGCGATCATCGTGGCCCCGTGCGAGGACAGGCCGGGGATCAGGGACGAGGCATTCATCACCAGCATCAGCCCGATCCAGAACCGTGGTCCCGGTCGACACCGCATGAATCCCGAGAAAATCGGCTCACCGCAATACAGCGCATAACGCCCGCATTCGATGTTGTAAAAGACCTGGACGATGATGGCGATCGTCGCCAGCCACATCAGTCCGCCGCCATACTTCGCGGTGACCGACGGTCCGCTCAGCCATTCTCCTCCGCCGATCTGGATCCCCATCATCACGATGCCGGGGCCGATAAAACTGGTCCAGTTGCGCAGTCCCAGCGGCTTCGGCTCGGGCAAGTCGTCGACTTCCCAGGGAGGCAGTCCCGCAGAGGATTCAACGTGAGAATTCGTCATGGCACCCGCTAGTCAAAGGTGGTCGCTCGAGACTTCGAATGTTTCCTGGCGATGCGCCTCGCATCAGTCTGGCAGACTTTGCAAGGGGCCGCCCGTCAGTACAGCGCCAGGGCTCGACCATATCCGCCTCGTGTTCCCTGGATCTTGATCGGGGCAAACAGGAAGTAGGCAGGCTTGTCGTGAATGGAGCCGATGTTGGTGAGGTATTCCACAGCCAGGATTCCCTTGCTCGCGACGAGCCAGTCCACCATCAGCGCCTGCGTTCGATTGACTCCCCCCAGCGTGGGGCCGTCGGTGCCAATGCACTTCACCCCTTTGGATGCAAGGAATGCAATGGCGTCGGGAGTGGGCGACGGCCAGCCTTCGGATTTTCCGGCCAATGGAGCCGCAAACATGCCATCCAGTTCGGGCGCGGCGGGAAGCGGTTTGAAATGCTGATCGGAATAGCCCGAGTAGAAGATCACGACTTCGCCTTCCCGGAACGGCTTGACGGCATCATGCTGGCGCAGCAGGTCGGCGGTGATGGCGGGTGATGCGGGCCAGTCCGCCATTTTCGTCGAACCGACCAGCTTCCGCACATCCACCACATGGGCTTCACCCGCCAACTGGTTCAGCGGCGCCTGATCCAGCGTCATGGAACTGTGGCCGCGCTTGCCGAATTTCGCTTCGTACTCTTTCAACGCCGCCTGGATGTCCGCCGAATAGTGACTGTCATCAAAACCCTGCGGAGGCAATGAGTAGCTCGGCAGAACAACATGTGTCCCCGCCAGACCATCCAACAGATGAGTCTTGGCGAAATAAGGGCCGCGTGGTTTGCTGAAGGCATTCAAGGTTTTGGAAATGTAGCGGCTGGCTTCATCGCCGGGGCTGTACCCTGGCCAGGTCACGGGATAGTCTTCATCCAGGGTGACTGACAGATCCGCAACGCGCTTGTTGCGGGCACTTTCAATCAAGCGGGCGGCCAGTTTCGGCTCGGTAATCCCGATACTGCGGCACTCGCCCCCGGATCCGCCCGCATGCTTGGCCACCAGCAAAGCCGTAAACGACCCGGTGGTGGGAAGCGAACCGAGGTTGGTTGAGCACTCGGTCCAGATCATGCCGAGTTTTCCACCTGCCTGGTGAGTGGCCACGGCCAGGTCAGGAAGCGGACCCATGCTGGCGCTGTCGAGACCCAGCGTCTTGACCCCTTTTTCTCCGAGGTAGGCCATCGTCTCTGGTGTCGGTGCCGGCCAACCAGGCGTTTCCTTCCGCAGTGCCGTCGTCACAAACCGTTCCCCGCGGGGGAAAGGTTGATAGTACTTGTCCGTGTAATCGCTGCGAAAATAAACGACGTCGCCAAACTTGAGCGGCCGATGCTGCTTCTCCCAGGCGTAGATGACTTCCGGACGAATCAGATAACTCGATCCATCCGGGGCTTCGTCCACATGACCGCGGATATCGATCACGCAGGCCTCGCCACAAAACTGCCAGGCCGGAACTTTCTCGCCCGTGATCAGGCCCATTGGACCGGCGCCCGGCAAGCCCGAATCCGGGGGTGGGACAAAATGGGCCGGAGCGTCCCACTGCGTCCCTGTATGTTCATCAATGATGATCAGATCGCGATGGTACGCCCCGGGACCGAATGTTCGGCTGGGCGTCACGATGTGCTGAGTCATCCCGACGGGCCAGACGCAGGGACGGTCCGGCGCGACCAGTAATGTCAGGTCAACAATCTGATCCGGCTTCAGTTGTCCGCAGGCGACGCCGGATAGGCGAATCCCGACCAGCCCGATGCAGGACACGAACAGCAGTTGGCGCGACAGCAGGTTCATGATGATGCCTCAATGAGGTGAGCGTCAGCGAGGTTGATTGCACAGTTGTGATTTCGAGACCCAAGTCGGATGAATGACAATTGCCTGATGAGTGACCATGCGGCTTAGTGACAATGCGGCAGCCAGTCCGGCCGCAGGCCGATGTCTTCTGCCAGTCCGGACAGTTTCCCGGCGACGTCGGACGGGAGTTCAATGCCGTGGACCAGGGCATGCCGACGCAGGTTCCATTCCCGCTCATGGGGAATCAGGACCTTCTCGACTCCATCGGCGGCCGGCGATTCGTGAATCTCGCGAATCAAACCGTTAATTCGCGACTCAAACACGTCGCGAGGACCCATCGCGGCAATATCAATCGCGATGAAGGCGGCGCCGTGACCGGTCGGCTGCGTGGCATCGCCCCAGATCCAACTGCCGACTTGCCAGGTGATCTGGGCGCCGGTCAGAAGTCCGCTGAGCGTTTCGATCAGCAGGGCAATTCCGTAACCCTTGTGGTTGGCCAGCGGTGTCAAAGCCGCCTTGGCAGGATACAGGCTGCTGTCGGTGGAAGGGTGACCCTCCTCATCCAGGATCCAATTGTTCGGGATCGGTTCACCGCGCTGAAACGCCGCGTAGACCTTGCCCCCGGCGACGGTACTGCTCGCGATATCCAGCAGGAGCGGGTCTGCCCCCGTGGGGACCGCGTAGGCCAGTGGATTGCTGCCCGTTACCGAGCGGCGTGAGCCTGCCGCCGCCACGCTGGGAATATCATTCGCCATCGAGACACCAATCAAGCCCTCTTTGGCGGCCAGCCAGGCATAGTATCCGGCTCCACCGAAATGGCACGAATTTCGGACCCCGACATAGGCGATCCCGGTTTTCCGCGCACGCTCGATCGCCTGCTGCATCGCGAAGACGGACGTCACATGTCCCAGGCACGAACCCCCATCCACAATGGCCCAGGCCGGACCGCTGGAGACAACGGCAGGTTCCGTGTCTGATCGCAGCCCCCCTGCCCTGACCCGTTTGACGTAGTCGCGCAGCAGCTTGGTGCCATGAGTAAAGGTGCCCCAGGTGTCGGTCATCACCAGGACATCGGCAACCGTCTCGGCATGCGTCCGTTTTGCACCGGCACGGCACAGGGCTTCAATGCAGAACGCCCGCAGGTCATCCACCATGACTCGAGTGGTCATCAGTCTCTTTCACGTGTCAGAACAAGGAATCACGAAATCAATTTCGATGTTGGTGGGAATCCTGCTACGAGACGCCATTGACGACGTTCGGCAGTTTTTCACCGCTTAAGGCCAGCAGCGCCAGTCTGGCCGCCGTTTCACGCAGCGTTCGCACTGCTTTCACGCTGGCCGAGGCGATGTGAGATGCGACGATGACATTCGGCAGTTGCCGTAGCGGGCTGTCGGCCGGGATCGGTTCGGGATCACAGACATCGATGGCCGCGGCACTCAATTGACCGGATTGCAATGCGGCCACCAGTGCCGGTGTTTCGATCAAGTCTCCTCGAGCCAGATTGACCACGATGGCGCCCCGGCGCATCTGGGCGATTGACGATGCATTCAGCAGTCGGCGCGTTTGAGCCGTCGACGGGCAATGCAGGGTCAGCACGTCGGATTGCGACAAGAGGGTGGAGAGATCCGCTGGCTCACAACCTGCCGAGCGGATCGAATCTGCGGAAACAACCGGATCGAAGACCAGTCGACGGCATTTGAAGGGACTCAGTCGACTGACAACCTCGCGCCCAATTCGTCCGAAGCCAACAACGCCAACAGTCAGATCCCGCAGGGTTCGCATCTGGTCGAGAGGAATGGGAAGTCCCCACTGACCGGCTCGAACATGATTCGTATTCGCGACAATCTGCCGAGTGACGCCGAGGATGAATGCCAGCGTGTGGTCGGCGACCTCGTCAATACAATAGTCTGGCACATTGCAGACCGGGATCCCCTTTGCCCGGGCCGCATCGAGATCCACGTTGTCGACACCGATTCCATAACGAACGATGACGCGCGCCCGCTGCATCGCGCCGATCACGTCCGATTTCACCGGGGCAAATTGAGTGATCACGGCGTCGGCATCGCGAACCAGCGGTATCAGCGTCTCGGGTGTTTTGCATTGACCACTGACAATCTGGTGGCCGGCAGCCGACAAGATTCCCTCTTCAATCTCCAGATTGGGAAATGAAAAATCCGTTACCGCCACCTGCATGGGAGCACTTTCCACAAGGAGGACATCAAAGAAGTTTGAAATGTGGTGGCACAATAATCTTGAGGCGGAACAGAAGCAAACGCACCGTAACCGTTCACGGGTCGGGGACGGACGCATTTTCACGGCGAAAAACAAACATCTTCCTTGGACGCGATCAGACTCCGAAGCGCCGTTTGTCCGTGAAAATGGGTCTGTCCCCCTCGCTTGCCCGTGAACGGTTACAACGCACCCGAACGTGCTCGGAAGTGGATCTGTCAGGCGTTAACCCACATCAGCCGCAGGTCAATTCCACTGGGGGAAGCAATTGAATAAGGCGATCGCAACCACGGTTCCACCCGCAGGAATCAGCACTGTCGTGATGAAGATCGGGTAATAAGCCCGTGCATGCGTTTCACCACAGATCTCGCGGATCAACATGACGAGGTACCCGTTTGCCGGAAGTGAATCCAGTGTCCCGGACGAGATCGCCACGATTCGATGCAGGGCTCGCGGACTGACTCCCATTTCATCCAGGTAAATTGGCTTGATGATCGGTAGGGCAATCGCTTGCCCTCCCGATGCGGATCCGGCAATGGCTGCGATGATTGCGACGGCCAGGGCGGCACTGATCAGCGGATCGCCGGGCAAGTGTGTCACCCAGTCCTCGACCAGATGAAAAGCCCTCAGGTCCCTCACTGCATATCCAAACCCAACGACGGCGCTGGTCGAACCGACGGCGAGCAGTCCATTCAGGAATCCCTCTCCAAAACATCCCCACAGATTGTCGATCCGGTGGTGTAACAGGATCACGGCGACGATCACGCCCAGGAAAATGGCCAGCGTTCCATCCTCGGGAAATTTTTCGAGTACAGCATGCAAACGCGGAAAGGACTCGACGGAAACCGACTCGGCGGCGCGATGGCAGATCCAGGGGAGCAGGTTTAACGACAGCAATGTCGCGAGCAGCGGACAGGTTGCCATCAGGAAGCCAACGTTTCCCTTCGAGTGTGCCTCCGAAACCCGATCGCTTTCGCGCGGCTCGAAGTGTCCCCCCAGTTTTGTTGCCTGTCGGATCGCGCGATCCAGGTACCACTGTCCCAATCCAAACATCAGCGCCGCCACGATCAGGCTGACCTGCCACCCTGCCCGCGCGTCCGTCAGGCATTCACTGGTCGTCTTATCAATCAGGTACTTCATCGGAATCAGGTTTTGCACTTCGGGCGATCCGGCGGAGGTCATCGTGAACGTGATGGATCCAAATGCAATCGCCGCCGGTATGAATTGCCGCGGGAGATTGGCGGCGCGAAACAACTGAACCGCCAGCGGGTAGACCGAAAATCCGACGACAAACAGGGAAACGCCGCCATACGTCAAGACCGCGGAGGCCAGGACCACGGCCAGGCAGGCGCGATGGGCTCCAAACCGATGAGCGACCAGCGTCGCCACGGAACTGGCGGCGCCCGATCGATCCATCAGTTTGCCGAAGACGGCGCCGAGGGCAAACAGCAGGTAGAACTGTTTGACGTATTGCGAGAATCCCTCCATATAAGGACCGGTCATGCGGGCAACCGGATCTTCACCGCTCAGGACCGTCACCAGCAATGCGCACAGCGGGGCCACGACAAAGATGCTTTTCCCGCGAACCACCAGGATCATCAGCAGCGCCAGACCTCCGAACAGCACCAGCAGGAAACAGGCATCGGCGATCATGGTCAAAGTGTTCCTGTTGAAAATCAGGCGGCGCGTCGTCCCTTTCGTGGAATCCCGTACAGCACAGCATTTCGTTGCTTGCCAACGACGTCAATCGCACCCGTTTTCCGCAGGCAGTACGCCATCTTCTGAGCCAGCCAGCGGGGGATCTGCGCGTGATGTGCCAGTTCGGCTGTCGTGAATTCGGCGGGAAGCGCGGTCGGCAGCAATTTCCTCAAATCCGCCGCCGTTTTCAGCTTTTGAGTCGAAACCACGTCCACGAGCAACCGGTCGGCGACGCGGAAATCGGGGCCGCGACGCCGTCGTCGGACCCTTGTGATGCGATGCTCTTCCTGTGTCGTCAAGACGACTTCAATGGTCAACCGCGGGTGAGGAAAGACATGGACGAAATGGACCAGGTCTTCAAACAGGTTCAGGACGGTTTCACGCGTCGGGCTGAACCGGGCGGAGACAATGTCGCCTCCTGGTGTATCACGGCGGATCAGGAATTTTCTGCTGACCAGCGGCTTCACGACGACGACGCGATGCGTTTCCAGCAGCCTTTTGACCTTGTCCCGCAGCGCCGACAGCGAGGCCTGCTGGATCTCGATCAATCGACCGCGGACCACCGCATCAATTCGATAGCCGTCAACCTGGACTTCCACGTCCTCAGCCGAACCGCCATATCGCATCTTCAACTGTCTGTGCAGCGTCGATTCCATGACGAAGCGGCCTGTTGAAGCGTCCCCGTTCACGGGTCGGGGACTGAAGCATTTTCACGGCGAGAAACAAATACCTTCCATGGACGCCATGCGACTCCGAAGCGCCGTTGGCCCGTGAAAATGGGTCTGTCCCCTTCGCTTGCCCGTCAACGGTGACAGTGAAGCAGAATCTCGTGGTGCAACCTGCCCCAAACTCTCGGGAGGTTGCACGGGAAGATGGGTTGAGTGACGCGGACCCACGATCAGGCGGCGGCGGGTTGTACGGCCGTCGTCTCAGCGGCAATGACTTCGGTGACCAGGGCGCCATAATCCACGGCCCCGGAACTCTTGCCGGCGTAGTCAAACACAGACTGTCCAAAGCTGGGGGCTTCAGCCAGCTTGATGTTTCGACGAATCCGACTCTCAAA
>Ga0265327_10001384_pt1 | contig 30970 bp, 34 predicted proteins | sample 41621metaG_FD_202089 | JGI IMG/M metagenome (GOLD analysis project Ga0265327, IMG submission 202089) | Rhizosphere microbial communities from Carex aquatilis grown in University of Washington, Seatle, WA, United States - 4-16-21 metaG | ecosystem: Host-associated > Plants > Roots > Rhizosphere...
ACGGCCGTCATGCGTAAACTCATCACCCTCCTCAATCACTTGCTCAAAAATCCTCACTTTCAACTTGCTTCCTAAGACCGTTGCTCGCCCCACCAACGGTAATTCCAATTTACAATTTTTAAATGCCAATTGTGGCGGGCCGCCACGGGCAATTTTCAATGGGCGTTGCCGCGCTCACCTGAAACCTTGACCCTGAAACCTGTTTTCTTTGTTCGCTTAGTTCCCTTCTGTCGAATAGTTGGCAGCGGCACCTTGCCGCCCTGAAACCTCTTGATCACTTGAAACTGAACACTTCACACTCACCCTGTTTTCCATTTATGTTTATCTGTGACTCCAGCCGCGTTGTTTGGGCAATAAAATAGCTGCATTTTTTAAAATGCTCCGCGGCGTGTCTTCAAAATGCTTACTTGGCGGTGATGACCACGTAATTCTTTTTGCCTTTGCGAAGCAGAATATATTTTCCGAACAGCAAGTCGGCAGAAGTCACGGCGCGCTGAAAATTGGCTTCGCGCACGTTGTTGATGTTCACGCCGCCGCCTTCAACATCTTTGCGGGCCTGACCTTTGGAAGGGCACAGTCCCGCGTGAATCAGCAGGTCCACCAACGGCACGCCAGCGCCTTCAAATTTCGGCGCCTCCAAATCCTTGGTGGGCACTTCGCCAACGATTTCATTGAACGTGCTCTCGGCAATGCCATCCAGCTTGCCGCCGAATAGAATTTCGCTCGCCCGCATCGCCTCCTGCGTGGCATTTTCGCCATGGATCAAGTCGGTGGCCGCCTTGGCCAGCGCCTTGTGCGCCACCCGCGCGCCGGGATTTTCATTGTGCTGCTTTTCGAGCGATTCAATTTCCGCCTGCGGCAAAAACGTAAAATATTTCAGGTAGCGAATGACATCGCGGTCATCCGTGTTAATCCAAAACTGGTAGAAGCGATAAACACTGGTGCGCTTGGGATCGAGCCAGATGGCCCCGGCCACGGTCTTGCCAAACTTCGAGCCATCGGCATTGGTAATGAGCGGCAGCGTTAGGCCATAGACCTGGCGGCTAAGTTTTTTGCGCGTGAGTTCGATGCCTGCGGTGATGTTGCCCCATTGATCGCTACCGCCAATTTGCAGTTCACAATTGGCATCACGGCACAAGACCATGAAATCAAACGCCTGCAACAGCATGTAACTGAATTCCGTGTAGCTGATGCCCACTTCGCGGTCTTCCATGCGCGCGCGAACGGATTCCTTGGCCACCATCTGGTTGACGGAAAAATGTTTTCCAATATCGCGCAGGAAATCGAGGAACGAAATGCCCGCCGTCCACGAGGCGTTGTCCACGAGCCGCGCGGGGTTCTGCTTGGTTTCAAAATCCAGCAGCTTCGCGAGTTGCACTTTGACGGCGGCGATATTGTTATTGAGCACCTCGTTGGTGAGCAACTGCCGCTCCTGCGATTTGCCGCTGGGATCGCCAATCGAACCCGTGGCGCCACCGGCCACGGCAATGGGATGATGGCCGAGCAGTTGAAAACGGCGCAAGGCGAGCAACGGCACCAAGTTGCCCACATGCAACGAATCAGCCGTGGGGTCGAACCCGCAGTAAAGGGTAATTGGCGTAGCCGTCTTTTTGGTCAGTTCCGCCAAATCCGTGCAATCGGCAAACAGGCCGCGCCATTGTAATTCATCGAGAATGCTCACACCGTAAGAATAAATTGGAAGCCGAAGCTACGGAAGGTTTTTTCGCCATGATTCCGGATGGCGGCGCAAGTGCATCACTGAAACGATGAGCACTTCTCCGTTTTCAATGGTGTAGATGATAGCGTAGGGAAAGCGATGAGTTCGACAGCGGCGAAATTCTTCATCAAGCGGATGCCAGGCACGCGGCCACCGGATTATCCGGTAAATCGTTTCGCGAACTTCCTGGAGAAAATCATGACCGAGACCAGAAACGCAACTCTCGTAATAGTGCGCGGCGCTCTGTAGTTCGCTTTTGGCTGGCGGCAGCAGCCGGAATTTCATGATTACTTCAGCCCTGCTTCAATCGATTTAAGAGCACTCGCGCCATCAAGAGCCTTAAGTTCTCCCGCTCGAAAAGCCTTCAGCCGCTCTTTCGATTCATCAAGCCAGGCGCGGTCAACCGCCCCTTGTTCCACCGCATCAAGACTTCGCCAAAGCGTGTCAATCAGGTGCGCCTTTTCCTCGGCGGACAGCTTCAGGGCTTCTTTTTCAAGGGCGATGCCACTCATAGGGTCACTTTACTGTGTTCGTCCAGTTCTGGCAAGCGGCTGAAACTCGCCGGATATAAAAATGAATCAGCCTCACTTTGGACTTTGGACTTGGCTCATTCGACCTTAACCTGCGCGCGTGTCTAAGATGTTGAAAGCCTCGGGCGCGATGGCCGCCGCGACGTTGCTGAGCCGTGTGCTCGGCATGGTGCGCGAGATGGTCTACGGCTATTTCATGGGCACCACCTGGGTGGCCAGCGCGTTTCTGCTGGCGTTTCAGGTTCCCAACCTTTTCCGGCGGTTGCTGGGCGAAGGCGCTTTAACGGCGGCGTTCATTCCCATCTTCAAGGAAAAGGAAAAAATCCATGGCGAAGCGGAAATGTGGCGCTCTGCCAACGCGGTGATTTCCGGCCTGGTCATTTTTACGTGTATCGTCGTGGGTGCAGGCTTTCTCGCGGTCACGGGCGCGCTGGCGTACGGCAGCCACATCGACCAGGACACCACCCGGTTCACCGGCAAAACCTTGCTCATGCTGCATTTGCTGCGCGTGATGCTGCCGTATCTGCTGCTGGTGTGCCTGGCGGCGGTGTTCATGGGCATGCTCAACGCGCGCGGCCATTTTTTCATCCCGGCCATGGGCGCCACCATGTTGAACGTGGTGATGATTGCGTCGGTTTTGTTCCTCGCTCCGCGGATGGGACTGGATTACCCGCCCGAGCAACGGCTGCCGCACCAGATTTTTGCGCTGGCCATTGGCGTGCTGGCCGCCGGTGTGGCCCAGGCGGCGTTTCAACTACCGACGTTGCGCAGCGAAGGCTTCCGTTACCAGTGGGTTTCGCCGTGGCGGGATGAAACCGTGCAACGGGTCGTCAAACAAATGCTCCCGGCCACCATTGGCGTGGCAGCGTTTCAAATCAACGTGGTCATCACCCAGGGCTTGTCCTATTGGGTGGATGATTACGTGGTGGCTTCCTTCCAATACGCGGTGCGGCTCATGGAACTGCCGCAGGGTTTGTTCGGCATTTCGCTGGCGACCTATTTGCTGCCCACCCTTTCCGGCCTGGCCACGGAAAAGAACTATGACGGCTTCCGCACCGAGCTTCGCCAGGGCGTGGGCTACCTGGTTTTCACCAACCTCATTGCGTCCGTCTTGCTGGCCGTGCTGGCCACGCCCATTATCCGGCTTTTGTTTGAGCGCGGAAAATTCGATGCCACTTCGACTAACGAAGCTGCCCTGGCGTTGATGTGTCTGGCTCCGGGCTTGGTGGCGTTTTCGGTGGTGAACGTCCTGGCGCGCGCTTTCTTTGCGCTGGGCGATACCAAAACGCCCATGAAAATCAGCGTGGTCTGCCTGATGCTCAATTTGTTGATGGCCATCGCCTTGGTCTGGCATTTCAAGCAGGGCGGCTTGGGCATTGCCAACACCATTACCTCGCTGGTGAACGTGTCGTTGCTGCTCTATGCCTTGCGGCGCAAGCTCAAGCGACTCGACATGGCCTCGCTGCGGCAACCCCTCATCTGGCTCGTGGTGCTTGCCTTGATTGCAGGCGCAATTGCTTACGGCTGCAATCAGCTATGGGAGAAACAAATCGGACACGTGACGATTGCCGCCAATATCGGCTCCGTATTTGTGCCGGCGGGCATTGCGGGCGCTTTCTACTGGTTGACGGCGTTGCTCTGCAAAATTCCGGCGGCAAAGGAAATGACGGCGTTTGCGTTTACGAAGTTTAAACGCAAATTGAAATAGCAACGGGCTTCCCCGCGTTCGATTAATTAAATCTGCACGGTGGCCAGCCAGCCATTACTACCGAACTGCGATTTGAATTTTTCCGCGAGGTTCTCTGCCATCCTTAAATTTTCCGTGATGGCAAACGTCGTCGAGCCGCTCCCGGACATGAGCGCCACCAACGCGCCGTTTTCCCGGAGAAATTCCTGATACAATGACAGCACCGGAAATTTGTCAAAGGCCGGCGCTTCCAGTGAATTATAAATCTCCGGCGCGGCCGCTTGGACATCATTGCCGTTCAGCAACGCAATGAGTTTTTGCGCCCGGCCCGCCTTGCCATTCAATGCCTCAGGAAAACGCGCCAGGTTTTGATACGACCACGGCGTGGAAATGCCAAAACCCGGATGCACCAGCAAGAAGGCCTTGCCACGCAGCGCGGGGAAATTATCCAAGGTCTGCACCTGCTCGCCGCGGCCCGTGGCCAGCGCCGGTTTGTCATAGAGGAAAAAGGGAACATCCGAGCCCAGCGCCGCCGCCAGTTCATGCAGCTTTGGCAGCGGCAGCGGCGAACCGAATAATTCGTTCAGCGCGGAAAAAGTCACGGCGGCGTTGGCGCTGCCGCCGCCGATGCCGCCAGCCAGCGGCAGATGTTTTTGGAGATGAATGCGGACGCCGTCGCTAATTTTTGCCGCCGCGAGAAACGAGGTTGCCGCCCGGTGCACCAGGTTTTTGGAATCCACCGGCAATTCCGGGTGACTGCAAGTAAGCGTGAGGCCGGCCCCCGCGCGCTCGAACGTCATCTCATCGCAAATGTTTACGGGCTGCATCACGGTTTCCAGTTCATGGAACCCGTCAGCCCGTTTGCCGAGGATGTTCAGGATGAGGTTGACCTTGCAGGGCGATTTTTTTTCCAAACGCATGACGCGCTTATTTTAAACCGCGACACTTGCCAAAGACACGCACAGAATTTTTGAAGACACGCCCAACAAATAAAAAACGCGCCAACGGTTTGTTGGCGCGTTAGGTGAAAATTTCGATTAGTTGTCGAACACCGAGAAACGGCTGCCGGGCACCCACGGGGCCACGTCGCTGCCGCAGAAGCCGGTGTACGTGTCGGTATCAAACAAGGCGTCCGACCAGCGGCCGGGCTTGTAGCTCTCGGGGAACACGGGGTCCGGGGCGATGTACTTGGTAAAAATCGGCTGATAGGTCGGCGTGGGGATCGGGAAAGTGACCGTCTCAAACACACCCAAACCGGTACGCGCGAGCGAGCGGTCAATGCCGTGAATCAGGCCAAAGTAGCCGGTGCCGGGCAAGGGTTCGACGCCATTCAGTTCAACGGAGCGGCGGAGTTCACCCCAACGCACGACTTCAAACGTGTTACTCAAGCCACGGCCAAGCTTCTGTTCCGGACCAGTACAGCCAGCAGCAAACATGGCGAGTGCAACAAAAGCCAGAGGAAAGATTAGTTTGCGCATACGAATTTAGATTGGTGATTGGAATTTACGCAGAATCTTGCACTTGTAAAGCGTGATTTCACTTTGCGGTCATGGTTTTAGGCAAAACAGGCAAAATTTGCTCCTCAATGCATCTGCGTCTGGAGCCAGGGCGAATGCTGGAGCAGCCAGGGCCAGCCATACTGCCAGCCGAGCAATGTCAGGTATACCAAAAGCACCATCAGCAACACCAGCAACAGCAACGCGCGGCGTGCCTTGGCCCGGTCAGGCTGTTCCCAATACCAGGCAATCCAGACCGTGATTTCATAGAGCCCGTACAGCGGCCCGGCCATCAAAATCTGGGTGATAACCTCGGGCGTGGTCAGCAAAGCGCCCAAAACGAGGTTGATGACAATCATGTACCGCCACATCTTCCGGAGCGTGGTGTAGCTCAAAATATCCAGTTTAACGAGCGTAAGGATGACCACCGGCAGTTCAAAGCCCAACCCCATGCCCAGCATGAATTTGCAGACAAAGCCGATGTATTCCTCCGCCCGCCATTCGAAGGCGCCCAAGCCAAGCCATTGGGAATATAACTGTGACGCCGCCAGCGCCACGGGCATGAGAACAAAATAACAAAAGGAAACGCCCACCAGAAACAGCCCGCCGCCAATGAAAATTGCCCGATAAATGTACTTACGCTCCTTGATGCGTAAGGCGGGAAACACAAACCCCGCGATGAAATAAACCATGACGGGGGTGGAGAGCAACATGCCACCGTAGAAAGCCACTTGAAAGGCCACGAAAAAACCGCCCGCTGGCGAGAGGTTCACCAGGTCGATATGCATCCGCTCCATGTCCGCAATCGCCTTGGGGTCATCTATCACGCGCCAGCTCAGCACTTGGTTCGTGCCCAGCCGGACCGGCTCGATCACCACCGCCGCGTAACGAATCTTGGAATTGGTGTTCTCCGTGCCCAGCAACTGGCCTTGAGCATGGGTGATGGGAAAATTGCCGAGATGATTGGTACCGAAACTGACACTGACGACTTGATTGGTACCCGGATAATGGACTTTGGCCTGGCTTAATGGCCATTTGATAATGGCCATCACGTAGTTGGCCCCAATGAGGCAAACCAGCATACAGAGCGCCAGCGTGGCGGCGCACTTCATCAACAACCAGCGAAAATCTTCGAGGTGTTCGAGAAACGATTTTACCGGACCGCCGCCGTCATCTTCCGCGTCTAAATCCGGATCTGGGGGGAGATAGGCCATGAGAAACTCTGCGGCTGCCAGTCAGCCGTGGGGTTCAGATGACCTTCGTTTGCGGGGTCGCGGGGGTAACCGGTTGAGATTGCGACTGGGCGGTGGTATTGACCGGCGCTTTCGGCGTAGGCGGGGTGGTATCGTTGCCGGCGTTCTGGATTTCATCCGTCACTTCGCGCGTGGCCTTTTTAAATTCCTTGATGCCCGTGCCCAAACCTTTGGCCAGTTCGGGCAATTTCTTGGCACCGAACAACAACAGCACGACGGCCAGAATCAGCACAATTTCCCAACCACCAAAAATACCTGCAAGCATCACGTTCATAAATGAATTATTCTGACTTTACCTTACGCCTGCTGCCGTATTAAGTAAAGCAGCAAAAATAGGGGGCGGGCCTGTTTTAAGGGCCTTTGACCGGGGTTAAACGTGGCTAAAAGCACCTTGCCTCCCCCTCCCAACCAAAGAAAAAGGCCGCGTTTGCACGCGGCCTGGTGGGAAATCGGTAAACGCTTACTGGATGGGCGTTTGCGGCGTACAATAGATGAATTCGCCGCGGCGGTTCTTGGCCCAGGCCGATTCGTCATGGCCGGGGTCAGCCGGCTTGTCTTTACCGTAGCTGATGGTGCGGATGCGCATGGGGTCCACGCCAATCTTGGCCAGAGCTTCGCGCAGGGCCAGCGCGCGGCGTTCGCCGAGCGAGCGATTGTACTCTTCCGTGCCGCGTTCATCGCAATGGCCTTCAATCAGCAGCTTGGCCGTGGGGTCCGTGCTGAGCGCCTGGCCCACGTTGGCAATGCTGGCTTGTTCGTTATCCTGCACCACCGCGCTGTCGTATTTGAAATGCACCGTATAAGCCGCGAGCTTTTCACGGTCTTGCTTCATCATGCTCGGATCCCAAGTATTACTCGTGGGACCGCCACCGGGCAGCGTGCCGGGACCGGTGCCAGGAATGGGTTGGTCACCGCCTCCGGGAATTTGGTTACCCGGCGGCAAGGTGGGGCCTGTGCCAGTATTATCTGCAATCGCCATCGGCCGCTGTCCTGGCAGAGAGGTTACTTTGCCGTTAAATCCATGTTTACAGCCCGTGGTGGCGAGCATGGCTGCCAGCGCGCAAACGAGCGGCAAAACAATTTTAGTCAATTTCATATGTATCTTTCGTTAAAAATTCGCGTTTTTGAATGAATCAAAAATGGATTGGGCGGAGAGGTCGTGAAAATTTAAATCATCTCACCCAAGCACGAGGGGAATCACTTCCCATCGCTCGCCGATAATCCTTGTATTCTTTGATGAAAACGTCAAGCACAGACCATACTTGCGTATGGTTAAAAACTGGGCCTGCTGACCGTTATTGAACAGGTGTTTTGGGGCGTAACAATACAAATTCGCCACGGCGGTTCTTGGCCCAGGCCTCTTCAGTGTGGGCCGTATCTACCGGCTTGTCTTTCCCAAAGCTGATGGTTTTCACATGCGATGGATCAATGTTGGCCTTGGCCAATGCTTCGCGCAACGCCAATGCCCGGCGTTCACCCAAGGAACGATTATACTCTTCCGTCCCGCGTTCATCGCAGTGACCTTGAATCAAAAGTCTCAAACTCTGGTCGGCCAAAGCTTGAGCCACACTGGTTATATTTGCCTGTTCATTGTCCTGCACAATGGCGCTGTCATACTTGAAATGCACAGTATACGCCGCCAAGGCTGCCGGATCCTGATTGTATTTGGTTAAGTCAATGTCAGACGTTGGTCCTCCCCCAGGCCCAAGCGGTTTATCGGTAACAATCGGCGGGGCTTCCGGCGTGATCGGCGGCGTTGGGGGTATGGGTTGTATCGGGTCACCCATTGGAGTAGGAGCATTATGGGTTGGTATAACCGTGACCTTGCTCGGCGAGGTATGTTTACAAGCGGTCGTGGTCATGACGGCGGCCAGTGCGAGCACCAACGGAAAGACAAGTTTGTTCAGTTTCATACGGTTCCTTTCAATTACAGTTGTTTAAGTTTTTTGGTTAAAAGTTTTTAGCTGCGAAATTTAAATTACTTGGTCCAGGCCGGTTCGGAATTGCTGCCGGGGGCATGGTGACAATCACGCGTTTGCTTGGTGAACACATCCAGCACCGCCACGGTCTGCCGGCCAGCCGGACCATGGTTATAAACCAGCGTGCGGGAATTCGGCGACCAGGATGGATTCTGTCCGGAGACGAGCACCACGGGAGTGAAATGGCCGTCCGCAGGCATCACACAAACAGAAAAGTCACCAGCCTGACTCGTAAAGGCAATCCACTTGCCGTCCGGCGACCAATCAGGCTCCGTAGGATTGGGCGCACCCGTGGTTTCCAAATATTGAACTGCTCCACCGCCGGCGGGAATCTTGGCAAGACGGCGACGCTCATGAAATTTAGTGGCATAACAAATCCACTGGCCATCGGGTGACCAGCAGGGCGAGGAATCTTCCGTGCTGGTGGTCAGGCGCTTCAAGTTGGAACCATCCGCATTGCACACCCAAACGTTCGGGCTGCCGGACTTGCTCAAAATCATGGCCACCCGCGAACCGTCGGGCGAGACTGCCGCGCTGGTGTTCAAACCGGAATAACCGGCAATCACCCGCCGTTGGCCCGTGGAAAGATTATGATAATAGATGTCCGGATTACTGCGGGCATAGCTGGTGTAGTACATCGCCAGGTGGCCCGGCACCCACGCGGGCTTGGCCACGATGGCGGCGTCCGAGGTCACTGGTTGCGCGCCATAACCGTCAAAGTCCGAAATATAAATTTCGCCATTACCGCTGGCCGATTGGGACTTGAAAGCAATCTTGGTATTGCCAATGGGTTTGAGATTACGAACCTGATGCACAACCTCATCTGCCAGCGCATGTGCCTGCTGCCGCAAACTTGCACCCGTGTAGGTGCGTGAAAAAAGCGCCTTGCGGGCAAATTTGTCCGTCAGTGCCCCAGTCACATTGCCGGCATTATTCCCGCTAAGTTGGAACTGCGCTAAATCTGGCGTCACTATGCTGAAACCTTGGACATAGAGGTCGAACTTCAAAACCTCGCCGGCTTCCCCGGAAAAACCTTCGACACATATTGGGATTGGTTTCTCCCCGAAGTAATCTTTTTCACCGTGAATTGGACCAATCTCGGTAGATGGTGCGGCATGGAGATAATGCGGCATCGAGGCCGTTAAGGAGAATGTCAGTAGTAAAAGAAATATTTTTTTCATCAGAGCATTTGCCGTTTGGCTTTGAGGTTGAAGCTAAAAGTGTACGTCCGTTCGGTGTCAGTCGAATCGGGGGAGAATGGTTTTATCTGTGTTACCCGCTCCAAAGTTCTTTGAACTGAGCGGTCCATACTGGCATCGCCAGACGGGGCTACAATATGCGCATCCATCACCTGGCCAGACCTGGCGATGGTAACACTAACTTTGACATCAGAGTCATCACTGCTGGCGCTATCTGGCAAAATCCAAGCTTGCGTATAGACCGTTTTGACAATGCTGCCATAATTTGCGGCAGCTTCAGCGCTGTCACCTTGCGGGCCAATCTCGGTAGCTGACGTTGCATTCTTTCTGATGCTGGTAAGGGCACTATTGACTGCCTTGGCCAGGGCAAGGCGCTTCTGTTTAGCTTCCTGTTCAGCTTTCTGTTGGGCTTTTGCTTCCTCGGCGGCAGAATCATCCACTTTCGGAGTAATTCGCGTCACCTTCGCTGTCAGGTTCACTTTGATTTCATGCGGCTTTGGCGGCTTTGGCGCAGGCTCTGGGTCATTCTGCCTCTCAACTTCCTTATGTTCCGGCTCTACTGGCCGGACGGGTTCAACCACCTTCGGTTGGGGCGGCGTAACGGGCTGCGCAACCGGTGGAGTTGGCTGAGCGACTGGGGGCGTCGGTGTTGGTGTTGGCTCCGGCAGACGGGCATTACGCGCGCCACTGTTGAGCGTGGATTCCACGGGGCCTGGCGGGACCATGTCCAAGGTGGGCGTATCGTTCTGGTTGGGCTTCGGCCGAATAAACCCAGAGCAAAACAATATCACCAGCACCAGCAGGTGACTGCCTACTACCGCAATCAAACATTTTTTTTGCAGGCGGTTCATCGGGTTGATTCGTAGCGGAATGACATTTTAATCCCGTTGCGCTGGCAAAAATCAATCAACGTCGCAACGGGCTCGTAGCGGCCATCTTTATCGGCACGCATATACACGATCAAATTCGGGTTGCTGCGCCCACGGCTGGCCAACTGGGCAGTCAATTCTGCCCACGTCATTCGTTGCCGGTTCAGCACAAATCCACCAGCGGAAGGAATCTCCACGGTAGCAATGTCTGATCTATTGAGCTTTGGGTCAGCCGTGCCGCCCTTGGGCAATTTTAAATTGATGCTTTGCTCCAACAATGGCGTGGTGATGACGAAAATAATCAGCAACACAAACGCCAAATCCAGCAGCGGAGTGATGTTGATTTCACTCAACGTCACCAGATGACTGCGTTGTGAGAAGCGTCTCATGCTGTATTAATTTCAACCGTTAAATTATTCTTCGCCGAGGAATTCCGTTTCCATCTTGGAAACGAGTTCCTGCGCAAAATTGTCCAGCTCCACTGTAAAAGCACGCAGGTTGTGAACCAGCCAGTTGTAGCCAAACATCGACGGGATGGCCACGAGCAGGCCGGCCACGGTGGTGACCAGCGCGGCGGAAACACCGGGTGCCATCACGGCCAGCGTGGCACCTTGGGGCGATTGCGCAATGCCGGCAAACGTGCTCATCACGCCCCAGACCGTGCCCAGCAGGCCCATGAACGGCGCACCGCTCACGGCAATGGCCAGCAGAATCAGGCCGGACTCCAGCTTGAGCGATTCCTTGGCCACCACGTTCTCGATGGCGCGCTTGATGTGCTCCATGTTCTTGAGACTCACCTGTTGCTTGGCGCGTTCACCGGTGGGGCCGCGCAGGCGGGTGTCCAGTTGCGTGCAGGCGGCCTGATACACGGCATACAGCGGGCAGCCTTCCACCTCGAGCTTGCGGTCAAACATCTCCAAGACGGTCTTTTGCGACGTAAACTCCTCGCCGAAAAGGGTGTTCAATTTCCGCGCCCGCCGCATTTGGATGACTTTAAAAATCATCATCCACCATACGGCGATCGAAGAAATAAACAAAAGGACGATGATGACCTTGGCTTCTGGACGCGCCTGGCCCCAAACGTAAAGAAGCTCCACCTGATTGGTGGGCGCTCCGATGATTGCAAGAGATAACCCGCTCATAAAAATCTAAACTTGGTGGTGAGGAACCGGTTTTGGCCAAGTAGCGAAACTCCGAGCATTCGTTCGCCAGCGCCCAGTATCAACGCAACTGGCAAAAATTGCAAAAACTTTTTGCGGGAAAATCATCCAAACCAACCCAATCACCTCATGATTATTCGCTTTTGGAATTTCGCTTCGCGGTTTAGGCTCGCGATTAATGAAGTCCAAACCGAAACCCGCCAAAATTTCCTCACGGCGCGACAGCGCGGCTCCGCGCCGCACCGCCGTGCCGTTGAACCAGCGGCGGTTGACGTTTGGAAATAAATGGGATTACGCGCCGGCCCCGGAGGATGCCAAAAGCGTTGCCATTGCCCCGCGGCATGATCTGTTCATCAACGGAAAATTTGTCACGCCGAAGTCGGGAAAATATTTTAGCTCGCTCAACCCGGCCACGGAGGAAACGCTCACCAAAATCGCCGCCGCCGGCACGGCAGACGTGGAGGCAGCGGTGAAATCAGCCCGCCGGGCCTATGAAAATGTCTGGAGCAAATTGCCCGGACGCGAGCGCGGCAAATATCTGTATCGCATCGCGCGCATCATCCAGGAAAAAGCGCGTGAACTGGCCGTGCTGGAAACCTTGGACGGCGGCAAGCCCATCAAGGAAACGCGCGAGGTGGACCTGCCGCTGGCGGCGGCTCATTTCTTTTATCATGCGGGCTGGGCGGATAAATTGAAATATGCGTTCCCCGGCAAAACGCCCCGCCCCCTCGGCGTAGCGGGCCAAATCATCCCGTGGAATTTTCCGTTGCTGATGGCGGCCTGGAAAATTGCCCCGGCGCTGGCGTGCGGCAATACCGTGGTGCTCAAGCCGGCGGAAACCACCAGCGTGACCGCGTTGCGGCTGGCGCAAATTTTTCAGGAAGCGGAACTGCCGGACGGCGTGGTGAACATTGTCACTGGCACCGGTGAAACCGGCGCGGCCCTGGCCCGTCATCCCGGCGTGAACAAGCTCGCCTTCACCGGCAGCACCGGGGTGGGCAAGCTCATTGCGCAAGCCGCGGCGGGCACGGATAAAAAATTGACGCTCGAACTGGGCGGCAAGGCGGCAAACATTATTTTTGACGACGCGCCAATCGACCAGGCCATTGAAGGCATCATCGCAGGAATTTATTTCAACCAGGGCCACGTGTGTTGCGCCGGTTCACGCTTGTTGGTGCAGGAAGGCATTTACGAAACGGTTGTAAAAAAATTACGCGACCGCATCCAGACCTTGCGCGTGGGCAATCCGCTGGATAAAAACACGGACATCGGCGCCATCAACAACCGGCCGCAGCTTGAAAAAATTCGCGCCCTGGTGCAAAGCGGCGTGGCCGAAGGCGCTCGCGTGACCCAAACCAGGTGCCGGCTGCCGGAGCGCGGCTATTGGTATCCGCCTACATTTCTCACCGGCGTCACGGCGTCCTATCGGGTCGCGCAGGAGGAAATTTTTGGACCAGTGTTGAGCATCATGACCTTTCGCACGCCCGAGGAGGCGATTGAACGCGCCAACCACACGCCCTATGGTTTGAGCGCGGGCGTGTGGACGGATAAAGGCAGCAAGATCTTCAAACTGGCCGGCAAACTGCGCGCGGGGGTGGTCTGGGCAAACACGTATAACAAATTTGATCCGGCCAGCCCGTTCGGCGGCTACAAGGAAAGCGGTTTCGGCCGCGAAGGCGGCGTGCAAGGCCTGGCCGCGTACTGTCGCGTGGATTAAACGACTACTGCACCTTATGCCAACCTATGTGGCCATGCTGCGCGGCATCAACGTCAGCGGACAAAAAATTATCAAGATGGAAGCCTTGCGCGCATCAATGGCGTCGCTCGGTTTCGCCGACGTTAAAACTTATGTGCAAAGCGGGAACATCATTTTTAAAACCGCGAAAGCTTCCACCACTGTTCTGGTGAAAAAGATTGCCGGAAAAATTCTCGCTGACTTTGGCCACACCGTCTCCGTATTGGTCCGTACGCCGCAGGAACTGGCAGACACCTTGAAACATAACGCGCTGCTGGCGGAACCCGGTGTTGACGAAGCACGCTTGTACGTGACGTTCCTGGCCGAAGCCGCGCCAGAAAATGCGGAAATGTTGTTAAAACCACTCGCAACCGCCAGCGAGAAATTTTGCATCCGCGGGCGCGAGATTTATTTGCACTGCCCCGCCGGCTACGGCAATTCCAAGTTCTCCAATAATGCGATTGAGAAAAAACTTTCAGCCCAGGCCACCACCCGAAACTGGCGGACCACAATCGCGCTCTGTGAACTAGCGCAACTTTGACCGGGCAATAAAATTTTCCGCAAGCCGGTTGCATTTTTGACCCACTTGAACGAAATTAGCGGCGGCAGAAGCTTTGATTCTGCCGCTTAGGGAAGGCATTGACGTAACCAAACAAACACAACCTCTACTCATACTATAATCATGAACTGGCTCTGGTTTATTCTCATTGGGCTCGCGGCTGGATTTCTGGCGGGCGCCGTTATCAAGGGACACGGCTTCGGCTTGCTGGGCAATCTCATCGTCGGTGTGATTGGCGCCGTCCTGGGCGGGTTTATCTTCGGCCTGCTGGGCATTGCCACCACGAGCTTGTTGGGCGCGCTCGTTTGCGCCTTTGTGGGCGCGGTGGTTTTGCTGGTGCTCATTGGATTTGTCAAAGGCAAGGGCTGAACCTGTTTCACATGCACAAAATTATCGGAGTGGTATTACTGGTCGTCGGCATTTTTCTGCTGATGAAAGGACACGATTATTCACAGGCCCTGGGCTCGCAGGTCAAAAACCTGTTTACCGGCTCGCCCACGTCCAAGGTGACTTATTACTACCTTGGCGGCGCACTCTGTTGCGCCATTGGGCTGGTGGAATTTTTTCGGCCGGGAAAAAAGTAAGCCCGCCAGCGGCCCAACAACGGTTGCCACTCAATCTAGCGGCTGCTAGCCTGCTCACGCATGAGTGCGCGGCTGAACGTAAAGAAAACCTACAAATTATTTGTAGGCGGCAAATTCCCGCGCAGTGAAAGCGGCCGCTGCCTGGCCGCCAAATCCGCCAAGGGTAAGCTGCTCGACAATTATGCGCATGCCTCGCGGAAAGATTTTCGCGAGGCCGTGACCGCCGCCCGCGCGGCGGTGGAGGGCTGGAGCAAAGCCACGGCTTACAATCGCGGACAAATCCTTTATCGCACTGCCGAGATGTTGCAGAACCGGGAAACAGAACTGGCCACGGAAATTGCGCGCTCCACGGACGTCCCGGTTGCCAAAGCCCGGCGTGAAGTGACCCTGGCCATTGACCGGCTCGTGTATTTCGCCGGCTGGACGGATAAATATCAGGCGATTTTCGGCAGCGTAAATGCCGTGGCCACCGCCCACTTCAATTTCACCATGCCTGAACCCACCGGCGTGGTTGCGGTGGTGGCCCCTGACGACCCCCCGCTTTTGGCGCTGGTGTCATTGGTTGCGCCGGTGATTTTGAGCGGCAACGCGGCGGTGCTGATTGCTTCCGAAAAATTTCCGCTGCCCGCGGCGACCTTTGCCGAAATCCTGGCCACCAGCGATTTGCCCGGTGGCGTGGTAAACATTCTTACCGGCAAGCGCGCTGAATTGATTCCGCACCTCGCTTCGCACATGGATGTGAATGCCATCGTTGACGGCTTGGGCGACCCGAAAACCGGCGCGAGTTTGCAAGCGGGCACGGCATTTAATCTCAAGCGCTATTCGCGTCAGTGGCTCACCCGCGACGAATGGTTTTCAGCCAAACCGGAAGACCCGTACTCGATATTGAACACGGTGGAATTTAAAACCGCCTGGCACCCGGTTGGGGTCTGATGCAAAGAAAAATTGCGCCCGTTGCCATTACCGGAAACTTACGCTGCTACTTCGACCGGGGATTTGCCGCCGTTGATCAGGAATAAAACCGCCATGCGCACGGCCAAACCGTTGGTCACCTGCTCCAAAATCACGGAACGATCACAATCGGCAATTTCGCTGTCAATTTCCACACCGCGATTAATCGGGCCGGGATGCATGATGAGCGCGTCGGGCTTGGTCTTGGCGAGACGGGCCTTGGTCAGGCCGTAGAGATTCGTGTATTCGCCGATGCTCGGGAACATCGTCTTACGCTGGCGCTCGTGTTGGATGCGCAACAAGTTGATGATGTCCGCGTCGCGGATGGCTTCATCCACATCATAAGTGACGCGGCAGCCCATCTGCTCAAACGTCTTGGGCACGAGCGTGGCCGGGCCGCACAACGTCACCTTGGCCCCCAATTTCGTGAGCGCCCAAATATCCGAACGGGCCACGCGGCTGTACAAAATATCGCCCAGGATGGTCACGTTCAGGCCGGCAATTTTGCCCTTTTTCTCGCGGATGGTGAAGGCGTCCAAAAATGCCTGCGTGGGATGTTCATGCGCGCCGTCACCGGCGTTGATAACGTGGGCATCCAGCACGCGGGAAAGGAAATGCGGCGCGCCGCTCGCGCTATGGCGGATGATGATGAAGTCCGCGTTCAACGCCTCCAGGTTCCTGGCCGTGTCCTTCAGCGTCTCGCCTTTCTTGAATGAAGAAGCCTCGGCGGAAAAATTGATGACGTCCGCGCTCAAGCGGATGGCCGCCAGTTCAAAACTGGTGCGCGTGCGCGTGGAGGGCTCGACAAACAAATTGACGACGGTTTTGCCGCGCAAGGCCGGGACCTTTTTGATGGCGCGTTTGCCCACGGCTTTGAAGCTGCGGGCGGTGTCCAGCACGGTGGTGATTTCCTCCGCCGTGAGCGATTCGATGTCGAGCAGATGTTTGCGATGCCAGCTCATTTTTTCTTCAGGATTACCTGGTCCTGCTCCGCACCGGCCTCGGTGAGCAGCAGGGAAATTTTTTCGTCCAGCGCGGTCGGCACATTTTTGCCGATGAAATCCGCCTTGATGGGCAGTTCGCGATGACCCCGGTCAATGAGCACGGCGAGCTGGATTTTTTTGGGCCGGCCAAAATCGTTCAGCGCATCCATGGCGGCACGCGTGGTGCGGCCGCTGAAGAGCACATCGTCCACCAGCACCACCGTCTTGCCGTTGACGTCAAAGGGAATGTCCGTGGGATGCACGGTGGGGGCCACGCGTTGATCCAGGTCGTCGCGGTGCATGGTGGTGTCGAGAATGCCAAAGGGAACTTCGTGCTTCCAGATGCCGGCGAGAATTTTTGCCAGCCGCGCGGCCAGGTGATCGCCACCCACGGGAATGCCCACCAGCACCACTTCGGCATCAGATTCATTGCGTTCGGCAATCTCATGCGCAATGCGCGTCAGCGAGCGCTGGATGGCGAGGGCATCGAGGATGACAGTCAGTTCAGGCATTCGGGAAGATTCTCCACATCCGCCCGCCCCAGGGCAAAATAAAAATCGCGAATCCATCCCGCCGGGCGGGGCTGGTTCGCGTGGTTTTTCTTATATTCATTTTTCCTTTGCCACCTCACCGGGCGGCGTTAAAGGAACCAAACTGGGACTGGCTGGCTTAATTGCTGTTCGCGGTCTGCCGGTTCTTACGCCAGTGGGCGCGATGCTTGATGATCCAGTCCGTCAAAGCCTGCTCGAAGCCGATGTCGCGGCCGGCTTTTTCTGATTCAATCCACTTGTGTTTAAGAATTTCCTGACGCTCCGCCTGAAATTCGCGGTAGAGCGAGGAATTTTTGAGCAAATCGTTCGTCGACGATTCTTTGGTTGCGTTCGACATGGCTGGTGGCTTGAAAATCTGTTGTGTCCACTAAGTTAATTCCAAGTGACAGCCCCCGCAACAGAAATTTTAATACGAAAATCGCTTCATTATAATAACTTGCACATTCGCCTGCCTGCCGGGCCCGGATTTGACCATTTCTTATGGGCCATTCAAATTAGGATACAGCCATTGATTTTACGTCCAATTACGGCGATGATGTCTGACATTAAACAATAATTTGTATTATGAGTTCCGAACCAAAGATATTGCTGCGTGACGTGGAGGCCTCCGTGGTTCCCATCGGCACCAAGGTAACGCTGCAAAAAGGTGAGACAGCGCACATTACGCAGTCGCTGGGCGGCAGCTTTACCGTGGTGGTCAATGGCAACATGTTCCGCATCGCGGAAAATGACGCGGATGCCCTGGGCATGGAAGTCAAACCCGCTGCCGCCACCGCCATTCCCACTGGCCCGCTCACGCAGGAACAGCTTGAGAAAAAGGTCTGGGAGTCGCTCAAGACGTGTTACGACCCGGAAATCCCGGTCAACATCGTGGACCTGGGCCTGATTTACGACTGCCACCTCACGCCGATTGGCGAAAATAATTTCAAGGCCGATGTCAAAATGACGCTTACCGCCCCCGGCTGCGGCATGGGTCCCGTGCTCGCCCAAGACGTGCAAAACAAATTGATTTCACTCGAACCCATTGATGAGGCGAATGTTGAACTGGTCTGGGACCCGCCGTGGAACCAAAGCATGATGACCGAGGCAGCCAAGCTGCAATTGGGCCTGCTTTAATTTCAGCCACGGGGGAACGCACTTGAATGCAGGGGCCAGGCCTCTGCCTTTTCATAAGTTTACCCCGGCAAATCATTTTCATGAGCATTTCCAACAAAATTGACTGGGCCACGCTGCGAAAGGATTTCCCCATCCTCGACCAGCAGGTTCACGGCAAGCCGCTGGTTTATTTTGATAATGCGGCCACCTCCCAAAAACCGCGTTCCGTAATCAACGCCCTGGTGCATTATTACGAGCACGACAATGCCAATGTGCATCGCGGCATCCACGAGTTAAGCAACCGCGCCACGAACGGCTTTGAAGCGGCGCGCGCGCGCGCGGCCAAATTCATCAACGCCCGCAGTGCCGATGAAATCATCTATACCCGCGGCACCACGGAAGGCATCAACCTCGTGGCGGCCGCGTGGGGCGCTAAAAATTTGAAGGCGGGCGATGTCATCCTGCTCACCGAGCTGGAACATCACAGCAACCTGGTGCCGTGGCAGTTGATCGCCCAACGCACGGGCGCGAAAATCGCTTATGTGCCCGTCACCGGGGATGAAGGCACGCTGGATTTGACCAAGTTGGATGCGTTGCTGACCTCCCAGGTCAAGCTGTTCGCCATGGTGCATATTTCGAATTCCATGGGCACGGTGAATCCCGTGGCTGAACTATGCGCCCGCGCCCGCAAGCTCGGCATTGTGACGCTCGTGGACGGCGCACAGAGCGCCGGACATCTGCCGGTGGACGTGCAGGCCATTGGCTGCGATTTCTTTGCCTTCTCCGGCCACAAGATTTGCGGGCCGACCGGTATTGGCATCTTGTACGGACGCCAGGAAATTCTTGAAGCCATGCCGCCTTATCAAGGCGGCGGCGAAATGATTTTGACCGTCGGCTACGACAAGACGGAATTTAAACATGCCCCGCATCGTTTCGAAGCGGGCACCCCGGACATCTCCGGCCCCATCGGTCTCCATGCGGCCATGGATTATCTCGATACAGTGGGCCGTGAAAACATCTGGCGGCATGACCAGGAACTCGCGCATTACGCCAGTGAAAAACTGGCGGCGCTGAAAAACATCCGCATTTTCGGGCCCAGGCAAAATCGCGCCGGCCTCGTCAGCTTCCTGTTGAAAGATGTTCACGCGCATGACGTGGTGACGCTCGCGGATCAGGCCGGGGTGGCATTGCGCGGCGGCCATCATTGCACCCAGCCGCTCATGCACAAGCTCGGGGTGGAATCCACCGCCCGCGCGAGTTTTTACTTTTACAATACGCCCGCCGAAGTGGACCGTTTCGCAGAGGTCATCCGCGAAATTCAGAAGTTTTTTGCCAGCTAATCGGCTGCCGTTCTCGCCGGGCCGGGGAACGCGCATATCAACGTGAAATCTCTGACCGACCCAACGCTGCTGCGTCGCTGGCTGGGCAAGCGGCTGGCGTTTCAGATTGTTGAAAGCCTGCTGGCGAGTTTTTTTGCCTTGATAGGCGGTGCCATCTGCCTGGCCGTTGTCTTTGTAATTGGTTGCGCCATTGCAGCCATCGGCTTGCACGCCGTTTCGGCCTTCATGGAACTGTTCTTCAACAAGCACCAGACTGTTTCATTGCCGTGGATGTACTGCCTCAGTGCCGCAGGGATCCTGCTGCTCTTCCTGGAAAACTTTCGCATCGGCAATGATTATCCCGGCGCGCACAAGCTGCAAAACCGCGGCTTTCCCGCATTTGACCTGGTCAGCTCATTGTTCTCATTACTGGCCAATGCAGATGCCGCCGGCAAAATGACCTCGGACATTCTCCTGCTCGGCCCGCGCATGACGGTCTGGTCGGTGGCGGCACTATGCCAGGCGTTTCGGCTCCTGTTTGCAGATACCAAAACCGCCGCCGCTGCCTTGTCCATTTTGGTGCAACGGCTTCATCGAACCTCGTTGACCGAAATGACCCGGCTGTTGCCCGGACGCGACCCGATGAAAGCCCTGCTCGCGCTGCAGGAAATTGACGCCATCCTCTTTCTCGTCAGAGAACCCGCCGGGGTCATCCTGCGGGATGAAACGCGCGCGGAACTCAATGCCTTGCTGGGCACCCACGCCGCTTACAATTTTCGCGCCGCGCCGCCCGAGGAGGAACCGGAACCCGAGGTGGAAGAAACCGTCGAGGGCGCGGAATATTACGAGCTATTGGGCGTGCAGCCCACGGCTTCGCCGGAAGAAATCAAGGCGGCTTACCGGAGCCGCATCAAGCAATGTCACCCGGATAAATTCGTGGATCGCGGCGATGAATTTCGGCAACTGGCAGAAGAACGCGCCAAGGCGCTTAACGAGGCCTATGCCATGCTCATGGCCCGATGCGGGGAGAACGATTAACTGCCGCCGACTGGCAAGGTCAGTTGCTTTCGTTCTCCGTGCTAACGGCCCCGGGACTTCCCTTCAGCGCGCCCATCAAGGCGTGCCAGGATAGAATGGCACATTTCACACGGGCAGGATACTTGTAGACGCCCGCGAACACCGCCAGCTTGCCGACATCGCCCGTTGCTTTTCCAGTCGTCACGAGGTCGCGCACGCGCTCGAACATCTGTTCCGCCTCGGCCTTGGATTTGCCCTTCACGTTTTCCGTGAGCAATGAGGCGGAAGCTTTGGATATGCAACAGCCGGAACCCACAAAGCTGGCGTCCTTGATGATGTCGCCGTCCATGGACAGAAACAATTTCAACTGGTCGCCGCAAAGCGGGTTATGGCCCTGGGCGGAACACGAGCACTGCGGCAGCTCGCGAAAATTCCGCGGGTTCTTGCAGTGGTCAAGAATGACCTGCTGATAGAGATCGTTGATGTCGTCAAACATGGTTGCAGTTTACCACGTTTTTGAATTATTTCTTCCCGCCAAGCAGCGAGGACAATTTTTCGTCCGCCTTGGACAAATCCGCCGGCTTGGGTGCCGCCGCTGTTTGCGCGGGCTTTTCCGGCGACTGAACCGGTGCCGTGGGCTGGGTCAAGGCTGACAGCTTGGTATCATTCACCTTGGGTGCCGCCGGTTCCGTTGCCAGCCTGGCCGGGGCGGGTGGCGCGGCTTGCGGCAGCGCCAGCTTCTCCAAAATCTTATCGGCGGGCGGCTCGGCATTCACACCCCCACGGAGATATTCAGCGACCCTGGCACCGGATTGCGCGCCGCTGGTTTCGTTGGCTGCGCGCGCCTTGGCCACCACATCCAGAAAGTAACTTTCGAGGTTTTGCGTGGGATTATCCACGCGCACTTCGCCGCTGGAAACATCTTTGCGAATGATTTCCAACACCCGCTCCAGAGTTTCGCGCGACAGCACCGGCGTGGTGATGCGCAGGCTGTCCGGCTTGGCGAGCAATTCCTTCAACGTGCCATTCGCCTGGATTTTGCCGCCATAATAAATCACGACGCGGTCGCAGACATCCTCCACGTCAGACAAAAGGTGGCTGCTCAGAATGACCGTCTTGCCGCGGCGGGCCAGCGCCACAATCAAATCCTTCACCTCGCGGCAGCCAATCGGGTCCAGGCCGGCGGTCGGTTCATCCAGAATGATGAGGTCAGGGTCATTAATCAGCGCTTGCGCCAGACCGATACGGCGCTGCATGCCCTTGGAAAATTCGCCCACGGCACGGGTCTGGGTTTTGCCCAGCCCCACCATGTCCAGCAATTGTGTCGCGCGGTTGTTGCGGTCGCTTTTGCTCAGGTGAAACAGGTTGCCAAAGAAATCCAGCGTCTCGCGAGAATTCAGGTAACGGTAGAGATACGACTCCTCCGGCAAATAACCGATGCGCGACTTGGTCTGCACATGGCGCGGCGAATGGCCAAACACTTCAATGTGGCCCTTGGTCGGGTTCAACAGGCCGAGCAACAACTTGACCGTGGTGGATTTGCCCGAACCGTTCGGACCGAGCAGGCCAAACACTTCGCCCCGGCGCACTTCAAAATCCACGCCGTCCACAGCCCGCGCCTTGGGCCGGCTCCAAAAGTCCTTGAACACCTTGGTCAAACCGCGCACGGACACGACCACTTCAGCGGACGTTTGATTTCCGTTTCCTGATTTTAAATTTGTCTCTACGGCGGTCATGTAATTTATGCTTGGGCACGCTTGCGGAAAATTTCCGCCAAATCACCTGGCCAGGGCGCTTAAAAGTTGCCGGTTCTCACGGAATACCAGGTCGCACGCCTCGTCAAACGACAATTTCCTGCCCAGCCAGGGCTTGGTATTCGTATTATTCTGCGCGCCCATCATCTTCTGGCTAAGCAGAACGAAAAGTTCCCGCTGCTCCTGCGCGGGCAGTTCTTCAATTTGGTGCAAAATCTCTGTCGCACTCATAAATTAAATCTAGCCACAACCCGCGTGGTCAGCAAGCACGCGGACTCACGCCATTTTGGGTGTCAACTGGGCTCCCGTTGCCGGGCGCTCAAAGACTTCCATTTCCGGATGGTAATGTTCCAGTTCCTCACCCTTGCGCACGAGCCGGGCGCTGTTAAAAATCACAATCAATGAACCGACGTTGTGCAGGAGCGCCGCCACAATCGGGCCAATGATGCCGAACGACGTCACCGTCAGTCCCACGATGATGAACAGCACGCCAAACAGAAAGTTTTGGTTGATGACCGCACGGGTGCTGCGTGAAAGCTTGACCAAAAACGGCAACCGGCGCAGGTCATTGTTCATCAGCGCAATCGTGGCGCTATGGATGGCCACTTCGCTGCCGGCCGCGCCCATCGCGATGCCAATATCACCAGCCGCGAGCGCCGGCGCATCGTTCACACCGTCGCCGATGACCGCCACCTTGTAGCCTTTGGCTTTAACCGCCCGGACGAATTCCACCTTGTCCTGGGGCAAACAATCGCCCTTGGCTTCTTCGCAACCGATTTCAGCCGCCACCCGCGTGGCCACCGGCTGGCGGTCGCCCGACACCATGGAAATACGGCGCACGCCAGCTTCCTTCAATTCAGCCAGGGCGTCCTTGGCTTCGGCGCGAGTTTTATCCTGCATGCCCACCCAGCCGACACATTTGCCGTTTTGGGCCACGAAGATAAGGCTCCAGCCTTCGGCATCATTGACATCCACCGTCTTCTCAAAGGCGGCGTCCACGCCGTTGTCTTTGAGCCACTGGGCGCGTCCCACCAAAATTTTTGCGCCGTGGATTTCAGCCTTCACGCCGCGGCCGGCCGTTTCCACGAAATCTTTGGGCTCGGCCAGCGGCACACCGGCTTCGCCAGCGAGATTGGCCAGCGCCTTGGCCGTGGGATGGTTGCTGTATTTTTCGGCAGACGCCGCCAGCAACAAAAGTTCAGCGGGCTTGGTATCACCCAGCGGGGCGAGACGGCTTACGGCCAACTGGCCAGTCGTGAGCGTTCCCGTTTTGTCGAAGATGAATGCGTTGATCTTGGCGGCCGCCTCAATGTCAGCGACATTTTTGATCAAAATGCCCAGACGCGCGGCAGCCGAAAGTGCCGCCACCATCGCCGTGGGTGTGGCCAAAATAAAGGCGCACGGGCAGGACACCACAAACACCGCAATCACGCGGTTTAAATCATGCGTAAACGCCCAAACCATGGCGCCGATGACCAGCACCAGCGGCGTATAAAAGCCCATGTATTGATCAACAATCTTCTGGATGGGCAGCTTGGTTTTTTCGGCGGCGATGATGAGTTCGCGCACGCGGCCAAGGGTCGTATCCGTGCCAGCACGGCTGACCTTCACTTCGAGCACGCCCGTCAAATTTTGGGTGCCGGCAAACACTTCGTCGCCCGCCTTTTTATCCACGGGCAGCGATTCACCGGTGATCGTGGCCTGATTGAACGAACCGTGTCCGTTGACGATGACGCCGTCGGCGGCAACATTGTCGCCGGGCCGGATGCGAATGACATCGCCCACGGCGAGTTCGCTTGCGGGCACTTCTTCTTCGCTGCCCGCCTTCAAAATCCGGCGCGCCTTGGTGGGCGTGAGCTTGATGAGCGATTCGATGGAGTTACGCGCGCCCTCGGCCGTGCGGGATTCAATCAATTCGCCCGTGAGCATGAAAAACGCAACGACACCGGCAGCCTCATAATTTCCCGAGGCAAACGCGGCCAAGACGGCAATGGCCACCAGTTCGTTGATGCTTAAACGACCCGCCCGCAAGTCGCGCACCGCCGTGACCACGATGGGATAAATGAGGATGATCGCGCCAATCATGGCGCTGCCGTTGGCGAGCGTCTTCCCGCCGTCGAACAGCCAGTCCACGATGAAGGCATTGAGGACAAAAACGATGCCGAGCACCGCCTGCCAGGCGTGGACAACGGAATGTTCATGGTCATGGCCGCAGCCGCAATTCGGGCCGTGCTCATGGTCATGATCGTGATGACTTAACAGCGACGTAACTTGCATACAAAATTAATTCGTAAAATCAACTTAGCTACGGACCGGCTCCGGGTTTCGGCTGCAGCGGTTCGCGATTTAACTGTAACCTCAGTTCACGCGGTTTGCCATCGCCACGTTGCGGTAAAAAATCTTTTTCCACATTCGTGAGAATCTGGCTCATGGCGCCGGCTACCGCAAGTTGCCGGTAAAGCACCGGGTTGGCCTCGTATTTGGCGAGCACGTTGGTGAACACCGCGGCATCCGCCTGAATCGAGGTGACATACCGCTTGCGCGCCGATTCCGCGGCATTGGTAATGGAGAACGCCTGGGCGCCGGCCTCGTTCAAAATGCGGGACTGCAAGCCCAGCGCATCTTGAATAGCCTTGTCCCGCTCTTGTTGGGCGGCCGTCACCTGCCGGAAATCTGCCGCCAACTGGCGCGGGGCCACGCTCACCACCTGGCACTGGTCGATAATAATCCCCAGTTGTTCACGATCAACCAGCTCATCAACGCGGTGCCGCACCGCATCCTGAAACCCGGCAATATTACGCGTCAGTATGTCATCCACGTCAAAGCGGGCGGCGCTGGCAACCAGCGCGTTATTGGCGGCATTGAGCACGGCATTGGAAACGCCGTTTAAATTAAATTCATGGTTGGTGCCGCTGGCAAAAAAGAACAGGGCCCGCAGCGGATCATCAATGTGATAGGACACCACCGCGCGCGTATGGATGACATTGGTGTCCGCCGTGAGCACATAGCCGTCGATGGCCGGATTCAACGATTGTCCCGCAGCCATCGGCTCGATGCCCAGCGTCTCATAAGCGACCTCTTCCTGATGACTCATGGCGTACCACCCCGCGGTGGAAGTCACCTTTTGAATCTCCGCAATGGGAATGCGAACGACATCGTCAATCGGATACGGAAAGGACCAATACCAGGTTCCCGAGCTCAACAGCATTTTCTTGCCTTCACCCACTGGTTTGCCAAAACGCAGAATGACCGCTTTCTCGCCGGGATTTACGGTAAAGAAGCCGGCGGCAAAAATTAATACAATCAACAACCCCATCGCGATCTTGACGATGGTAAAGCTGCTGTGCAAGGCCTCGGCAAGCGCCTGCGAACCAACGTCCTGGGTTTCAGGCGCCTTGGAATGATCTGGATGGTCGTGGTCGCTCATGTCACTTGCCTTGGGAGGTCGCCGGCAAATTTTGGAACAGGCTGAAAGGCGACAGGCGCTCATCAAAAATCAAGGTCGACTTCTGATTCAGCGAATTTTTCAGCGCTTCCAATTGCAAATTAAATATCGCCAGGTCGGGGTTCTGCTGGAAAACACCCAGGAAACTGGCCGCTTCCACGTCGCCCTGGCCCTGGATACGGGTGGCGGCGGCGGTGGCATCGGCAATAAGGTCGGCCGCCTGGCGGTCAGCCGCCGACTTGATTTTGGCCGCCTGCGCATCCCCTTTGGATTTAGCCTCCTCGATGTACTTGTTGCGCTCGGCCTTCATGCGGGTAAAGACCGCTTGCGTGACGCTTTCCGGCAAACCGATGCGCTTGACGCCGAGGAACTCGATGGTGATGCCATAATCGCTTTTCTTCAGGTCGGCTTCCACCTGGGACTTCATTTCCTTTTCAATCTCGTCAAACTTAAGCTGGGAGGGGTCGGAATTAACCAAATCAGACAAGTTGTGCTTGCCGCAAACCGCCACCCTGGCACTGGTTAATATGTTCTCCAGCTTGCTCTGGGCAAGCTCGGTTGAGCCGCCGGGGAATTTCGGGAAAAACGCCTTGGCATCCGAGATCCGCCAGCCCACATAGACGCTCATCAGCAGCAGGTTGTGATCTCCGAGATACGTTTCGCCAAACTTGTCCTCGAACGTCTGCACGCGCTGGTCAAACCGGTTGATGCTCTGAACCGGCCACGGCCATTTCAGGTAAAGCCCGGCATTGGTGATGGTATCCGTGGGCTTGAGAAACGTTGAGACGACGACGACTTCTGACTGCCGCACCTGGTAGGTGAAGAGCAACAGTACAAATATCACCAGCAACAGCGCGGCGACAATCAGGGTAATAGCGTTCTTTTTCATGGCGAATTGGTAATGGCAAGGTTCTCCATATCATAGCGGACCTTGTCTTCAAGATCGTATATGATGACGTCCTGCGTATTGGTCACCAGCAAAACATATTTGCGGGCGTTTTGAGTGGCGGCGGCAAAGTTCTGCAAATATAAACGCTGCCGGTAAACCGAAGGTGCGGCGGCATAGGCCGGAATTTGATTGGTAAACAAGGCTGCCCGCGCGTAGGCGGCACTGGTCACACGCACACGATACGCATCCGCCACGTTGGTGACAATGAAGGCCTGGGACTCAGCCAGCGTATTGGCCCGGATGGCCGCAGCTTCCGCACCGAGAATCTGCGAGAGGCGGCCTTGTTCAGTTCCCACCACGCTTTCATAGGTCTTGGCCACATCGCCAGCCGTGGGCGGGTGAATGTCTTGCAGGCCCACAAATACAATTTTCGCCCCGAGCTTGTGCTCATCCACGGACGCTTGAATCCGGTCACGCAGTATGGAGGTGGCATCCAGACGGCCACGCGAGAGAATGTCATTCAAATCGCTGCCCGCAAAGTAATGCACCACTTCCATCGTGGCCAGGCTCTCCAGAAAATCCTGGGGCGTGGTGTTGTTATAAACCCAGTCCTTGACGTTGGTGATCTGGTATTGCACCGGGATGCTCACGGAAATCAAACCCAGCGGCTTGTTGCCCATGTCGTTGGTATTATCACTCTTCCCGGTTTCCAGGGAACGGTTGCCGACCAGGAAATTTTCTTCCTTGGCATGGCTTACGGTCCACAGCACCACGCGGGAAGCTTCGCTCTGCGCGTCGTTGGTGTATCCAATCGTAAACGACTGAATCTGGTCCGTCCTAAACCGATAAACTACGTCGGCCGGCCAGGGCAGTTTCAGGTGGGGCCCCGGCCCCAAGACCTGCGTGGCTTTGCCATAATGTTCCAGCACGCCCTGTTCGCCGGCATCCACAAAAACCACCGTCGTGGACAACATCAACGCAGCGAGCTGGACTAAAAACAATATCGGCAAACTCTTCTTGCACGCCTGGAAAAACCAGGTCTCGGAAACCTTGAAACCAAATTGATAATCCAGCGTTTGCGCGGCGGTCGTAAACAGGCTCTCCGGCTGGGCCAGCAGTCCCGCAATCCGGCTCTCGTAGAGCGGGCGGGTGATTTTGCCTTTGACCCGCGGACGGTAGATTTCCAGCAACAACGCCAGCAGGTTTTCCACGGCCAACAGTCCCAGCAACACGCACAAGACCCGCGCCGCCCAGTAATCCGCGTTGGGATATTGCTTGGTGGCCACGCCCAGAATGCCGATGGCGGTGAGGAGACAGATATAGGCACCAGCGAGCAGAAAACTGGAACCCGGACGCAACAGCCGGTTGTTTTCCAGCCGCGCCATCGTCACGGAAAAGCGGCCAAAGAGGAACAGCAACAGCGCAAAAATGCCGAAGAGCGCCAGCGACGCCATGGCATTGACGGGCTTGAGCGAAGCCATGTTCTGGCTGCTCCAACGCCACAAGCCCCACGCAGCCCCGGCTTCCAACAGCAACAGCAGGACGGTGAAACCGGGTACGAAATATTTCTCGAACTGCAGGCGGGCATTTTGCGCCGGGAAACTGCCGGCATCCCTGGCCTCGAACAATGACGTGCCACGGCTCTGCGCCAGCTCATCCATTTCCTGCTTCTCGACCCGTGCGTTTTCCTCCAGGCGCATCTGGAACCAACTGATAAAAGCCACCAGGACGCTCAGGCCCAGGAAAACTGACGCGGCCTGGCCGGCCAGCGACCCGGAAAATACCGTTACGCCAAAACCGGCCAAAAAAATCACCAGCGCCACCGCAAGGTTGACCAGCCCGTTTTTTTGAATGCTTCGTTCCATTTTGATTTTAACCAGCAATTGGCATGTGCTTGTTCACGCTCATCAGTGGTTCAGCTTAATTCTCTATCGTCAAACAAGGCCACCGCCATGGCGAGGGCCGCGCCGGCATACAGTATCATGTAGCCGAACGCCTTGCCGACGTATCTCCATTGAAACGTGCTTTTGCCCGTTTCCAAGGCGTCGGCGAGCCAGAAAAGCTGCCAGTTTGGCACGACACTGTAAAGCGTCGAACCCCACCAGCTCCCCTTGTCGGCGAGCTGGCCAAACAGGTAATCCGACATCAGCCCGATCAGAAAAACAGCCGAGCAAATCGCCAGCGTCGCAATCATGTCCAGCCGGGTGGAACACGCCAGCGCCACGGCGGCAAAGATCCAGAACGCAAATAAAATCAACAGCCCCGCCGGCACCAGCCGCCAGTCAACCGTGGCCCGTTCCGAGAGGCTCTGCATCTGCTGGTTAAATTGGAAAATGATGAACACCGCCAGCGTCACCATGATAAGCATGGCAAACACCGCATCGCTTACGAAAGGCCGGCGCAGGAAAAAATTGCTGAATGCCCCCAGCAGATAGGCCAGCGCGATGCCCCCGCCAAAAATCGCAATGGCGGTCACATTGGTTTTGCCATACGCGTCGAAGGCCATCCAGCTCGCCGTCATCACCCCCAGCAAATTAACATACGCCAGCAAGGTCAGAGCCGCCGCCAGCCCGGCAAATTTAGCCAGCACGAATTGCGTGCGTCCCACCGGCTTCGACAACACCGCCAGGGCCGTGCCCGAGCGCAACTCCCGCGCCAGCGAGGAAGACGCGCTCAAGACCGCGCCGAACAAGCCCGACATCAGCATCACCGCCAGCGTGCTGGTCTTGACCAGCTTCATTTCATCGCCGAACGCAAAATAATAGGGCACCGCCAGGAAAATCTCGAACAGCACGGAGCCGGTCATCAACAGCAAAAAAATCGGCTGTCGGACCAGTTCCATGAATGCATTCTGTGCAATGTTCAGGAATTGCCGCATTAAATGATTCGGTAATTTTAAGGGTCTTGACGAAAATTGCCAGCGGTTATTCCATCCGATTTGCAATAATCCACGGCTTTCTGACGGATTTTGAGCGTACGGCGGCGAATTTCGTTCAAAAAAGAATCTTCTGAACGAATTCCGCCAAATGCCGGGGTTGTTTTCGGTGCCGTCGCATTGCTACGAGCAACTACCAGTCAACCATCATTCGGAGTTTGTGACTTATGGCACGGGAAACTTTCTCGCCATTTCTTCAACACCCCCACAAACACCGCATCTGCCCGCTCGCTCACAACCTCTACAAACGAATGCCCTTTTTTAACGGCCACCCAAAGTGAGGCGGCAAATAGCACCACAAAAATCGTTTGGTTTTGCCAGCCGTCCAGCCGCCATTGATGTTTCCAAAACCAGATAGGATGCCGGAACAGCGGCTCGGAATAACAAATCGGCCAGAGGTCTCCAATCGTCGGTCCGCGCGACCCGACCAGGTCACACAGCAAATGCAGATGGAACGTGAGCAGACACAGCAGAAACACCCGCCAGTGTTGCCGGGCGAAAATCGTGAGCAACAAGGATACCGCCACCGCTCCCGGCCAGCCGTGTAACAGGACATGATGGTACTGCTGATAATATTGGAAGGTGCATTCCTTGCCGGAAATCCAAGCACCGACGACATCTGGAACCACGCCTAAGCCATCGGCATCAGGCAAAACACCGGCACAGGTCACCAGCTTGCGGTCTCGCGGATTATTCGTAGTGGCCACGGCCACTAACCAGCTTCCCACCAGATGCGTCAACGGCGACATAACGGTTATAACTTTTCGCGATGCGGCAGATGGTCACGGTTCCAGCGCACCAACGCTGCATCGCTCGTATCTTCAAACAAAAATTTGAGCGTGGGCGACTCCACATGGCCGTCGCAAAAAACCACGTTGGCTTTGCCTTGGTGACGAGACGAAGCTTTGCCCTTTTGATCTAAGATATACAATTTTTGCCGCAGGAAAGTCATTCCACCATTAAAGGTTTCGCCAATGGCCATCATCTCGCTTGGACTCACCACTTCTGATTCGGCAACAGGTTCAAACATATCTTTCATTGAAATCACCCTGCCTTGCAGTCCAAGATCACCACTGCTTCCAGAACGATTATAGCCGTATGACATCGGGATAACATCCGTAGGCATGTGTGACCAATAAGCCGCCGGACAATGCCATACACCTTCCGTAAAGAAATATTTCTTGGGTTTTGAAACATCGAATCCTCCAATTTCAAGCTGATTATCCCAAGTTCCTGGATTGTCACTGTTGGTGCCGGAAACAA
>Ga0265327_10001386_pt1 | contig 30939 bp, 28 predicted proteins | sample 41621metaG_FD_202089 | JGI IMG/M metagenome (GOLD analysis project Ga0265327, IMG submission 202089) | Rhizosphere microbial communities from Carex aquatilis grown in University of Washington, Seatle, WA, United States - 4-16-21 metaG | ecosystem: Host-associated > Plants > Roots > Rhizosphere...
AGAAGTAATTGGTTATTTTTTTCCGGACATCGAAGTTCTTTCTGCACACAATGGTTTGGTTGGTTGCGATAAAGCTGAGAAAACTTTGCCCGATTTAATTTTGATGAATTATAAAATGCCAATGCTCGATGGCATCGACGCAACAATCCGTTTGAAAGAACAAAAATCAACAAAACATATCCCGGTAATTATGCACTCCGGCTATCCGCCGTATTCTATACCAACTTTTCCTTACGAACTGTTCGAAGATTTTATTTCTTTGCCATTAGATTTAACAAGACTTATAACTACAGTAAATCTTTGGTTTGGTTATACGCAAAAACCGCGCATATTGATGGTTGGTTACGAACCTTTGGATTTGATTGGCATTTTGACGAACAATTATTTCGCGAACTACGAAAAATTGCTGACGAAAAACAATATATCGATGTTTTGTACGCAATATCTCGAATTTGTCATAAAATTTTGCAAGAAATATTCGCCCGATGCCGTTTTCATTCGCAGCAATAGCGGTCAGTATATGCAATTGGCAAACGACATCCGCAATCAATTACCCGCGTTGGACATAAAGATTTTTATTACATCAGCCGAAAAAAATAATTATGTCAACCATTCTCTTAAAACAATAAACTTTGCATTTATTCTTGAAAAAGACATTGCTAAAAAGATTGATGAATTGCCAGTTACAATCAGCAAAGCGATTGAATATTGAATGTTACCCACTGCGACGCGAATACTAAATAAATAGACAATTGATAATGAACAATGAACAATGGACAATTTCGCAAAGCGACATAAAGTGGTTTATTGAATCGAACAGAATACCATAAAAATTATATTCGCATACTTACGTCCGTCGAAACGAAAAATCTGGTCTAAATTCGAAAAATCTGGTCATTTGGTGGAAAAATCTGGTCGTCCAGTGTAAAAATCTGGTCGTCCAGTGTGAAAATCTGGTCTGAATTCGAAAAATCTGGTCGTCCAGTGTAAAAATCTGGTCTGAATTCGAAAATTCTGGTCGTCCAGTGTAAAAATCTGGTCTGAATTCGAAAATTCTGGTCGTCCAGTGTAAAAATCTGGTCTGAACTTGAAAATTCTGGTCATCCGGTGGAAAATTCTGGTCTGAACTTGAAAATTCTGGTCGTCCAGTGGAAAATTCTGGTCTGAACTTAAAAATTCTGGTCATTCGGTGGAAAATTCTGGTGTGAACTTGAAAATTCTGGTCGGCGGAACGAAAATAAATGTCACCCGTAAAATTAGGGATAGAACATTGTGCAAAATTTTATTTTGAAAATTAATTTTTGTAAGTTTGATGTAAATTAAATGTTAGAATTGATGTAAATAATTGCAGGATGCGTATTTCGGGACAACGCATTGTATATATTTAAAACGAGCTACTGTAAAAACGATATTTAGCACAAAAACAGAATGTCGACTGTTGGAATGTTATGGTATATGACGTGCTTGATGTAATTGTAAAAATAATATTGAACAAATTAAAATTGATACATTAAAAAATTGATATTGTAGAATGGAATTTGAAAGTGCAAAAGAAATTAGAAGAAATGATATTATCCATTGTTTCAATCGAAGCGATTTGGTGAAAATGAAAACATTATTATCAACATCTGTTACTAATATTCGTGGACAATTTGCAAAACGACGAGATGATGAAGATAAAGAATGGTTGAAACTTGCTCAAAGAAGATTGCATGGCTATCGTGAATTGATTTGCTTGTGTGATACACAAATGAAATTAATTAAAGAACAAAAAAAGAATCATTTGCAATTTGAACAAGCTTTTATAGAAATTGCACAAGAAAGATTACCAAAGGAACTATTTAAGGAAATTCTAAAATTAGCACGAGAACAAGCCGAACAAGCAAGATTGGATAACATTTATAATTCGATTTTTGAAAACAGTTAAAAATGAAAATTGAAAGGATATAATGAAATGAGAAATAAAAACCATAACATAAAATCGCAGTCCATACCCGCATTTTTCCCTTGACAATCGCCGTATATATTTTATTTGTAATTATTTTTTCGTAAATTTGTTTAAAAAATTATTGTATGGTAACAACGTTAACAAAAGACATGAACTTGATTGAAACTAAAAAGATTCAATTAATTTCTATCATTGCGCAGGTTTATAATTTCGATATACTTGATGAAATAGAACAATTGTTGTTGAACACAAAGATTGATTGGTGGACATCAATTAGTAAAGCCGAACAAGATGCTATTGATGAAGGATTACAAGATATTAAAACCGGTAAAGTTTTATCTCATAAACGAGTTATTCAGGAATTTAACAAACGGTATAAAGAATTATAAAAGTGCAATATACAATTAAATGGTCAGAGAAATCGCGCGATGATTACTTTAAAATTATAGATTATTTGCTTGATAATTGGGGTAAAAACGTTGCAAAGAAATTTAATGAAACTACATTGCATTTAATCGATTTAATCTCAAAAATGCCAACAATATATCCATTAACCGAATATCGAACAAACTTGCGTAAATGTGTTGTCGTAAAACAAGTATCATTGTATTATCAAATAAATATTGACGATAATGAAATATTTATAGTTCGATTTTATGATAATCGCAAAAACCCAGGTACAATTTCAGAAACATTAGATGAAACAGAATTATAAACTGATTAAAATCGCTAACAATAAATTGCAACCACACCCACATTTTTCCCCGACGCACAGACTGATACACATGAAAAAAGCAACCGGCATATTTTTTTCCGCGCCTGATATGCAATAAATTTTCCGCTAATCAAATTAAAAAAGATAATATAAATTGTGATTTTTCTAACCATGTTGCGAATAATTATTAAAAGAATTTTATTTGACAATAATGGATAACCAAAATAATAAAAAAGAGTTAATAGAACTCATACAAAAGAATAAAGGAATTATATTTAAAATATGTAATTCGTATTGTCATAATAAGGATGCAAGAGAAGATTTAGCCCAAGAAATTATTTATCAGCTATGGAGGTCTGGTAATACTTTTAATGCCGATCAAAAATTTTCAACATGGATGTACAGGGTGTCCTTGAATGTAGCAATATCTTTTTACCGAAAGAGCAAAAGTGCAAACACATTTGTTCAGTTCAAGGAAAATTTGAAAGATATTGAAGATAATGACTATGAAAATGCTGATTATGAAAATGAACATGAAAAAACCATGAAGCTATTGCAAAAATGTATTAATGAGTTGAAAGAACTTGATAGAGCGCTGATGATCCTATTTTTGGAAGCAAAAAGCTATAAGGAAATAGCAGAAATCTTGGGCATAACCGAAACGAATGTTGCCACTAAGATTAGTCGTATAAAAGATAAGTTAAAACAAAAAATACTAAACTTAAATAATTAAAAAAAATGGAAGACGAATATTTAAAAAGAATTTGGAATTCTCCTGACAAAGCGATGGAGAATTTTTTAGACATAAATAAGCAATCTTTTGAAACAACTCAAATTAAAAAGGCAAAATCGAAACTTAAATTCATATTGTTTCCTAAAATAATAGGAATTGTATTAGGTTTGGGATGGATTTCGTTTATGTTCTTGCTTATTTATTTTTGTGTTCTTTACACGCCCATGTCTTTGGGTAAATTTTTTTTCGTAAGTTCTATTGGAATGATTTTGCTTAGTACAGGTCTTGCAGTATTTTTATATATAAAAGACATTTTCACTATTAAACAGATAGACAACAGCCAAAATGTTACAATTACGCAACGGAAACTGGCTACTTTGCAATTCTCTGTCATGAAATCTGTCCGTATATTATGGTTACAGCTTCCGTTTTATACAACATGGTATCTCAATTACGAACTGATTGTGCATGGAAGCGTTATTTTTTGGATTGTTCAAGTTCTTTTAACCGGATTAACAACTTGGTTAGCTGTGGGGTTGTTCAGATATATAAATTATCAGAATTTAAACAAAAAACCGGTTCGGAATTTCATGCGCGGATACGGTTTTTATTCAGTCGTTCAAGCTATGGATTTTATTAAGGAAATAGATGACTTTAAAAATGACAGATAATAGATTGTCTTGCTAAAATAAAAATTATAAAATGAATTTGTTATAAATGAATATACTAATTATACTTGGACATCCTGACGTTAAAAGTTTTAATCATGCAATTGCACAAGTTTGTATCGAAACAATTGTAAAAAACGGACATTCAGTTATGTTCCACGATTTATATGCAGAAAATTTTAATCCGGTAATTTCAAAACAAGAATTATTCGCGCCAAATTGTCCTGTCGATAAAATTACGGAACAGCATAGAGCCGATTTAATAAATGCTGACGCTATTTTAATCATTCACCCAAATTGGTGGGGACAGCCACCGGCAATTATAAAAGGTTGGATAGACAGAATACTCGTTCAAGGAATTGCGTATAAATTTGTCGAAAATAAAACCGTTTGTTTGTTAAAAGCAAAAATTGTGTTTATTTTTAACACTTCTAATACCGACGAAAGAAATGAAACAGAATTTTATAAAGATACTTTAGATACATTATGGAAAAACAGGATTTTCAATTTCATTGGTATTCATCAAGTGTTAAGAAAGAATTTTCGTATCGTAAAAGAAAGTAATCAAATCCAACGGACAGCTTGGTTGCAAGAAGTTAACGAAATGATTGATGCTTTTTTCAAAAACAATAATTTGGATGTATCACAATTTATTAAAACATATTCGACAGTATATTGAAATAGACGATAAACAAGAAATTATCCTTGAAACATATATTAAAACGATAAAATTAAAAAAGAAAGCGCTGCTTTTACATTATGGACAAATTTGCACTTCACTATTTTTTGTGGAAAAAGGTTGTTTGAGAATGTATTTTATAGACAGTAAGGCAAATGAACAAACAACGCAGTTTGCGATTGACAAATGGTGGATTTCGGATTATATGAGTTTTATAAACAAGAGTCCTTCTGATTATTATATTCAGGCAGTTGAGCCTTCTGAAATATTATTTGTTGAGAAAAATAATTTAGAAAAACTTTTGTTTCAAATTCCATCGTTAGACCGTTATTTTCATATCATTATGCAAAAAAATCTTGCGGCTTCGCAACAACGTATTAAATATTTATATGAAATGTCGAAAGAAGAGTTATACTTTTATTTTATAAACTCATTTCCAGAATTTGCCCAACGAGTTCCACAATTTATGATTGCATCTTACTTAGGTCTTACGCCAGAATACGTTAGCGAATTAAGAAAAAAACTACAATAGAAACATTTCTTAAACCAGTTTAATTTTTTTATTGTTTAGCTTGCATACTTTTGTATTAAAATTAAATGTAAAATAATTATGGATACAAAAGAAGTAATAGTAAACGCAATGAAAACTTTTGGACAACCGGTAAATGCCGGTAAAATTGCAGAATTAACTGGTTTAGACAGAAAATTGGTTGATAAAACTATGGAAATCTTAAAAAAAGAAGGAACAATTGTTTCGCCTAAAAGATGTTACTGGCAGCCCAAATAATTAACAACTAACAATTAACAATTAATAATTAATATGGACAGCAATAAAAAATTATCGGAAAAATTCCACGAAGTTCTTCAACACGAAGGTGTTGTTTCAATTATGTCGTGGGGCGTTGAACCGCATTTGGTTAATACATGGAATTCATATTTGGTAACCACCGACGATGAGCGCATTTTAATTCCAGCGTATGGATTAAGAAAAACACAAAAAAATATAGACGTAAATCCCACAGTTAAGATTGCTTTAGGCAGCAAAGATGTTTTGGGATACAAGGATTATCAAGGAACCGGTTTCATAATTGAAGGAACTGTAAAATATCTGGAAACAGGTTCGGAATTTGAAATGATGAAAGAAAAATATTCTTGGTTATCAAGAGTATTTGAAGTAACAGTGATAAAAACAAAACAAATGTTATAAATTTTTATCCCAATTTATTCAATGACTTTGGGTTACTTTGTGATAAACCTTTGTGCAACTTTGTGTTCATCTTTTTTATACACAATTAATACAAAGGTTTATCAGAAAGTTACACAATTAAGTCAACGTAATATAATTCGATTGAATATTTGTGCTTATTTTATCATTTCCGATAGCGGTAAATCGTATTCTTCTATCATTTTGATATTCATTTCTTCGAGCGATTCTAAAATTGGATTGTAAATTTCGGGAAGTACAGGTCTGTACACGCCTTTTACTTTAATTTTGTCGTCTAAAATCATTTTAACTGCAACAGCAGCGGGCAACGCAACAGTTCTTGCAATGGCAGTGTCAGTTGCCGGACTTCCAAAATCTAACATCCGCGATTTAATTACTTCTTGTTTGCCATCGGGGTACGATGCAAGAATAACGTGTTGCAACGCAACCATGTCGCGCTCTTTGAAACCAAGTTCCATTTTAGCAATCATCAAATCGGACGTTATTTCGAAAGGACTGTCCATCTTTCTGTTCATCGAAACGTTGTCAAAAACGCCAAGCCATTCGAGCGCGTTAACCGCGTACGATTCTACATTTAATTTGAGACAACCGGCAGCTTTTTGTTTGATGTCTTTTGCGTTATCGGCACCAATTAACAGGGCGACCATTTCGGAATAAGTTTTACCGGTAAAATCGAAAGTGTCGTTACTTAATAATCTGAGCGATTTAATGGCATCGAGTGTTTCGCACCAACCGCTGTAACGGAAAGTCCCGCGAAAGATTGTTTTTGCTTCGGGAATACCATAAATGTCTTTATATTCTAACGAATCGCGGTTTGGGTAAACATCAAAACGTTCGACGTCGGGAAAGTTGTACAGAAAAATATCTTTGAAAAGGTCTTTTGTTGGTGTTTCAACAGCCACATTATTTTTCAGATACTTTGCATCATTGTTTCCAGCCATCACAACGCCTTTGGGACTCCACGAAAATTTATATTTAAACGGATTGTTAGCAGCTTCGGGCGCAGGAAGCGCACCGCACAGCGAATAAAATGCTTCGACTTTTCCTTTGCGGTTGTGTACATGATCAATAATGCGCATTGCCGACATGTGGTCTATTCCCGGATCGAGACCAACTTCGTTTAAGATAATAATTCCGGCTTCTTTTGCTTCATTATCTAAGGCTTGCATCGCTGGTTTGACATAAGATGTTGTAACCATGTTCTTTTTATGTTTGATGCAAAACGTTGCAACTTTGACATGATAAGCGTATGGCAACAAACTGACAATTAAATCGTGCGACGCAATAAGCAAATCCAAATCTTTATCGTCTTCCACTTTCAGACCGACTGCAATTCCTAATTTGTATTTTTTTGTCAGCTCTTCCGCTTTATGTACAAATAAATCGGCAACAGTTACCGGAATGTCAAGTTTTAATAAATATTCGACAATTGGTTTTGCAACCATGCCGGCGCCAAGAATAAGAACTTTCTTCATAAACGATGATTTTATTATTTTGTACAAAAATACATCGCAAACTTTGTAATAAAATGATATAAATCGCTTTTTTGAAGATCAAATTTATTTTGGGCAATGGCAGGGTGGGGGAGTCCGTTTTTTTTGATGATGTTTATGAGAGAAACAACTGGTCAACACAAGTGTAATAAAAACAAAGAGGAATAATATCTTGAAAAATGTGTAGTATCTGGATGTTTTTATGAATTTCATATCTTAAATTTATTCGTATTAACGAAATCGGGCGTTTGTTGAGTATAGCATTTAAAAAAATATTTCGCTGCAATTAAAAAATGATTAAGTGGTTGTAGTTTTAATAAATTGAACAATACCGAATTGAAAAAAAATTGTTCAATTCTAAACAATTTGACAGAATTATTTATGAAAAATTGATTAAAAAGATTATTTTTGTCCTAAGCTTAAATAAACGAATTTACATTAAATATAAATAGTATGAAAAATAATGGCGCAAAATATTTTGCAGTATTTATTGCAGGTTTGGCTACCGGTGCCGCATTAGGAATTTTACTCGCTCCTGATAAAGGTTCGAATACACGTCGCAAAATAAAAGAGAAATTCTCGGATTTAGGCGAAAAGGCAACCGAGCAAATTAAAAAATTTAAGAAGAAAAAAAAGGACGATGATGACGATGACAACGATTAAGTCGTGCAGAGTGGGGTAGGGGAGCGGTTCTATCCGACTTGGATTATTTTAAAATTAAAACATTTTCAATGGAATCGTACAACATTACTTCCGAAACAACAAAGCTCTTTACAGGCATTAAGAAATATTTGCGGCAACGGCTTCAATTGTTAAAAATTGAAATGGTCGAGAAAATAATTCTGTCGGCATCTGTTGTATTGAATATATTTACAATTGTAATGTTGACTTTATTTTTATTATTATTTTTATCAACCGCGCTGGCAATATATTTAGGTACGCTTTGGCAAAACTATCCTTTAGGATTTCTTGCCGTTGCCGGATTGTATTTTGTATTGATAATAATTTTCATCATCTTCAAAAAAACATTAATAACTGAGCCGGTTACAAAGCAAATGTTAGGAATTTTTTTCAAACCCGAAAAGGAAACCGATGACAATGAGAACTAAAAATAGACTAATCAGGAATTTTGACGACTTACTTTACGAAAAAAGGCGATTACAGATAAAAGTTGCTAAATCGGAAAGAAAGATTGTTGAACGATTTCAAAGTATTAAAAACGAATCGACTGCGACTTCTATATTAAGTGAAGTTTTAAATAAGTTCGATATGCAGTCTGATTATATAACATTATTGCTACCATTGCTATTCAAATTCAGAAAAAGCATTTTTAATAACAAACTCTTCAAAAACATAAGATTAATACCACGACGAAAATGGATTATCTTATCGTTAATTGCAACCGGCGCTGGTGCCGGAATCTATTACTGGTGGCGCAAAAGAAAAAATTCGACCGTAAACAATCTCAATGACGAATACGACGAATTTGATGATGACTTCATGTATTAGACTGTACGGAATATTTGAACCCTCAATTCGAATTTTATCATTCGCTACATAAAACCCCGAACATTCACCTTATCTGACACTACAACTACCGTAAACAAATTAGCTGATTATCTCGACAATAAATATTAGGAATTTACTGTATCAATTTCCGGGATTCAAATATTCCGGTTTACAAGCCTATTAAGCATTTTGGTAAATTAATCGGTATCTTCAAGTTTAAAAATGTCTTCTAAACGCACTTTGAAGAAACGCGCAATTTTTAGAGCTAATACCGTCGAAGGAATGTACTTTTTATTTTCGATGGCATGAATTGTCTGACGAGAGACGTTTAATTTAGCAGCTAATTCGGCTTGCGTAATTCTTTTTTTAGCTCTTTCTACTCTAATCGTGTTTTCCATCATAATTTAATTTATTTGCAGTTAATATTAAAAAATTTATAATTGTTTATTTGCTAAAATACAAAAACCATACCAAAAATCAATTTTGACTGACAAGATATTTTATACACTTGTATCAATCCGTATTTTCCGTAACCTCTCATGCTAATTGTATATTACTTTTTGGTCTTTTTTGTTATTGTATGCTAAAGCTTTTAGCTAAGTATTACATTTGTAAAATTCGACCTAATAACATAAGTGAAATTTGATGTTACAAATATACATAATTAATTTACAATTAAAGGCAAATTTTTACTAATATTTTTCGAACTTAACAAACAAATTTTTTAGCGTTACATATCTAACCCGATTCACAATTTTATATAATTACAAAATTCTTATTCATTTTCAAACGATACTTATAGCATCAAATTAATTAACTATGTGAATAATTTGACCTGTTTTTTGTAATTTATATGGTTTTTGTATTCGCAAAAATTGTTTATGCTTTGCTTGTAATGTATTGTGAGACAATTATGCTAAATATTGTTTATCAAAATATGGTGATAATTGCTTCGAACTTACTAATGATTTATAAAATTTACATTAATCACTTTTAAGAAACTATATGAATGATTTTATCTTTCCTTACTAAATAACTGAATGAAAATTCAATTTTTATTAATACAAACTATGCGCCAGTTTTTGTGTTTTTGATTAAATATTTTAAATTTATTCTGGAATACTTGTTATAACTACAATCGTCATATACTAACAATTGAATGTAAATTGAAATTAAACAGATAATCAGCTTACTATTGCCAGTTTTATAAAATCTTTTATTTAGTTGTTAATTCATTAATTGAATGTGTTATATAAGATGTATTCTTTTTATCTGAATTTTATTACAGCAATAAAGATTATTGATGCTACAAATATTTGAATAATGCGGTAATTTAACATTTTGGTGTAATTAGTTTATATTTAATAGTTTATTTAGCAATAGAATAATGTTGCTACCACAATACAACCTTTGCTTTTGGGCTACAATATCATATTTTTGACTGAAAAAGCTTACAATTATCAAATTTTGGTCGTTCTTAACCTGTTTAGAATTGGTTATACGCTCTCGATTCGACCTAATGACCGTTTTAAACGACGCTAAAATAGGTTTCGATAACTTATTTCATTTATACTTTTTTTATTATATGTAAATACCGTGCATATTACTTTGCAGATGTTTAATCCGAAATGTTTTTTTTGTTTGCATTTGATTGTTTGCGAAATAATTTTATTTTTGTATGACGAAAACCTTATCAATTTCTTATGTTCGACATCGATATATTTATTAGTTACGCACGTATAGACGACAAGCCGTTCGCTAAAGGAGAAGAAGGCTGGGTAGCTACGTTCCACGATGCGCTCGAAAACCGGTTGAGTGTGCACATGGGAGAACAGGTAAAAATCTGGCGCGACATGGAAGGCTTGGAAAGCGGCGATTTGTGGGAGAAAAAGATTTACGAAAAACTCGAAAAGGCTGCGTTGGTAATTGCAATTATTTCGCCGCGCTTTGTTGCTTCGCAGTGGTGTGTGCGCGAAATTGAATATTTTGCCGAAATTGCCAACAACAACATTGGTTTTAAAGTTGACAACAAAATTAGAGTTGTTAAGGTTGTTAAATTTCCGGTTGACAATGAAAAACACCCTGAAGCAATACGCGAATCGCAGAACTTCGATTTCTATTATAGCGAAAACCAGCGCCCTAAAGAAATAAATATCGTTACCAAAAGAGATTTGTATGAAAATAAATTAGAAGAACTTGCTTGGGACATTCATCTTTTATTAAAACGTGTCAGACTAAAAGCAGAAGAATTTCAAATTAGGAATTATGAATTAGGAATTGAACAAGAGAAAGCTGAAAAAGAGAAAGCAGACGCGCAGACTCGGCAGCGTCTGCAAGACCTGCCGACGTCAGAAGAATTAAAAGAAGGCTCTTTTACCGACAGCCGCGACGGACACATTTACAAAACCATAAAAATCGGCAACCAGACATGGATGGCTGAAAACCTTGCCTACAAAGCAAGCGACGGTTGTTGGACTTATGATAATAATGAAAACAATGTTGCCAAATATGGTTATTTGTATAATTGGGAAACTGCTAAAAAAATTTGCCCTGCTGGTTGGCATCTGCCAAGCGATGATGAGTGGAATATATTAATTAATTTTTTAGGTGGCGACGATAAAGCCGGTGGCAAATTAAAATCTACAAATGGATGGACAAGCCCAAACACCCGTGCAACAAATGAAAGTGGTTTTACCGCCCTTCCTGGCGGCTACCGCTACCCAGACGGCACGTTCTACTACGTTGGCAACTACGGTAGCTGGTGGAGTTCTACTGCCTACGATGCGTCCTACGCATGGTACCGCGGATTGTACTACGGTAACGCCACTGTGGGTCGCAGCATCTACGGTAAGGCGGACGGTTTTTCGGTGCGTTGCGTTAGGGATTAGGTTATTTGATTATTTGTATATTTGATTATTTGAAGGAATTTTTTTTTGCCAGTAAAGTAGGACAGGAATATTTTCAAAAAACGTCGGGGCAGCCCTTGTGGCTGCCCAATTAGAAAAATAATATCGTTGGAATAAAGGGCAGCCACAAGGGCTGCCCCAACGGTCGCGGTTTTCGTTCGTAGTTTTCGGTCGCGAAAAACGTCGGGGCAGCCCCAACGGTCGCAGTTTTCGTTCGTAGTTTTCGGTCGCGAAAAACGTCGGAGGCAGCCCCAACGGTCGCAGTTTTCGTTCGTAGTTTTCGGTCGCGAAAAACGTCGGGGCAGCCCTTGTGGCTGCCCAATCAGAAAAAATTATTTTCAATTTCTGAAATTGTGCAGCCACAAGGGCTGCCCTTACGTTCGCAGCCCAATTTAATAAAATAGAAAGAAATGTATAATCCTTTAATTCATCATCGGCGGTCAATAAGACTAAAAGGCTACGATTATTCAAAAGCTGGATTGTATTTTATTACACTTTGCTGCCAGAATAGAGAGCATTTATTTGGTGAAATTAAAAACGGCGAAATGATTTTTAATGATGCTGGAAATATGGTTAATAAAGAATGGTTGGCTTTAACCAGACGTTTTACTAATATTCAATTACATGAATACCAATTGATGCCAAATCATTTTCATTCAATTATAGAAATAATAGATATTGAAAACACAAACGGCAACGTAGGGGCAACCCTTGTGGTTGCCACAAACGGAAATAGGCAGCCACAAGGGCTGCATCAACAGCCACAACCAGTACCACAACCGTTGAAAAAAACCGTCGGTGATATAATAGGTGCATTCAAATCTATAACAACTGACGAATATATTGTTGGCGTTAAAACTTTAGGTTGGTCGCCATTTAATAAAAAAGTTTGGCAACGCGATTATTTTGAACACATTATTCGCGACGAACAGGAATATTTTCGAATAACAGAATATATAATCAACAATCCGAAATCGTGGAAAACCGATAAATTAAAATAAATTTCAAACGTCGGGGCAGCCCTTGTGGCTGCCCCAATTAGAAAAAATAATATCGTTGGAATAAAGGGCAGCCACAAGGGCTGCCCCAACGGTCGCGGTTTTCGTTCGTCGTTTTCGTTCGCGAAAAACGTCGGAGGCAGCCCTTGCGGCTGATAAATTAAAATAATTTTCAAACGTCGGGGCAGCCCTTGTGGCTGCCCCAATTAGAAAAAATAATATCGTTGCAATAAAGGGCAGCCACAAGGGCTGCCCCGACAGTCGCTGCTCCTATAAACGCGTCCGCATAGCTGTTCCCAACTTTTCGCGAACATCATTTCGAGTCTGCAAAACTGTTCCCAACTTTTCGCGAACATCATTTCGAGTCTGCATAATTGTTCCCAACTTTTCGCGAACATCATTTCGAGTCTGCAAAATTGTTCCCGATTTTTCGCGAACATCATTTCGAGTCTGCAAAACTGTTCCCAACTTTTCGCGAACACCATTTCGAGTCTGTAAAATTCCATTTCGATGCTACAAAATTGTATTTCGACACAAAAAAAAATAAAAAATATTCAATTTGGTTTGATTATGATATGTTTAACAATAATTATAATTGTAATTTGATAATTATTAATTAATTACAATTGTAATTAGTTAGTTAAAATTGTTAATAATTAATAATTTTACGTGTAAAAACATGTAATTTTATACTAAAAATGTAATTTTAATTAAAAATAATTTGAAAAATATTTGGAAATTAAATAATTAGTTTGTATATTTGCATAGATTTTAGAGTGAAAGATTAATTCATATCAATTATTTTTTAATATTAACTTGGTACGGTAATCTGAATCAAAAACGAAAGTTAATCTTCACTCACTGTACCGCAATTTTTTATTTTTATGAGTAATACAAATGCAAAAACCCTCAACTCGAAAAAAGCTGAGGTAATCGCGAAGGGAAAAGAAGTAGAAGCCAATTTACGTCGCGATTTGCCGGAACTGGAAAAGTACAATGTTTCGGAAACCGATATCGACGATTTTAAATCGTTGGTTGATGCCGCCGACAATAGTCAGACGGACGAAATAGCAGTGAATAAACAAGTCGTTGCAACCGCAGCCAAAAACGATGCAAAAGATGCATTGTGCAGTGAGTTGAAAGGCATCGGCATGATATTACTGAGCTATTTCAAGGGTAATAGCGATGAGCAAAGGTTGTTCGCGTTGAAAGACCTTAGTCGTATGAGCGATGCTAAAATGGCAAACGCTGCGCTAAGTTACATCAACCTGCTCAACGAAAACCCCGACACGTTGAAAGCTGCCAACATTGGCAAAGCAAATATGGATAGCCTTTCGGCTGCCTATAATGCTTATGTTGCAAATAAAGCAACCGCCGTACAGGCAAAACGTGAGCGTAAAGAAGCTACCATCGCAGGTAGCAAGTCGTTAACCGATTTAGTACAACACATGACCTACTTGTGCCAGATTGCAAAACATTGCTGGGCACAGCAGGGCGACAGTCGCTATAACGACTATGTGTTGTATCGACAATCAAAATCGACGGCATCGCCGCCTGCGCCGGCAACACAACCGACTGCAACAACATCGCAGCCGGAAACGCCTAACACCGCAGCCACCGAAAAGGGCGCTGCATAAACAAAAAGAGCTGCCCAATTCGGGCAGCTTTTTTTTGATTAATTTATTTGGATTGTTTAAGAATAAAAATCGGTAATTAGTTAGAAATTCGCAAATAAAATCAATTATTCGTATAAAGCGGCAGTTCAATATAAAACGTTGTGCCTACATTTACTTCCGATTCGAAATAAAGTTTACCTTTTGCGCTTTCAATTATTTTCTTCGAAATTGCCAATCCTAATCCGCTACCGCTTGATTTGGTAGTAAAATTGGGTTGGAAAATTTTCTCGCGTATATTATCGGGTATTCCGTTGCCATTGTCTTTGACAGAAATTTTAACAATGGTTTCGTTTTTGTAAATTCCCACATCAATTTTTCCAAATCTACCTTCGGGCATTGCTTGTGTGGCGTTTTTAATTAAGTTTGTAAGTACGCGGCTTATTTGTTCTTTGTCGGCATACACAATAACCGGCGTTTCAGCGTTAGACTCTAATGTAACGTCAGCATTATCGGTACGCTCGAACAGATTTACATTTTCTTCGACTATTTTCGAAATGTCCACAATGTCGTTTTTAGCCAACGGAATTTTAGCGTACAACGAAAATTCGGTTGCTATGTTCGACAAAGTATCAATTTGCGAAACAAGCGTGTTGGAAGTATTCTCGATACGCTCATCGAAATTGCGGTCTTTGTTACGCCAGGCGCGCAATAAGAACTGAATATTCAGTTTCATTGGCGTCAAGGGGTTTTTAATTTCGTGTGCAACCTGTTTAGCCATTTCGCGCCATGCGCCTTCGCGTTCCGACGCCGCAAGCAGTTCGGTATTGTGCTCTAATTCTACAACCATACGGTTGTGTTCTTTTACAAGACTGCCAATTTCGTCGTTTTTGTGATACGGAATCAATTCGTTCTTTTTACCAAGTTCAATTCGTTTAAATTCTTCCTCAATAAAACGCAGCGGCTGTGTTAATTTGCGCGACATAAAAAATGCAATGACCGCCGAAAGCAAAAACAATGCGACATACAAATTTACAATTGTTACAACCAATGCCGATATTTCATTTTTCAAAATACTTGGTCGCGTAAAATATGGAATGTTAAGGTACGCCAGCAGTTTTTTGTCGATGTTATAAAAAGGCATATACGCCGATGTGTATTCAAGTTCGCCAATTCTCTCGTCTTGCACAAACTGAACTTTTTTATTGACGCTTAATTGTTTAAATGCTTCGATGTTCATTTGTCGTCCAATCAAACCTTTTTCAAATATTTCGGGTCGCGACGATGCAATCAGATTTCCAAGCGAATCGTACAAATTGATGTCAGCAAAAAATGAATAAGAATAACGGCTTAGCAGTTCTTCGAGTTTGTTGTATCTGGCATTTTTCCATTTTGAGTCAAGATGTGGCACGTACGACATTTCGTTTTCTATAATATACAATACTGACTGTATTTTATCGGCTATTTGTTTGTTATATTTGTCTCTCGACGTGTTATAGTTATAATAAAATGTTCCACCGCCAACAAACAAAAACGAAAGTACCATGACGGCAACCATCGAATACCTGAATTTGCGCTCGAAGTTTAAATAATATGTGCTTGTAAATTCTCGCAGATTTATAATGACAAAAAGTATCAGCAAAAACACACTGAAGAATACAAAAATGTACGAAAACGAAGTAATACAATCAATTATTTTGACCACCGGTTTACTAATAATTACTAAATCGGTTTTGTTTTGTTGATATATAAGATGACTGTAATCGTCGAAGTCAACGAATCGGTATTTCGATGTGTCGCCGCTGATGTATGCCTTGTTGTTTAAGTTGTACAAGAAGTCGCCGGTCTTACTTTCCAGACGTCCTTTCTTGTAAACGGCTGTCGAATAGTTTTTCAACAACGACGGTTTATCGGTATCTTCGTCGAGCAACAAGTCTGGGTAACCCATTTGTTCCGAAATAAGTTTCGAACCTAAGGTTATGTAAAGACTGATAATTTTCGATGAATCCGGATAGCTTTTTATGTAGTCGAAAATGCCGATATAATTGAAATTGTCTTTGTTGTAGGCATAAAATTTAGAGTTTGTTATTGGCTTGCAGTATTTCCGGATTTCTTCGTTATAAAATTCGTGGCATTTATTGTAGCGGTTGTTCGACGAAAAGTCAATTGTGTTACCGCAAATAAAAGTATTGACTTTGTATTTGCCAAGATAACCATGGAAGTATGCTTTTTTAAGATAATCGATCAACGAATCGGAATTCTCCACAGGTTTTTCGAGAAATTTGTATATTTCCTGATCGTCATTAATTTTTTTATCAACGTCGGTCAACATCAAATCGGCTACCGGATCGGTTTCCTGCAATAATTTTTTGACTAAAACTTTTCTTTCGCCTTTTTCTTTTTCGACGGACTTTTGTATAATGATTGTAACAACAAAAACTGAATTGAACAGCACAATCAAAATGTACAGATAACGTTTGTAACGAATGTGATTAAGGCTGATGAATGTCAACACAATCATTATAAAACTAAAAATGACGTCTGCAAGAATGTTAATTTCATAAATATTTGAAAAATTGATTGCGGCGACAAATATTTGTAAAATAATTAATACCAACAACAATTGTTTTACGCTCAAAGTTTCATCAAATGCTGACAACAGTTTTTCGGCAATCATTACAAACGACGACAGCAGAAACGTAATAATAAAAAAACCGGCAAAACTGTAATAAGATAAATCGAGTAGTTTGTTAACTTCAAACGAAATACTTGAGTTTAATATCAACCCGACTATTTGATGATTGAAATGATTGAATAATAACAATAAAAATATCAACGCAACAAACAACAATGCTGCATTTAACACCGGTTTGTTAATAATTGTTTGATTTGTTATTTTGAAATTTGTAATCCTTACAAAACCTGCTACAAAATAAAACAGGAAAATACTGTTCAGTAAGAAATGTCCGAGCGACGGCAAAATAGCGCCCGACGCATAATGTTCCGGTTGGAATAATTCAGAAAAATAAAATACATAAGGATATTTCCATACATCCATTGTATAGCGCATTCCAACTAATATTACGGCATACATTACAAGCCACAACCATGTAAGCGCTTCGTTTTTGTTTTTCAGCGCGACAAACGTGCGTTGCAGGAATGTCAGTAAAAAGACGATGGTCAAAATATACAAAACAATGGTGGTCGCAAAAAATGGTTTGTCATAAACAGACGCAACATTGTAGAACAACGAAAACATGGGTTGATGTTTTTTGTTGTACACATTTGCAGCGTTTTCAACAGGAAATGTATTTACCGTAACTGTTGCCGGAATGTCGAAATCGGGTTGAAAAGTGTAAGGTAAAAAGCTGTTTTGATAGGTATATTTCTTTGCAATTTCCATTAAACCAACGACCATTTTTTTATTGCATCGTTTCGTTTGAATTGTATAAACGCCGTTGCTTATTTCTGCTTTATTGCGGTCGAAACGGTTATCGGAAAAAGTTCGGCTAACTGAAATGGAATTGCTTGTCCAGAAACGCAGCGTATCGCTGACAATGGTGTCGTAGCGCTCCGGATTGTTTCTTTTGTAAATTAATGTATCACTGTCGTAAATCAAAATATAGATTCCATTTTTCTCGAGCGTTTTGGTATTTAAAGGATTTTCTGGCGATTCGTCGAGTGTTGCAGCTAATAAATCTTTGCAGGTTTTAGTCTTTAATTCGTTGCTTATAAAATTTAGCAAATTTGCAACGTTGGTTTCTTTTTCGGTATAAATTTTTTGTGCAAACGAAACGTCATAACCCTCGTATTGTTTGAGGAAAGAAAAATACCAGTATCCTTTATCGAAAAATAATCCAATGCCGTAAAGAATAACAGCAATAAGCAAAAATTTAATATGAAGTATTTTATTTTTCAAAATCTATGTTAAATTATATTATTGATGATGATATGGTTCGCCTTTTAATATTGTAAACGTTCTGTAAAGTTGTTCAACAAAAATTAACCGTACCATTTGATGCGAAAATGTCATTTTCGAAAGTGATATTTTATCGATTGTATTTTTATGATTAACAACTTTTTCGGAGAAACCAAATGGTCCACCGATTACAAAAATTAAATTTCGTATTCCGCTAACCATTTTCTTTTCTATGTATTTCGAAAATTCGATCGAGCTGAATTCTTTGCCTTTTTCGTCAAGAAGAATAACCACATCGTCTGCCGAAATCTGATTTATGATTAAAATTCCTTCTTTTTCGCATTGCATTTCGGTACTCAAATTTTTTACGTTCTTGATATCAGCCAATATTTTGAAATCGAATTGTATATAGTGCGAAAGACGTTTGCTGTAAATATCAAAGCCTTTTTTTATATAATCGTCATCGGTTTTACCAATTGCCATTAAACTAACTTTCATTGACTGTTACAAGTTTATTTGATTCAAAATGCAAACAAATATCTATGTTTTGGTTAATATCAAAAAGTAATCCATTTTTTTTGAATAATAGATTTTTTGTAAAAAATATTGCAATTACAAATGTATTATCAATAGACAGAAAAACCAGTTGAAATAATTCAAACATAATTTCTTTAGCTGAAAATTTTGTCTCAAAGCAATTAAATTTTGTAAAAAAAATATTTTAAAATAAATTTTATTAAATTTTAATTAATATTTTTATACAATAAATATTTACGATTGAAAAATATTAAAAACTTTTAAAATTCAAATATATACAAATAAGTGGTATGTAAAAAAAAATATTTTTTTGCAATATATTACTGACATAAGTCATAATTTTTTTGCGTAAATAAACAACTTTTGTAATTTAGCAGAAATTTACCAAATCATTATAACTAAAATTTTAAATTTATGAAAAAATTTACACTAATATTTTTAGCGGTAGTGCTTTTATCGCAACTATCATTTGCCGGCGGTATTGTAACCAATACCAATCAAAGCGCGTCATTTGTACGTATGTTGGTGCGCGATGCATCAACCGATATTGATGCAGTATATTTCAATCCGGCAGGTTTGACTCAACTCGAAGATGGTTTTTACATCTCGGCAAGCAATCAATTTATTTTTCAAGACAGAAAAATTACCAATGATTATTCATATCTGAATAATCACCAATACATAGGAAATACAACAGCATTGCTTTTTCCTGATGTTTATCTTGCTTATAAGACTGGGCGTTTTGCATTTTCAGCTGGTTTATTACCCATTGGCGGCGGCGGTAGCGCTGAATATCAAAGAGGGTTGCCATCATTCGAATTAGGCATTTCAGATTTAGTACCGGCATTACGTTCTAAAGGTGTTACAGGCTATTCTTCTGATTTATATTTCAATGGTTCGTCAATTTATCTGGGCTACCAAGCCGGCGTATCTTACAAAATAAACGATATGGTATCAATTGCAGCCGGAGCAAGATATGTTCAGGCAACCAATACGTACAAAGGTCATATCGAATCTAATTATATTTATTTCGCAGCTGGTGGCGAATTGGCAACAACATTTTTCAGTAATGCATCGTCTCAATATGCTGCCGGTGCAACACAATTAGCAGGAGCGGCTACTCAATATGGTCAAGCAGCAACGCAATATGGTCAAGCAGTTGCCGCTTACACGCAGGCTGGCAAAACCGATAGTGTTGCAAAATATACAGCTCTACAGGCTGGTGCTACAGCAATGGCTACCGGCTATGCTGCAAAAGCAAAAGTTTATGGCGATAGTGCAAAAATGATGGGCGCGAAAGCAAATTTATTAGCAAATCAAGAAGCGGATGTTACTCAAAAAGGAACTGGAATAACCCCATTTTTGGGCGTTAACTTGACACTACTTGACAAGAAATTGCAAATAGGTATAAAATACGAATTTATTACAAAACTTCAATTAACCAATTCAACAGCTAAAGACTTATTGATCGGTTATACAGCTACAGGAATACCAGAAACGCAATTCCCCGACGGTGCAAAAATAAATGCTGATATACCGGCAATGCTATCAATTGGTGCATCTTATTTATTTACCCCAAAACTTCTTCTTACAGGTGGTATCCACTATTATTGGGATAAAAACGTAAACTGGGACGGACAAGAAAAAAATATAACCAATAATTCTTATGAATATGGCTTAGGTGGAGAATATGCTATAAACGAAAAATGTACGGTTAGCGCCGGTTATTTATTTGCATCCTCGGGTGTAGCAATTTCTTATAATACCGATATGAGTTATGACCTTAGTTCAAGTTCTTTTGCTGCCGGTTTAAAAATTAAATTAGCGCCTAAAGTAAATTTAAATTTAGGTTGTATTTATACAGATTATTATTCAATAACAAAAAATTACACTCATGACCTTGCAGGCAGTGGCTTCCTTGTTCCGGTCGTTGAGAATTATACAAAAACCAGTTGGGATGTTTCGATAGGACTCGATTTCCAAATTGGAAAATAATTATTTAATACATTAATTATAACAAAGGCTGTATCAATTCGTTTTGGTACAGCTTTTTTTCTATCTAATTATTTATGAAGAAAATTTTAATACTATTCGGTTTAACAGTTTGTTTTAGCGCGCTTTTTTCGCAGACAATTATTGAGCATCCTAATTTTGGAACTAAAACACATCCCAGTTTGAATATCAACAAAATTGTTTTGACAGAAAATGAAACAATAATATATCTTACAGTCGAAAATCAAATAGATGGCGGATGGTTTTGCGCCGATCAAAAATTATATATCCTAAGTTCCAAAGAAAAATTAAAACTTGTCAAGTCAGAAAAAATACCGGTCTGTCCCGACCGGTTTAACTTTACCAAAATTGGAGAACGTCTTGATTTCACACTTTATTTTCCGTCAATAAAAAAAACAGAAATAAGCATTGATATTGTTGAGGATTGTGACAACGCCTGCTTCAGCTTTGGCGGCGTGTTTGTATCGAAACAAATAAACGATTCGATCAATCTTGCGTACAAAGCTTATCAAACCAATACACCGGTTATGGCGCTTACTATATTTAAAAAGTTAGTTGAAAACCATCCAAATTATAAATACGGAATTTTTATCTATAATATAATCAAAATATATTCGGAGCAAGAAGAATGGAACAACGCTATCATTTGGTATAAGAAATTGCTTAAGTCGAAATATTTAGACAAACAAGGTTTACTTGAAAGCATACGCAACGAAAAATTCTATTCGAAAATAAGCAATTAAAACAATCCGTTGTTTGTGTTTTTTTTATACATTTGCATAAAAGGTCAAAAATCGAATAATTAAAAAAATATGAAAATGGGTGCAGGCTTATTTTGGGGAATTATATTAATTCTCATTGGTATAGGACTTATTATCAAAGTCTTTTTCAAAGTAGATTTTCCAATCTTCAAATTTATTATCGCTTTCGTCTTTATTTACATTGGAATAAAGATTATGTTTGGCAACTTTAATGTCAATTCGCGCAATTGGCATGCAGGTAGCGATCGCGACGCAATTTTTTCAGAGCGGCATTTCACTTCGCATAACAACGACGAAAACCAGTACAGCGCAGTCTTTGGTGCAGCTAAAATTGACCTGACAGACACAGCGCTTATTGGCAAAGACACACGTATCGAAGTAAATGTTGCTTTTGGAGGAACAGAAATTTATTTAAACAAAGACATTCCGGTTAAGATTAAAACCGACGTTGCATTTGGTGGCGTCGAATATCCCGACGGCGATAAAAGCGGCGCATTTGGTACATCAACATTTACAAGTCCAAACCTAAACGAAAACAGCCCGCATTTATTCATTCGTGCAAACGTGGCTTTTGGTGGATTGGAAATTAAGTACAGATAATATTTAATTATGAATTATAAATTATGAATTATTTGTGTTGACATTCATGATTCGTAATTCATAATTCATAATTCATAATTAATTTGAATCAGCTAAGATACATTATAATAGGTATAAGCATTATTCTTATCGGATTTTTAGTTTGGTACTTCAAATCCGTTGTTGCGTATGTTTTACTATCTGCGGTTATTTCAATCATTGGACATCCTATCGTAGAATTTCTTGGAAAAATAAAAATCTGGAAATTTACCTTTCCAAAATCTGTATGCGCAGGCTTTACACTTATTTTATTTTGGTTTTTGTTTATCATTTTTTTTCGCATTTTTGTTCCTTTGCTGCTCAATCAAGCCGATGAATTATCGAATATTGATTTTAAAGCACTACTTGAAAGTTTAAAAGAACCGACGCGACATTTTCAAAATATACTTTGGCAAACGCATATAAAAGCGATTCAGGAATTTTCTTTCGAAAATTATGCAGTCAATAAAATATCGTCGCTTGTAAATACGTCGCAAATAACGTCGCTTTTTACTTTTTCTATGTCAATGCTTGGCGATTTGCTTATTGCAATGTTTTCCATTTCGTTTATCACTTTCTTTTTTCTTCGAAACGACACTTTATTTACAAATATTATACTTTCTGTAACACATGAAAAATATTCGCACGAAGTAAAACGCATTATTTTAGCAAGTAGCAAATTATTAAAACGATATTTTATTGGTATAACATTGCAAAGTCTGATAATAACAATTTTATTTACAATTGGGCTAACTTTAATAGGACTCAAATTTTCATTGGCAGTAATTATTGCATTTTTAGCCGGACTATTTAATATTATTCCATATATTGGACCATTAATTGCCGGTTTAACAGCCATAATTCTAAGTATTATTACAAATTTTCATCTTAATTTTTACACACAACTCGTTCCATTGATGGGATACATAGTTGTGGTTTTTATTTGCGTACGTTTAATCGACGATTTTTTTATTCAACCGCTTGTTTATTCCAACAGCGTGAATGCGCATCCTTTAGAAATTTTTATTGTAATCTCGTTAGCCGGTAATCTGGCTGGAATCGTCGGAATGATAATAGCAATACCATCATATACAGTTATTAGAGTCATTGCCCGCGAATTTTTTTCAAACTTCAGATTAGTTCGAAAGATAACTGAAAAAATGGACGGATAGAAAATAATTTGTTTATTAAGACGCTATTTAAATTTAAAAAGTTTGACTATCACCACGATTTATCGCGGTGTAAATAAATAAATCTGCTCAAAAAGTGGTAAATCTGGTCGGTGAAATGAAAAATCTGCTCAAAAAGTGATAAATCTGGTCATTGAAATGAAAAATCTGCTCAAAAAGTGATAAATCTGGTCATTGAAATGAAAAATCTGCTCAAAAAATGGAAAATCTGGTCGTTGAACTGAAAAATCTGCTCAAAAAATGGAAAATCTGGTCATTTAAGTAATAAATCTGTTCAAAAAATGATAAATCTGGTCGTTGAAATGAAAAATCTGCTCAAAAAGTGATAAATCTGGTCGTCGCAAATTAAAAAACTAACATTTTTCGGAAAACATGAGTTTGATATGAAAATTATAAAAACTTAGCTATAAAATTAACTTCGAAAAACAGTAAATTTGTATTTTTGCATATTACAATTATCTTTTATATTAAAAATCAATACGACATTGTTTAAATCTTTATTAATACGTTAATTAGCAATGTAGTTGTGCAATCTTTGTCATAAAGTTAAAAAAATAGTGGCTGAATAGGCGCGTAGCGTCGAATAATTATTTCGCAACTCGCTGCTAACTTATGTTTTTAATCATTTCTCTCTACAAATATGTTGTTCCTACGGAACTATTTTGAAAATTTACGCAACATCAAAACAATTGTAATATTTTTTCTAATTCAATTTTTTTATTGCAATCTTTTTTTTTTACTTTGTGTTATAATAAGTAATTGAGCACCTAATTATAAGTTTTAGCAAAAACTTCAATAAAAACAAAATGAGATTAGGACAAAAAAGTTTTTTTTTGTTGAAACTTTTTATAGTTTTACAAAAAATTACTCAGTTGATTGTTCATTTTGAAAGGAAGTGTGAGTTAATACATTAGGAAGCATTATACAGCCAAAATATTTCAAAAGATTAACAAATTATAATTATGAAAATCCGAAACCGAATATTTATAATTTTACTTAACATACTTGTAAGTATAAATATTTACGCACAGGACGGTAAAACATTATTTCAGACTAATTGTGCAATCTGCCATTCCATTGGCAAAGGAAAACTAATCGGTCCCGATTTATTAGCAGTAGAAAAAAGACACAGCGACAAATGGTTCGAAAAATTTATCAATTTTTCCGATTCATTAATAAAATCAAAAGACACTTCTGCAGCCAGCTTATATGTGGCGTTTGATAGTGTTCCAATGCCGCGTCATAGATTCAGTGGCGACCAAATAAGAACAATTCTCGATTACATAAGTTTGGAAAGCAAAAAAGCATTAGCCAATCCTAATTTTTTGGACAATCCAGTCAGTTATGCACCACGCTCCAACGCTTGGTTATTTTTCGTCAGCATTTTCCTGATACTTTTCGCAATAATTGATTTATTTTTCACGAAATTCATAAAATTCAAAATCATCAATGTCCTTTTCTTTCTGGTTGGTGGCGGATTAGCCAGTTTGGTTGTATTTCAGGAGGCAACTTATTTAGGCAGGAGTCTCGGTTACGAACCAGACCAACCGATAAAATTTTCGCATCGTGTACACGCCGGAGAAAACAAGATTGACTGCAAATATTGCCATACCGGAGTTATGGAAAGCAAACACGCATTAATTCCACCAACAACCTTGTGCCTGAATTGCCACAATGTTATCAGATACGGAACAAATACGGGCGAAGAAGAAATTAACAAAATTCATCAGGCAATCGAATCGGGAAAGTCTATACAATGGGTAAAAGTTTATAATTTGCCGGATCACGTATTTTTTAGTCATGCACAACACGTAAACGCTGGAAAATTGGATTGCGATAAATGCCACGGTGATGTTAAAAAAATGGGAAGGATACAACAAGTTGTCGATTTGAGCATGGGCTGGTGCATCAATTGCCACAGACAAACGCCCGTCCAATTCGATAATAAATATTATACCAATTACAAACAACATGAGGATATTAAGTCCGGCAAGATTTCGAAAGTGTATGTCGAAGATATTGGTGGAAATAATTGTCAAAAATGTCATTATTAATTAGGAATTATTAATTAGGAATTAGGAATTGTAAATAAATTAGCTATCAGGATGTCAAAATATTGGAGCAGCATAGAAGATTTAGAAAACGTTTCAAAAACAGATAAGGAAGCGGAACCAGAGTTTTCTGTAACTGGTATTTCTGAAGATGAAATTAAAGGAAATTTTACCACATCAAGACGCGATTTTTTAAAAACACTCGGTTTTGGAATTGGTTTCGTCGCATTAGCAGGTTGCGAAACACCCATCAATAAAGCAATTCCGTTTTTCAATAAGCCAGAAGAAATTATTCCGGGTGTTGCAAATTATTACGCATCAACATTTTTTGACGGCAACGATTATTGCAGCATTTTAGTTAAGACCAGAGAAGGACGACCAATAAAAATTGAAGGCAACGATAAATCGAATGTTAGTCTTGGTGGAACAAACGCGCGCGTTCAGGCTTCGGTTTTGGAATTGTATGACAGCAACAAAATCAAATCGCCATTAAAAAGCAATGCCAAATCAACTTGGGCAGCCATTGACAAAGACATAATGACTAAGTTGGATGAATTTGCAAAGAAAAATGAAAAAGTTGTCATCTTAACTTCATCCATTATCAGCCCGTCAACAAAAAATATCTTCAACAACTTTATAAAAAAATACCCTGCAACCGAAATTGTTATTTACGACGCAATTTCGCATTCAGGAATGTTGGAAGCAAATAAATTAGTATTTGACGTTCAGGCATTACCAACATATAAATTTGACAAAGCTGATTTAATTGTCAGTTTTGGCGCTGATTTCTTAGGAACATGGATTTCGCCAATTGAATTTACAAAACAATTTGCTACCAAACGTAAATTAAAAAAAGATAAAGCGACTTTATCGAAATTTGTTCAGTTTGAGTCAACATTATCGCTTACCGGTAGCAATGCAGATTTTAGAATACCAATCAATCCGTCGCAGGAAGGAATTGTCATTTTAAATTTATATAATAAAATTGCTCAAAAAGCTGGAAAGAATACAATAAAGGTTGAAGAATCAAAAATAAATATTGATACCTTGGCTGACGAACTTTGGTCAAACAAAGGACGTTGTCTGGTGATTGCCGGCTCGAATGACGTCAACATACAAATTGTCGTAAATAAAATAAATGAATATCTCGAAAATTACGGAACAACAATTGATTTAGAGAATCCGACTTATTTCAAACAAGGCATTGACAGCGAAATGGACAAGCTGATTGAGCGAATGGGCAAAGGTGAAATCGCTGGAATTTTTCTCAACAACGTAAACCCAGCTTATGATTATCCAAAACCCGAAGCATTTACCGAAGCATTGGCAAAGACAAAACTTTCGGTTTCTTTTTCTGACGTTCTTGACGAAACTACAAAATCAGTTGCTTATGTTTGTCCCGACAGTAATTATTTGGAATCGTGGAACGACGCAGAGCCAAGAAAAAATTCTTTCAGTCTGGCGCAACCCGTAATTCCAAAATTATTTGATACCCGTCAGATGCAGGAAAGTTTTTTGACTTGGATTGTGGGTACTCCAGCCGAAGCTCCGAAAAATGCGACAGAAACTCCAAAAAATTTAGCAGATAAAGACAATCCATATTATTTGTACATAAAAAAATATTGGGAAGAAAATTTATTTAAGAAACAAACAGAATTTTCGACATTCAATACTTTCTGGAATAATTCATTACAAGTTGGTGTCTTTACAACTCCTGACGCAGATAAACAAAAAGAAAAACCAAAAGTAGTTTTAGCAGACAATGATGTTGAAAAAATAGCGTCAACAATAACCGCTTATAAATTTAGCGGTTTTGAATTTACTTTATTTGAAAACATTGGTATCGGCGCAGGCAAACATGCAAACAATCCTTGGTTACAAGAATTACCCGATCCGGTTTCAAAAGTTTGTTGGGACAATTACTTGGCAATTCCGTTGTCGCTCGCAAAAAAATTCGATTTAAAACTTGGCGATAAATTAATTGTAAACAATTTATTTGAACTTCCTGTTTTGATACAACCGGGGCAGGCAGATAATACAATTTCAATTGCATTGGGTTATGGTCGTTCAAGTTGTGGTAAGGTCGGCGATCACGTCGGGCAAAATGCTTTTCAACTTATTAATTCGCAAAAAAACAGATTGTATAGTGGTAGCGGTTTATCAATTATTCCAACCGGTACAAATTATATATTTGCATTAACGCAAACTTATCATACAATGATGGGGCGCGACCATGTGCACCATTCGCATCTTGAAGAATATAAAAAGAATTTCGCGGCAGGCAATGAAGCGCATGTCGAAAAATCGTCGAAAAAAGTTACACTTTATAAACAACGTGAATTTAAAGGACATCATTGGGGACTGGCAATTGATTTGAATGCGTGCACCGGTTGCAGCGCTTGTGTCATAGCATGTCAGGCAGAAAATAATGTTGCAGTAATTGGTCGCGATGAAGTGCGTAACAGACGAATTATGCACTGGATTCGAATTGACAGATATTATTCAGAACAACCAGAAAATCCAGAAGTTTATTTTCAACCTGTAATGTGTCAACATTGCAATAGCGCACCTTGCGAAAATGTTTGTCCGGTCGAAGCAACACAAAACAGCAAAGAAGGGTTGAATGAAATGGCTTACAACCGTTGTATTGGCACACGCTATTGTATGAATAACTGCCCGTACCGAGTAAGACGTTTTAATTGGTTTGAATTCAACAATAATACAAAATTCGATTACAATATGAATAGCAGTCTGGGTAAAATGGTTTTGAATCCGGATGTTGTTGTCAGAACGCGCGGTGTTGTTGAAAAATGTTCTTTTTGCGCACAAAGAATTCAGGAAGGTAAACTCAATGCTAAAAAAGAAAATCGCGAATTGGCTGACGGCGAAATAAAACCGGCATGTCTGCAAGCTTGTCCGGCAGCAGCAATGATTTTTGGCGATAGAAATATGCCCGACAGCGCAATTTCAAAAGCCTTTGCTGACGAAAGACGTTATCATTTGCTGGAAGAATTAAACACTTCACCAGCTGTGGCGTATATGACTAAGATAAATAATGATAAAGCATAATTGAAAATTAATTTTCAAAACAGAATAAGAAATGTATAAAGCAAAAGTCAGAGGTGTACTTGTAGAAGATCACAAAACGTATAAAGACATTACCCGCGATATTCTTGCTCCGATAGAACAAAATGCGCCCACTTGGTGGTATCCTGCAATAGGTGTAAGTATTGTAATGTTACTTTACGGAGTTTGGGCAGGATATGTAACTATAACGCAAGGAATCGGAACTTGGGGACTTAATAATTCGATGGGTTGGGGTTGGGATATTATCAACTTTGTGTGGTGGATTGGTATTGGTCATGCCGGTACAGCTTTTTCAATTTTCTTATTGATTTTGCGTCAGAAATGGAGAACTTCGATAAACCGCGCTGCCGAAGCAATGACCGTTGCCGCCGTACTATGCGCAGGAATATTTCCAATGATTCACATGGGACGCATCTGGATGGCGTTTTATATTATGCCTTATCCTACAAGCCGTTTACTTTGGGTTAATTTTAACTCACCACTTTTTTGGGACGTTGTAGCAATCAGCACCTATTTAATGGCTTCGGCGACTTTCTGGTATGTTGGTATGATTCCCGATTTTGGAACCATCCGCGACAAGACAACTTCGAAAATTAAAAAGGCAGTTTATGGATTTTTGAGTTTTGGTTGGGTCGGTTCTGCAAGAGGTTGGTTGCGTTACGAAGCATTGGCAATGATACTTGGCGGATTGACAGCTCCGTTGGTTATTTCGGTTCACTCAATCGTTTCTATGGACTTTTCAACATCAGTCATGCCCGGTTGGCATACAACAATTTTCCCACCGTATTTTGTTATTGGTGCAATATTTTCGGGTTTCGGAATGGTATTGACTTTAATGATAATTATACGAAAGTTTTACAAATACCAAGCCTACGTAACCGACGGACATTTAAACGCCATTGCCAAAATTTTAACGTTCATCAGTTTGATAATGGGAACAGCTTATGCGACAGAAATTTTTATCGCATGGTACTCCGGCAGCGAATATGAATATTTTACATTTTTTAATAACCGCATAACCGGCGATCACATGATTGGTTTTTACGGAATGATTACTTGTAATGCGATAATTCCACAATTATTTTGGTTTAAGAAAATCAGAAAAAATATTACAATGGTATTTATTATTTCGTTGTTCATTAACTTGGGAATGTGGTTCGAGCGTTTTGTAATTATTGTAACATCGCTTTCGAAAGACTTTTTACCGGTTAACTGGACAGATTATACGCCAACAGTTGTAGAGATTGGAATTTATGTGGGAACGCTTGGTCTGTTTACATTTGCAGTTTTGTTGTTCTTTAAATATATACCAATGATTGCTATCAGCGAAGTTAAAGGAATTTTAAAACCAACAAGCCATGAATAGTTACGTAGAAAACCATAATATTTTTGGCGTCTTCAACGACGAAGAAATTTTGATAAGCGCAATCAAAAACATCAAAGAAAGCGGTGTCAAAATAAAAAATGTTTTTACACCATTTCCGATTAACGAAGTTTTTCATGAATTGGGTTTGACAACAAGGTTTCCATATTTTGCATTTGTTTATGGTGCTTTGGGAACAATTCTGACTTTTGCCGGTTTATATTACACATCGGTTATGGATTTTCCAATTGTTGTTGACGGCAAACCGCATCTTTCAATGGCTTTCATCGTAATTATGTTTGTAATGACAATCAATATTGGAATTGTACTTTCGTTGGTTTCGTTTTTTACAGTGCAGAAATTATTTCCCGGCAAGCAGGCAGTTATCATTCATAATGACATAACTGATGATAAGTTTGTTATCGTAATTGAAAAAGATCACAACATGTCAAAACCTGATGTCGATAAAATTAATAATTTGCTGGTTTGCAATGGCGCTATTGAAGTCGGCGAAAAAAATGATGTTGAAAATATTTAAATTAATTACGAATTAGGAATTACGAATTACGAATCGTTTTGCGTATTTAAAATCTCCAATTCAAAATACATTATTACATTATGATTTTGAAAAATATAAATAAAATATTAGTCTTTCTGATGGTATTTGTCTTGTTGGCATGTAACAGGGAGCGGAATCATCCGGGATATTATTATATGAATGACATGGCTCCTTCGATTGCCTATGAATATTATTCCGAGAATCCTAATTTTCCAAACGGTGCGACAGCTCAGAATGCTATTAAAGGAACAATTCCACGCGGAAAAATTCCGTATCCATATCCCAAAACAACCGAAGGACAAAAACAAGCCGGTCTTGAACTTGTTAATCCGTTGAAAGACACAACTGGAAATA
>Ga0265327_10001387_pt1 | contig 30915 bp, 27 predicted proteins | sample 41621metaG_FD_202089 | JGI IMG/M metagenome (GOLD analysis project Ga0265327, IMG submission 202089) | Rhizosphere microbial communities from Carex aquatilis grown in University of Washington, Seatle, WA, United States - 4-16-21 metaG | ecosystem: Host-associated > Plants > Roots > Rhizosphere...
ACGCCCGCTATCTGTCGGAAAACGGTGCCGCGTGGTTGATCCAGCAAACGGAGTTAAGCGCGCAGAGCTTGGCTAAGGTGATCGCTGACGTGACAAGGGCCGGTCTGCTCGACATGGCCAAACAGGCACGTGTACTAGGCAAGCCAGAGGCGACCGCTACTGTGGCCGGGATCTGTGGAGGGCTGGCAGCATGAAACATAAAGTCAAAAACATCCACTTCATCGGCATCGGCGGCTCAGGCATGAGCGGTATTGCCGAAGTGCTGATCAACCTCGGGTTCATCGTGAGCGGCTCCGATCTTGCGGACAACGCAGTCACCCGCCGCCTGACGGCCATGGGTGCCAAGGTGCGCCAGGGTCATGCGACCGAAAACCTCGGTGTGGCGGATGTGGTGGTGGTGTCGACCGCCATCGACGAAAGAAACCCGGAAATCGTCGCCGCTCGCGAACGCAAAATCCCCATCATTCCGCGTGCATTAATGCTGGCCGAGCTCATGCGCTTCCGGCAGGGCATTGCCATCGCCGGTACGCACGGCAAGACCACCACGACCAGCCTGATTGCCAGCATTCTGGCCGAAGCGGGCATGGACCCCACCTTCGTCATCGGTGGCCGGCTGGAAGCGGCCGGCACCAACGCACGTCTCGGCAGCGGCGAGTACATCGTGGCAGAAGCAGATGAATCGGATGCGTCCTTCCTGCACCTGTCGCCAGTGATCTCGGTGGTGACCAATATCGATCAGGACCACATGGACACCTACGGACACGACTTCGAGCGGCTCAAGGGCGCGTTCGTCGAGTTCCTGCAGTGCCTGCCGTTCTGGGGCCGTGCCGTGTTGTGCGTGGACGACCCCAATGTGCGGGCGATTCTACCCAGCGTCACCAAGCCAATCACGCCTTATGGCTTCAGCGAGGACGCGTTGATCCGTGCTGTGAATGTCCGCGCAGACGGCGGCCGCATGCATTTCACCGCGCAGCGCATCAACGGCAAAGTCACTGAGTTCGATGTCACCCTCAATCTGCCCGGCCTGCATTACGTGCAGAACGCATTGGCGGCGATTGCCGTAGCGAGTGAGCTCAATGTTTCCGATGCCGCCATCGTCAAGGCACTGGGCGAATTCAAGGGCGTGGGACGCCGCTTCGAGCGCTACGGCGAAGTGCCTGCCAAGAGCGGTGGTGCGTTTACCCTGATCGACGATTACGGTCACCACCCGGTGGAAATGCAGGCGGTGATCAACGCCGCGCGCGGTGCTTTCCCTAACCGTCGGCTGGTGCTGGCCTTCCAGCCGCACCGTTACACAAGGACCCGTGATTGCTTCGAAGATTTTGTCCGCGTGCTGTCTGGCGCCGATGTGGTGCTGCTGACCGAAGTGTATCCAGCCGGCGAAGCGCCGATCGTGGCAGCGGATGGACGTTCGCTGGTACGTGCCGTGCGCGTGGCCGGCAAGGTTGAGCCCCTGTTCGTGGAAACCCCGGCTGAATTGCCGCAAGCCATCCACGACATGGCGCAGGACGGCGATGTGGTGATCGTGATGGGCGCTGGTTCCATCGGTCAGGTGGCCGCGAAAACGAAGGAGCTGGCGAAGTGACCGCACACGGCACATTGCTGAAGAACGAACCCATGCGCCGCTATACCAGCTGGCGCGTCGGCGGTCTAGCCGATCAGCTGTATACGCCCTCCGACGTGCAGGATCTGCAGGCCTTTCTGAAAAGCCTGCCGCAGGGCGAGCCGCTACATTTCGTCGGTTTAGGCTCCAACCTGCTGGTGCGCGATGGCGGTATCCGCGGCACCGTGGTGCTGATGCATGACGCGTTGACTGCGCTGCGCTTCGAAGGCAACAAAGTGTATGCCGAAGCCGGCGTGACCTGCGCCAAGTTGGCAAGGTTTGCCGCACGTGAACATCTGCACGGCGCGGAATGGATGGCGGGTGTACCGGGAACAGTCGGCGGCGCACTGGCGATGAACGCCGGCTGCCACGGCGGCGAAACCTGGGACATCGTGCAGCATGCGCTGACCATCGACCGTCACGGCCAGTTGCACGAGCGCAATCAGGTCGAGATGGAAGTCGGCTATCGCCACGTGGCGCTGCCGGGCGAGGAGTGGTTTGTGGCGGCCTGGTTCCAGCTGCAACCAGGCGACGCTAGTGTCGCTGAAGAAAAGATCAAGGCCTTGCTGGCCAAACGTCTGGCAACGCAACCGCTCAACCTGCCCAACGCCGGCTCGGTGTTCCGCAATCCGGAGGGCGATCACGCCGCGCGCCTGATCGAGGCTTGCGGGTTGAAGGGTTACCAGATCGGTGGCGCGCAAGTGTCGGAAAAACACGCCAACTTCATCGTCAATCTGGGTGAAGCAACGGCGGCAGATATTGAAAACATGATTGCCCATGTGCATGACACGGTGCTGCGCGAGCACGGCGTGAACCTGCAGCGGGAAGTGAAAATTATCGGGGAAGTGTTGTGAGCAGCCAATTCGGAAAAGTAGCGGTGTTACTGGGCGGAAAATCAGCCGAACGCGAAGTCTCGCTGAAGAGCGGCAGTGCAGTGTTGGCGGCGCTGAAGCGCAATGGCGTCGATGCCTACGCGTTCGATCCGGCAGAACGTCCGTTGCACGATCTGGAAGCCTACGACCGGGTGTTCATCTCGCTGCATGGCCGTGGCGGTGAAGACGGCACCATTCAGGGCGCGCTGGAATTGTTCGGCATTCCCTATACCGGCAGTGGCGTGATGGCCTCGGCGGTTGGCATGGACAAGTGGCGCACCAAGCTGCTGTGGCAGGCGGCCGGTATTCCGACGCCGCAATTCGAACTGGTGGCGGCTGACAGCGATTTCGACGCCATTGAGCAACGTCTTGGACTGCCGCTGTTCGTCAAGCCGGCCAACGAAGGTTCCAGCATTGGCATCAGCAAGGTGAAAACGGCAGGCGGTCTGCGCGCGGCTTACGAAGAAGCGGCCAAGTACGACACGCTGGTGATCGCCGAGCGCTTCATCGGTGGCGGCGAATACACCGTGGGCGTGCTGGGCGATCAAGTGTTGCCCGTGATCCGCATCGTGCCCGCGAATGAGTTTTACGACTACGAAGCCAAGTATCTGCGCGACGACACCCGCTACCTGTGTCCGGCCGGCTTGAGCGATGCGCAAGAGGCCGCGATTCGCGCCCAGGCATTGCAGGCCTTCCGTGTGCTGGGCGGCCGTGGCTGGGGGCGAGTCGATTTCCTGATGGACGAGGCCGGCAACCATTACTTCCTCGAAGCCAATACGTCGCCGGGCATGACCGACCACAGTTTGGTGCCGATGGGCGCGCGCGCGGCCGGCATCGAGTTCGATCAACTGGTGCTGAAGATCCTGGAGATGGCGCGTGTGGGATAGGCCACAAATTCTGCTCTGGCTCGCCAACTTTCTGTATGCGTTGGCGGCGGTGCTGCTGATGTACGCCGTGCTGTTCGTGGTGGTGCATCTGCCGATCTTTCCGTTGAAGGAAGTCAAGGTCGAGGGCGACATGCAGCATGTAACGCGCGAACAACTGAAGTTGATTGTGAGCCGGCATTTGCAGGGCAATTTCTTCACGCTGAATCTGGAACAGACGCGCGATGCCTTCCAGAAGCTGCCGTGGGTGCGCAACGTAAGCGTGCGTCGCCGCTGGCCGGACAAGCTGGAAGTGACGGTAGAAGAACATCGCGAGTTGGCGCGCTGGGGCAACATCGCGCTGGTAAATACGCATGGCGAGCTGTTCCACGCTGCATCGGACAGTGAGCTGCCGGTGTTTTACGGGCCGGGCGATGGCGTACATGAAGTAGCAGAACATTTCGGTACCTACAGCACGCTGTTGCAGCCAACTGGTTTGCGAGTGACGCAAATTGCATTGTCACCACGGCGTGCGTGGCAGATCGGTACGGACAAGGGCATGGTGATTGAGTTGGGTCGCGAACAACCTGAAGCGAGACTCGCCAAGTTTGTCGGGGCATATGGCAAGACATTGGGCTTGCTTGGCGTGACGGTGGCTTACGCAGATCTGCGTTACCCCAACGGATTTGCAGTGCGCAGGCCGGCGATGCCGGAAGCGAAGAACGCCAAAAAGAGTTGAACAGGATTAAGCGGTATCTGGAGAGCTGAATGAGCAAAATGAGAGAAATGAAAAATCTGATCGTCGGGCTGGATATCGGCACCTCGAAGATTGTTGCGATTGTCGCCGAGCTGCAGCCGGAAGGCGGCGTCAAGGTGATTGGCCTTGGTCAGCATGCCTCGAAAGGGTTGCGCAAGGGCGTGGTGGTCAATATTGATTCCACCGTGCAGGCGATCCAGCGGGCGCTGGAAGAAGCCGAACTGATGGCGGATTGCAAGATCACTAGCGTCTTCACCGGCATTGCCGGCAGCCACATCAAGAGTCTCAACTCGCACGGCATGGTCAAGATCAAGGACGCAGAGGTGATGCAGGCGGATGTCGACCGCGTGGTCGAAACAGCGCGGGCCATTGCCCTGCCGACCGACCAGCAGATCCTGCACATCCTGACTCAGGAATTCATCATTGACGGTCAGGAAGATGTGCGCGAGCCCATCGGCATGAGCGGCATGAAGCTGGAGGTGAAGGTACACATCGTGACCGGCGCCGTCTCTGCTGCGCAGAACATCGTCAAGTGCGTAAAGCGTTGCGGTCTCGAAGTCAGTGATCTGGTGCTGCAGCCGCTGGCTTCCAGTGTCGCGACCTTGACCGAAGACGAAAAGGAACTGGGTGTGTGCCTAGTCGACATCGGCGGCGGCACCACGGACATCGCCGTGTTCAAGCAAGGCTCCATCCGCCATACCGCGGTGGTGCCGATCGCTGGTGACCAGATGACCAACGACATCGCGGTGGCGTTCCGCACCCCAACGCAGTCGGCCGAGGACATCAAGGTCAAGTACGGTTGCGCGCTGCGCCAGCTGGCCGACCCCAAGGAAATCGTCGAAGTGCCGGGCGTGGATGGCCGCGATCCCCGTCAACTCTCGTTGCAGACGCTGGCCGAAGTGATCGAGCCGCGCGTGGTCGAGTTGTACGAGTTTGTGCTGAATGAACTGAGAAGAAGCGGCATGGAAGAAATGATCGCCTCCGGCATCGTGATTACCGGTGGCAGCAGTCTGATGAAGGGCATGGTCGAGCTGGGCGAGGAAATCTTCCACATGCCGGTACGTCTGGGCATGCCGCGTTATGTCGGCGGCCTGTCAGAAGTGGTCAGCAATCCCCGTTATGCCACAGGCGTCGGCCTGGTGCTGATGGGCAAGCAGCAGGTCGAGCGGCACATTCAGGGTCAGCTCGAAACGAGTTCGTTCGAACGGGTGTGGGACAAGATGCGTAGCTGGTTCCAGGGGAATTTTTAGTGGTTTTTTAGGCGTTTGGTTTGTTTTTGGTTTTTGATTTAGGCAGATAACAAGGAGGAAACAAGATGTTTGAAATTATGGATCGTGATTCACAGGAAGCGGTCATCAAGGTCATTGGTGTGGGAGGTTGCGGGGGCAACGCAGTCGAACACATGATTGATCTGGGCGTGGATGGCGTGGAATTCATCGTCGCCAATACCGACATGCAAGTACTGAAGAAAAGCCGCGCCAAGATCCAGTTGCAACTGGGTGCGGAACTGACCCGTGGGCTGGGTGCAGGCGGCAAGCCTGAGATGGGTCGCGAAGCGGCACTGGAAGACCGTGACCGTATCGCCGAAATTATCGACGGTGCTGACATGCTGTTCATCACGGCTGGCATGGGCGGAGGCACTGGTACCGGTGCTGCTCCTGTGATCGCTGAAATTGCGCGTGAACTGGGGATCCTAACCGTGGCTGTGGTCACCAAGCCGTTCGGTTTCGAAAACAAGCGCATGACGCTGGCGGAAGAGGGCGTGGCTGAGTTGACCAAGTTTGTCGACTCGCTGCTGGTGGTGCCGAACGAGAAACTGATCCAGGTACTGGGCGGCAAGATCACCGTGAAGGAAGCCTATCGTGCTGCCAACGGTGTATTGCACAACGCGGTGTCGGGCATTGCTGAAGTGATCAATGGTGAAGGCATGGTCAACGTCGACTTTGCCGACGTGCGCACCGTGATGGGCGAAAATGGCATGGCCATGATGGGCTCGGCAGTCGCCAGCGGCGAAGACCGCGCACGTGTTGCTGCAGAACAGGCCGTCAACAGCCCGTTCCTGGAAAACGTCAACCTCGAAGGTGCGCGCGGCGTTCTGGTGAATATCACCTCCAGCGCCGACTCCTTCACCATGGACGAGTTCTATGAAGTGATGAACACCATCAAGTCGTTTACCGCAGAAGATGCTTCCGTGTTCTTCGGTAACGTGTTCGACGAATCGCTGGGCGATGATCTGCGTATCACGCTGGTGGCCACAGGTCTGGCAGGCGGTGCAGCACGCCGTCAGCAAAAGCCTGAACTCAAGGTGATGACGCCGGTACGCGATGGTACGACCAATCAGCCGATATACTATGGCGCCCAGGCCGAAGAAGTTGCCGTGCCTGCCGTCATGTCCAGCAACCGCCGTGCTCAGGTGGAAGCGATGAAGTCGACTGGTATGGATGAGTTCGATATTCCGGCGTTCCTGCGCAAGCAAGCCGACTAAGGAAACTGAACTAAAAATGACTGCGCTCGTCATTGCTGGTTTGCGCGGTGCGCGGAATCCTCATGTACTTAATGTACATTCCGGTTCCTGTGCTCCGGGCGCACCAACACTGACTTCGCTCGCTGCATTTTTAGAATCAGTTTCAGGGTTGTAAGGGATTAGTGTAAAATCCTGTGAAATCAATGAGAAAGGAAATCGGGTGCTGAAGCAGCGTACACTCAGGCAAGTCATCCACGCGACCGGCGTGGGCTTGCACACTGGAGATAAGGTGGCGATCACCTTGCGTCCTGCTGCGCCCGATACCGGCATCGTGTTCCGTCGCGTCGACCTTGACCCTCCCAAGGAGATCAAGGCCCTGCCGCACCACGTACAGGACACCCGGCTCTCCTCCACGCTGGAAGTGGACGGCGTGCGTGTGGCCACGGTAGAACACCTGATGTCAGCACTCGCAGGCCTTGGCGTCGATAATGCCTATATCGACCTCAGCGCCTCCGAGTTGCCTATTCTCGACGGCAGCGCCGGTCCGTTTGTCTATCTGCTGCAATCGGCCGGCATTGTCGAACAACCCGTTGCAAAGCAATTCATTCGCATCAAGAAGCTGGTGGAAGTGCACGATGGCGACAAGTGGGCGCGTTTCGAGCCATACCACGGCTTCAAGATCGATTTCGCCATCAATTTCGATCACCCGGTGATCGAACATACCGGCAAGTCGGTCACCATCGATTTTGCCGAGCATGCGTATATCAAGGAAATCAGCCGTGCGCGCACCTTCGGCTTCATGCACGAAGTTGAAGCCCTGCGTGCCATGGGCCTCGCCCGCGGCGGTAGCCTGGATAACGCCGTAGTACTCGACGAATACCGCATCCTTAATAGCGACGGTTTGCGCTACGAAGATGAATTCGTTAAACACAAGGTGCTCGATGCCATTGGCGACCTGTATATCCTCGGACATCCGCTGATCGGGGCGTTCAGCGCCTACAAATCCGGCCATGCGCTCAACAACAAGTTGTTGCGCGCACTGCTTGCCGATGCTGAAGCGTGGGAATATGCGAGCTTCGAGCGTGCTGAAGAAGCCCCGCTCGCCTTCAATCTTCCATTGGCCCAAGCGGCTTAAATTCTTGCGAGGCCGGTGATGCTGGTACTCCGTTTCCTGCTGATCTTTGGTGTGATCGCCGTGGCAGTGTCTTTCGGTGTTTACCTCATCACGCGTGACAAGCGTTACCTGCGATTTGCCTGGCAACTGTTCAAGTTCAGCGGCATGCTGCTACTGGTGATCGGCGCCGTGATTGCGATGGGCAGGATCATTCTTTTCTAGCTGGTTTTCAGTACGCCGGCACAGCGCCACCTCATTGTGCGTGTGCTATTCTTAACGTGTCATTCGTTGTTTCTGGTTGGTGTCATGCGGCTCTCTTGGTTATTGTTAGGTGTTTCCCTGCTGGTCTGTCGTCCGGGTTGGGCAGACACGCCGCAAGACGCCTTCATGGCTGCCCGCGATGCCTACAAGGTGCGTAACGATCGGGCACTCGAGGCCTATTCAACCCGACTGCAAACAGAAAACTACCCGCTGGCGCCCTATGTCGAATACTGGCGCATGCTACTCCGGCTTGAACAGGCCGATGCGCCTGATGTGCGCGACTTTCTGGCGCGCTATGCCGATCTGCCGTTTTCAGAGCGGGTGCGGGTTGAGTGGTTGAAAAAACTGGGCAAGCGTGAAGACTGGACGACTTTCTTCGAAGAATTGCCACACAGTTCCACCGAAGATGTCGCTATCGCCTGTTATGCCATTTCCGGACATATGGCACAGGGGGATGAGAGTGCACTTAATGAGGCTAGGCCGCTCTGGTTTGTTGCCACCGAACAGCCGGCAAATTGCGATGTGTTGTTTGATCGCATGGTCAAGACCGGCACGCTGACCCAGGACAACCTTTGGGCGCGCTTCCGTATGGCGATGGAGCAGGACAAGCTCTCGGTCGCCAAATCTGTGTTGCTGCGCTTGCCGCAAATCGATGCGGCCAACCTGAAGCAACTCGACAAGCTCAATGAAAACCCGCAGCGTGCCCTCGAGAAGAAAACCGTCAGTTCAAAAACACGGTTTGGGCGTGAGCTCAATCTTGTTGCGCTGGAACGCGTTTCGCGTAGCCAGCCCGATCTGGCGCTGGATCTGTGGAAGGCGATGAAATCAGGTTATAGCCAGGAAGAACAACATTATCTGTGGGGCCGCATGGCCATGTATGCCGCCAAGCGACATGAACCCTATGCCCTCGACTGGTACGCCAACGCCGGTGAAAGTGTGCTTTCACCGGAGCAACAAGCCTGGAAAGCCCGTGCTGCGCTTCGCGCCAGAAAGTGGGATGCCCTGCAGACTATTATCGCGGGCATGCCGACCTCAACGCAGGAAGAGCCGGCCTGGCGTTACTGGAATGGTCGTGCGCTCAAGGAAAAAGGGCAGATTGTGGCCGCCAACGCAGTATTGCTGCCGCTCTCCCGCGAACGCAGTTTCTACGGTTTGCTGGCGGAGGAAGAATTGGGTGATGTCATCGGCGGTCTGCCAAGTTCATACAAAGCGAATGAGGAAGATGTGCGCAGCATGCGCCTCGTGCCCGGCATTCAGCGTGCGCTGGAGTTGCATCGCGTTGATCTGCGTTGGGAAGCCCGTAACGAATGGGCTTGGGCACTACGGGATTTTGATGACAGGCAGTTGATCACCGCAGCGGAAATCGCTTTCCGTGAAGAATGGTACGACGTTGCGATCAATACAGCCGACAAGACCAGGCTGACCCACGATTTCGCCTTGCGTTTTCCCACTCCATATCGCGAAAAAATGCAGGCCTATGCTCGCGAGAATGGGCTGGACGAGGCGTGGGTCTACGGCTTGATCCGGCAGGAAAGTCGCTTCATTGCGGTTGCCAAATCCGGTGTTGGCGCCTCCGGCCTGATGCAGGTGATGCCGGCGACAGCCAAATGGATCGCCAAACGCATTGGCCTCGTCAACTACAGTCACAGTATGATCAACGAGCTTGAAACCAATATCCAGTTCGGCACCCACTATCTGCGTTATACGCTGGACTTGATGGGTGGCCAGCCTGTGATGGCGACGGCTGCCTACAACGCCGGCCCGAGTCGTGCCAAACGCTGGACGGATGCGCAACCCATGGAAGGCGCGATCTACACCGAGACCATTCCCTTCAGTGAAACGCGCAATTACGTGCAGAAGGTGATGAGCAACGCCTATTACTATTCGCATCAGGTTGGCGCAAAGCTGCAAACATTGAAGCAACGCCTCGGAGTTGTTGCCGGCGGCGGAAATAGCGTGGCTGCAGCGGAAGACACCGAACAATAAGGAGCAGGCGGAACATGAAAAAAATCGTGCTGCTGGGAGGTTCCGGATTTGTCGGCAGCCATATCGTGCACCGGCTCAGCGCTGAGGGGTATCAGGTCAAGGTGCTCGCACGTCGTCGCGAGGACGCCAAACATTTGATCCTGCTCCCCGGCGTGCAGGTTGAGGAGTGCGACGTGTTCGTCGAGTCGGCCCTCAGTGATGCGATTCATGGTTGTGATGCGGTGATCAATCTGATCGGCATCCTGCATGAATCCGGCCGCAACACCTTCGAACGGATTCATGCAGGACTGCCGCGACGGGTTGCGCAGGCCTGCCGGGCACAAGGGGTTCCGCGCCTGCTGCACATGAGCGCCTTGCAGGCTGCGCCCGATGCGCCAAGCGCGTACCTGCGTTCGAAGGCGGCGGGGGAAGCGGCTGTGCGTGAAGGTAGCACCGATGCACTCAAGGTCACCATCTTCCGTCCCTCCGTGATTTTTGGGCGTGGCGATAGTTTTATCAATTTGTTCGCCCGCCTGGTTTCCACATTGCCTGTGATCGTCCTCGCCAAGCCGAACACTCGCTTCCAGCCTGTTTTTGTCGAAGATGTGGCTCAGGCGTTTGTGGCAAGCCTCGAATTGGCGGATACAGTAGGCCAACATTACGCACTGTGTGGTCCGAAGGTCTATACCTTGCGTGAGCTGGTGCAAGCCGTGGCCGATACGTTAGGCCTCAAACGCTGGATCATCGGGCTTAACGACCCGCTTTCCATGCTGCAGGCGGGGGTGATGGAATGGCTGCCGGTCAAGCTGATGACACGCGATAATATCCGCTCCATGCAGGTGGATAGTGTGTGTGAATGCCCGTTTCCGCCTGTGTTCAGGCTTGTGCCCACACCGCTTGAAGCGGTTGTTCCAACGTATCTGGGCGAGGCCAGGCTGCACGAGACCTATATCAGGTTCAGGCGAACGGCAGGCAGATAGCACGTGGAGATCTACTGTGTTGGCGGAGCGGTACGCGATCAGCTGCTGGGTCTGGCAGTGCAGGATCGTGATTATGTCGTCGTAGGTGCAACCCCCGAAGAAATGGTGGCGCAGGGCTACCGGCCGGTGGGCAAGGATTTTCCTGTGTTTCTGCATCCGCACACTCACGACGAATATGCCCTTGCCCGTACTGAACGCAAGACTGCCAAGGGTTATAAGGGTTTTCAGGTCTACGCTACACCAGAGGTGACGCTGGAGCAAGATCTCTCGCGCCGCGACCTCACGATCAATGCCATCGCGCAGGCTGCAGATGGCCATCTGATTGACCCCCATGATGGGCTGGCAGACCTCAAGGCAGGCATTCTGCGGCATGTCAGCGGTGCTTTCGTTGAAGACCCGGTGCGCATTCTGCGTTTGGCACGATTTGCTGCCCGCTTCACAACATTTACTGTTGCTGATGAAACTTCAGCCCTGATGCGCGAGATGGTGCAAAACGGCGAGGTGGATGCCTTGGTGCCTGAACGTGTCTGGCAGGAACTGGCCAAGGGCTTGATGGAAGTGCAGCCTTCTCGCATGTTTGAAGTATTGCGCCAGTGCGGCGCACTGCAGAAAATTCTGCCGGAACTGGATCGTCTATGGGGTGTTCCGCAACCGGCGCTGCATCATCCTGAAATTGATACCGGCGTCCATGTCATGCTGGTGGTGGATTATGCCGCGAAGCAGAACTACCCATTGCCAGTGCGCTTTGCTGCGCTGATGCACGATTTGGGCAAGGGCACCACACCGATTGATATTCTCCCTCGCCATATTGGTCACGAAGAGCGTAGCGTCAATCTTGTCAAATCGTTGTGCCAGCGCTTGCGCGTGCCTAACGACAGTCGTGATCTGGCAGTCATTGTTGCGCGCCTTCACGGCAAGATGCACCGTGCGATGGAAATGCGGCCTGACACCTTGCTTAACCTGTTGCACGATACCGATGCCCTGCGCCAGCCGGAGCGTTTTGAGCAATTTCTGCTGGCATGCGAGTGTGATTCGCGCGGTCGCACCGGCTTTGAAAACAAACCTTACCCGCAGGCTGATCAAATGCGTCTGGTGCTGCAGGCAGCCACCTCGGTGGATGCTGGTGCTGCAGCTCGACTACACAGCACGCCAGATAAAATCCGTGAAGCGGTTTATCTGGCACGCCTCGCCGCGGTAAAATCCCAACTTCCTTGAATAAAAAGTGGTTTTTATGATGCTCGAGATTCCGCACCTGTGGTCCCAGCTTGTCTCCGGTTTGAGTGCGCACGTGGTGGCGCCCGCGCTTGGTTTCCTGCATGCAGGCGACGCATTTGGCGCTCCTGACGATGTCGCCGAGGCTGCGATGATTGTGTTTCTGCAGATCAGTATCATCAGCTTCATTTTTCGTCCGCTGGAAACCCTGGCGCCGGCCGAACGCTGGGAGAATCGTAATCTGACCAAAATAGACCGCCTTTACACACTGGTCATGCTGCTGGGCTTGTTTCCGCTGTTCAGTTTCATGGTGCTCACGCCATTCAGTCATCTGCTGGGCGGTGAAACTGTGGCGGCAACCACTGAATCGACTTCCAACGTCAAGCATTGGGTGCCCTGGTTCCAGCAGCATCCGATGTGGCTGCTGGCCGTGTATTACGTGGTCTACGACTTCGTTTATTACTGGATGCATCGGATGGAGCATCTTATCCCCTGGTGGTGGGCGCTGCACAGCATGCACCACAGCCAGCGTCAGATGAGCTGCTGGACCAACGACCGCGGCAGCTATCTGGATGGCATGATCCAATCTTTCATTCTGGCCAGCGTGGGCGTGGTCATGGGCATTGATATCGCCGAATTCGCCTGGCTGACGCTGGTGAGCGAATTGATTCAGAATTTCTCGCACACCAATGTGCGCTTCGGTTTTGGCAAATTCTTCGAGCGCGTTTTCGTCGATCCCAAGTTCCACCGACTGCATCACATGAAAGTCGATCCTGACCGTCCATGGCTGCATAACTGCAATTTCGGCCAAGTGTTTTCGGTGTGGGATATTCTGTTCGGCACTGCCTTGTACGGAGAACCGATGCGCGACACCGGGGTGACCGATCCGGTGGTCGATGCCGACAACGATCGAGGCCTGATTGCCATGCAGTGGTATACCCTGAAGCGCTTCTGGGGGGCATTTAAACGCCCCGCTGGCTGGGTGCCGGGTGATGTCGGCTTCGGCCCGGATTACGAGCCTATCCCTTCGGTGCAGCTTGGCCACGTCAACGCGGTCGAGGCTCCTGCGCGATAGGGAGATGCCTTGATCAATCCCGTTGGGATGGTCTGAGCAACCAGGCCGCTTCGCTTAGACCGCCGCTCCAAATAGGGCACCGACGCCAGCGGTCAACCCCATGGCCAGCGCACCCCAGAACGTGACGCGCATTGCGCCCACGATTAAAGGTGCGCCCCCGGCGTGAGCGGCTACCCCGCCCAAAAGTGCAAGAAAAACGAGCGAAGTCCCGGAGATCAGAAATATCAGGCTGGCTTCCGGGGCGAGTAGTGTGACCAACAGTGGTAAGGCGGCGCCAATGGCAAAGCTGGCAGCAGAAGCAAGCGCCGCCTGAATCGGACGTGCAGTCAACGCCTGAGTGATCCCGAGTTCATCGTGGACATGTGCGCCGAGCGCATCATGCGCCATGAGTTGATCCGAGACCTGTTTCGCCAGTGCAGGATCCAGCCCTCGGCTGACATAGATTGCCGCCAATTCTTGATGTTCACCGGCATTGGCGGTCTCGATTTCCTTGCGTTCTAGTTCGATGTCTGCCTTTTCGGTATCGGCCTGCGAGTGGACGGATACATATTCGCCGGCAGCCATCGACATGGCGCCAGCGACCAGGCCGGCAACCCCGGTAATCAATATGCTGCTGTGGGAGGCATGTGCAGCTGCAACGCCCAGCAGCAGGCTTGCTGTCGAAACGATGCCATCGTTTGCACCCAATACCGCGGCGCGGAGCCAGCCAATGCGTTTGGTACGGTGACGTTCAGAGTGACGTGGACGCATAGTGAAATCCTGAATGGTGACGGTTGCGAAGACATCCTACTTTAACGTTTCATCAGCTTTCATGTCATTTTTCCTTGAGGAGAACCTTAGCTTGATGAAACAAATTAATTTTTATTTGCCATACCCTTGAGTGTCTGTACGCTGTCGCACCGAGCGCTTTAAGACCGAGGCGTACATATGTGCAGATGACATGTGTTCAATATCGGCGCCCAGGGAGGATTCATGTATAAGCATGGTAGCTTACGATCCGTCGTCGTCATGGTCGGCGCGGTGATCGGCCTGAATGCCTGTGGTGATGTCGCTACGCTGCCCGTGGCGGCAGGTTTCGGCACCACACCGACACTTCCAAATCCACATTCAACACTCATTCCCACAATAAATGCCGCCCCCGCGAGGGGTTGGCCTGGCGGGCAAAAACCGACCCCCGCACTAGGAATGGCGGTCACGACTTATGCCAGGGATATGGCGCATCCACGCTGGATTTATGTGCTTCCCAACGGGGATGTGCTGGTTGCCGAGACCAACGCGCCGACCAAACCTGAAGACGGCAAGGGGATCAGGGGATGGATCATGAAAAAGGTGATGAAGCGTGCAGGGGCAGGGGTAGCCAGCGCCAATCGCATCACGTTGCTGCGCGGTGTAGGTGAGGATGGCGTGGCGCAAACCCGTACGATATTTCTTGAGGGCTTGAACTCCCCGTTCGGCATGGCGCTGGTCGGCAATGATTTTTACGTGGCCAATTCCGATGCCATCCTGAGATTTCCTTATGTGGAGGGTGCAACGCAAATTAATTCTGCTGGCGTCAAGGTGACTGATCTGCCAGCAGGCCCGATCAATCACCATTGGACCAAAAACCTGATCGCCAGTCGTGATGGTTCGAAGCTTTATGTCACCGTCGGCTCGAACAGCAATGCCGCGGAAAATGGCATGGCAGTCGAGAATGAACGCGCAGCCGTCTGGGAAGTGGATCTGAAATCCGGCTCTCACCGCATTTTTGCATCCGGCCTGAGGAACCCAAACGGGTTGGGGTGGGAGCCTCGTAGTGGCGCGTTGTGGGCGGTAGCGAATGAACGAGACGAACTCGGCAGTGATCTCGTCCCCGACTACATGACCTCCCTGACCGATGGTGGCTTCTATGGTTGGCCATACAGCTACTATGGCCAGCATGTGGATGTGCGGGTAAAGCCTGCAAGGCCGGATCTAGTGGCCAAGGCGATTGCCCCGGACTATGCGCTTGGTCCGCATACTGCTTCGCTCGGGCTTGCATTTGCTGCAGGCAGTCAACTGCCGGCCCCTTTCAATCAAGAGGGCATATTCATCGGTCAGCATGGTTCATGGAACCGTAAACCCCATAGCGGCTACAAAGTCATCTTTGTGCCATTCAGGGCTGGGAAACCAGTTGGCACACCGGTGGATGTGCTGACCGGATTTCTTACCGAGGAAGGCGATGCGTTTGGTCGGCCGGTAGGAGTGGCCATCGACAAGCAAGGCGCACTACTGGTTGCCGATGATGTGGGTAACAGGGTGTGGCGTGTGACGACGGCATCCGATCGGCGCTGAGTTTGAGATCAACTTAAGCTTGGGAAAGTCTCAGCTTTGGGATTTTGGAAAATCTCAAGCTGGCTTGTTGACAGAGATGAGGTAAAGGAGGAATTCCGGAGTTGATGTCAGCTAAGCGGGATTTGGCGGGATATATAGGGATTATTGGGGATGAGCAACTAAAAATAAGAACCAAAAAAATGAGCAAAAACGATCATTTTTATTAGGGGACGGATAATAACGGCGGAATATTGGTGATGTCTGATCATTGGGCAGCCTGGAATGCGACACAAGTGCCATGATGATTCATTTCTATGGTTGTGCAGATTGAACGGAATCGTTAAAAAATACGAAATTTGCGCGCTATTTGGGACTGAAAAATCATAGATTAGACATGAGCGATATCAGACCAATGCAATAGCTGGCAGGTAACGCGCTGCATTGTGCTTAATCGAGAAATATGTTCATCACCGTGGCCGTCAGCAACGGCTACTTCGTTATGGCAGAGCAAATCTAAGGCACGGTAAATGGGCGGCTCATCACGCTCAATAGATAAGCGCTTTTTCTTGTAGCCATCCCATACCTCATCAGTGCCGGCACCTGTAATGATTGATTCTTCTAAATCAATAAATCTTTTTTTCAGACCGTGATGCTGGTCAGCACGACGCGAATATCCTACTGCCATATCAAATGTAGAAAGGACTGCAGCAATTACACCCATTGCAAGCAGCCAGTGCGCGGATTCACCAGGCTTTCCAAAGTCGTATAGAACAGACCCAGCCAATAATATCGTCATCACAGACGTAATGGTGTGAAGACGCTCGAAGAAGGCTCGACGCCTGTCGTGGTAACGGATTGATCGGCGCACATCGAATAAAAGCCCATACTGCTCGTCATTCATTTGGCTGAGATTCATACAAGCTATCCTTTTTTGTTGCCGCCATCTCCATGAGGATTGGGGGGAGCTGGCTTGGAGTTCGTTACTGTGACCGTTCCACTCCTGGAGCGATCCTCAGCATATTCAACAATTCTGACTTGATCTTGTTTCTTTACAACACTATCCCTTACCTGTGCTGGTGTTGGTTGTTTCTTTTGTTCGGCCACAGTTTACTCCTGGTAGTTAACACATTGAAAAATTACAATTTAAAACGTCCAGACTTAAATGGAATAACGACTCCAACGATAGGCAGCTAGGTTGCGCATAAACTGTCATTCATGTGCAACCTAGCTTCATTCAATGAATTTATGGTTGCGCGACCTCAAATGCCGCATTAACACTGGATGTTTAATGCAGGAATGTATGTTCATGCTTTGAAAGCAAGCGCAACCTAGAGTTGGGTTTTGGTATGGGATGTGGCCATGCTACTGGAAAGTAATACGGCGTCCTCAACCATTCGCATATCAAATCTGCCGTGCTCCTTAAAGGAGCGGTATAGCATTACGACCATCCGAGATTTTTTTTCTGGCGTGAGTGTTCCGCCAATGGCATTTAACTTGGATTCTACTTCGACAAGGGTGTCAGTTAATAGCGTGTAATCAACCCCCTTCAGACCTACAGCTGATTCGACCATGTTGTATACCATCTCGCAGATTTCTGATGGGTTGGCCTCCTCACCTAGTCTCGTTTTCTTTTGCTGCAGCAGTGCCAAATCGCAGACATGGGAAAGGTCGCTTAATTTAATGCCAATGGCAGTTGCCATATTTACTAGAACGTATCTATGAGCTAAGGCATCATCCCACTCTGGACCAGTCCTCATTCCGGTAACAATGTAATTAACGTCCACCTCATTGTGCTGACGTAGTAGCTCGAAGTAGTCCCCTGTCGGGGAACGTTTACCCTTTTCGTAGTTCAGCTGCGCAAGCTTTTTTACACCCCCAAACTCACCAAAAGCCTCTTGACTCAAGCCAAGACGCTCGCGCTCTTCTCTAATTCTTGAACCAATAGCACTCAATTGAATACCCTGCTTGACACGGTATTCAATTGAATACCATAATATACATGTATATTCATGGATGGTACACAAATGAAAACACTGCAACAAGCGAGAGATGATCTTAATAAGCGCGGAGAAAATGTTGCTCAATGGGCCAGAAAGAATGGTTTTGACCCGGAGCATGTGAGGGCTGTTCTTTATGGAAGAGCAAAAGGTAAATGGGGGGAGTCACACAAAATTGCTGTGCTACTCGGAATCAAAGATGGCGAGATTGTTTAGGGGGGGGTATGGCAGAAAATCAACGCCCCGGAACAAATCCAGATTTTAGTAGTGATGAGGTAGCAAAGCTTCTGAATATCTCGGGACAAGCCGTGAGAGCCAATTGCTCAGAATCACGTTATCAAGGATCTTACAAGGAATCTGCCACAGGGGCTTGGCGTATTCCGTTATCCAGCTTGCCAATTCTGGCCCAAGCTCGCTATCTGGCTAAAAATTTGCCAGATGTGCCTGGCGGGTGGCAAATGGAAGATCGGAGAGAACTTCCGGATGAAGAGGCCGAGGCATTATGGGAATTCTTCGAAGGCACGACCAAACAACGTAAGCAGCAAGCCTATAAAGACACTGAGGCGTGCATTGCGTGGCAGGCCATGAAAGCCAAGGATATCCATTTCAGCGAAGCGCTGATTCAAATCAAGCAGGAATTTGGTTTGGGCAAGTCGGCCTTATACGACAAGATTACGCGAATCAAGGGCTATGACCCCATGCACTGGCCTGCGCTATTGGTTGGCCAATGGCGAGGAGAAAATGTCCGGCATGCGAAATGGCATGAAGAGGCGTGGCGTTTCTTCCTCGGTAACGCGCTGACGCCCGGATGCCCGATCAGGACGGCATGGCAACGTACCAAAAGGCAAGCAGAAAAATCTGGCTGGGGCTTGATCCCCTGCTACGACACGGCCAAATCCGATTTTAAAAAACTTCCACATGACGTTGTGACGCTGGTTAAGGAAGGCGAAACTGCGCTCAAAGCTAAGTCACCCACGGCAATTCGGGACTATGACTTCCCATTGCATACCGTTTGGTCAATGGACGGGAGACGCATGGACTTGATGGTGAAAGACACCAAAGGCAAATATGGTGCGCGGGGGCGGGTATTCCGACTATGGATATATGTCTATCAGGAAGTGCGTAGCCGAATGATATTGGGCTACGCCTTAGGTGGCACACTGGACTCTGACTTGGTGCGCGCAGCATTTCTTGATGCCATCAAGACTACGGGAAGGATTATCCCAAGAAAAGCCCAACCAGATAATGGTATGGAAACTGCCGCAAAAGAAATAACAGGTGGTGCCCCCTGGAGGCGGCGCGGCAAGGTTATGGAAGATGAAATTATCGGACTATTCCCGATGCTGGGCATCGAAATAGATTGGGCAACCGTGGCACATGGGCAAACGAAGCCAGTCGAGCGAGCTTTCGGGACATTGGCGCAGCGAGTGGAAACGCGGCCTGAGTTTCGTGGTGCTTATTGCGGAAACAAGCCTGAGGCTAGACCGGAAGAATGGGATGCAAATAATGCCGTGCCGGTGGAGTTGGTGGAAAAAGCTCTCCAAGAGGAGATCGCTGATTACCACCGCACCCCACATCGTGGAAATGGCTTGAATGGCAAATCACCTATTCAGGTGTACACCGCGCAGATCAACATGCCCGGCATATCATTCAGACGCATATCAGAACCCCAGCAACGTCTATGCACTTACTCTGCTGCACCTATCACCATTCGCCGTGATGGTTCCTTCACCATCATGGGCGCAGCTTATTGGAGCGAAGACACAACCAAGCTTGCACCAGGCAAAGGCTATTACGTTCGTTACAACCCTCACAATTTAAACGATACCGTTTATGTGTACCGGAAGGAAAAGCGCCTATGTGAAGCCACCCGTAAAGAAATAACGCCATTCAACGACAAGGCGGCTGGTAAGGAAATCATGAAGAGGCGAGCGGCATATACCAAGGCCGTTAAACAGCAAGCAAAGGCGTTACAAGAACTAGCAGGAAGCGATAGCCAAGAATATCTGTCCGCGTTAACCAGGGAGGTTTTTCCCGAAACGGTTTACAAGGAAACTGGAGAAATTTTGCCTGCTTCACAAGTGCTGGAAATGGTTAAAAGCAAGGTTAACCCATTACGGGATGCCAAGACGGCAGAAATTGTGGAAAACGAGGAAATCAGAAAGGAGGCAAAGCGACTGCAACAAAACGAAACTGCAAACATTGCAGAACGGTATACGCAGAAAGTAATACTGGGCGGTAAACGAAAAAACGCATGACAAGCAGCAACTTGTCATGCGCCCAACACAACTTATTACGAGGATCATTGTAAATGAATACCGTGCCTGAAGAAACACCGGACACACGGATGTCTGAGCAAGCCCAGAACTATTCCAGGGCGAAAAGTGAACCGCTATGGAGGCCTCCCATGCGCGAGGATGCCATAGCCGCAAGGCTGACTGCAGCGCTTGATGCTGGAGTCAGGCCCCGCCAAATCGCTATTGAGTCTGGCATCGATCAAAGTGAACTGGAAAACTGGATGCTTGGGAATCGATCGCATCAGACCACAACCGCTTTATCGAACTGGCTGAACGGTATTGATGAGGAAGTGACCACCCGCAATGGTGAGTTTGTTATGACGCCATCGGCAGAGCGTTACCTTATGGCCTTTGAGAGAGCTAGAGAGCCTAGGGGGAATAATGGCCGTCGTGGTGTCGCCTTAATCTACGGTGCATCAGGTGCCGGTAAGAGCGAAACGGCAGAATGGTTGTCCAGGATGGATGGCAACGTTGTCTATGTGCTGGCTTCTGGTGAATGTAAAACATATGTCGCACTGCTTAAAAAGGCACTGGAGGCCAAGAGCGGCTATGGATACCCAGCCAACGGGGAAAAGCTGAGCGATATTGTCCTGAGACACGTTGATCCGGGCGGATTGATTATTTTTGATCATGCGCACCTGATTCGTTTAGCTGTCATGGAGCAGCTTCTCACCTTTCCTGATGAGCATGGCATAGCACTGGCATTCATCGGCAATACCAAAGGCTACAAGACCCTTATGGACGCCAAATTGGCGCAAATCACTTCTCGTACAGGTGGTGCGAGGGTGTTTGTGGAAATCCCTGGCGAAGACGATATTGATGCACTACTGGAGCACTGGGAAATTCGCGGACGTAAGGAACGAGAATTCTGCCAGATGATCGGTAATCAGGACGGTGGGCTGCGGTTTCTCTCAGAAACTATGAGGGAGGCATGGAAGATTGCTCATGCCGGTGGACAGCAAAAACTTGATGAGCGACTACTCAAGATCGCAGCCACAAAATCTGGTTGCTGGGGAGGTGCGGCATGAGTGCTCGTAAATTGAGGCCAAAGTTCACAGGCGGTCGGATAGATCGCAGCAAGATCGCCCTGATCCATACTGCGAAGCGTCAACTTGGCATGGCTGAAACTGATTACCGTGCCCTGTTGTTGAGGGAGGGAGGCGTTAAGAGTTCCAGCGATTTAACGCTTGAAGGCTTCGACGCCGTCATGGCGGAATTTAAGCGCTTTGGTTTTGCCTACGCCAAAAGTCAACGAAAACCCAAGGGCGCTGGAGGCACTGCGCCAAATCATCCAACTCCAGCGCAATGGCGTCTCATGGAGGATCGCGCGCGACAGGTAGGGTACAGCGGGTTGACCGATCCTCGGTTTATTTCTTGGATAAAGCCGCGAGGCAAGGTGGATCACCCGAAATTTCTTGATATGGAAGGCGCAAGGAGTGTGATTGCGGCCCTTGGTAACTGGATTGAACGCAAAAATACGAAGGAAGGAAAAGGGAAATGAGTAACCGTGAAAACAACATGAATGCCAATAATCAAATCCCAGGCGCTGTTTATGACGAGGATGGTTGTTGCATCAAGGCCGCCATGACGCCAATAGAATTCATGGAATTGTTTGCACTGGCCTTTCAGCGAGGATGTGGGACTTCACGCGACCATTTGTTATTTCGAGTTGCCGAGAATGCACGCGACAGCGCCTTTCAGCGTGGGCTGGAACATGGTCGGAAAGAGGGTTACGGTAAAGCTATCCATGATATGGAGCTTTCCCAGCACAAAGGGCAGGATTTTGTGCGTGATCTGATTAATGCCAGTAAGTCTTGATGGAATCCCCCATTAATTCTTGCATTAACGCATGGTTAACGGGGGTGTTTTTCCGTGGCAATAGTTGGCTGGCGTGAAAGTTTAAAAACCGCTCAGAACGCGATTGTGATCTTTTTAACGCTTTATGGATTATACTTTTCTTGCAGATGTGACACGGTGATATTCTCCCGGCCGTAGCACGGCAGCAATGCCGGAGCGCCATGTGGGGTTTCCGCCTTGAGCGGATTGGGAGGCCCCACCGTCTGCATTCTTCTTCATCAATTCAGTACGCAACCAGCCACAGATCAAGGCCCCATTCGGTGGGATAAGTGGCAGCCTTGGAGGGATGGTTGCGCAACATCAATCTAGTCCCCGCATTGCAAATCAATGAGGCGGAAACAGTTCCGCCTTAACCGGCTATGTCTCCCCTGTAAGAATTTCCCCCAGAAACAATTCCGCTAGAGATTTCCGCACTGAAGTCTTGGTGAATTATGGGGGCCGGTTTGCAAGACATTACATCCACAACAGGATTGATTAATTTAATCGGCGAATCAGCCTTTGACGATCTATGTGCCGTCTTTGGTGGAACACCGATTTACCTATCCCAGACCGAGGCATGTTTTTCCCGACTGTCCACCATCGTTGGAGATGATGCCGCGCGCAAGATCATCAACGCATTCCCGACTGAGACAATTCAAATCCCCAAGGCTGATTCCAGAAAAAACATTAAGCGTAACCAGGCTATTGGTATGGATTGCGCTGCCGGCATGACCCAACGTGAACTTGCAATGAAATACGGACTGACCATACGCCGTATTCGAATGATTTTGAATTCACCTAACCGAAAAACCTGATAAGGAGCAGAAATGAAACACGAAATTACCCCCCTCAAACCAGTCGCCAAAACAGAAGCCTTGACTGCGTTACTGAAGCACCAGGACGCCATTCAGCATATTGATGGCATGATCAAAAGCCTTGAGAGCTTGATCGAATATAAGCGTGATCAAATATCGCAGATCGAATCCTCAGTCCCAAAAATTGACCATTTAAATAGAGAACGCGAGGATATTCTCGCTCTCATGGCAATGGGTAATAAGACTGATGCCGACTTGGCGGAATTCGATGAAAGTTGTGCAAAGATTAAAGAATCTCACCGTTCTACTAAGAATGATGCAGAGGTCGCAATCAATGAGGCGCGCTCTGCCGTGGCAGGGATCGAGCGGAAGCTGGAAGAAACAAAAAATCTTCGGAGGGGCCTTCAATCCAACGATCAAAAGCAGATTCTGGATTTTCTCATGGGTAAGGCGGAAGAAGCCTGCGACCAATATGTGAAAGCAGCATATTTAGTCAAAGAGCAGTATCTCAGAGTCATAGCCATTGACCGAATGTTAAAGAAAAATTCCAGCAATGGACTTTTTTATACATCCCCAAGGATCAATTTACCAATTTTCAATTTGGCATCCTGCAACGGATTGGCTATGGATGCCCGTGATGGAATTATGTTTTCTGAATTCTTCGCATATGTAAATGAACCAAACAGCTTGGCGACTCAAGCTTTCGAAAGCCTTGTAAATGAATTCCAAAGCGCGGGTTTGGCTGCATTCTGGCGATCTTGATGAGCCGCAAATACTCGATAGATAGGCAAGCTAACTCGGTGGAGTTTGCAGAGGATTACACGCCTATTGCCACCAAGCTTGCAAAGGTGACTCCACGATTGCCGGTAGAGATCACCGCCATGCAGAAGCGATTTCAGGATATTGGTAACGCATTATTCGCATGGCGACAAAAATGCGTAGATACCAACCCCAGTGTCCTGTTGCAGATTCCAGAAGGCACTACGTTCACACCAGAGGAAATTGATTTGGCCGGATGGGCTCGCGAGTATGCAAATCAATCTGGCCAGGGCTTCAGACTGGCAGTAGCTCAGATAATGGAATACTTACAGCCAAGCGCAAGTGCCAATGGTGATAAGTCGTATCTTCAGGGACTCAATTTTTCTGAGCCCACGCCCGAGACCCTAAGTTTTAACGTTCCGCCTGGTTGGAGTGTCACTCTAGGCTCTCTTAAATACATGCGATCGATCCGCGTATATCAGGCACTAATGGACTGCAATTTCATGGAGGCAGCCGTAGCAATGGAACATGCCGTTATCAGTTAGCTAGAACAAGCCCCGTGTTCTTTCAGCGGACACGCGGGGCAGGGCACCGACCATCCGCCCCGGCTTGAATGGGTTGCAAGCCGCCCCAGATGGTCACTTCAATGGGGTTAAGTCATGAGTAACGATATCCAGTTTGGTATCCGCATCACGGGCGACAGCGCAGTTGCCACCAACGCGATCAAATCTACCCGTGAGGAGATGGATCGGCTGTCTACTTCTGGCGGCAAGATGGCCAGCCAGTACAGTGGTATCACTTCAGCTTCAGAGAAGGCTACAGCCGCAGCCAAACTTCAAACCAGTGAATACGACAAGCTCGATGCTCAGCTGACTTCATTGCTGTCGCGTCTTGACCCTGTTTATAACGCTACCCGTCAACTTGACATGGCCAGCGAAACGCTGCATCAGGGCCTGAGTCAGGGCTTGATCACGCAGTCTCAATATCAGTCGGCACTTGGCCAACTCGAACATCAGTTCGGCGCCGCAGCTGAAGGTGCTGACAAGAGCGCCTTTGCTACTGCCGGCGCACGTCGCGAACTAATCGTGCTTGGCCATGAAGCGGTACAGGGTAACTTTTCGAGAATTCCCGGCAGCTTCATGGTGCTGGCTGAACGATTGGGCGGTCTCGGTGGATTGATCTCACCTCTTACGATCGGAATAACGGCCATTGGTGCCGCTGTCATTGGCGGGGTTTATGCTTGGGAAAAATGGAGCGATTCTGCACATACCGCCGCACAGAAAGCGCTGGATGACTTCCGCCAGTTCGAGGATGAGTTCGATAAGGACAATAAGGCGCTGGAGGACTATCAGAAGAAACTTTCTGCCATGAGCAGCGCGCAGGTCAAAGTCAATATCGATGTCAAACAGTCTGAAATCGACAGAATTGATAAAGTCATCAAGTCTCTGCACAACGATGATGGCGGTCTGAAAGGAAACATCAACCCTTTCAATCCAATGGGCAATGAAAAAGAGGTTCAGGATTTAATCAAGCAGCGACTGGAACTTCAAAAGCAAATTAATACGGCAACGGCTGCATTAGTTGACATTGAAGACAAGGGCGGAAAAAGTTTTCGAGAATTCATCGGTGATACATCGTATATGGATGTGGCTCATAGAAAGCTGGCTGATATTGCCAAGGTGGGAGCTGACTATGCCAAGGCTTTAAATGATGCCAATTCGGGTGAGCAACGCATTCAGGCTTTAAAAACCTACAATCAGGGCGTATCCAACGTCAATGATAGATATATGGCCAAAGATCACTCTCAGGTATTTGCTGACTCAAGAGTAGCAGCAGAGAAGGCTGAGGATGACATGATCGCCAAGCAGCAAGCTGAAGCGGATAAGTATGCACTTTCGCAGATGGACCAGCGTTATGCAAACTCCTCAATTAAGGATGCTGATTACTATCAACAGAAAATGGCCCTTGTTCAGAAATCATCTGATGCAGAGGTTTCTGCTATTTCCAAGGAAATGCAGGCACAGGCGGGGTCTTACAACAGCGCAACTGGAATTAAAAAAGAACAGGAACTCACAAAACTTATCGGCCTTGAGGGGAAGTATTCAAGCGCTTTGTTATCACGTGCCGGAGTAGAAAGCCGTGTGAATTTCGAGGCTGAGCAGGCTGCCGAGAAAGCAGCTCAGTCGGCTACAGATCAAAACAACGCGATGATGCAACTGATTCAGCAATATGACGATGAGGCTCAAAAACAGGCCGACGATGTTGCTTCAACCTATACAAAGATACTTCAGGAAACGGAAGATCTGAACGCGAGCATGATTTCAAGCGATAGACAGCGAGCTGCTGAACAACTGCGCATTCAGCATGATCGTCGAGAGCAAGAAATAGCAATGTCTAAGCGTGAGCAGGATGATAAAAACCTGCTGATGGAGGCTGAAAACGTTCGATATTCCGCTGCGATTAATGAGAGCAATTCTAAGCTCCTTAAATCAAAGGATCTTGGAAAAGAGCTTGGTATGACCTTCTCCAGCGCCTTTGAGAATGCGGTTGTCGGTGGTCAGAAATTTTCCCAGATACTGCAAAGCCTTGGCCAGGACATTGAACGCATCATCATGCGTAAAACCGTTACTGAACCACTGACGGCTGGCCTCACTGGCGCAATTGACAAAATCACCAGCGGCGCCGGTGATTGGTTTTCAAATCTATTCAGTGCCAATGCGAATGGTGGCGTTTATTCCGGCGCCGGCATTGGCGCGTATTCCGGTCAGGTCGTGAGCCACCCGACCGTGTTCCCTTTTGCCAACGGTATCGGGTTGATGGGTGAGGCAGGCCCAGAGGCCATCATGCCGTTGAAGCGGGGGCAGGATGGCAAGCTCGGTGTATCGACCAATGGTGGCATTGGCAACAGCGGCATTAATATCGAAATCAACGTAATTAACAACGCTCAAGCTCAAGCTTCAGTCCGTCAGGCACCTAATGGCAGTGGAGGAGCCACCATTGACCTATTTATTGAACCCATCAAGAAAGAATTCATGCGCGATATCTCGCGAGGGGGTGATTTTGCACAAACGTTGCAAAATCAGTACGGCCTTAATCGCGCCGCAGGGAGTCTTGGATAGTGCCTATTCTGAGTCCTTCATTCTGCTCAGATGGAAATAAAGGGTGGCAGCTAATATTTCTTTTATTCGCTGTGTAATGCCTATATTTTCTACTCTGCTGGCTTTTGATGTGATGTCGGTTATTCTTAATCATGATGCGACTATATGGACATTGGCATTTTCTGTGATTTGCATGTTTATGGCTATTTTGGATTTATCGCTTCCGATATTCTCAAAGGCTAAATTTAAAAATTTAAATTCTAAACATTAAGGTAAGAAAAATGGATGATAATGGTTTGTCTCAGAATGCAAATATTATTGCTATCCGCTCTATAATCGCTTATCTGATGGCCCGAGACGCATTTATATCTGGTGCGGAGATCGGCGATATCTACTCAAGGTTGGTTTATGAGTTTCAGGATGCAATTGCTGAGGCTATTCCTGACAGCGCAATGTTGGAATCTAAAGTTATTTCTGCGCTCGATGGAATATTTTCTATGGCAGATCTAATGCGTCGATCGATGTAAATCTAATTGGTTGGTTTCAGAGTAAATTTGCGCTTTATTTGGTACTTAAAATAATTCCGTAATTGATTCGTTAAACTTCCGTGGTTATTTTCGCGCTGACACTTGTCGATGATATTTATATGCAGTCTGCTCTTGAAATTTGCCTTGGTCGTCCCTATTATTAGCACTCAGCTGACATGAGTGCTAACGGCATCATGTTTCAACTCCCGAATTTTTTGTTTTAACGATTTAATCAATTAGGAGACTTAACCATGGCAATTCGTCCTTTGCATGACCGCGTGATCGTCAAGCGCCTGGAAGAAGAGCGCAAGACTGCTTCCGGTATCGTGATCCCCGATAATGCGACAGAAAAGCCGGATCAAGGCGAAGTCATCGCCGTCGGCCCGGGCAAGCGTGATGAAAACGGCAAGCACATCGTGCTGGACGTGAAGATCGGCGACAAGGTGCTGTTCGGCAAGTACGGCGGCCAGAGCATCAAGGTCAACGGTGAAGAACTGCTGGTTCTGCGCGAAGAAGACATCCTGGGTGTGGTTGAGGCCTAAGCCTTAACAGACCCTTTCAAGAATTTGTAGAAGGAGAATTTCAATGGCTGCAAAGCAAGTAATTTTCGGCGATGAAGCACGCGCCAAGATCGTCAACGGCGTCAACATTCTGGCGAATGCCGTCAAGGTTACCCTGGGTCCAAAGGGCCGCAACGTGGTACTGGAGCGTTCCTACGGCGCCCCAACAGTGACCAAGGATGGTGTTTCCGTTGCCAAGGAAATCGAACTGAAGGACCGTCTGGAAAACATCGGCGCCCAACTGGTGAAGGAAGTCGCTTCCCGCACTTCTGACAATGCCGGTGACGGTACAACGACCGCGACCGTGCTGGCTCAGGCCATCGTGCGTGAAGGTTTCAAGTTCGTGGCTGCTGGCTACAACCCGACCGACCTGAAGCGTGGCATCGACAAGGCTGTGACGGCCATCGTTGCTGAAATCAAGAACATTTCCAAGCCAACCACAACGAGCAAGGAAATCGCGCAAGTCGGTTCCATTTCCGCCAACTCTGATCAAGACATCGGCCAGATCATTGCCAACGCCATCGATAAGGTAGGCAAGGAAGGCGTGATCACCGTTGAAGACGGCAAATCCCTGATCAACGAACTGGATGTGGTTGAAGGCATGCAGTTCGATCGCGGCTACCTGTCCCCGTATTTCATCAACAATGCAGACAAGCAAACTGCTGCTCTGGATAACCCATTTATCCTGCTGTACGACAAGAAGATCTCCAACATCCGTGATCTGCTGCCGGTACTGGAACAAGTTGCCAAGGCTGGCCGTCCATTGCTGATCATCGCTGAAGATGTCGATGGTGAAGCGCTGGCTACCCTGGTGGTGAACAACATCCGCGGCATTCTGAAGACCGTTGCCGTTAAGGCTCCAGGCTTCGGCGACCGTCGCAAGGCAATTCTTGAAGATATCGCCATCCTGACTGGTGGTGTGGTAATCGCTGAAGAAGTCGGCCTGTCACTGGAAAAGGTTGCACTGACCGATCTGGGCCAAGCCAAGCGTGTCGAAGTGGGCAAGGAAGCCACCACCCTGATCGACGGCGCCGGTGTTGAAGACAGCATCAAGGCTCGTGTTACCCAGATCCGTGCCCAGATCGACGCTGCGACCAGCGACTACGACAAGGAAAAGCTGCAAGAGCGCGTGGCCAAGTTGGCTGGTGGTGTTGCCGTGATCAAGGTCGGCGCTGCGACCGAAGTCGAACTGAAGGAAAAGAAGGCACGCGTTGAAGATGCACTGCACGCAACCCGTGCTGCGGTTGAAGAAGGTATTGTTCCTGGCGGTGGCGTGGCTCTGCTGCGCGCTCGTGCTGCGATCAAGGATCTGAAGGGTGACAATCACGATCAGGATGCCGGCATCAAGATTGTGCTGCGCGCGATTGAAGAGCCGCTGCGTCAGATCGTGGCTAACGCTGGTGACGAGCCCTCAGTCGTGGTTAACAAGGTGCTGGAAGGCACTGGCAATTACGGCTACAACGCCGCCAACGGCACCTACGGTGACCTGGTTGAGTTGGGTGTGCTGGATCCGGCCAAGGTGACACGTTCTGCACTGCAGAACGCGGCTTCAGTGGCTTCGCTGATCCTGACTACTGACGCTTTGGTTGCTGAATTGCCGAAGGAAGAAGGCCCTGCATTGCCACCTGGTGGTGGTATGGGTGGTATGGGCGGCATGGATTTCTAATCCACGCAGCTTTGATCGAACAAAATTTGATCGAACCAAAAAAGCCCTGCGAAAGCGGGGCTTTTTGCTTTACGAAAGCAGAAATCTCATCATATACTGCGGCATCTAGTCGCACGGTAAGACGATCCTTTGAAAACGCCAGGCAAAAAAAGCCCCGGCTAAAGGGGAGTAAAACCGGGGCAAGATGCCTTATGGGATAAGGCGCCCGCTCAGGGAGGAGAAGCGGGAGACGATAAAGCGTCTGCTGAATAAGATTTGCTTCAAGCAAATAAGTTCCCGCTGATATAAGATTTCGATGCGTGTAGCCGATCCGGCACACGCATTTTTTATTTGTGATCCATGCTGCAATCGGGCGAATGCTGCGTTGATCGTCCTTGCCGTACTATGTGTACTGTCTGCGGACTCTCGCCTTGTCTTCGCCCGATTGCAGCATGGAAAAAAGGTAAACCAAAAACAATGACCGACCTCCTCGAAGGCCTCAACGACAAGCAACTTGAGGCAGTGACGCTGCCCTACCAATCCGCCCTGATTCTGGCCGGCGCTGGTAGCGGCAAAACCCGTGTGCTGACCACACGCATCGCCTGGCTGATCCAGACCGGGCAGGTGAGTCCCAGCGGCCTGCTGGCGGTGACCTTCACCAACAAGGCGGCAAAGGAAATGCTGGCGCGGCTTTCAGCCATGCTACCTATCAACACCCGCGGCATGTGGGTGGGCACGTTCCACGGTTTGTGCAACCGCTTTCTGCGGGCGCATCACCGTGAAGCCCGGCTGCCTGCGCTGTTCCAGATTCTGGATATGGCAGACCAGCTTTCCGTGGTCAAGCGCGTGATGAAGGCGATGCAGGTGGATGATGAAAAATTCCCGCCCAAGCAGGTGCAGAACTACATCAACAACAGCAAGGAAGAAGGGCTGCGTGCCAGCCAGTTGGATGCCTACGACAAGCACTCCGAGAAGATGCGCGAGATCTACGCTGAATACGACGCGCAGTGCCAGCGCGAGGGCGTGGTCGATTTTGCCGAACTGCTGTTGCGCTGCTATGAAGTGCTGGCGCGTGAAACGGCGCTCCGTGAGCATTATCAGAGCCGCTTCAAATACGTTTTGGTGGATGAGTTTCAGGACACTAACCGCCTGCAATACCTGTGGCTGAAGCTGCTGGCCGGCACCAATAACTGTGTACTGGCCGTGGGCGATGACGATCAGTCAATCTACGCGTTTCGCGGTGCGCGCGTTGGTAACATGCTCGATTTCGAGCAGGATTTCGGCATCAAGACAGTGATCAAACTGGAGCAGAATTACCGTTCGCACAGCAACATCCTTGATGCAGCGAACGCGATCATCACGCACAACACCAAGCGCCTCGGCAAGAATCTGTGGACCTCATCGGGCGCTGGCGAGCCGATACGGGTGTTCCAAGGCTACAACGATCTTGAAGAGGCCAATTTCATTGTCGAAGAAGTGAAGGCGCTCCACGTCGAGGGCCAGTCGCTGGCTGACATGGCGCTGCTGTATCGTTCCAACGCACAATCGCGGGTGCTTGAACATGCGCTGTTTTCCGCTGGCCTGCCGTATCGGGTGTACGGTGGTCTGCGCTTCTTCGAGCGCGCTGAAGTCAAGCATGCGATGGCTTATCTGCGTCTGGTGGCCAACCCGGATGACGACACTGCGCTTCTGCGGGTGATCAACTTCCCGACCCGTGGCATCGGTGCGCGTAGTCTGGAGCAGTTGCAGGAATCAGCAAAGCAGAACGGTACGAACCTCTGGGCAGCGGCAGTCGCCGCTGCAGGCAAGGGCGATGGTCTGAAGAGCAAGGGCATTCCCGGCTTTGTCGCGCTCATCAAACACCTGCAGGAGCAATGCAACGGCCTGACCTTGCCTGAAATGATTGATGTTGTTAACAATCAAAGT
>Ga0265327_10001388_pt1 | contig 30912 bp, 18 predicted proteins | sample 41621metaG_FD_202089 | JGI IMG/M metagenome (GOLD analysis project Ga0265327, IMG submission 202089) | Rhizosphere microbial communities from Carex aquatilis grown in University of Washington, Seatle, WA, United States - 4-16-21 metaG | ecosystem: Host-associated > Plants > Roots > Rhizosphere...
TGAATGCCGGTTCGTGTTGTCGGCCGTGACGGTCAACGCTGCCGTTTGAACTGTCAAATTGACCGTGTTCGTGGTCCGGGCGTAATCCGTTCCGTCCGTCGGCGCAAATATTGCCGTCAATAAATTCGTTCCGGCGTTGAGCACCGTTCCGGTTGTTGGGGTATAGCTGAAGGTGCCCGCTACACTCGAAGTGGCGTTCAATTGCAAGGCGCTGATGGCCGTGCCATAAGCAATGGCCGTGGGCGTGGTCCAACTAACTGATGGCACGGCAGCATTCACTATCTGTGTCAGGGTGTTAGTGCTGGCACTATAATTGGCGTCGCCACTGTAAGTCGCCACCACGGTGTGCAGACCTGTGGCAAAGGCAGGAACCGTATAAACGGCCTGGCCATTCGACAAGGCGTTGGTTGCCATCAGGGTGCCGTCCACCGAAAAAACCAACTGGCCCGTGGCATCCACCGGCAGCGTGCCGGTAAAAGATACCGGATCACCGAAAAACGACGGGTTCTCCGATGAGGTTAGCGTAACCCCGGCGGAACCGCTTGTACCAGTCAACGCTGCTTGGAGGGCTAGCGCGATTTTTCGGTGGCCGTTTGAATTGGGATGAATCCCATCAAAAAAGTAATCGGTGTTGGAATTTAAAACCGGCACCGGTGCCCACTGGACATTTAATCCCACGCCGGACAAAGTCGCCGCAGAATTACTGAGTATCTGGCTGTAATCATTCACCGCCTGATCGCTGCCTTGAAAATAGCCGGCCGGGAGATTTGCATCCAAGTAATTGGAACCGGCAATTTTCAGTGTTCCCGCCAGCATGACCTCCGGTAACAGATTGGTGGAGAATGAGGCGTACCAGCCAAAGAACGTATCGGCGCTCGACTGCGGCGTAAAAAACGCATAGTGCCGGTTGGCGGTCAAATTGGTGATAATAATCAGCCCCGGGGAATACGAGCGATAACCAAACGTGGAATTCGCCGGGCCTGGGCCCGTGTTGGGAGAAGTTCGGTAGCAGGAATAGGTATTCGTGGCATAGGTCGGCAGGATGTTGCCATCGACATAGTCACCCACCGTCACCACCACTGACCCTGCATTACCATTGAGCCGGGCCGTCCCGATCAGCAAGGTGTTGCCGGAAAAATAAAATAACGCGGCGTTGGGTTGCGTGGAATAAGCCAAACCACCCAGTGTATTCGGCAGCGAGCTCCAACCCGGCGGAAAGTAAATGCTGTTTGTCCAAGGATTGAGCGCTCCCAGGAGGACATTCGTCTCCGATACCCGCAACGACGTTGGAATGCCCAGCCATGCCGCCAGCGAATTCACGGCCTCTTGATTATCCGTCAACGCCGCCTGATTCGTCCCGAACCAAAAAACATCATTATATCCCGCCAGCCAGACACTGAGCGTCGAATTGGAGATCGTGTAAGTGTTCGCCGTGATCGCGTCCGCTTGCCCATCCGCAATTTGGCTGCCGCCCACGCCATAATTGGCCTCGGCCATGGACAGGTTGGAGCATAGCAAGGTTGAAAAACGGTTCGTCAAATTGGGCTGCTGCGACGTAGGATTAAAACCCACGGTCACCGAGTCACCGAAAAAGTAGCAAATGGAGCGATTGACCGGCGGCGCATTGCTCACGGTCAAAATGCCGTAGTTTGTGGTGACCACGTAGTTAACCAGCCGGCCGTTGGGGTCCACCAATTGCGGAATAATCGGATAGGTTCCAACCGGGCTGTTGCTGGTCGCCGTCGTGGTGTAGAGGGCCGTGATGTTGTCGCTGTTTTGAATGCCGGTAATGCTCCCGGTAAACACTGGATTAGCCGTATTTGAATGCCGGTTGGTGCTGTCGGCCGTGACGGTCAACGCTGCCGTTTGGACCGTCAAATTGACCGTGTTTGTGGTTCGGGCATAATCCGTTCCGTCCGTTGGCGCAAAGACCGCCGTCAACAAATTCGTTCCGGCGTTAAGGACCGTTCCGGTCACCGGGGTATAGGTGAAGGTGCCCGTCACACTCGAAGTGGCGTTCAATTGCAAGGCGCTGAGAGCGGTGCCATAGGCAATGGCCGTGGGCGTGGTCCAACTAACGGATGGCATGGCAGCATTCACTATCTGTGTCAGGGTGTTGGTATTGGCACTGTAATTGGCGTCGCCACTGTAAGTCGCCACCACGGTGTGCTGACCAATGGCCAAGGCAGCAGGCGTATAAACGGCCTGGCCATTGGCCAAGGTATTGGTTGCCATCAGGGTGCCGTCTACTGCAAAAACCAACTGGCCCGTGGCATCCACCGGCATCGTGCCGGTAAACGACACCGAATCACCGAAAAATGACGGGTTCTCCGATGACGTTAGCGTTAGCTTGCCACTTCGTCCAGTCGTGCCCGTCAGTGCCATTTGCAGGGCATTTTCAATCTTCTGATGACCACTCGGATTGGGATGAATTCCATCATAAAAATAGTCGGTATTGGAATTCAAAACCGGCATCGGCACCCATTTGACATTTAACCCCAGGCCGGACAAAGTCGCTGCGGAATTACTGAGCAGCATGCTGTATTTATTGGCGGCCATGTCACTGCCGTTGGTATAACCAGCCGGCAGGTTTACATCCATGTAGTTAGACCCGGCGATTTTCAGTGCCCCCGCCAAGACCACCGTGGGCAATTGGTTGGTCGCATAAGAGGCGTACCAGCCGAAAAATGTAAAATCCGTAGTCTGCGGCGTAAAAAACGCATAATGCCGGTTGGCGGTCAAATTGGTGATAATAATCAACCCTGGGGAATAGGTGCGACCGCCCCAACCGGCTCCGATGGCACCCGGGCCCGTGTTGGGCGAAGTACGCACACAGGAATAGGTGTTCGTGGCATAGGTTGGCAGGACGTTGCCATTGACATAATCACCCACGGTTACCACTACCGAGCCGGAATTACTGTTGAGCCGTGCGGTTCCGATCAGCAAGGTGCTGCCGGAAAAGAAGAACAATGCGGCATTGGGCTGCGATGAATACGCTAGACCGCCCAATGAATTCGGCAGCGTGCTCCAACCCGGCGGAAAGTAAATGCTGTTCGTCGAGGGATTGACCGCCCCTTGGAGGACATTCGTTTCCGATACCCGCAACGATGTTGGAATGGCCAGCCATGCCGCCAGGGAATTCACGGCCTCTTGATTATCCGTCAACGCCGCCTGATTCGTGCCGAACCAAAAGACGTCATTGTAGCCGGTCAGCCAGACGTTCAGGGTCGAATTCGAGATTGAATACCCGTTGGTGGTGATCATGTCCGCTTGCGCATCTGCTATTTCACTGCCGCCCACGCCGTAATTGGACTCGGTCATGGACAAATTGGAGCATAACACGGTTGAAAACCGGTTCGTCAAATTGGGCTGCTGCGGCGTAGGATTAAAACCCAAGGTCACCGAATCGCCGAAAAAATTTGCCTGGTAGCCGATGAATGAATTGGAGGATTGGTTTATCGGCGGGCTCGTCGGCACGCCGATGAGTTGCCCTTTGCCCCGGTTCAAAAGCATCGGCATCTGGGCCTGCAATGCCCATGGCAGCACCAGCGCCAGCAATGCCAATATGATGAGCGTCGACTTTTTCACCAATGACCTCCGGTAATCATCAGGTGAGGCTGTTGCATGGTGAATTTGCCGCTTCCAACGCAAGTGCCAGCGCCGAACCATGGGCGTCTTCCGACCACATCGGCAATAGGGTCATGGTCGGTAAATTTGCCGACGACGATAGCGTGGTGACATGGCTGGTGACGGTGTGGTTCAATCTAAGCTTCCTTTATTGTTTGCGCCTATGCCTAGCATAGGCCGCTGTCCAATATTCTGCCAATGCTAACATTTTGCAAGGTTTTTTACGCTTTTTTGTCGTCTGGCTGCACTTGTAATGGCCCGTCTACAGCGCTAAAATGGCGGTTGCAAAAATGATTTTGCGTAATCAGCGAGTTGGGTGTTGTATCAGAGCATGGGTCTGTGGGGCATTGCTTGCGCTCATAGGGCTTTCAGCTTCGGCCAGGGTTGTGTCCGATCCAGCGGACCGGTTGGGCTTCTTTACGGTGATGGCAGACAAAATGTTGCGCAGCACCTTTCCTTTCGGCATTACCAATATTCCGGTTTGCTCCAACGGCGTATTTGTCTATACCCCGGCGGTTCAACGGTTGTTGCAGCTGTCGGCGAATCTCTGTGATGCGTCCAATACGAACTTTTTTCCTTCGGTCTTTCGCCCGCTCTTCGCTAACGATGCCACGAGTAATTTATTTATTATCGGGTATGTGCAAGTGACCAATGTGACCGACGCCAGCGACCCTCAACTTGCGTGGCCCTATGCGCCCGCCCAATTGGCGGGAGCCAAGGGGACGCCCATCAGCAGTGCCAACGGGCCGATAAATGTTTATGGCGTGCCATGGATTATTGGAGCCAAAAAAGGATTGCCAGGCTTTAACCAGCTTTCGCTGGTGACCCTGGCACCCGTCACCCGTAAATTGGAAGTGAACCGCACTAGCTCTAATTGGCCCTCGATTTATCACACAAATCAGATGTACATCATGGCTATCACCAACAATTTGGGGATATCCTTTTGGAACTCCTACACCTCAAACTATCCACGGCCATTGACCATTCATGTTTCGGATGAGTTGGACACGGCGTTAACCAATTCGGTTTCTATCTGGGCCAGCCGTACTAACTTCCTGCTAAATTTTACGGTGAATTCGTGGCCGGGTTCGCAATGGAATGGCGCTTTTCCAAACGCCGTCCCTTCAACTAACTCCTTTGTAACTACAAATTATGCATTTTGCTCTCTGGCTCCTTCAGTGTATCGCTTTGTATCCTCAACCTTTGACCCAGTGGGATCTCCGACCAGTTTCAGTTTTGAAAGCACAACGCCAGCGTTGCCGCCGCTGCCGCAGTTTGGCTTGGGGATTACCAATTATTTGCAGGCATACATATTGGATGGCAGCAATGTCATAGATTACGTGCAGCTACAAGCTCCCGCGAACAACGGCAATTTAACTCAAATTTTGGCCGACCCGAATTATCCCCAAGCGCCTAGCAATATTTATTATCAATGGAGCACAAATACCCCGACGTCAAATGGCTCCGCTTCGTGGGGGGTGTTAAACCAAATGTACATATCTGAACATCCGAATATACCGTCAGGCGAGATACCAGTAGGAGGGCAGTGGGCTGGGACGACTACGCCCATGGGCATCACAGCCCAGGCTGAAGCCGCTTATTTTGAAGGTTTTTTTTATCCGTTCATCGTATACAACGGGCAGACATACGTGAACAGCCAACTTTCAATGATGGCACCTTATATCCCAACCAGAACCCTTTACTCAGCCACTTTATTACAGGCAAACGATCCGCTCATTCATTATCTAGTCAGTGACTTAACCCTGCAAGCCGGAGCACCTGTGGTTTGGCAGTCCAAGCTGCTTAGATACAATGGTACTTGGTCGCGGAGTGACGACTCGACCATGAGTCCATTGCCACAACCTCCCCAGACGCCTATCGGCGACCGGTACCAAGCTTGGTTATGCTCTGGTCAAATGAAAACATTAGCTTACACTGTTGTGGCCGCCAATACTTACGCTTGTCGTGACCCATTAGTTTATTCGCCAGATTATTGGAATTTTCCAAGTAATTTGGTGGCTGACTTAACCGGCTTGGGCCAGGTGCATCGGGGGACGCCCTGGCAAACAATTTATTTGAAGGATGCAGACCTGACTAAGACTTATTCCTCCACCACTTCGGGTACAAACAGTTGGATGGCTTGGAGCGGGGATTTGGATGTAAACGATGCCATGCTGATGGCCCCGGTCAATGACTGGCATCTTGCGGGACTAATCCTGTCGCTGCTGAATTCAAATGACCCCACCCAGCTATTGTCCGTGAACGACTCCAATCCCGCTGACTGGCAGGCGGCCATGGATGGGACGGTGGCTTACTCTAATTCACTGCCAGTGGTGACTAGTAGCAGTCCATTGCAATTTGACACGTACATCGTTTCCAGCAATTCGCCGCAGGCATTCGCCATGGCCAATGCCATCCTGCAACTCAGAACGAATTCTGCCAAGCCGTGGTTTTATTCCGTGGGCGATATTCTGTCGGCTTCCGCATTGTCGGGTCAGTCGCCGTTTTTAAATCCGGGTAGTTCCGCCTACGGGCAGCAACAATCCAATTATGCCATCCCGGATGCGGTTTACGAAGCCATCCCAGCCCAGTTGCTGCTTAAGTTGCGTCCTGATTCCATTGGTTCCATTGCATATACGAACAACGGCTGGAACCTCATGTTTTCCGGGGCGGACAATTATTCATACGCGGTGCAAACTTCGACTGACTTGATGAACTGGCTCACTCTTTCTACAAATCAACCGGTGCAAGGTTGGTTTAGCGTGCCAATCACCGGGCCCGTAATAGGTAACCAATATTTTAGAACTCAATTGCTTCCCTTCGGAAATTAAAGCCGGATGAAGCGGTGCTGGCAAAACGGCAGTCGATAGACCAGCCGCTTTGGCTCAAGCCTAAAACTGCCGGCTCTCGTCACAGACGGACACGGATTTAACAGAACAAAGTGAACAAAGGAAACAGGTTAAAGGTTTCAGGTGAGTGATGCTGGCTCAATCGTTTCATAATCCATGGTAATTCGTGTCTGCCCCAATTTGTGTTTCATTGGTGTTCATCTGTGGCTAAAAACACTTCCCGGTAGTGGCTGGTCTATCGACTGCCGTTTGCCCTGTTTACGTTGTTTATTGATGCGCGATTATCGCCAGCGGCCTTTACCACCTCTGCAAATGGCTGGGCAAGCGGCGCTGAAGCGGGTCGTAAGCCGTCAAATTTCCTTTTCTTAACGCGTTTTCCAGCTATGCTAAGGCGCTCGATTTTGCAATTGAGACCAGAGTTTAGACCAGAGATTGGATATTTTTATAAATGGACGCCGCACACATACGAAATTTCAGCATCATTGCCCACATTGACCACGGCAAGACGACGCTTTCCGACCGCCTGCTGCACCGCACGGGCACGATTGCCACGCGCGACATGGAGGACCAGTTGCTCGACGCCATGGACCTGGAACGCGAGCGCGGCATTACCATCAAGGCGCATCCGGTAACCATGCTTTACAAGGCCCGCAACGGCGAGACCTACGAGCTGAACCTGATTGACACCCCCGGACACGTGGATTTTGCGTATGAAGTCTCGCGCAGTTTGAGCGCGTGCGAAGGCGCGTTGCTGGTGATTGACGCCGCACAAGGCGTGGAAGCACAGACGGTGGCGAATTATCACCTGGCGGCAAAGCTAAACCTGCAAATCATCCCGGTCATCAACAAGATTGACCTGCCGCATGCGAATATTGCGCAAGCCAAGCAACAGTTGGAAGAAGTGCTGGCCGTGCCGGCCGAATGGGCCATCCCCTGCAGTGCCAAGGAGGGCATAGGCATTGAAGATATTCTGGAAGCAATTGTAGCGCGCGTGCCGCCGCCGAAGCCAACCGGCGAACCGAGTTTGCAGGCGCTGGCTTTTGATTCCTATTTCGACACGTACAAGGGCGTGGTCACGCACGTGCGCGTGTTCAACGGCGAAATCAAGCCGGGCATGATGATCAAGCTGGTGCACTCGGGCAAAAGCTACGAGGTAAAGGAAGTGGGCAGCTTTAACCCCAAGCCTTATTCCCGCGATAAATTGCAGGTAGGCGAGACCGGTTTTATTACCGCCAACATCAAGACTGCGGCTGAGGTAAAGATGGGCGATACCATCACCGACGCGCGCAATCCCTCGGGCATTTTGCCGGGCTTCAAGGAGATTCATCCGATGGTGTTCAGCGGGATTTATCCCATCAACACGGCAGATTACGAGCATCTCAAGGCAAACATTGCCAAGCTGAAGTTGAACGATTCAGCCTTCGTCTATTCGGCGGAAACCTCCGTGGCGCTGGGCTTTGGCTTCCGCTGCGGGTTCCTGGGTTTGTTGCACCTGGAAATTGTGCAGGAACGGTTGCGGCGCGAGTACGACATGGACATCATCGCCACGTATCCGAGCGTGGTCTATAAAATCACGCTGACCGATGGCACCCAGAAGGAAGTGGACAACCCGGCCTTCATGCCGGACGTGACCTACATCGAGAAAGTCGAGGAGCCCATGGTGAAGGCCTTCGTGATTTGCCCGAACGAAAACATCGGCGACATGATGGCGCTGATTTCCGAAAAACGCGGCAACGTGGATCATACCGAGACGCTGGATGCAAAGCGCGTCATGTTGACCTCGATGATTCCGTTGAACGAAATCCTGATTGATTTCCATGACCGCATCAAGAGCATCACGCGCGGGTTTGGCTCCATGGATTATGAGCCGGCGGATTACCAGGAAAGCGACATGGTGAAGCTGGACATGCTGGTGAATACCGAGCCGATGGACGCGTTTTCGTGCATCGTGCATCGCTCCAAAGCCGAGGGGCGCGGACGTACGCTGGCGGAGAAGTTGAAGGAAGTGATTCCCAGGCAGCAGTTCCAGATCAAAATCCAGGCGGCCATCGGCGGGAAAATTGTCGCGTCGGAAGTGATCAGCGCGTTCCGCAAGGACGTGACGGCCAAGTGTTACGGCGGTGACGTTTCCCGTAAGCGCAAGTTGCTCGAGAAGCAGAAAGAGGGCAAGAAGCGCATGAAATCCATCGGCAACGTGAACATCCCGCAAGAAGCTTTCATTGAGGTGTTGAAGGCGTAACCCCGAAACCGCGCATGCGCATTAGTGAGGCAATTTCGAAGCTTCTATGCGCAGTCGCTGTCGGGTGTTGCCTGGCCTTGCCGACGCAGGCTCAGCCAAAGAATCAAGACGGGGACGAACCGCGCGCAAAGCCGGCGGAGGTCATCATTCACGCCAACCAAGTGGCCTATGATAGCGCGGCGCCGAAATTTGCCATTGTAGAAAGCGCGGCGGCATTGGCCGAAGTTGACAGCGTTTCCGTGGTCAATGTCGCAACGGGTAAGGCGGTCTTCACGGGCGGCTTGCAAGCCGCTCAACCATGTGCCGACTGGTTTCCGGGACGGCTCTTCTATCGGGTAGATTTTTCCAAAGTTCAGGTGCCCGGCCATTACCAATTGCGCGTTGCATCGCATGGGCAGGCGTACGAATCATTTGCCTTCGAGATTGCTCCCCAATCCGTCGCCACGCAGACCATCCCGGCGATCATCGGATTTTATCAGCATCAGCGGGCAAGTTCACCCGAGGAACTGGGCGCGGATGCGCATCTCATTTTGTACGGCAGCACAAACACCGTGGATTTGCATGGCGGCTGGTGCGATGCCTCGGGCGATGTCAGCAAATATTTCTCGCACCTGGCCTATGCGAATTTCATGTCGCCACAACAAACGCCGCTGGTGGTGTGGTCCATGGCCAATACCGTGGATGCGGCGGGGCCGTTGCTGGACCAGTTGGCTGCCCGGAAATCACTGACGGCTGAGGCGCTCTACGGGGCGGATTATTTACGGCGCGCACTTTCGCCGGACGATTATTTCTACATGATCGTCTTCAGTTATTTCAAAAAAGACCCGAACGAACGGCGCGTGGTGGGCTTGCTGGCGAACAGCAAAACAACCTCTGATTACCAGTGCGCCTATCGCGAGGGTGGTGGCATGGCCATTGCCGCCTTGGCCCGGGTCTCGCGCTGGCATCGCAACGGTGAATACACCTGGCAACAATATCTCGAAGGAGCCGAGCGCGCCTTTGCGCATCTGCAAATCAACAACACCCGCTACGATGACGACGGCAAGGAGAACATCATTGACGATTACTGCGCGCTGATGGCGGCAACGGAATTATGGCTGGCCACGGACAAGCCGGTTTACCGTGATGCCGCGCGGCTGCGGGCCCGGCACCTGAATGCGCGCATGACATCTGCGGGTTATTTCATGGCGAATGATGCCGGGCGGCCGTTTTGGCACGCCTCGGATGCAGGGCTGCCGGTCATTGCGCTGGCGCGGTATCTCGACAAAGAGACGGATGCGTCATGTCGGGCGGCGGCACTCGCCACGATACGCGCCGCGCTGGATTATGAATTACGCGTGACGACGAACGTGAGCAATCCATTTGGTTACGCGCGGCAGACATTTTCATTTCGCGGCCAGGTACGCGATGGTTTTTTCATTCCGCATGAGAATGAAACCGGCTGGTGGTGGCAGGGCGAGGATGCGCGGCTGGCATCGCTGGCAACGGCGGCCATTGTCGGTGGGCGGTTGGTTTATCCCGGAACTGGCGCATTTGGCGTGAAGCCGGAACTGGCAGGTTTTGCGGCGGACCAAATGGCCTGGATTTTAGGCGGCAATCCGTACGACGTTTGCCTGATGTATCAAATGGGCCAGCGCAATGTGCCGTACATGAAAGCGTTGTTCGGGCATGGCTCAGGGCGGGGCGGTGTGTCTAACGGCATCACGGGCAAGGAAGGCAACCCGGATGGTTCGGGGATTGATTTTAAATTCCACGCCGACGGCAATGAATGGCGCTGGACGGAACAATGGATTCCGCATTCAGCCTGGTTCTTGCAGGCTGTGACCGCCATGTCCGCGACCTCTAAATAAATCATATGAAACTTAGAATTCTCATTGGGCTGGTTGGTCTGGTGGTTGGGTGCTTCGGCTTTGGCTGCGCGAGCGCGCAGAAGCCTGCGGTGCGCTTTCATGCACTGGTCTTGACCGAGCGCGGCGGCCAGCATGAGGCGTTCGTGGCGGCGGCGTTACCGTGGCTGAACGAGCTGGCGGCGCAGGAGCATTTTTCGGTGGATGTTTTTGAGAATCCGGACAAGTTCACCAAGCCGTTTCTCGCGCAGTACCAGGTTTTTATCCAGCTCAACTATCCGCCGTATCGGTGGAGCGATGAGGCCAAGGCGGCGTTTGAGGATTACCTAGAACAAGGGCGCGGCGGTTGGGTGGGGTTGCATCACGCCACGTTGCTGGGGGAGTTCGACGGTTATCCCATGTGGCCGTGGTTCTCGGATTTCATGGGCGGGATACGATTCAAGAATTACATCGCCAAACGGGCGTCAGGCAAAGTCGTGGTCGAGGACGCGGGGCATCCGTGCTTCGTGGGGGTTCCATCCAGCTTTGTGATAGATGAAGAGGAATGGTACACGTACGACAAGGACCCAAGGCCAAACGTGCATGTGCTTGCCCACGTGGACGAATCCACCTACGCACCGCCATCGGACATCAAGATGGGCGATCATCCGGTGATTTGGACCAACGAAAAGATGAAAGCGCGGAACATTTATTTCCAGATGGGACATCACCCAAGCCTGTTGCAAAACGAGAATTACCAGCGAATGCTGCGCAACGCAATTTTGTGGGCAGCCGGCCAAAATGGTGATGACGCAAAGCCGGGGCAGCCGGTCAAATAGGCGCTTACGCTACGGGTTTATGGCGGCGCATGGCAACAACCCAAACGAGCAGCAGGATTACAAAAGCCGACCCGGTGACCAGCGGCATGATATGCAGCAGCGTATCGGGAGTTTTGCCAACGGTAAAGATTATGGCCGTATAACTCAGGCCGAGCGCGCCGAAGAGCAGGGAGATTTTGGACCACCGGCTGGCCAGGGCCCAGGTACCCACCGCTTGGAGCAGGCCCACAAAGATCATGGACACGGCAAGGTGCTGGATCATATCGGCGGCGCCGGGAACATCTTTGCCAAGCAAGTGCAGGCAAAAGTGGCGTAAGAAATAAAGGCAGACCGCGCCGAAGATCAAACCGGCAGCGAAGACCCCGAGCAATTTGAATTGTTCGCGCAAAGCGCTGGCCGAGTGTTCCACGGAGCGGTTCGTGAACAGGACCGTCAACAGCGGCGTGACGGTGATGGGCAGTGATACGGCCAGGCGCTCGGCAGCCGTGTAAGCGTCGCCACTGGCGGTATCGGAAAAATATTTCTGCATCACCAACAGGTCGCTCAGCGAGAAACAATAGTTACCCACAATAAATGCGCCGGTCACGACCAGATAGAGGATGAATTCATGGTTCCACAGCTTGGTGGACGTTACTGGTTGTTTTGGTGGAGAAAGGTCTTTCTTCCAATGGAACAAGATGAGATAAGCCAAAAACGAGAAGACGGAAGCGAGCACGGACATTTCCGGATACGGCCACTTTAACGTGGCAACATAACCGAAAACCAGCCGCAACAGCATGGCCACAAAGGCGATCAAGGCGAGGCGGTTGAACCACGCGAGCCCCTGGCACAACGCAGTGGCCAGCGAAGTCCACAGGCTGATGAGCGTGTAGATGATCGTGAGCAGCAACATGGTGGTGGAGGTGAGGTTGAAGAAGCTGCTGAGCGGTTTGACCGCCACGATGGCCAAAATCGAACCGAAGACCGTGAGCCGGAATAGAAATTTGCGGCAACCCGCCAGTAATTCCTGCAGGCGGGTGGCATCGCCAATCGCGTTGAAATGGGCGATGTAATGGGTCACCGCCATGACCGCCACAGACGGCACCAATCCCAACAACGGGATGATGGCGTTGATAACGCCGTTGGCTTTGCTGAACTGGCCTGGACTGTGCAGGTTGTGTCCCAGGACAATTTGGAAAGCCAAATTGCCAAGACCGGTAAGGAAACTGATGGCTGAGAAAATGATGCCGCTTTGCAGCAGCTTGCCTGCGCGTGATTTGCGCTGTGGAGAACTCCCTGCGATTCCGGTGGTGCTTTCAGCGCCTGAACTCATGAAGGGTATGAATAGGGATTAGGCGGTGCAGGCGGCGTGGATTTCGGTGAGGATGTCCGTGAGACCGTAGCGAAATTTCCAAGTCGGATAATGCTGCTGAAACTTGCGCACATCGCTGACCCACCAGATATGATCGCCAATCCGGTTGTCCTCCACATACGTCCACTTCAGTTTCTTCCCGCTAATCCGTTCGCACTCATCAATCGCTTCCAACATCGAACAATTGGAATGGCGGCTGCCACCAATGTTGTAAACCTCGCCCGAACGCGGCTTTTGGAAGAATTGCCAGAACGCTTCCACCAAGTCGTGGCTATGAATGTTGTCCCGCACCTGCTTGCCTTTGTACCCAAACACACGGTAAGGCGTGCCGGTGACCGTGCAACGCATCAGATACGCCAGAAAGCCGTGTAACTCCGTGCCTGCATGGGCCGGTCCCGTCAAACAACCGCCCCGGAAACAGGCCGTTTTCATGCCAAAATAATTGCCGTACTCCTGCACCAACACATCCGCCGCCACCTTGCTGGCGCCAAAGAGCGAATGTTTGGTCTGGTCAATGCTCATCGTCTCGGAAATGCCCGGTTCATACTCGTGACCGGCCTTGATTTCCCAGCGTTTTTCCAGTTCCACCAAGGGCAGGCGGTTGGGGGTGTCGCCATAGACCTTGTTGGTGGAGGTAAAGATAAAGACGGCTTCGGGGCAGAACTCGCGGGTGGCTTGCAGCAGGTTCAAGGTGCCAACGGCGTTGACGCCGAAATCGGCATGGGGATCGCGGGCGGCCCAGTCATGCGAGGGCTGGGCGGCAGTGTGAATGATGAGGGCAATGTCTTTGCCTAGGCTCTTGAACAGGTTTTCGACGGCGGCACGGTCGCGGATGTCAAAATCGTGATGTTCGTAATTGGGGAAGGACTTGATGAGCTTCTGGCGGTTGCCGAGGGTGGAAGCTTCCTTGCCGAAGAACCACTGGCGAAGGTCGTTGTCAATGCCGACAATCTTAAAGCCCTCCTTGGCAAAGCGCTTGACGCTCTCCGACCCAATCAACCCGGCCGCGCCGGTCACAATCACGGTTTTCATAAGAACGAATAGCTTCGACAGTAGCAGGCCACCGGCGCAAGCGGATTTTTAGGGAACGAACCTGTTCATTTTGCCCAGTAGCATCACCTGGGCGGTTGCGCCACGGCATCGTTGCGCTGGTCTCGCATTGCGAAACCAGCGCCCGTGGTTCCACTTATTCTTGAACGTATTTGATAACGCGGGATTTCTCCGAGCGTTTGCGGGTGTTTTCGTCCAAGACCTTCTTGCGCAGGCGCAGGTTCTTGGGCGTGGCCTCCACATATTCGTCCACGTCAATGTATTCGAGCGCGCGTTCCAGCGAGAGCTTCATGGGCGGCGCGAGCTGAATGCCCTTGCCGTCGCCTTGTGAGCGCATGTTGGTGAGGCGTTTTTCCTTCACCGGGTTGACGGGAATGTCGTTTTCGCGGGCGTTTTCGCCAACGATCATGCCGATGTAAATCATGTCACCGGGTTCGACCATCAAGCGGCCGCGTTCCTGAACCATGTTCAGCGCGTAGCTAGTGGCTTCACCGGCATCCATCGAGACGAGCGAACCATTTTTGCGGGCGGCGATTTCGCCGCAGTCCGGACCGTATTCATGGAAAAGATGGCTCATCACGCCCATGCCCTTGGTCATGTTTACCAGGTCGGTTTCAAAGCCGATCAATCCGCGCATGGGCACCAGCGCCTCGACGGAGACCTGGTTGCCAACGTGGTTCATGTTGGTGATCTGCGCCTTGCGGCCGGAAAGATTTTCCATGACGCTGCCGAGGCAGTCATTGGGAATTTCCACGAACAACTTTTCAATCGGCTCCAGCGGATTGCCGGAGGGATCTTTTTTCCAAAGCACTTCGGGGCGTGACACTAAAACTTCGTGACCTTCCCGGCGCATTTGTTCCACCAGGATGGCGATTTGCATTTCGCCGCGGCCGCTGACCGCGAACATTTTGGGATCGCTTGTCTGGGCGATGCGCAAGGCAACGTTGGTACGGGTTTCTTTCACCAGGCGGTCCCAGATATGGCGCGCGGTGACGAGCTTGCCGTCCTGGCCGGCGAGCGGGCCGTCGTTGACGGCAAATTCCATCTGAATGGTCGGCGGATCAATCGGGATATAGGGCAGGGCAGGGCGGGCTTCGCTGTCGCAAATCGTTTCGCCGATGAACACGTCTTCAAAGCCGGTGATGCCGATGATGTCGCCGGCGTGGGCTTCCTGAACTTCGATTCGCTTCATGCCTTCGAAGTGGTACAACATCGTGATTTTGCCCTTGGAAATCTTGCCATGACCATGGCGGCAGATGGCGGGATCGCCCACCTTGACCTTGCCTTCGTAAATCTTGCCGAAGGCGATACGGCCGAGGTAATCGGAATAATCGAGGTTCGCGATGAGCACCTGGAAACCGTCGCCAGCTTTCGCGCGCGGCGGCGGAATGTGCTTCACGATGGCGTCAAACAGCGGCTCCATGGTGCCGGTGACATGATCCAGCTCCACCTTGGCGTAACCTTCCTTGGCCGAGCAGTATATAAACGGAAAATCAAGTTGTTCGTCCGTGGCGTTGAGCGACATGAACAATTCAAACACCTGGTCGAGAACCTTTTTGGGGTTGGCGTTTTCGCGGTCGATCTTGTTGATGACCACGATGGGCTTGGCGCCGGCTTCCAGCGCCTTGCGCAGCACGAAGCGGGTTTGGGCCTGCGGACCTTCGGCGCTGTCCACCACGAGCAGCACGCCGTCGATCATGTTCATGATACGTTCCACTTCGCCGCCGAAATCCGCGTGGCCGGGAGTGTCTACAATGTTGATGTGGTAGTTCTTGTACTTGAAGGCGGCATTCTTGGCGCGAATGGTGATGCCTTTTTCCTTTTCCAAGTCCATCGAATCCATCAGGCGTTCCACCTGGGTTTCGGCCTGGTTGGCACGGAAGGTGCCGGATTGTTTGAGCAGGCAGTCCACCAGGGTAGTCTTACCGTGGTCCACGTGCGCGATGATGGCGATGTTTCGAATGTGCTGCATATCGTAAATAACCGGATAAATCACGTCGTCTAAAATACCATCACGCCAACAAGACGCGAGGGGGAAAGCGACTAGGTTAAAAAGCCGGGCTGCGTATATTGAAGATTTATGGCAAAAGGTCAAGCCGCGTTATGCAAAAAATGGGGCAGGTGATTTGACTCCTGCCTGGTATATTTTTGAATCTTTTTTTGACGTAAGGCGTCTTATATCCTAGGCTGTTAAGAGTAAGATGAGTTTTTGTGAGTTCCATGGGGCGGCGCGGTGGCTTGGCCTGACGGCAATTGTGTCGCTGGGTGCCGCTGCGCATGCGCAGCAAACCATCCAGTTCAGCAAGCCGGCTGGGCAGGATACCGCCGGCAAGGCGAACTTCTTCATGGGCAATTCGGGTCATAACCCGGCCACTTTTAACGCGCCTTCCTCCCTTTTTGGCGGCTCCGGGCCGAGCGTCAGTTTTGATGTTTTACCGGGCAGCCCGCGCCCGATTGTTTCCATGATGGACGCCCATCAAATGCAGAAGGCCTGGGATGCTCAAAAAAACTGGACGTTGATGACCCCCGAGGAAATTTTGAACATCCCCACGGTCGAATCCATTCTGGGGGTGACCGATTCGCAGGATGCCAAGCTTTCCACTGAGGAGCGGTTTCTGCGCCGTCAGGAAAACCAGTATAACATGGGTGCCAGCAATGCCATGTTGCAAGTAGATGCGTTATTGCTCCATAACAACAGTTCTGGCTTCGACCCGGTTAATAACCTGAACGACGCCCGTCAGGACCGTTTTGGCGGGGGCTTGAACGGATTGCTGGAGCATTCCCTGGGCAATTCCACGCTGCCGCCAACGGCCCGCAATTTGAACAGCTTGCTCAGTTCCAGTTCCAGTGCGAACTCAGCCTCAGACATTAACGTGCGGCCTGATTCGCCTTGGAACAGTCCCTTTGATGCGCCACCGCAAGTGCTTACCTTGAAGCCGACGCCGGAACAGCAGGCAAACCTGGATCGTTTTCACGCCTTGTTGGATCCTCCGCCACCGGATAAACCTGCCACCTTTAGCCTGCCGGTGGCTGCGCCCAACCCCAACATGCAGGTCATGCCGGCGTTTAATCCGTCCGGTCAGACCTTTGGCGCTCTGCCAATGGTTGGTGGCCGGCCGATGGGGCTTCAGCCATTATCGGGAGGTTCATCTTTTCAACAGCCCAAGGCACCCACTCCGTTGGTGCAACCCCCGCCGTGGATGCAGCAAAATTCACAGCCAAGCTTTAATAATCTGCCCCAGCGTCAGTTTTGATTGGTGATTGTAAGAAGCTCCGGGCGGCCCAATCACTGCAGTTTTGCTTTGAAGCAACCTCGTTCCGAAGATTTCCGTTTAACCTGCTTGGAAAACGGTTCCTTCCGGCTTAGAACGCGGAAGTGGTGACCATGACTTGTTCCAAGGTGGAAACGCCGTCACGGGCGCGATCCAAGGCCACCATGCGGAGGGTTTTCATGCCTTGATTAATGGCCAGCTTGCCCATTTCGCGCGTGCTGGCACGGGCAATGATGAGCTTGCGAATCTGGTCGCTGACCGTCATGACTTCAATGATAGCCAGGCGGCCCACGTAGCCGGAATTCTTGCAACGGTCGCAGCCGCGTCCACGGAATAGCTGCACGCCATCGAACATGCCGGGGTCAATGCCCAGGTCTTCGTACATCTTCGCCGGATAAGTAACCGGTTCTTTGCAATGCGAGCAGATGCGCCGCATCAGACGCTGGGCACAGGACAAAATCACGGACGACGAAATCAGGAATGGCGCAATGCCCATGTCATCGAGACGCGCAATGGCGCCGGGCGCGTCATTACAGTGCATGGTGGAGAGCACCTGATGGCCCGTCAGCGCAGCTTCAATGGCAATTTCCGCAGTTTCGGTATCGCGGATTTCACCGATCATGACGATGTCCGGGTCTTGGCGGAGAATGGAGCGAAGCGCGCTGGCAAAGGTCAGGCCGATTTCCTTCTTGGTGGGCACCTGGTTGATGCCGGGAATCTGAAATTCCACGGGGTCTTCCACCGTGACGATATTCCATGTGGGATTGTTCAGTTCGTTTAGCGCCGAGTAAAGCGTGGTTGTCTTGCCGGAACCAGTCGGGCCGGTCACCAGGATCAATCCGTGAGGGGCATCCAAGGCCGCCTTGAATTGCTTGAACGTGGATTCGTCGAGGCCGAGCTTGTCGATGCTCGCGGACAAGTTGCTCTTGTCGAGCACGCGGAGCACGAGTTTTTCGCCGTGAACCGTGGGCAGCGCGGACACGCGCAAGTCATAGTCCTTGCCGCTGACCTTGACGCGCATACGGCCGTCTTGCGGGAGGCGGCGTTCGGCGATGTCCAGGTTGCTCATGATTTTGAGGCGCGAAGCCAACGCCAGTTGCATCTGCTTCGGCGGCGGGGTGGCGTCAATGAGCACGCCGTCAATGCGGTAACGCAGGCGCATGACCTTTTCAAACGGCTCCAGGTGGATGTCGCTTGCCCGGTCCTTGATGGCCTGCAAAATGATGAGGTTGGCCAGCTTGATGACCGGCGCCTCTTCGCTGGAGGCGGCGAGTTGGTCGAGGTTCATTTCCTCGATGGATTCCTTGACCGCCTCGAGCGTGTCGTCGTCGTCCTCGGCTTCGCGTTTCTTCTCGGCGTCCTGGATGATGTCCTCCATCGAGCCGCTCTTGGCGGCATCAATGGCGTTCAGCTTTTCCGTGATGGCCTTTTCGGAGGCGATGAGCGGGGAAATTTCCAGCTTGGTGATGCGGCGAACGTCGTCGATGGCCAGGACGTTCAACGGGTCGGCCATGGCGATGAACAGCTTGTTTTCCAGCCGGGTTACTGCCACCACCTTGTGGTTGTTGGCAGTGTCGCGGGGGATCAACTCGATGACTTCCGGTAAAATATTAATCCGGTTCAGGTTGATGGGCGAAACGTTCAGCACCCGTCCCATGCACACCGCCAGGTCGTCCGGGCTGACATACTGCTTGTCTTTATCGACCAGTAATTTTACCAGGCGCGCGCCTTCTTTGCGCTGCCGTTCGAGCAACTCGTCGATCTGGCTCGCGCTCAACAAGCCATCCTCGACGAGGGCGTCGGCGATGCGTTCGGCGAATGACTTGATTTTGGCCATGGTCAGCGAAAGGCTTTGCGGAGATTCATCACCAAGTCGTTTGGCGGGGTGACATACCACAGCAACCGGTGCGTGGTGGCCTCGGCCAGTTCCTTGGCGGCCTGCTGGTTGAACGGATTGGCGGTGGCCACCAAAATCGATTTGCTCATGCGGTCAAACGGCAGCACGCACCAGCGCCGGCAAACTTCAGCGGGAAAACCACGGGCCAGGTCCATGTCCAGGTCATAACGATCCAGCGGCAGGTAAGCCAGGCGGGATTTGTCGGACAACAGCCGGAGCGACTTGTCGATGAGGTAAATGCCTTTTTCGTGCAGCGTCTGGATGAACGGCTCAATCACGTCGGAGGGCGGCGTGTTAAGGTCCACATTACGCCAGCACAGGTCGAAATCCCCGGCGGTGATGATTTTGCTTTCGACAAAAATTTTATAGAGCGATTTGCGACCGTCGTCCACTTCTTCAGCCGATACCGTGCGCGCCTTTTTGCGGCGGAGCATGGTCGTTTCGGAGACGGAGGGCAGGGTGGCGGCGTCCGAGGCAGTTTGCACGGCGGCGCTGCTGGCGCGGTCTTCAATCTGCTTGAGTGCGGCGCGGATGTCCGCGTCCTCGGGCCGGCGTTGCAGCACGGTTTCGTACTCGAGGATGGCCGAGGAAAGCTGGCCTTGCTGCAAGTAGGCTTGGGCGATTCGTTTGGCGGTGCTAATCAGGTCATCCTCACGACCGAGCTTGGAATAAGCTTCCTTGAGGATCTCCAGCGACTGGGTATCGGACGGTTGCGATTGGACAATGACTTCAAACATCTCAATTGTTTGCAGCAATTGAGCCTCTTCACCGGGATTTAATGCGGTCGGTGTCGCCATTGGGTTATAAAATCAGCAACTTCGCTGCCAAGTTAAATGGCAGCGGTCTCCAATGCAATCCAAAGAAAAAGCATTTTGAATTTTCATCCTTGCCGCTAACTGATAAAACCTTTTTTGGATGGTTCAACCTTTTCCCATCATGTCCCCGGCCACCGGCGAACGTTTATTGCGTTTTGCCGGTGATAAAATGCGTTTTACCCTGCGCGTTACCAACGGCCCATTGCAAAAATCCTGGCAGGCTCGTTTGCGCACGAACCTCGGCCGGGCGGCGGCCCGGCGGCACGAAATCATTTCCGCGCACGCCGGCGAGGCAGCCTTTGCCGGGGAATCCTGGCGCGACCTCCCCATGCAACGCACCGCTGACGGCTGGGAAATTGAACTGCCGCTGGTCGAAACCGGCTTCTTCAAGTCCAAGGCCTATTTGCTGGACGAGAAAAACTGGCAGCATTGGCCCGATGGCGCGGACGTGGGGATTTCCGTGCACCCAAATTTTACGCGCACGGCCAATACAATTTATTGTGCATTCACGCGGTTGTTTGGCGCTTCCAAAATGCTGGCAGCCACGGCGGATGAAAAACTGGAGACGCAGCTCAAATCATTGGAGGCGCAGGGCTATGCCACGTTGCCGCCCTCGGGAACCTTTCGCGATCTCACCCGGCAATTGCCGTTTATTGTCAACCAGCTTGGCTGCCGTATCATCCATTTGCTGCCGGTCAGCCCGACGCCCACGGTTTATGCGCGCTTTGGACGTTACGGCAGCCCGTATGCAGCGCTGGATTTGACCGCGGTCGACCCGTCGTTGGTGGTGTTCGATAAACGCACAACGGGCATTGACCAGTTCTGCGAACTGACCCAGGCCGCGCATGCGCTCGGGGCGCGCGTGTTTATCGACATTGTAATCAATCACACGGGCTGGGGCTCGGCGTTGCAGGAAAATCATCCCGAATTTTTCCTGAAGCAACCCGATGGCGAATTCGCCAGTCCCGGTGCCTGGGGCACCGTTTGGGAAGATTTGGTGGAGTTGGAGCAGCATGATGTGAAGCTGTGGGATATTATTGCCGACTCGCTGCTCGTCTGGTGCCGGCGCGGCGTGGATGGGTTCCGCTGCGACGCCGGCTACAAAATCCCCACTACGGCGTGGCAATATATCATCGCGCGCGTACACGGTGAATTTCCCGAGGCGGTTTTCCTCTTGGAAGGTTTGGGCGGTTCATGGGAAGCAACGGAAACCTTGCTCACCGAGGGCGGCATGCAATGGGCGTATTCCGAGCTGTTCCAAAATTATTCCGGCCGCGAGGTGGCGTGGTATCTCGATTACGCAAACCGTCAGAATGCCCGCGTGGGCAGCTATATCAATTACTCCGAAACGCACGACAACGAACGTCTCGCCAAAAAAGGACGCGCCTGGTCGCTCCTGCGAAACCGCCTTTGTGCGTTGACCAGCCCCAGCGGCGGCTTTGGTTTTACGTGCGGCGTGGAATGGCTGGCCGACGAGAAAATCCGTGTGCATGGCAACACCGGCCTGCGTTGGGAGGGAGCCAGCAATATCGTTCTGGAACTCGCGAAGCTGAATGAACTGGTTTCGAACCATCCCTGCTTTTTTGACGGCGTGAAGCTCAGCCGGTTGAGTGCGCCGGATTCGCCCGTCTACGCCTTGCTTCGGGAATCGGCCGATGGCCGGGACACGGTGCTGGTGCTCGCCAATACCGAGGTGGACAAGGAAAATTCCCTGACGCTGGATGTTCCGGGCATTGATGTTTATAAAATTGATTTGCTCGGCCAGCCAACGCCAAAAACAAGTGTGCTCAATCGGAAAACGACCTTTGTCCTGCCGGCTGGCGGTGTTTTCTGCCTGTCGGCCACCGAAAAAATCTCCGGCCTGAATGGCGCTCAATATCGTCATCAACGTGCCTTGGCTGCCTTTGGCTATGAGGCGCTAAATAAACTCATTCCCATCGAAACGGTGGATGGTTTGGACTGGCGCTGGATTGCCGAGCAGGTGGAAACCTCGCCCAGGAATTTTCTCGCGGCGGTCAGTGAATTTGCCACCCGTACCGAACGCACCGCCTTTACCAGCCTGCTCAGCGAGGTGGAATCAAAGGCCATCTTTCCGCAGGTCGTTACCTGGACCTTGATCGACGTTCAGCGCGTGACGCTGGTGCCCACCGGCCACTGGCTTTTGATTGAGGACGCCAATCCGTTTCGCGCCACGCTTACCACGGTTGATGCGGGCATGCTTCATGTGCAATCCATCGCCGTGGGCAATACGCACGTCGCGTTTTTTGCGCCCCGCGAAAACGCCGGCGATGTCGGGCTGACGCTGGAATGTTATGCGGCTGAGTGCAAAAAAGTTTCTGCCGCGATTCGCTACGTTTCGCCGGAACCCGTAAGCCCGGAACCGAAATCGCCGCTTCCTCCGGCGGATTCGCTGGTCTTGTTGACCAATAATCGCGGCGGTATGGCGCGGTTGTGCGTGGATTTGGGGCAGGTGAATTCCAAATACGATTGTGTGTTGGGCGCAAACCTGAATGCCACCGTGCCCGTGGACCGGCATGTATTGGTCAAACGCATGCGCGTGTGGGTCAATGCTGATGGTTTCCTCTCGCCGCTAAGTCTCAAGAACCTCGTTTCATTTCACAGCGATACCACCGCGTCATGGGAATTTGTCGCCAATGCCGGTGACGGTCGCACGGTGGAAATTGCCTTGCGCGCCGAGATGTTGACGGATGAAAACACAGTGGTTTTCCAGTTCAGCCGGCCCACGGAAAAACTCGCCTGTGGCAAACAGTTGCCTGCCGCCGCGGACGTGCGGTTGACCGTGCGATTGGATATCGAAGACCGGAATTTTCACAGCCAAACCAAACGCAACGGCGGGGCGGACCATCATTTCGCAGCCAACACCCTTCCGCTTGAGGACCAGCAAGGTTTTGCATTTACGCCTGCACCCGACCGCCAGCTCAAGGCTTTTACCGACTCGGGCGAGTATCATGCGCAGCCGGAATGGTGCGAGAATATTCCGCATCCCGTCGAAATAACCCGCGGGCAGGAAGGCTGCGGCGATGCGTATAGCCCCGGCTGGTTTGAGTTGCCGCTGGTCAAGGGCGCATTGGTGACCTTAACGGTCACTGCGGAGCCGGACCGAAAGAAGCCAGGGAAACTGTCAAAGGCGCTGGCCTCAGATGCCCCCGCCGATTTTGCCGCCCGGCTGGAACGCGCCGCCCGGCAATTTGTTGTGCGACGTGATGATTTTAAAACGGTCATTGCCGGATATCCGTGGTTTTTGGACTGGGGACGCGATTCGCTCATTTGCGCGCGCGGATTACTCGCCGCCGGTTTGAAGGAGGAAGTGAAGCAAATTCTGCTGACCTTTGCGAAGTTTGAAAAGGACGGCACCTTGCCCAACACAATTAACGGCAACGACGTTTCCAATCGCGACACCAGCGATGCGCCGCTGTGGTTTGCCGTGGTATGTGAAGACCTGGCGGACCGGAAGTTTTTTGACCAACGCGTTGATGCCCGCCGCACCATTCGTGACGTGCTGATAAGCATTGCGGATAATTACGCCCGGGGCACGCCCAACGGCATTCGCATGGACCCGGAAACGGCCTTGATCTGGAGTCCCAGCCATTTTACCTGGATGGATACCAATTATCCCGCCGGCACGCCGCGTGAAGGGTATCCGGTGGAAATTCAAGCCCTGTGGATACGGCTGTTGCGGTTGCTGGCCCGGATTGATTCCAATAACGGGCTGAGCCGGTGGCGCGATCTGGCGAATCAAGCGGTGGCTTCGCTCGATAGTTTGTTTTGGATTGAGGAGAAAGGCTGGTTTGCCGATGTGCTGCTGGCCCAGTCCGGAACGGGAGCGCGTCGCGCCATTGTTAGCGATGCCTTGCGCAATAACTGTCTCTATCTCGTCAGCTTGGGGTTGGTCATTGGCGAACGCGCCAAACGTTGCGTGGAGGCGGCGCAGAAATATTTGGTGGTGCCCGGTGGGTTGCGCACGCTTGCGCCGCTGCGCGTGGCAACGCCGTTGCCGGTCTGGCGCAACGACCATTTGCTGAACAGTCCAGTGGAACCTTACTGGCCGCGTTATGAAGGCGATGAAGATACGCGCCGCAAACCGGCCTATCACAACGGCACAGCCTGGACATGGACATTCCCCGCCTTTTGCGAGGCGCTGGCCGTGGCCTGGGATTTTTCACCGGCGGCTGTGGCGGCGGCTAAAAGCTATCTGGCCAGCGCGGAAAAGTTGCTGGACGAAGGCTGTCTTGGCCAGCTTCCGGAGATTCTCGATGGCGATGCGCCACACGCCCAGCGCGGATGCGATGCGCAGGCGTGGGGTGTCACCGAAACATTGCGCGTGTGGAAATTGTTGAATTCACCGGGTTCACAGGCAAAATAACCACATGAATTTTCGCGACAAACTTATTGCCTGGGACGAACTGCCGGCGTGGCGTCAGCGGTTTCGCGCGAGTGGTAAAAAGCTCGTGGTGACCAATGGCTGTTTCGACATCCTGCACCTTGGCCACGTGACCTACCTGGAGAATGCGCGCAATTTCGGCGACGGCCTGCTGCTGGGCGTCAACAGCGATGCCGCCGTGCGCGGCCTCAAGGGGCCGGGCCGGCCGGTGAATTTGGAAACCGACCGCGCGTTGGTGCTCGCGGCCTTGGAAAGCGTGGACGGCGTTTGCATCTTCACCGATACCACGGCCACGAATTTTCTGACGGCGGCCCAACCGGACATTTATGTCAAAGGCGGCGATTATACGCTGGAAACTTTGAACCAGGATGAACGCCGCGCGGTCGAATCGGCGGGTGGAAAAATCCATCTCGTCCCGTTCGTGCCCGGTAAATCCACGACGGGGCTCTTGGAAAAGATTTCGCGGTTGTGAAAATACTGGTCATTTCCATGGCAGGCATTGGCGACACCTTGATCGCCACGCCGCTGATACACGAGCTGCGGGCCAATTTCCCCGAGGCGGTGATTGATACGCTGGCCATGTGGCCGGGTTCCAAGGATTTGCTGGAGAACAATCCCCACGTTAACCGTGTCTTCCAGAAAAACCTGATGAAGTGCGGCAAGCTGGAGGCGATAAATTTTCTGCGGTCATTGCGGCGCGAACGGTACCAGCTTTCCATCAACACCCATCCGCAAAGCCGTATTCATTACCGGATTGCCGCCTGGCTCGCGGGTGCCGAGGTGCGTATCAGCCACGTTTACGAATGTTTTACCTGGCTGGACCGCTGGCTGGTCACCGGCACGCTGCCGCAGGATTATACCCGGCATTCCATTGACAATAATTTCGACATCCTGCCGCTGATTGGTGCCAAAAAGAAATTGCCGTCGCACAGCCTCGAATTTTACCTGTCGCCTGCCGAGGAGCGCTGGGCTGATGATTATTTGGTCACGCAAAAATTATTTGGCAAGACGGTGCTTGGCATTCATGTGGGCTCGGGCGGCACCAAGAATTTGCCCTTGAAACGCTGGCCGCTCAAACATTACGCCGGTCTTGTGCGCCAGTTGAACAAGGAACGGCCAGACATCAATATTTTATTGTTTGGCGGCCCCGAAGAAGCCAAGGACCATCAAGTGGTGCTGGCGCAGGCCAACCAGGATTTGACCCGCGAGGCGAAAACGAAAAATCTCCGTGAGACGGCGGCCTTGATGAAGCGGTGCAGCGCATTTCTGAGCGTAGATACGGCCCTGATGCACATTGCTTCGGCAGTGAAAGTGCCAAACCAGATTGTCATCGAGGCTCCGACTTTGAACGTGACCAACTGGCCTTATGGCAACCCGTTTACGCTCGTTAAGAATCCCGTGGTTAATGGTCGCAACCTGGATTATTACCGGTATGACGGTGGCGACATCAAAGGCACCCGCGAGGAACTCATTGCCGCCATGGAATCCGTAAAAATTTCGGATGTATTTGCGGCGGTGACGAAGCTGATTTAAGTGCGCAGGTTTTATTTGGACTGCGGCGACATGTCGCCGCTTTCCGGCTGGCAGACATGTCTGCCAGCTTCCACAGCGCGGACATGTCCGCGCACTCCACAGCTCACAAAGTAAATCCCGCTGCCACAGAATCCGTAAAAATTTCGGATGTATTTACAGCGGTGACGAAGCTGATTTAAGTGCGCAGGTCTTGTTTGGACTGCGGCGACATGTCGCCGCTTTCCGGCTGGCAGACATGTCTGCCAGTTTCCCAAGCGCGGACCTGTCCGCGCACTCCACAGCTTACAGAGTAAATCCCGCTGCCTTGGCGTCGTTGGCAAACATCTTCACGGTATCAAGTGAAAGTTCGCCGAGGTCCATGCCGGACATTTTCAAGGCTTTGCCCAAAATGTCATGCGGCACGGTTACAATATGGCAGCCGCAGTCGTTGGCCTGAAAAATATTCAGCACTTCACGCACACTGGCCCAGAGCAATTCTGCATGTGGCAAACCGGTGAGGATTTTTTTGCTTTCCGTCATGATCGTCACCGGGTCCACGCCCGTATCGGCGATGCGTCCGGCGAACACCGAAACCACGGCGGGCACCTGGGGATTCAGCGCGGCGGCAACGCCTCGCACCTGGTCCAGCGTCAAAATGGCCGTCACATTCAGCTTCACGCCGTCAGCCGCCAGTTCTTTGATGAGCGGCAACGATGACTCATTGCGCGTGTTGGTGATCGGAATCTTGACGTAAACATTTTTGGCCCAGCCGTTGATTTTGAGCGCCTGGCGTTTCATCTCCGGGAATTCATCGGAGAAAACTTCCAGCGACAGCGGCTTGGCGGTGATGCTTTGTAAAATATCGCGCGCAAATGCTTCAAAATCGGTCACGCCGACTTTGCGCATCAGGGTGGGGTTGGTGGTCATGCCGGTGATGAGCGGATTGGCATTGAGTTCCTGCATGCCTTTTTTGTCCGCGCCATCGGCGAAGATTTTAACTTTCAAGTCTTTTAACGTACGCTTCATATATTTGGGAGACGGGCAAGGATTATGTCGGCGGCCTCACCCAGATTGCGAGCCGAAAAATCCGGTTTTTGTTTCAATTCTTCAGAATAACCTCGATCAATAAAAATGGTTTTGCAACCGGCAGCGTGGCCGCAATCCACGTCGCGCCAGCGGTCGCCGACCATCCAGCTTTGAGTCAAATCAATGTTCAACGCCTGCGCGGCATGGCGCAACATGCCGGGCTTGGGCTTGCGGCAATCGCAGTCAGACGCGCCCTGGCCGGGATGAAAACAGACCTCCACGCGGTCGATGGGCAGTTGCGACAGCATGTGCTGATGAATCGCCTCAACGACTTCCTGCTTCAACGTGCCCCGGCCCACGTCCGGCTGATTGGTGGCCACCACGAGCAGGAAACCGGCGGCTTTTAATCTCGCGCAAGCAGCGGGAACTTCGGGGAGAATCTCAAATTCAGCCAGATTTCGCGGCGGATACGGTTTGCTCTCACGTTCCAAGGCGCGATTGATGACGCCGTCGCGGTCGAGAAAAACGGCGCGCGCGCGCGCTGGATTGTGAATGGGCTTTTCCGGGGACATTTACGTAAAAATGACTAATTACTAAAATCTAATTAATTTCCTCACCAAACGCTCCTGTTCGTTCTTCTAAATCGAATCCCGTGCGCTCAGGCTGTTTGCCATTCCCGGTCATTGATTATCGGAAATTCGGATTTTTGTAGTCATTAGAAATTAGGAATTGGTCATTTAGTCGATTCCCATTTCGTCTGGGCAACTTTCAGCTTGGGATGCGAGACAAACAAATGCCAGATGACGCCCTGAAACGCTTCGCTGTGCGGCGTGACGTGCGTGGGATTTACCGTGGGCACGATCACGCAAGCCGTGGCTTCCTTCGCGGTGTAGCCGCCATCGCGGCCAACAATGCCGACCACCGAAGCGCCGACCGTTTTGGCAAGCTGGATGGCGTTGACGAGGTTGGGACTCACGTTTTTTTCGAGGTTGCCACCACCAACGGAAAAGATGAGCAGACCGTCCTTGGCGCTGAGGCGGCTGCCTTTTAGCCATTCGGAAAAAATCGTGGGCCAGCCTTCGTCATTGGTGCGGGCGGTAAGCTCGGACACGTTGTCCGTGGGCGCATAGGCCTCAAAACCGCAGATTTTGCGGAAATCGTTGACGGCATGTCCGGCGTTGCCGGCGCTGCCGCCCACGCCGAGGATGAACAGGCGGCCGCCGCGTTCGCGGATGGCGGCGAGTTCTTCGGCGCATTTTTCAATGGCGGCTTCGTTGAGTTGAGCGGTGACTTGCTGGACTTCGGCCAGAAATTGTTTGGTAAAGCTCATGGTGTGTCAGAATGAAACATGATTGTGTGAAAAAAGAAATACGAAAGAAATACCACAAATGTGGGTTATGGCGTTCCGGCGGGCCTGCGTTGCAGCAATTCTTCCAGTTCCGCCAGTCCGGCGGGCGAACCCATCTCATAGAAACGTTCCGGCACTTCGTATCCCGCCAGTTGCTGTTCACGGACGAGTTTGCCCATGACTTCGGCTAAATCAAAAACCTGGTCGGCGGCATAGGCATCGAATACGGACGACTTGAACAGGCTCAGGCCGTAGTCGATATGCTTCATATCGGGCAGTTTCGCCTTTTTATCATAGACCACAATCTCGCCGTTGCGGAAAACGACGTTGCTCGTGTCGTATTTACCTTCGTTATGGTAAACGGTCATCAAGCCCAGCTTGCCGCTCCGATGAAATGTTTCGGCCACGGGCGCATAGGCAATGGGCAGATAGGAATCGCCGTACAAAATGAAAAATTCCTGGCCGAGCTTGGGCAGGGCGCGTTTGATGGCCCCGCCGGTGCCGAGCAATTTCTCGCCATCGAACGAATAATCCAGCTTGATGCCGAAGGCTTCGTTGCCGAACTCGCGCTCAATCATTTCGCCGAGAAAGCCGATGCAGAGGACCGCGTGCCGCAAACCGCGCGCATGGAGCATTTCCAGTTGATGCGCGAGCATGGGCCGGCCCGCCACGGGCACGAGCGATTTGGGAATCCTTTCCGTGATGGGGCGCAACCGCGTGGCGAGTCCGCCCGCCAGGATGGCCACGGGAATTTTATCCAGGGCGGGGCTCACGAGATGACCAGTTTGGTTCCTTCGAAATCGAAGCGGAAGCGAACTTCCTTCAAACCCGCCATGCGCATGGCGTGACGCAGCTTGGCCTTGTCCTCGGAATAGAACATCAGGAAGCCGCCGCCGCCTGCGCCAATCAACTTGCCGCCGAGCGCGCCGTTGGCCAGGGCGAGGTCGTACCATTCGTTGATCTTGGGATTGCTCATGCCGCCGCTGCGTTGTTTTTTGCGCTGCCAATGCACATCCATCAGGCGCGCAAATTCGTGCAGGTTGCCGGCTTCAAGCGCTGCCTTGCTTTGCAGGCCGAGGTCTTTGACAAAATGCAGATTTTCAATCATGCCCTTGTCATCGGATTTCGATTTCGAGTCCTGTTCCTTCAAGATGGCCGACGCGCTGCGCGAATAGCCGGTGAAGAACAGCAGCAAATTATCTTCGAGGTTGTCCCGGGTTTCGTCAGACACTTTTAACGGCCACGCTTCCACCTTGCCGTCCGGCAGGAAATTAAAGCAGGTCAAACCGCCAAACGCCGCAATGTACTGGTCCTGTTTACCGATGGGCTCTTTCAGCCGGTTCAGTTCGATGTCGCATGCTTGCGCGGCTAGTTCGGCCGGATGCACCAGATTCTTTTTATGCGCGTGCAAGGCCTTGAGCAATGCCGTGGTAAAACTGCCGGACGAGCCCAGCCCGGTGCCGGACGGAATATCGGCCATGGAGGTCAGCTCAAGCGAATGGCCGTTCATCTCCAGCAAACCAAAGGCCTCGCGAATGATGGGATGCTTTAGTTGCGCCGCCGACGGCACCCGTTCCAATTCGGAATACTTCACGATCAAGTCCGGCACAAAGGTTTCGTGTAACGTGATGTAAACGTAACGGTCAATCGCAGCGGCGATGAGGAAGCCGCCAAATTTCTCGTAGTACGACGGCAAATCCGTGCCGCCGCCGCCGAGACTGATGCGCAAAGGTGAACGTGCAATGATCATGTTTGGTAAATGAAACGCGAAAAGCTGAAAACGGGAAAGCGAAAACCGACTTAAGGGTGTGGATGCGGCAGGTACTTCACGAGGATGATTAATAGCGACCCTAGAACAACAAGTACACCGAGCGCAATTTTTAACCAGGTCGGGAAATTCTGCCGGTTATAATTCTGCTGAGTATGATCGCGCGAACGTTTGCGGTTGGATGGTGCATGGGGCTTTGAGCCGGGAACGGGTTGAGGACGCGGCGCAATCGGAATGGCGGGCGGCAAGGCGGGTGCCGGCGGTGCCTTGGTCGCAATCGCTGGAAGTTCGCCAAATCCGCGTTTTTTGAGCGGTGCGCCATAACCTTTCTGGATGGATAATTCACGGAGGGCTGAGGCCCACAATTGCTCCACAAATTTGGCGTGTTCCACCACCTGGCTGGCCGGCACCGCATCCGTCTTGGTTTCCACCATTAACTTCATGCGCAAATACTCGTGGCCCGTTTTATCGGCCCGGCTGAATTCCACGAACGAGTTGTTCAACTGCGAACGCGGATCGTTGATTTTCATCCGTTGAATGGCGGGCGACTCAATATCAATGGTATGGGCAATCCGGCAAGGATAGGGCAGGGCAAAGGGCGTTTTCCGCTCAACTTTTTCCGGCAAGGCAACCACGCCGGTGATCCAATTGGTTGGCATCTGGAAGCGGCACAATTGGGGGTTGGCATGCCCCCCGAAAACCGGGCGAAACTCAAAGGTTTCAGCGAGCACAAACTGGTTGTTTTCCCGGTCGTCGCGGAATTGCAGTTCGCCGAACCGTTGCGCATCGCGGAATCTCCCGGCGGTGGATTGGGCGCGTTGCCGGGCCATTTCACCCGACCCTTTGAGCGTTATTTGCTGCCGCAGGCCGTCCGCGTAATTCCCCTCATTTTGTTGGATAACCGCCAGTCGTGAAAGCCCATTGCGGGTATCGAGCAAAATGGTTTCCTGCAATTCTATCAGGTTGGAGCGGTCCGAAATTTGGGGTTGAGCAACCAATCCCTCGCCGCTGTTATCCACCGGCAGGCCAAAGGCAAAGTCCGCGAGGCCGCGTTTAAACGGGCCGCCGCCTTGCTGCGAAATGGTGGTATC
>Ga0265327_10001389_pt1 | contig 30896 bp, 28 predicted proteins | sample 41621metaG_FD_202089 | JGI IMG/M metagenome (GOLD analysis project Ga0265327, IMG submission 202089) | Rhizosphere microbial communities from Carex aquatilis grown in University of Washington, Seatle, WA, United States - 4-16-21 metaG | ecosystem: Host-associated > Plants > Roots > Rhizosphere...
AAGAGCAACAACCCGATTCGCTGACCTACCGTAGTCGCCGGAGGGCCGCCCGAGCGGCAGCGGTTCTCGGCACGCGCGAATGATCGCTAACCTCCATGCTGCTCATGAGTGTCGCGCGCGCTGGAGTTCGTCATCGGGTGCCGGTCCGGGGTCTGGCGGCGACTCGAAGCCCACAAGGGGCGGCTCGACATCACCGTCGTCACCGGTTGAGCCGTCATGATCGCGATGTTCGCCGGTCGGCGACGGTAGTTCTGGCATGTCGTCATCGGTACGCCAGTTCCACGCCGGCAGACCGGCAACGGAGACATCGTCATCTGACTCACCGGCCGGACGGTCGATGAACGCGGCCACTGCCGGAGTGCAGTCGGTAAACACCATGGACGCCATCGCCGTGGCACTGCCGTTGTACGACAGAACTTTCCGAAATGAACGCCCCGCGTCAACAGCTGTGCTCAGCAGGGTGCGGTCGGAATCGCCATCGAACGGCAGCCAGTTGCGATCAGTCGTCATGAGCGACAGCTGCTCGACCGCGGCATATCCGGCCCGCGATACCGAGAAGGTCGCGATCGCCACCAACCGCACATCGCCGGGATCGGCCATCTGCCAGTGCTCGAGCTCGACAGCGAACCGTTTGGCGAGCTTGCGGTGCAAGTCCTCTTCGAGGAACCAGGGATGCCCAGGCAGATGTCGGATCTGCATCTTGTATCCGTGACCGGTCGCTTCCAGTGCCTTGACCTCGCCAACCCCGATCAGCAGCTTGGTGGTCTTACCCGGTTGCCGCCGAGCCGCCGCCCAGGCCTTGATCCGGCGCTGTTCAAGCTCGGCCTTGCGATCAGCGGAAAAGGGCTCGGGGACAAACAATGCCGGCCCGAGAGGATTCTTGCGGACCTGTTTGCCGTCCACGGCCGCGCGCAGCCGCCGGTATACCACTGCCCACGGTCGGTGACCGGCGAAACCTGGCTGCCACCTCGTCAATTCGGCTTCGTCCCACAAATAGTGCAGCACCGCCCTCAACGACAACTTGTTCCCATCAGCCTGGACGGTGTCTGACGGGGTGCCCGAAGGCTCAGGCGCAGCGCGGCCGACGGACTTCGATAACGAAAACCCCAGGCGCAGAGCTGTTGTGCCGTCCTCCGGATTGTCCACGATAGACCGCTCAGCTACAGCGCCGTACCCGGACAGCTCCTCAGGAGGCAGCCATGAGCGGCAACGATGATCGTGGCTTGCGGCTGTACCCGGCATTCGCTTGACGATGAACTCGTGCCCGCTCGCGGCGATGTACATCGGTACACCTGGGTAGCTGCACAGGCACAACGGCCTGACATGCAGTGATTTAGCGGCTGCGAGAACCTGCTGGGACGACAGGGAATGAACGTCGTCGATGCGGCGGCCCTCCACTTCAAATGCGGCGTCTTGCTGCCCGTCTGTCCACGTGTTGTTCGGTCTTGTCATGTGCGCTTTCCTTTCGTCAGGACTTGGTCGTCCCCGAATAGGGCGAGCTGCACTGGGTGTCGGCGGACTTGCTTGCTGGCAGCCGGTTTGGTCCGGGATTCTCGGTGGGCGACTGCGGCGATGGCGGCTTTCGCGATCGGTGTTGCCGTGGCCGTGGGGTCGGGGCTTTGTTCTATCGCCATCCGCATGGCGGCGGGAACCAGCTTCCAGTGCGGTCCGCACATAAAGCCGGTGCAGGGGGTGTCGCAGCCGTTGGCGTGGCAGGTGTGCGGTCCAGAACTGTTCGGGGACATAGGCTCTCCGTGGTGCGGTTGGCAGGTCGTGACTGTGCCTGCGCGGCGGTTGGACTCGCGACCTCGGTCGCTGCGGTGCGATGCCGAGGTTGTGGGAATGTCGTCGTCGAAATCCGGATCGTCATCGGGAATCAAGACCGCCGCGGCGGGCAGGTGCTGGCTCATCGGGACTCAGCTCGCCGGCGACGAGCCGTGGGTAGCGAGAGCCTCTACCGATGGCCATACCGCGGCGTTGTGACCGTCGGCATGCCAGGTGCATCCTTGCCCCCCGACGCCGATCGGCGCATCACACACTTGGCTGTGGTGCCAGGGGCACCCTGCGCTGAGTCTGTCGATCGCGGCACGCAATGACGCGTGCGCCAGGCTCGCCAGCACGATCGTGCCCGTGGTGCTGTGATAGTGCCAGCGGCTGGATGAGACGCCGAGTTCACGTAATTGTCCAGCGACAGAGGCCAATTCGCATTCGGGAAGAGTGCCGATACCGACTGCTGTTGGGCGAGGGCTCCACCGGGGAATGTGGGCATCGAGGATGATCAGCGGGTTGCCTTCCACGCCGACGGGAAGGAACCGCACGATTCGGTCTCCGCTGATGATCCGGACGCCGCAGCGTTCGACGAGTGCGTTGTCGGGCTGCTCGGTGCTATAGAGCCAGCGAAGCCCGGCGTCCAGCGCGGCGCTGAACGTCGGCGCGGCCAGGGTGGTCCTCATGCTGCGCCTACTTGGCCGTGCTCGCCCGCGCCTGTCGACGCGGTGTCATTCGTTCCTAGGGCGGCAGATTGAGCGATGGGCATGATGGTCTCCTTGGTGTCACGCCGGCGTGGCTTTGTCGAAGTCTTCGTCGAACTGTTTCTTTACTGCCGCAGCAATGTTCGGGGCGGCGGCCTTGCCGAGCCGGATCGACAGTTCGCGGTTCTCGGTAAGGCTCTTGGTGGACAGGTTTTGGCTGCCGATGATTACCGAATCGTCTGTCACGACGATCTTTTCGTGCATGTAGAGCCCCTTGGTCGACGTGGGCAGGACGCGTACCGCACACCCCGCCTCCTTGACCTGAGCCACGGCGGGTGTGCCAGCGTCGTCGGCGTTGAGCAGGATTTTGCACGGCACGCCGCGGCGGGCGGCCTCAGAGAGGGAGATCGCTGCAGCGTGGTCTTTCAGCTCCTCACTGGTCACATCCAGCACGTCGCGCGCGGCGTTGATGGTCCGGATGTATTCGGCCCGGGCAGCGGGCGACCAGATCAGGCCGGGTGCGTCAACGGCCTGCGATAGGCGGCCGCTGTCCACGGCGCCGTAGTCTCCGTCGAATGTCGCGGCGATAGCCGAGACCTGTTCCGGCTCAGCGGAAACGATCATGGCGTCACGCCCGGTCGGGTAGTACTTCGCGTCGAAATTCGCGGTGCTGATGACGGCGGTGTCGTCGTCGATGACGACCGTCTTCTGATGCACGATGGTGCTTGTTGGCGCCCATCTGACGTCCACGCCGGCAGCGTGCAACCTCGTGTAGGCCTGTTGGTTGGCTTGCTGTCCGTGAAAGGCGAAGTCCAGCAGCACCTTGACGTCGACGCCGCGGTTCTTCGCGTTCTCGAGCGATCTTTCAATGACGTCGTCGGCCAACTCGTAGATGACGACGCGGACCGACTTCTTGGCCCCGTCGATGCGCGAACTGATGGTGCTGTAGCCGGCCTGGGGCTCCTGGATCAGGGCGTACGGTCCGTCGGTGACTCCCGTGGTGCTGGCGGCAGTCAGGCCGGGGATGGGTAGGTGGCTGCACCCGGCGACCGTGAGGATCGCGGCGGCGGCGAGGGCGGCTCGGGTGAGGTTCTGCAAGAGTTGATCTTTCCGTGTGATGGTCGGATGGGTTGAGCAGTCGGTCATTCGCCGACGATGAATTGCCGTAATCGGCTCATACGGCTGGCTTGCCGTCCGGGACCGGTCGGCCCTGGTGGCACCAGCGGGGCGCGGCCGGCTCGTTGGAGCGCGGCGGCGCTCGCCTGGTCGTACAGGACGCGGAACCGGCTCCAATCGGGAATCTCGACGCAGTGCCCGAGACCGCCGCGCAAGATCAGGCGGGCGTGTTCACGGTCGGGAGGGAGCAGCTCCTGCCAGCGCAGGCCTGCACCGAAGTCGGAGTTCAGATTTCGGTGGCCGTCGGCCTGTCCGTAGCTTTCCGATCGGCGAAAGGTAAGGCCGGACCAGTTTTCCGGGCCGACAAGCAGCTTTTCTTCGTCCGCACCGAACATGATCATGTGCGCCGGGAAAATCTTGCGGAGCTCGTTCGCGTAGACCGTACCGTAGACGGTGTCGAGCTGCTCTGAGTCCTGTACGCAGGCCAGCACATTCACGCCCAGGCCGCGACCTTCGCCGATAATCCGGCGAAGACTGGGCAGCGGCGCAGTGTTGGGTAGCTCGTCGATCGCGATGAGCAGGCGGTGCATTTGTTCACGGCGGGCGGTTTTCTCCCGCCAGCGCCGGTAGAGGGACTCGAGCAACGTGACCGCCGCGCCGGCCACGGTGCCGTCGGCGGGGGCCAGGATGAATACGGTGGCCTGGGGGTGTTCGAGGAACGAGGGGTCAAACGGCCAGGGAATGTCGCTTCCCATGGCAATGTTCAGGCTCATGCGCAGCCACGGGGTGATCGCCTTACGCATCGTGATCGCGACTGAATCACGTTGGCGGGCTTCCATGTTGAGGATTTTTGTCATGCCGATGGCGAGCACTTCGTACTGGTGGCACAGCGCTGCCGCTTGCAACCAGCCTGGTTCTGTGGCGCCCTTCTCGGTGGTGTCCATGTTGTCGACGGCTTTGAGCACCCAGTCCATGCCCATGCCGTTACCGTTGGGCGAGGCCGCGTACAGGAACGCGGCCAACGGGCCGGATGCCTGCGACTCCCACACTCCCCCGTCGGAAACCTGGTCGGCGCCGCTGCCCATGCCGACGGTGGCCATCTGCATGATGTTTTCCGCGATGGTCAGCGCCTCTAATGGCGTTTCAATGGTGGTGGTCGGGTCGTAGATCATCGACTGCACCCCGGCCGGGTACGTCGGGTTGTCGATGGGCCGGAAGTCGATGACCGCGGTCGGGCCGTGCCGGCACTGCATCACCAAGTCGATGATGTCGTCTTTACTGTTCACCACCACCGCCGGGCCGCCCCACAGCGAAATCGCCGGCGCCAGAACCCTACGCGTCTTACCTGTTTCGGTCGGAGCCGTGATCAGGCAATGGGCGGCCGAGCGCGCCACGTAGAGCTGTTCGCGATCTTTGACCCGTCGCCGCAGGAAGCCGCAATACGGTGTCTGAGGTTCCTTATACATCCGCCGTCGCCCCCCATGACGGCTGTGCGCGAAGTGCGCGCAGGCGGCCGTAGATGGCGGCGAACGGCGCTGCGCTTCGTGCCAGGATGATCAGGACGAACATCGCGGCCAGGCACCAGCCCAGCCCGCCCGGCAGCGGGTGCCCGTTGGCTGCCGCGAGGACGACCAGCACGCCGAACACCAGCACGGTTCGCTCCCCGAACGCGTACACGAACGCCAGCACAGCCCCCGGGACCCGGCCCACGTGGTCGGCAAGGCCGGGCAACGGGTGCGTACCGCGAACAGCGTCGAGCACGGCCATCAAGGCCGAGGCCCACATCAGCGCGAGCAGCATCGGTCGTGTGACGGCCGCGCTGATCAGCTCGTGGCCGGCCAGCAGGAATGGATCAAGGAAAGCCAACGGCGTGACGTGCGTGCGGATGTAGACGTGCATCCACACCGCGAACCAGGCGACGGCGATCGTCATCAAGATGGTCTGGGTGGTCTTGGTAGCGTAACGCGCTGCGTTGGAGAATGATTCGCGCAGTGGGCCACCTACGACGAGTGACCAGGAGCGCACCGCCCGAGCACGCAGCACGGCTCGGTTCATTCCGAGCACGCCGGCCCACCGTGGTAGGGGCGCGACACCGTCGGCGCCGCAGACGGACCGGAACTCGTCGTCGGGATCGGTTGCCCCTTCGCGCCATTCGATGATGTCGTAGCGCCCCAGCATGCAATCCAGGTCGTCGTACTCGATGCACACGTGCGCGGTCAGGTCACGCACGATGGCCAGCGCCTCGGCGCGCAGCGCCAAATCCGGGCTGACCCAGTAGGCGACGAGCGTGGCGTCGGCCGCGCGGACTTGGTTGTCGTCACCAAGAGAGGTCGTGGGGTCGTACCGGATCACGCCCACGATCGTGTCGGCCTGCCGGTGTGCCGCGCGCAGCCTACTCAGACTGTCGTACCCGTGCACCCCGCAGGTGTACCACCATGAAGGATGAGCGACATGTGTCCCTCGCTGGCAGACCAGCCGCGCGTGGCGTCCGGTCCACTGGGATTGGGTGAGCCCCGACCCGACGGGTAGCAGAGCCCCCTTCTCGATGTCGATACGGAAGGTGCACAAGGCATAGACCGCCTGGGGGGCTTCGACTTTCATGATCGTCTGTTCAGGGATGTCGGTGGTCACCGCAAAACTCCTATGGGGTTGAAAGGCGGGGTGTCAGCGCAGGTCGCCGAACAGGCTCCAGGTGGTGACCGCCAGGTCTGGGTGCTCGCGCTCGACGATCGGGTGCCAGCACCGCCCGCAGGTGCCGATCAGCCAGTCGCCGTCGCCGCAGGCATCGGACAGATGGACGTCCAGGACGTGGTCTTGCCCGGGAGAGGTACACCCTGAGGGGTCCAGCAGCGCGAACGCCTCACCTGCCGTTCTGGGGCTGTCGTGGCGCCCAGCGGCCGCGCGCATCGCGCTCAATGCGGCGGACGTGTCATCGCTGGCCAGCCACCGCCGCATCACCGGGCGGTCGAAGACCGCCGGCCGCGTGAAGCCCCGATTGTCGGCCCGCAGCAGCTCCTCCACCGACGTGCCGCAACGGCCGGCGGCGCCGCGCACCGCGTGCTGGGCCAGGTCCAGAAGGTGCCCCCAGTTGGGCAGGATCGGCTCGGCAGGGCGCCCGGTGGGGCCGCTCGCCAGGGGCGGCAGTCCATAGCTCGGGTTCCCGCGGATGAACTCTTCCAGCAGCGGTCCGTGGTCGGCGATGACATGAAAGCCGTCTGACGCCAAACGATCCCGCAGGACCGGGTCGGCGATGAAGCCGTCGAACGCGGCAGTGGCGGACGACCAGGCCGATTCGCGCCGATGCCAGCCCCACACCTGATTGTGCGCATCGAGCAACGCCCACCCCGGCGTGCCCCGCGTCGTCAGGAACAGAATGTCGTGTCCGGACCAGATGCCCAGCAGGTCACCGTGTTCGTCACCGCGCAACGGGCGCACGTAGTGAAAGACCGATTCCTCGATCGCCGCCGTCATCAGAGCTGTCATCTCAAATCCTTTAATCTGGTTGGCTTTTGGTGTCGCTGATCTGCCGGTCGGTCGGGCCGGAATACTCGCCACACCCGCCGGCGCCGAAGTTCTGCCACGGAACGAACCGCCACGTTCCGTCACGCCGGGGGCAGAAGAATCCCCATGCCTGGGTGCGGCGACCGGTCAGAACGATGGTGAGGCACGCCCGCTCTCTGCCTGAGCTGTCGCGAAGAAGCTGCACGCGGTGGCGGTGACCAGCTCGTCGAAAGGCCAGGCTGCCCGGTCCACGCCAATGAGTCCCTTCCTCAGTGACCTCTGTGTAGGACCCTGAGAGGACTAGCGTTGCGAAGCTCCACGGGTGTGAATGCAGGGCGGGTGGATCATCGGAGCCAACGAATCGGTGCAGATACAAGTTGTGCCAACGATTTCTCGGCAAGAGGAAGTAGCGGTGCAGATATACACCCCGCTCGGAGCGGATGACCTGGTGCGGTCGGCCACTGAAAAGAGTGCGCAGCCAAGGTTTTTCATCGGGGGTGCTGACAACGGCGCTCATCAGCGCTCACCTCGCCGGTTGATGCATCGGCGATGGCATTCCTCGCAGCGCAGCATGCCAGGGCTGTAGGGCACGGCAGCGCACTCCACGCACAGCCCGCACCGGTAAGCCTCGTCAGCACTCATGTGCTCGTCACCCGTGGCGACGCCGGCCACCCTGCGTGCATACGCGACGGCTTCAGAAGCGAAGGGGCCGAACACATCCAGGGTGAGGCCGCGCTGCTCGTACCACTGATAGAGCGCATCACGCACCGCCGGATTCACCCCGTCGGCGAACACGTTCTCAGCACTCACGCCGGCTGCCGGGCAGCGCGTCGCCGCCTGAAGTACCCGATGCGCGGTTCGCGGACGTTCAGCGAGGGCCATGGTCACGCGCCCACTCCGCTCAAGGCAGCGCGCCGTGACCGTACGACTGCGGCGATTTCGTCCGCGATCTGGGTGGGCCGCTCGTGCAACAGCATGTGCCCAGCGCCGCGGAACTGCCGATGCCGTGCGCCGGGAATCGCGGTGGCCATCTCGTGCGCGTGTGCTGCGGGTGTCACGGTGTCCGTGTCGCCGCTCAAGATGGTGGTGGCGGCACGAATATTGCCCAAGACAGCGCGCTGATCGAACCGGCGCAGATGCGGCAGGAACCCCGCAGCGGTGCTCAGCGCGGTCGTTGCCAGCGCCGCACTGCACATCGAGCACAGCACGCGTCGCTCAGCGCGGGCGCATCCCCGGCACAACCCGATCAGCTCACACACCGGCCGAGCAAGAGCCCGCACCGCGTGCTCGGCCGCGTACGCGGGCGTGTGCGCCACCAGGGCGGACAGGAAATCCGGTGCAGGCGTGGACAACAACCGCCCCAGGCCACGCTCGCACAGGTTGCCCGCCGCGGTGGCCACCAGCACTAGTCCGTGCGGGCGCACAGGCTGCCGGTCAGCCGATCGCGCGCTGTACGTCATCGCGGCCATGCCACCCAGCGAGTGCCCTGCGACCGTGAGAGATCCGCTCACCCGCAGCGCCGTGAGCACGTCGGCGAAGTCGTCGGCGAGCTGGTCGACGTGGTAGGTGCTCGTGGGCCCGCAGCCAGAGTCGCCGTGACCACGATGGTCGTAGCGGATGACCCGCACCCCGCCGCCGAGCAGTTCGCGCAGCGCCTCGTCGACCGCCTGCCAGCTCCCGGCGCCCAGGCACAGGCCGTGCAAAAGAGCGACAGTGTGTTCGGCGTCAGCTGGGCCGCTGTCGTGAACGGCTAGGGACACGCCGTCGCGAGTCAAGATGGTCTGCTGCACCGAGCGCGCCGCGGGCGCGGCGTGCGGCACGGTGCACACGGTCATCGCCAGTGCCCTGCCGGGACGCCGGAGTAGGCGCTGCCACTCGACGCGCGCTGTTCACCTCGTTGCTGCAACGCGAGGTCTGTCACCTGGTGCGCGGCTGTGACGCCCCCAGGCCGCCGGCGCATCGTCGAGTGCTGAACATGCGCTGGCTCAGCGGAGTTCGCACGAATATTGATGACTTTCGGCGAAATGGCACCGCGATATTCGACCCTGGCGCGCGGTGTGTTCATCACCCCATCTTGACAGAGAGAAGCAAGCAACACAATGGGTAAACATGTTAATGTGCGCGTATTGATTTATTTCTGTCGGAGGACGCCATGACTGTCGAACCCACCGCCCGCGAAGCGCTCGATGAAGCCCGCTTCGACATCACCTCCGCGCAAGACGCGCTCCACGACGGCGATGACCTCCGTCAAGCTCAGTACGCCCGAGCGGCCATCGACAGCGCCGCCACCACGCTGCTGGACCCCGCCGCGACCCGGCGTGAAGTGGTGGCCGCGAGGTTCTTCCTCAGTGCCGGCCTGGCACTGGACGGGCGAGCCAACACCTGCGGTGCCGACAGCATCCATACCGACGAGGAAGCCTCCGGGCTGAGCCCTGACGACCAAGCCTGGCTGCGCAACTACCTCCAGACGCGCGAGCAACGAACCCTGCATGCGCTGAGCGCAGACGACTCCATCGGGCTGTAGGCAAGCACGAAGGCAAATCCGCCCAAACAAGCCCTGTCGCAACCCATTCGCGCCAGAACCATCGACCAGAACTGAAGCGGGGAACGCATGGACCGCAACCACGACGTGCTGTCCAATTGCATGCCGGTAACCCGGGGTGTACGCACCCGACTACTCACCGTCCTCGCCGAGGCATACCCAAACGCGTTGATCACCAACGATATCCAGCAACGACTTCGAACCAAGTTCGGCTGCAACCATCGCTACCGTCGCGAAAACGATGCCCCGCAACACATCTCCGCCTCACTCCCTCAGGATTGCAAGTTCGGGAACGACTGCCCCGGTCGATGCTGGTACGCCCAGGCGTACCCCCAGTTACGCCGACTCGCCGGGCTCGGCATCATCGATTGGTACCCGGCTCACGCCGGCGGACTGTCCGCGTCGTGGCGCCTGGCTGACCCTGCCGGTGACCTTCCCGACGACCCGGCTCCGGTCGCTGTCGTCGACTTGGATGAGCCGCGCCCGCAGTAGACACCGCGGTGAGTCGGTGGACACATCCATCCACCGACCAATAACATTCGCACTTATGTTCGATGCTTGGGCGGGTTCCCTGGCTGCCGCCGTCCGGAGGGCTGCGGACCCGCCGCGCCCGGTCCTGGTCGACCTCACCCGCATGATCCCCGCGCCCGATGACGCGTTCCGACTGGATGCCGTGCCAATGTGGACCAAACTCGACGGTCTGGACGTCAGCTGCGAGGTCACCGGACTCGTCCACGGATGGGTTAAATCCGCCAGGGGAAGCTGGTTGGCGCTGGTCAGCGTCGACATCCCCACCGGAAACCGCCAACGCCAGGTAACCGTGCACCATTTGTGCGCGGCCCGCGCACTGACGCCCCTGCTACCGACCTCCCCACACGTTCCGAACCAGCCCTGAGCACACACGCGCGCCGCGACGACATGCAAGCATGGCCAGCGCATCCTGCGCTGATTCTGTGGGCCTGCGGCCGGGCGGCTACCGTAGCGCGATGACCAGCAAGGCACCGACACTGTCGCGGACTTGCGCGGGGTGGGCTGGTACCGCTGGCTACGCCGTGGCCACTTACGACGACGCGGTCACGCTGCGCCCGGGCGCGGGGCATGGCGGCAGCTGGTACCAAATCCGCGACCGTGGACGAGGCCGTGTCGAGCTGACCGAGATCGATGAAGACGGCGCGGAGAACAGTGACCTGTTTGCCGCTGGCATGGATGTGCTGGAGCGATACTTGCTCGGACTCCTTGGCGACGGCATACGCGAGGACCTGGAACTCGGCTACCTCGAGTTGCCGTGCACGGTCGACGCAGTCGCTCCGGATTACGTGCTGGGTCCGCTCACTCGGGGATACCGCACGCTCAGCCGTGCTGATGGCAGCCCCGTCGCCGCGGCGCGTGACGAGACGCTGAGTCTGGTCAAACTCGTGCCGCTGTCGCACTTCATGTCCCATGACCTGGAGTCACTCAAACGCGCCTTCCTAAACCCGGCTGGCGCACCGCTGCTCAGGGCCGACGGGAGCTACAACCGCCACTCACATTGATCATCTTGGCCAGCTCCGACCATGCTGTGGCGCAACAGGATTGGGTCGGCATGTGGATGGCAGTGCGATGCGGTAACCGCGCTTGGCGGCTATTCCGCATCCAACGGCGGCACGGAAACATCACGAACCGCCCGCTGGCGCAACCCCTTCCATGAGCTATGCCGCAATCCGCGGCCGGTGTACTCGCGGTAAGCGACCTCACCGACATAAGTCGGCTCCACCCACCGCCAACCGCCACCAACAGGCGCGCCCGCCGCGGCCGCCGACGACCGAGGCACCTCGGCCAGCAGCCGATACAAACGCCGCCGCTCCACCGCACTGAACCCGGTCCCGACCTCACTCACGGTCACGAGCTGCCCGTCCGCGTTGTGGCCGGCCAGCAGCAGAGCACCGACCTGCTGACCGCTCCCAGGCCCATCGGCCTCGGACCACGCCACAATCACGAGCTCGCACGTGCGCCGGATCGGCTTTTTGATCCATGCCCGGGATCGCCCCGGCACGTACAACGAATCGACGCGCTTGACCACCACACCCTCAAGCCCGTGTTCCTCTGCCGTGGCGAGGACCTCACGCGGATCCACGCCGGTCCACGCCGGAGGTACAACGAACACCGTCGACTCCGGCGCCGCGGCGCCGAGCTCATCGAGCACCTCCCGCCGCTGCCAATACGGCAGATCGCTCAAGTTCTGTCCATCGAGAGCGATCAAATCGAACGCGTAGAACCGGACAGGAACCTGCCTGAGCAACGCGGCGGCGGGCCGCCGGCGCATCGGCCACCGCCGCTGTAACCGAGCGAACGACGGCCTCCCAGACCCGTCGAGCGCGACCAGCTCACCATCGAGAACCGCCTGCCGCGAACTCAGGGCGTCGCGTATCCCCTCGAGCTCCGGGAACGTCGACGACGCGTTCGCGCCGCCCCGGGTGTAGACATCCACACCCGCCTGATCGGCAGAAACCGCCAACCGGAAGCCGTCCCACTTCACCTCCGTTGATAACCCGGGGCCGGTGGGCAATTCGCCAAGCGTAGCGAGCATAGGTTCTGGAGGAACCATGCGGCCGACACTCACTCGCCGACGCCGTTCGTCACCACGCACGGAATTATTACGGGCGCTCCTCAGATAAAGCTCTTGTATGCAGCTGGCAGGGTCGCGTACAGGCCGTCGGCCAAGTCGTCTTCGGTGATGAGCGTGACCGCGTCATCCGGGATGTCGGAACCAACGTCCGGATCGGCCATGTCAACAGCGTCCAGGCCGAAGCTATCCATCATGCGCAGGTTCCGGATGGTGATGGCGCGTTCGACGATGTTACGGGCGAATCGACCGTTGTTGAGCTCGTCGATTCCCCGGATGGTGTCGCCGTCCTCGGTGATGGTGGTCTTGTTGTACAACCGGGTGAACGGCTCCAACAGCACCCGCCGCAGCGCCTCTCCAGACACCGTGCTGTCACCGTGCCGGATGATCGACGCGGTGATTTCCAGCAGGACATCGGGCGGATACGTCTCGAACCTGATTGTCGTCGAGAACCGGCCCTGGAAGCCTCGGTTGTAGTCGATGACCTTTTGGACGGCTGCCGGGTAGCCAGCGGCAATTAAAACCGCGTTGTCCCTATTGTTTTCCATCCAGGGGACGATCGCACCGATGATGGCTTGACCGATCGGGTCGCCGCCGGCGAACCCACCGTGCAAGAGCTCGTGGAACTCGTCGAACAGCACCACGCCGCCGAGCGCATTCTGAAGCATTTTGCTGGTCTGGCTCTCGACGTCGCCGACGTGTGGGCCCGCCAGCTTTTCCTTGCTTGTCTCTTCGACTTTCGAGGTCGGCAGCACACCGAGCCCGCACAGCGTTTTCGCGATTGCTTTCGAGGTCTCTGTTTTACCCACTCCGGGCGGACCGGTCATCAGCAGGTGATTACTGATCACCGGATTGCGTAAATTCTTGCGCTCCCGCACAATTCGCGCCAAGGTGTTCGCTTTGAGCATGCGAACCTGATTCTTGACGTCGTCGAGGCCCACCATCCGGTCCAGCGTCGCTTGGGCTTCGGCGAGCTGCTCGCGGGCTGCGGCGGCGTCCTTGTCGTCTTGGCGTTGCTGCGAGGTCCGCCCCGTCGCAGGGTCCCAGGGATCTTCGCGGGTTTCAATGGTGGCCTGATCGACCACCGAGATACCGAACGTCTCGTCCGCTACAGCGGTGCGCGCCAGGTCGTAGTCCGGCCAACGCAGCAGTACATCGCCCAGAATCGTGCGGGCGGTGTCCTCGTCGCCTTGTGCTCGGGCGATCATCGCCCGCAGGTATGTACCGTCGCGCGCCACCGGGTCTTCGTGGATGGCGGTGTTCAAGGGGAACGGCGAATCGGTGGCTGCGTCCACGGCGGCGCTTGCTCGGTCGAACTTGCCAAGGTGCGCAGCTGCTTTGGCTTCCAGCAGTGCGCTTGACCGTGACAGCACATCGTCGTGTGTCCAGGCTTCGCGGCCGGCGAGGGCGGTGAGCACGTCAGGCCAGCGTTCGGTCATCTGCATGAGGACAGCGCGGGTGAACTGGACCCGAGGGTCGGTCCGGAGCCCGGAAAGCACTCGACTGGCTTCGTCGAATTTGCGGTCCTTCAACAGAACACTGACGTAGGCCAGCCGTGCTGTGGTCACATCGCTGATGGACCAGGTCACGTACTCGATGCTGAACGTCACGTCCAACTGCCCGGGGGTGACGCCCGCGCCACTGATGCGCAAGTCCGAGCCCAGCCGGTCGCTGGTCTCGGACAGATTGGACACCGTGGTGGCCGACCAGTCGCCGGCTGCCATCCGGGCCAGCCAGGCGTCTGCCATTCCCGGGTCGTCCTCGGTGGCCAGCCGCAGCACCTCCAACGCTTTGCGAGGGTTTGAGGCCAGGGCTTTGACCCCCGCACGTAGTGCTTGAATGCTCCGAGGACTCATCGGCGGGGGCTCCCGTTGGTGTGTGCGCGCAGGTGGGAAAGGATGTGGGCTTCGTTGCGGGGGCGCATGATCCCCAGCTCAATCGGCCGCGATCGTACGGGTGTGTCGATGGCGATCCGGTTGGCGCCGATCTGACGGATCCGAATGTCGGCATCCGAGGGCAGCGCTTCCCCGACCGGCAGCACGGTGACCAGAGCGTGTCCGCGCTCGCCGCTTTCGCGCAGCACCCGCTGAGGCTCGGATCCATCGGCCACGATGAGGGTGGCGACGGTGGAGCGTTCTTGACCACGAGCCATGGAGATGCGCTCGTTATCGCATATCGGCCGCCACAGCGCCGGCCGCTCGGTGTGAATCTCTGCGGTGCAGCCCGCGGATGTTGCGCGCAGTACCAGCGCTTCTACGACGTCGAGGTCGGCGGCGACCGCGACACGCAGGAACTTGAGCGGGTCGGTCCACGACAGCAGCAGTGGCACACCTGAGAGTTCGGCCATGCCATGCAGGAACCCGGTCGGGCCGACCTGCACGGCCAGCGGTGCACCGAGAGGCCGGGTCGACAGCGGCAGGCTCATGGACCGGTCCCCCAGCGGCAGGGTCGCGGCCAGCGCCTCGAATGTCTGCCCTGGCACCGTCTGGAGTGTCGACAGCGGTGGATGGGTTTGGGGTGCGTTGGTGTGGATGCGCACCAACGCACCGACTTGGAGCTCGCTGGTCTGCTTGTCGCGCGTGATGCGCACCAGCACAACGGTTTTGCTTGAGCGGATGGTCCAGAGGTCATTGAGCACGCGGGTGGTCAAGTCGGCGCCGGACATTCGATACGGCGTGACGTAGTCGTTGCCTAGGCGCAAATTGGTCCACCCCTCCTCATAGGCGGACAGTTCCCGGTTACCGAGCAGCCCGGTGGTCGCGGCGTTGATCTGCTCGATGCTGCACGTGGTCGCGCGGCATCCAGACCGTGCGACCGCCTGCCGGATGCGTTCGGTCGCTGCGGCGATGGCTTCACCGATGTCACCGCGGTAGCGCAGAGCGTCCAGGCAGCCGGTGGGGCGTAGGCGCAGCACCAGCCAGGTCCGCCGGGAGCCGACCGCTGAGCGGTCGCTGACCATCTCGTCGTAGCGTGCGGTGAACCGCCCATCCGGGGCGGTGCGGGTGCCGTCGCTGAGCACGTCCACCGAATCCAACTCGAGCCCCCCGAATTGTTCGAGCAGCTCGCCGCACATTTCCAGTGGGACGGTGTCGCGCGAATCCGCGCCTTCGGACACCAGCACTGTGGGTGCGTACGGCCGGCCGTGCAGGGCGATCATCGCGATCGCGTACTGGCCGTCCCAGGTCAGGGCGCTCGCACCGACGCTGGGCAATTCGGTCGGGAACGGGGTGGGCACCGCTGCGCGGCTTCTGCGACGCTGTGCGCTGCGACGGTTGCGGCTCAGCCTCCACGCCCGCGCCGCCCATTCGACTGCGGTGGCCCCCCGGTAGTTGAGTGCAGCAACCACAAGGACCAGCACGGCAATCGGGATCAGTGCCCACCACGGTGCGACGGCCACCAGGGGGGCGGCCAGAATCGTGGCGATCAACTCGGCGATGACGGCGCGGCGGATCGGCAACCGCAGCTGCCAGCGGGGCAACCGCTGCCCGGGCTCGTCCTCGCTGAGGTCCTCGGCGGGAAGGGTGCTCAGGTCGGTCACATCGACTCTCGGCATGGTCACTGTCGACGCTCCCTCATCACGCGGCTGGCGAAGTACAAGGTCACCAGCACCGCGACAGCGATGCCGGAGCCGGCTACCGCGACGATCCCGGGCACGCGATCCGGTGGCGGCGGTGGTGGCGGTGGATGCAGCGGCCGGGTCAGGTGTTCAGGCGGTGTGGCCGCCCCCACCGGGACGTCATCGTTGAGGGCGGCGACTGCGTCGATCGCCCCGTAGCCCATCCGGTTGTCCACCACGGCGCCGCCGGCCGTGTCCTGCGGCGCCGCCGCCGGGGAGTGCGCGGTCGCCTCGATGCGCGCGATCACTTGGGCGGCAGTCAAATTGGGGTACTTGGCACGGATGAGTGCGGCGACGCCGCTGACGTACGGCGCGGCGAAGCTGGTCCCGTTGATGGCCCTGAGCACCCCCGCCTGCTGGTCGAACGTCGAGTTGATGACCGCGCCCTTGCCGTCGAGTCCTTCGACGAACGTGCCCGGTGCCGCGACACCGACCCACGGGCCGGCCAGACTGATTTCACGGCCCTGCTGATCGACAGCGGGTTGACCGTTGCCGTCGGTCGCCGACACCGACAACACATACTGCGAAAACCACGACGGCGTTGAGATGGTCACGACGCGCGCCCAGTTGCGCGGGTCTTTCGTGCTGGTGGCGTCGATGTCCGGATTCTGCGCGCAGCCTTGATTGGCCAGATTGCCCGCGGCCGCGACGATGACCATATCTTTCTCGACTGCGGCGAACCGGATCGCAGCTCCCAGCGTGGTTTGATCGACCGGCTTGAGGACCGGGATGCACGCCACGATGCTCAAGTTCAATACCTTCGCGCCCGAATTGGCGGCCAGCACAATGGCTTTCGCCAGCGAGGACACGGTTCCGCTGCGGCGATCGTTCTCGACGTCGGCCGAGGTCGGGTTGGCCGGCACGAACGCTTCGGACGACTGCCGGATCGAGATGATGTCGGCATCGGGAACCACACCAACCAGACCGTCGGTCTGGGAGGGCTGTGCGCCCAAGATGCTGGCCACTACGGTGCCGTGAGAGTCGCAGTCCTGCAACCCATTTGCCGCCGGGTCGACGTAATCGCCGCCGCCGTGTACGTGCGCCAACCGGGGCGGGGCACCCGGCGGTCCGGGCGCGACATTGACTCCGGTGTCGATCATCGCGATGGTCTGCCCTGCGCCGCGCCCGGCTGAGCGCCACAAGGCGGGGATGTCCATGAACGCCTGCGCCGCGGTCGGCGCACCAAGGTCGGTGTTGGGCAGCACCCCCGTGGGGGTGCATTGTTTTTCCTGCCGCAGCGGCTCTGCGGGGCCGACCGGGTCGGGGCTGGGCACCGCCCCCGGGTCCACGACCGGCGGGCTAATCGCCGCGGCGGTGCCGGTCACCAGCGGGCTGGCCATTACCAGCGCGCTGACTCCCACAATGGCCATCGCCTGGCCGCAACGCCGGGCGCTCATGCCCAGTTCCTGACGAGCTCGTAGATGTTCAGCAGCCACAGCAGCAGCGGCCACACCGCGGCCTGCAATGCGTACTCGAACCACTCGATGCCCTTGCGTACCGGCGCCGAGAACGCGCGCCGTGGCACGACAGCGGCAACCACCAGCGCTGACAGTCCGAGCGCGGCGACCAATCCGGCCACGATCAAGCTGACTGCCGGATTGTGGCTGGACAGTGCATATTTCACGCCCAGGGCAGCGCTCATCGCCAACGCCGTGCCCACCACGGTGACCGCAGCTGCCCGGTCATCCAACGCTCGGCCGCCGAACACCAGGATCAGTGCGATCCCGAGCACGAACCCGGTGGCCAGCATCCACCGGCCGTGCCCCGGTGCTACCGCGCCGGCGGCACCGAGCACAAAGAACGGAGCGATGGCCGCGACGATCGCCTGCAGATAGCCGTTCGCAGCAACCTGCGCGCGACTGAGTTCATCAACGCTGGGCGTTCCTTCCGTCTCCGCCGCCACCAGCGCCTCGGACGCCATCTCGTCCGCATCGTCGAAGGTGAGCTTGCCCGTCACCGTCGGGAACGATGGCATCGGCACCCGCGCCAGCATGGCCGACAGTGCTTCGACCTTCTTGAGCACCAACAGCGCCGCCACCAGGGCGCCGGTCCACAGATAGATCATCGGCACGCCGAGCGCGTGCAACAGACTCATCAGGCCCGCACCGATCGACACGAACGTCAGCCAACTCAACAGGGCCGCCGGCGCCGGGCCCAACACCCACAAGGCCACCGCCAGCACCGCGGTCAGCGCGGCCGCGAACACCACGTTCCACGCACCAGCCGGGCCGGGCACCGCGGTGTAACCCGCCGCGCCCGCCGCCACCAGCGCCCCCGCCCACAGGCCGTTGGCGACCACCGTGAGGTGCTGACGCCACCAGGCAATCGTGCCACCGGCCACCAGCAGCACCGCCATCGTCGCGCAGGCCACCGGCGGGACAATCGGCCAGTACACCCCGGCCGCGTGAGCCAACGCCCACACGCGCACCAACAGCGCCGCGACGAGCGCCGCTCCGATCGCCGCCGTCACCGCCGCCACCGTCGTGGCGGTCTGCGGCGTAACGGATTTGAAGCGCCGGGCGTTCATGTCGGCGATAGCCGACGACGCGTTCTCAATGACCGGAGTGAAGGACACCTCGGCGTCTTCAACATCGAGGATCAGCAGGGTGCCGTCGGTGACGCCCTGCTCACGCAGTGACTCACCGCGTGCCAAGGCCGATCCGCCGACACGCTTGAGCACCACCTTGCCGGGGTTGATCAGGTCCTGGTCGTCACGGGGACGCAGATCCTCGGCCTGGTCGATGACCTGTCGCAACGCTTCGCTGACGACGGTGGCCACCACTTCGGTTGCCGGAAGCACCAGGTCGGTCTGTCGTCCGCGGTACAGCACCGCGACACGGACCTGCTCTCGCAACCTGACATGTGCGCTGAGCTTGACGCCGGCGCGCTCGGAGGTCGCGGTCATCGGGTCTGACCGCCCTGCCAGCGACCGTCAGCCGTCCACTGGCCGCCGCCATGGCCCTGACCGCCGCCCTGCTGTGGACCTTGGCCCCCGCCGTGCCACTGTCCGGGGCCGGCGTGCGGCCCCGGACCCTGCCACGGGCCGCCCTGTGTGGGCGGCTGAGGCCCACGCGGCGGTTGCAGCACTTGCTGAGGTTGTAGAGCTTGCTGGGGTTGCGGCGCTTGCTGGGGTTGCTGAGGGGCGCGTTCGGCGGCGCGGGTGAACCCATCGGCCAGCGATGCCGCTGCTTCCACGTACGTCTGCCATGTCTGCGGCTGTAGGCGGCTGATGTCGATGGCCACCGCATCGCTCAGATGCGGGTCGAACCCTACCGAATGCACCGAACGTACGACACGTTCAAAGTCCTTGTGCAACTGCTTGACCTGCGAGCTGGCGTCGACCTTTTTGGTGTTGCTCACGATCACCACGGCCTCCCGGACCAGGTGCGGATAACCCGCCACCATCAGCCAGTTCAGGGTGTCGCGGGCCGCAATGGCCGAATCCAGCGACGTAGTGGACGGCACCACCAAGGCGTCGATGGGAAGGTAGTCCAAGATGGCCCGAGTCACGTCGTCCAGATGCTGGGTACCGCAGTCCACGATCGCGATCGGATACAGCTTCTGCAACCTGGCCCAGGCCTGGTGCAGAGCGACCCCGGTCATCAGCTGCTTCCCCCGATCGGAGCCAAGCACCTCCAGTCCCGAATGGGAGTCTTTGCCCAGATAGTTCCGGAAATCGCTGTAGTTCACCAGATTCCGGTCGGCATTGAGACCCACCCAGGATTCTGTGGAGGGTTCGTCGATCCGCGAGGCGAGATTGCCCGACGCCGGGTTGGCGTCGATGGCCACCACCTTTTCGTCGCGGTACTGCGCCAGTACGGCGCCCAGAATGGCCGACGTCGTGGTCTTGGTGACCCCGCCTTTTTCCTGCATGACCGCGATGACGTAGCGGCCCCGCAGGTTCACCTTGAGCCGGCGTTTGAGGTCATTCCAGTGCGCCTCGCTCGCCGACAGGCCGAGGTTGATGCGAGTGGTCTTGTACAGACCCTTGCGCCACCCGGTCTGGGGCACCGGCTTGTACGGCGCGACGACGTGGCTTTCGTGAATCTCCGCACGCATCTGGCCGACGGACGCCGATGAATCATCCAGCAGATCCGCGTCGCCCTGGGCGCCGCCGCGAGGGCCCAACGGCTGCGCAAACCCTGGTTGCCCGCTCGGTTGCGGCGGCTGCGGAGGCGGACCCTGCTGAAACTGCGGCGCGGGCCATTGCGGAACGGGAGGCGCTTGTTCCGGATGGAAGGGATGGTCCAGACCCGGGTGTGGCGCCGGCGCGGGCTGCGGAGGTTGAGTGTGTCGGCCCTGCCCGAGTCCGGGCTGCCCATGCCGCGGCGCGCTGATCGGGGGGAAACCGCCGATGGTCGTCGGCTCGTCGACGCTGCCCACGGGCGAGGGGGGACCGGGCTGCTGAGCGGCCAGTTCACCGGCCTCACGCATCATCCGCGCATGGGTGTCCCTGTCGATGATGTTGGTGCCTTCAGGATCGGGCGACAGACCCAAAGGATCTGGCCGGATCGATTCGTCCCCGGGGTCCTGCCCCCCGCCGTGCGGCGTCGACGACTCGTCGCCGACATACCGCGAGAGGAAATCGTCATCGTTGCTCTGGCTCACTGGCTCTCCCACAATTTTCGTGCCAGAGCCGATGGCCCGGACACCCCCAATATCCATACCGTCAAAATAACACAATTGAAGCAATAGAGGCAGTACGTAAACACATGAATTGTGTGTTTACTTGTACCGCGAGTGGCCCTCCCAGGTGGTACCCACGGACGCCACCAGCGCACGCAGCGCGCTCCCCCCGGCGTCTGCGGTACCAGGAACAATCTGGGTCCACCACGTCCGGTCCTCACCGACGATGGGTCCGGTGACGATCCGGCCCTCGGCGGTATCGGTGACCGCGACCGACGCCAGCGCGAAGTGATCGCCCCGGGCGTCGTGCACCTGCAACGCGAACCCCACCTCCATCAGCGGCTCATCGGCGGCCAACGTCAGGATGCGCCGCTGCTCGGTGGTCAGATTCATCGACCCCAGCGCCGCGGCCGGGGTGTGATCGCCCTGCACGATCTTGTTCAAACCATCCAGCAGTGATGCCGTACGCACGGTGACCGGGGTGAAAGCGGCCGGGGCGACCGGACCGAAACCCCGGTCGCACAACTCCATGATCCGCTCGAACAACACACGCAGCGACGGGACCGAGCCGACTTCCTCGATCGTGACGCTGTCAGCGTTACCGGGGCCGCCCCGGGAAATCGCCGCATGCTTACCGTCGCGCCGCGCGATCACCATCCGCAGGCATTCGACACCGGGACGGCGCACATCGACCACCAAGGCGATGTCGGGAGCGCCGAGGATTTCCAGCCACCGGGCCACGTTCGGATGGACCGCGTCGTCCTCGACGATCGCGCCGGCCTCCCGAAGAATCGGTATACCGGGGTGCCACGTGGGCCGTCCTGAGGCAGAAACGTAGGGACGCAGCAGCATCGACGGCGGAAGGTGCTCGATACCGCACAGCGCCTGTAGCAGCCAGGCGCCTTCGCACGTGGTCTCGATGGCCGTGATCGGCTGCGGGCCGCGCGGAGCCGCGGCCTGTCGCTTGATGAATGTCGGTGGTCGCGTCATCGTGCGGCTGCTTTCTCTGTGCTGTCCTGGACTGACCCTGGTCGTGTTCACACAACGGCCCGGCGAAAGGAAACTGGTAGTGGCCGTTTCCGGCGTATCCAGCCCTTCGCCGGGCCGCAGGTGAATCGACCAGCAGGTCAGTTAGGCGTACTGACCTGCCGACTTGTGGTCGGCGCCGGTCATCTCCTCATTGGCCTGCTGCAGCACCCGGCCCGCCTGCTGGATGGTCGCCTGGGACTGCGCGTACTTCTGGTTGACCGCCGCGATCGCGGCGTTGAACGCGTCGCTACCGGCGCCGCCGAAGTTGTTGGCGTTGGCCTGCACGGTGGCCAGGCTGCGCTGGTGGTTCTGCTCGGTCCGGTCGGCGGCGTGGCCAATCTGGGCGGCAACGTCGGCGATCGCCGCTGTGGCGTAGTGAATCAGCACTGTGATGTCCTTTCGATGAACGTGTGTGTTGGTGTGCTGGGTAGTGAGCGGGTCGGGCTAGACGATCAGGTTGCTGATGCCGTTGATCATCGAGGCACCGTCGTCGTCGGCCGTGCTCAAGATGTGCGCGTTGTTGCTCATCTTCTGCGAGTGGTCGGCGAACGTGGTGCTGAACTGCTGCCCCACGTGCTGGAGCTGCTCGCCGACCGTCTGCATGGCCTTGCCGGCGCCGCCCTTCATCGCGGGGGCCAGTGCCTCCATCGAACTGCCCAGCGCGTTCATGATCGAGGCCTGCTCGTCGGAGATTTCCTGAAGCTGGCCAGAATCCCGGCCGATGCCTTCAAGATCGCCGAAAATGGGAGCGTTGCTCATGTCTGGTATGTCCCTTCGTAGCTGTTGGTGAATTGTTGATCGGTGCGGTTACCCGCCCGGTGTGTGCGTCCGTTCATCACGTCGGCCGTGTGATGCCCTCCTCCCCCCGGAAAACCGCACCCGAACCGCCGGTGATGACCGGCACGGCTGCTGGAGCACGGTAAAGCGAGGCCAGGGACGCCAGTGGGGTGCTGCGGCGCTCTTTGCCTGCGTCCTGTTTGTCCTGCTCGGCGCCGCGAGCTGCCATCGGCCCCATCATCGCGCCGCTGCTTCCCATCCCCGCGGTGCTTGCCGGCGCCCCTGAGGCCATCCGCGCTTCCGTGACGCGCGATACCGTCGCCTCGGGGTTGGCCGTGGCGGCGTTGATGGTGGGAGCCGACGCGAACCCGGTCGGTCCCCGAAACGCACTGAGGCCACCCAAACCACCCCCGCCGCCCCCGCCAGCCCCGCCCATCCCGGAGACCAGGTTGGCAGCGACGGGGCCGCCGGCGCCGGGGGTGGCCGAGAGCCAATCCGCCGACATCGACGAGGCCAGGGCGTCGGTGGTGTTGCCGCCCATGCCCGACTGCAGCATCTGCGTTAACGGCCCGAACGCCGACTGCCCCATCTGGCCCACACTGCTCAAGGGGCCTCCGCTACCCAACTGGCTGCCCATCGAGCCGACCTGCTGCAGCGGTCCCATGAAGGCCTGGAGAGCCTGTTCGGGGCTGCTGGCCAAGTCCTCGGCCTTGTTGCTGTTCGGTGGCGGCATGGAGGGCATTGACGCCGCGCCTTCGGTGGCCGGCGGTGGCGGTGGAAGCGGCGGAATGGACTGCACGCCCGTGGCCGAGGCGGCGGCGTAGGAGTACTTGTTGCTGGCGGCCGTGACCCACATCCGCCCGTAGTTGGCGCGGTTGATCCCGATCAGCGGGGTGAGCATGCCCAGGAAGTTGTTGGCTTGCAGCACACCGTGTTCGGTCTGGTTTTCGCCAATTTCCAGCGGTGTGGGGGTGGCCGCTTTCAGCGTCTCGAACGCCAATGCGGTGGCGTGGATGGCGGCGCTGGCCTCGGAAATCTGACCGGCTGCCAGCGCCTGCCACAGCATCAGCGGAACCTTCGACAGGACCGCCAGCTCCCCGGTGGGGTCCGGCCATGAGGCCGCCAGTGCGGCGTTGACCGCTTGTTGACCACCCAGGTTCGCGATCAGCCCCGACGCCACAGCAACCAGGTTCTCGGCCGCAGCGATAAACGACTCCGCGCCCGGACCCAGCCAGAAGCCAGCACTGTTCTCTTCCGGAGGGAGGGCTCCCCACGCACCTGGAGCTGTCATCGTTGCGCCTTAACCCCTGTCGTTCTGGCCGGTATCAGACGATGGTGCCGACGAGCGCATAGTTGAGCGCGTCGGTCAGGTCGGTGATTGCTGACGAAAGGCCCACGGCCACACCGTGTTCGGCGTGGAAGGCGGCTCCCGCTTCCAGCACCGCTGCCGCCTGGCTGGCGAACTCGGCGATCTTGGCGGCGTTGGCGGCCGAGATTTCTTCGATACCGGGAGGCACCACTGCCGCCGACGCGGCGGTCTGCCCGCCGTGGGCGGCCGCCTCGCCGGACAGGCCCGCCGCCATGCCCGACGCGGCCATCACGGCTTCGGGCTCCAGAGAAATAAAGCTGGTCATCGCAACACTCCTAGGTTTGGTTGGACTTGCCGCCAGTGTACACACGACGATGCAAGTAATGGAATACGTAAACGGCTGATTGTTCACTCATGATGCAACCGCTGCTGCCGGCTGCATCAACCGCCCGAAAATCACCCCGATGGAACACCCCCTACATCCGCCCTTACCACGATCATTCCAGTACTCGGGCAGGGCTGCCGACACTAATTTTTGGGGCCCACGCTGTGGGCCCGTGATCAGCCGACACTGCTCGGTTCCTCCACGATGATCGGGGGCAGCGCGATCTGCATGAGCTGGCCGCCACCCTTGCGCTCGTACAGCTCGGCGCGCCCCGGTGCCCGCGACGCCGGGCGCACCTGGTCGATGATCTTTTCGGCCGGGTTTCCGTCCAGAACCACCACCGAGGACCCGGCCGTGGTCATGGCGCTGAGCAGCTTGTGTGACTGCCCCTTGGCGTACCAGTTGTCGATCGTGATCGCCGCGATGATGTGCAGGTCGAGGTTCTTCGCCGATTCGGCAGGCCCGACCAGCGGCAACGTTAATGAGCCGTACGAGTTCGCCGGAGTAAGCAAGTTCAGATCATCGATGATGACGAACCACTTCGGCCGCACCACAGTCGCACGCCAGTTCCGCAACTCTCGTGGCGGCAGATTCGCCGGCGGCTTGCGCCGCTCGAGCAATTGCGCCAACTGTGCGCTGGCCTCACCGATGCGCTGGTGCTGGTTCTCGTACACCACGCGGTAACGGTCGCTGATCGCGTCAGCCAAGTCCTCCGAAGGGTCGAACGCGATGATCTGCGCCTCTTCGGGGGTGTAGCGCTGCTGAATGGCCGCGCACACGGTCTGCAAGAACGCGCTACGGCCCGACCGGGCGGTTCCTGCGCACCACGCGTGCGGATTCTGCTCCAGGTCCAACCACACGGTGCTCATCTCCCGTTCGCCGATACCTACCGGCAGGGAATGGCGCGGCGCCGTGGCGGGCATCGCCGGCAGGTCCTCGAAGTCGACCTCGGTCGGCAGTTGCCGCAGCCGCGGTGCCGGACCGAACCCGCGCGACGCCCATTCGGTCGCCACGGCCTTGGCGGTCGCCTCCGTGGCGTCCGTGTCACTGAGCTCGGCGAACTCCGACAGGTACGGCACCGCGACCAGCATGTGGTTGCCGGACTCGACCAACCCCCGGCCCTTCTGCTTGCTGGGCACATCCTCGGCCAGCTGCCGATCCATCTTCGAATCGGACTTGTCGCCCAACTTGAGTTCGACCTTGGCCAGGAGCTTATCCGCGTTTTTGATCGTCAGCCACGAGTCGTTGGCGATGATGACGTGCACCCCGAAACTCAAAGCGCCGTCCGCCAACGCGATGATCCGGTCGTGGATTTCCAGCATTTCCGCCTTGAGCTTGCTGATGTTGTCGACTACCAGAAACACGTCCCCGTGCTGGTCATCGGGCACCGGCATCTTGTTCGGGCCGAACTTGGCCGCCCGGTAGCGGGCCAGGTCCAAGCCAGACTCGCCGAAGCGTCCCCATTCGCGCTTGCGGTTACGCAGAATCCGCTCGACCTCGGAGACCACCCGACCGATGCGCTCGTCGTCGCCGGTGGCCGCGATACCGCTGACGTGGGGAAGGCTGGCCAGGCTAGCCAGCTTGCCACCGCCAAAGTCGATGCCGTAAAACTGCACCCGCGCAGGGGAATTGGCCATCGCCAGCGACATGATCAGCGTCCGCACCGCCGTGGATTTGCCGGCCTGCGGCGCCCCGGCCACACCACCGTGGGTGCTACCCAAGTCGACCGCGACGACATCCTGAGAATGCCAGTACCAGTCGTCCTCGCGGCCGTACGGCGCCACCAAGCCCGAATCCTCGGTGAAATCCTGCCAACGCTCCCGGTGCCAGTACTCGGTGACAATTTCGTCGATCGGCAACTTCTCGGTTTCCTCCAAGTCGGGCTTCCACATCCGGTGCCCGCGCGGCAAGGTACGCGCGTCCTCGCAAATGCGGTCGACCATCAGTTGATCGACCGTCTGCACACCCACGTCGGAGACGTCGAGCTCGTCGAGCTCGTCCTCGTCCTGCACCCCGATCGTGTCGGGCAGCGCCGACGTCGTACTGGTGAATTTGGTGACCGGCAGATACTGGCCTTCGGCCCGATCCCGTTCCGCCGCATTGATTTTCGGCGGCGTGTACGGACCGGAGGCATAGAAGGCGCGGTAGCGGGTGTGCTCGTCATCGACAACCAGGAACGCCGAGCCCGGCAGAGCGTCCTTGCTCTTGAACTCGTCGTACGCCCGCGTCGAACCGATCGCGGCACGTGATTCGCCGGCGGTCTTGACCTTCATGCCGATCGCGAACTGCTGCTGCGAATGCATCCCCTGCGCCTTGCCGCCCTCCACGCGCTGAGAAGCGTTCAGAATGTGGATCCACAATGAACGTCCCAACCGGGCGACCTCATCCATCGTGGCGCCCATCTCCGGGAGCAACACGAGCATCTGGGCGAACTCATCGAGGACCAGCACCAACGCGCCGATCGGCTCCAAATCGGCGCGCCCCGCCGCACGGGCCGCCTCGTACTCGCGCACGCCCTTGAAGCCCGCCCGCTTCAACAGCTCCTGGCGCCGGCCCAACTCGCCACGCAACACCGACTGGAATCGAACCAGCTTGTGCCGGCTGCCTTCCAGGTTGGATACGAGGCCCTCAACGTGTGGCAATCGCTCCAGATCGCCCAGACCCGACTCGCCCTTGAAATCGCCCAGCAGCAGCCGCAGCTGCTCTGGCGAATGGGTGGCGCACAGCGCCAGCACCAGCGATTTGAGGTGTTCGGATTTGCCGGAGCCGGTGATGCCGACCATTAGCCCGTGCGGACCCATGCCGGCCTCGGCGGCCTCCTTCAAATCGAGCTCGGCGATCACACCCGACGGGGTCTTGCCGATGGGAACTCTCAGGCGACGTGCCGGGGTGAGGTCATTCCACATCAGCCGTGGCTTCCAGGTCCGCAAGTCGTAGATGTTCAGCGCATCCGTGAAGTCCTGGCCCGCACGTGCCTGAGCTGCCTGCTGGGCCAACAACTTTTCGGCTTCGTCGGTCGGGGTGTACTGCGCCAGGGCACGGGCCAGTGCTTCGGCTTCGTAGATCGGCATGATGTCCGGGACCGCGGCAAAACGCAGCCCGGACGGCACTTCCTTAGTGATGGCAACCATCGCGAAAAATCCCCCTATGCTTTCGCTGCTTTAAGCAGATTGACCGTGCCGTCCTCATCGGTCGCCACGAAAAACGCGGTGTCACCGGTGGCCAGCACACTGTTCTCATCGCCGGTCGCTTCGAGCACTGACACCCCCATCCGGCCCTCTTCGGTCAAGATCGCCGTGGCATCGGCCCCCGGCAGGTCCAGCACGACCACCAGCCACCGGTCCGGGGATTCGCCACCTTCTTGTCGAGCCTGGAACGGGCGCCGGGACGACAACGACGACTCGAACCGCTCCATGAACGCCGCGACGTCCGAGAAAATCAGCCGCGCAGGGCCGCAGGCATCGACAAATTGGTCATCGCCCGTCTGCGGTAGCCATTTCGCCCACTCCCAGGCCGCCAAGTCATCGCTGATGATGGCGACTTGAACGTCATCGGGGCCGTGGAAGACGCACAGCTGGCACACCATGGCCCGCAGAATCCCCTGCACCGTCGCACGCAGCTCCGGTTCGGCGAAAAAGCTCCAGCCCCGCTGATCGAACAGATGCAGCGGCCGCGGAACATCGTGGATGACGTTCTGGGCACGCAGCAGATCGCGGGCCGCGACCGTGGTGACCGTCTCCCGGAATTCCGGCGGCGGAACCTTCAGCGGCGGAATGAGTTTCGTCTGGAGCCGGGTGACCCCGACACCCATCCGCACGTGCCCGAAATTGCGGGCATCGGGGGTGCGCTCCCACATCCGGGCGGTACCCACCAAGGTGCCCAGGGAACCATCCTGCGGGGTGGGATGGTGGTAGGAGATTTCGGTTGCCTGCGCGCGGGCTGCCTCATGAATCTTGACCCGCTTCTCGTCGGTCCCGCGCAGGTACACTGCGCGGTCTTGATTCAAGGCGGCACCGTGGTCCTTTTTGCCGTTGGAGCCCATCCGGTTGCGCATCATCCCGACCATCGACACGAGCATCATCGGGAAGATGAAGAACGACGCGCCCGAAAGCTGGCGCGCGCCAGACAAATACAGCGACACCATCAGCACGAGCGCCGCCACCACGAACATGACAATCCACACCCAGGTGGGCGGTTTCGCCGGTGCTGGTCGGGTGATTTCGGCGGGGTCGTCGATCTGGATCGCTTCCTCCGGAACGAAAGGCGCGCTGACCTCCTGCCGAATGAAACCGGTTGTACTCATGCGTTACGCACCTGCTTTCGGAGTGGGGACCGCGGCCGCGTTCTGGTCGGGCATCAACGTGTCGTGCTGGGTGAGGGCAGCGGACTTGGACAGCGCCGGGCCTGCGGGCAGCCACTTGATCACCGCCCACGGCGCCGGCGTCGGCGCCACCTTGTCTTTGTCCAGGCCCAGCGCCTGCCGACTCTGGTCATCGCCGTTCGATCCCGCGACCGGCACCCCGAACCTCACGCCGTTGTTCCCGATGAACCACAGGCTCTCACCGCGTTTCGAATCGGCCTGCACGCCCGTGACCTGTACATAGTTGGCTGCCTCCGGGCTGACATAGACCTCGTCCGCGGTGTTGGGTCCGGCGCTGATGAACGGCACGACGCGATGCTCATCACCGACCGGGATGGGCAGACGTCGCCCCGACACCGTCGAAACCTGCGCCTGCGGTTCGCCGTTCGTGCGACGCCACGTCACGCACGTCACCGGCTCATTGGTCTTGTCGAGCAGCTTGACCAGGCCCGGCGGATACACACTGGTGTCAAACCCCACCGCCTGCGGCATCGCCGTCAGCGCCGCCGACTTCGCCACCATCACCTGCGCACCCGGCACCACCGCGGCGTTGATGATCATCGTGGCCACCGTCTGCGGGATGCGCTGCACGCCGGCGGGCAGCGCCACGAAGAACTGCGGATCACCGGTGACGTCAGACACTTTCATGACGCTTCCCGACACCAACGGCAATGCCGCACTGGCGTAACTGACCGGCCCGCCCGGCGTCGGAATGTCCGGAACCCGCAGCGGAGCCGTCGGGGCCAATGCCTCGTACAGGGCGCGCGACATCGCCGCCGGATGCAGGTCGCCGACCGGCAGCCCCAACGCCAGCGTGACCGGCTTGTCCGCCAGATCGATCGCCGAGCGATGGCCGTCGGTGACCAGGAAGTTCTCCCCGCCGTAGGTCATCAGCGCCGCCTCAGGAGACACGATGGTGTGCGCCCAGTCCCCCATCGTTGCGAGGCCGTCGATCACCGTGGTCCGCGGAATGACCTGCGAGCCTTGTGATCCCAGCTTGTCGCACAGCGACCACCCGGTATCGCCAGGGCTGCGGACCCCCAGATCATCCGGAGCGCCCTGAATGCCCAGGATCGGGCCGATCGGCCTTTTGAGGATTTCCGACATCGGCACCAACGTGGGGTCCTGGGCCTGCCCGGTGATCAGCCGGGCGCTGGCCTTGTTGAGCACCGGATGCCACGTGCCGCCCACATCGACATACACGCCATTGGAGCCACGCGCCTCCACCATGCTCGACTTGCCGATCTGGCCCTGAGGCTTGATGAACGCAATGACGCAGAAGATCGCCACGATCACGATCGACGCCACGAAACTCACCCGCAGCGCGGCGATCGAGTTCTTCGACGGATCGTGCACAAGGCGCACATTGCGCCGGCCGATGGCCACCGCAATCCGATGACGCAGGAATCGCCATGCCGAAACCTGCTCTAATGACGCATAATTCAAACCGCCCGGCGGCATCTCTCTCCCCTTTACCCCTTCAAACGTTTGTCTATGCGGCCCGTCGTCTGACCTCGAATGAGCCAGAGGGCCAGTTCCCGATCCTCACGGGCACACCCCGCTGCGGTGCCTCTACCGTCTGGTGGTCGTTCATCACCAGCATCACGTGCTGCCACGCCCCGTCCCGCCGATTGCACAGCAGGATGTCCCCCGGCCGGGCCTCGCTGGCAGGCACCCGCACACCCCAGTTCGTCATGTCGTACGTGGTGCGCGGAATCTCGATCCCCGCCTTGTGATAGGCGTACTGCACCAAACCCGAGCAATCCATACCAACGCCGGGCTTCTCGCCGCCCCACTCATACGGAACGCCCAACTGGGTCAAGGCGTTGTGCACGATCTGATCCCCCACCGCGCCGCCGCCCCCATCGCTGCGCACCATCCCCGCCAACTCGGTACCCCCAGCACCCTCACCACCGGGGCCGGACGGACGGCCCGCGTTGCTGAACAGGTTTCCGAGTGCGCCCAGGGGTGCCAGCGGCATGCCGCCGCCCATAGGGAAGCCTCCACCCATGCCGCCCATCGGCATCTGGGGCAGTTGCGGCATCGCCGGCATCTGCCCCATCGCCGGGGCTGCCCCGGCGGGCGGGTGCCCAATGCTCTGGTAGCCCGCAGCGTTCGCGTGGGCTGACGCGGCCTGGGTGGAAGCGTCAGCGCCGCCCTGATCGAGCGTGGACTTGGTGTCCTCCAGGTGCCGTTTGATGGCCGCCACCAACGCTTTTTGGCCTTCAACGGTGTTGGTGGACATGCCCATTGCCTGCACATCGGCCACCGCCGTGGCGATCACCGAGTCCATCCGGCCGCGCGAGACACCAGCGGAGGTCAGCGCTTGTTGCAGCTGCGCACCGCTGGCGGCGTCGTGTTCACTCAGCGCCGTCAGGTGATCGTCAATTCGTGTTGACTCGTTACCGAAAGCTGTTGCCGCAGCGCCTGATCCGTCGCCAGTGCGATCCGGGAGAGGGCCAAGACCAGGGGGTGGCGCCAACGCCACACCACCGGTGCCGAACGATTCGCGGGCCATGCCCATCGCCGCACCCGCAGCACGCACAAACCCATCCAAACTCA